>PVBE012602977.1_pt1 | contig 23731 bp, 20 predicted proteins | sample 1631181 | NCBI WGS metagenome assembly PVBE01 (sample SAMN08397723, study PRJNA350692) | Marine metagenome, whole genome shotgun sequencing project. | isolation source: water | place: Pacific Ocean | collected 2012-04 | reverse complement strand
GTCTGATAGGAACCCGGTATGCCGACTTCATCAGGGCCAGCGGTAATAACTCCGCGCAAACAGGTCGGACACATGACCGCTTAACGCTGGATCAACAAAGTTCAGTTTTATCTCGCAAAAATGAAGCCGTCCAAACAGGACGCCACCATCAATCTTTTCTCATTACGTAAATCCGCGGCAGTAAAAAAAAACCGGCTGGAGCGTTGTGTTGCGCTCCAGCCGTTCTTTGGCGAGTTAGAGGCTATTCGTCGTTGTGACTGGCATGTCCGCCCGAGATTTCTTCAGTGGCCTCGGCGGAAAGTTCCTCCGGCAGGATGAGATTCAGGATGATGGCCAGGAAGGCCGCCGGCAACAGACCGGACGACAACAACACCTTGGCGGTACCCGGCACATGCTGGAGAGCGCCTGGGACCAGCTGCAAGCCCAGTCCTATGGAGATGGAAATGGCGAAAATAACCATGTTGCGCCGGTTCCACGTAACGTCAGCCAGCATCGATATACCGGCCGCAACCACCATGCCGAACATGACAATGACGCCGCCGCCCAGCACTTCGATCGGTACTGAAGAGATGATGGCGCCGACCTTCGGCACCAGCCCGGCGACAATCAGGAATATTGCGCCGATGGTGACGACGTGGCGGCTCATCACGCCGGTGAGGGCGATGAGAACGACATTCTGGGAAAAGGACGTATTCGGCAATCCGCCAAAGAAGCCGGCAATACTGGTGCCAAATCCATCAGCGAAGGTCGCGCCTTTGAGCTCGTCGGTGGTGGCTTCCCGCCCGGCACCGCCCTTGGTGATACCGGACACGTCGCCCACGGTTTCAACGGCCGATACAAATGACATCAGGCAGAAACCGATAATTGCCCCGGCGGTGAATTCGACGCCGAAATGAAGCGGGTCAGGCAGCGCAAATACGGCCGCCCGGCCGACATTGACGAAACTGACCATGCCCATGAAATAGGCGACGATGTAACCGGCGACAATGCCGATCAGGACAGCGGAAACGGACAAGATACCCCGGGCGTAGAACTTAACGCCTAAGGTCACCACGATGACGACCAGGGCCACTGACCAGTTCTGCAAGCTACCAAATTCCGGTTTGCCGATGGCCGGTACACCGCCGGCGGCATACTGAATGCCCACCTTGACCAGCGCCAAGCCGATCATCAGGACGACAAGTCCCGTTACCAATGGTGGCAAGGCAAAGCGAATGCGGCCAATGAAGGGGGCCAGACAGGCGTGGAAAAGCCCGCCGATGATAATGCCACCCATAAGGATGGCAATGGCATCGACGCCTTTGCCCGCGACCAACGGAATCATAATCGGAATAAAGGCGAAGCTGGTTCCCTGAACGATGGGCAACCGCGCCCCAACTGGGCCGATGCCGATGGTTTGAAACAGGGTCGCCACACCGGCAAACAGCATAGACATCTGAATCATGTAAATAAGATTTGGAAAATCTGCTGATTTTGATCCAAACCCAAAACCTGCCGCTCCGGCGATGATGATTGCCGGTGTGACGTTGCTGACAAACATCGCCATAACATGCTGAATACCCAACGGAACAGCATTAGCCATCGGCGGCGTGTAGTTGGGGTCTCTAAGTTGTTCTGGGCTCCCAAGAGCCGAATTATCTAATGGCATGATTTAATCCTTGTTTCAGTTTGACTAGGCTTCCTCCACCGGTGCGGTTAATTTTCCATAATTGCCTCAAGTGTGCACCTATATTGAATAACCAGTATAGTTTATATTGAATAACCAGTATAGTTTAACCTCTAACTAATTGATTTAAATTAATAATTTTACAAATATGCTTGACGCTTCAATCAAAAAAATGGCTTCTGCAATCGAATCGCAATGGGTAGATTTTGGAATGAGGTTTCAATTTCCGGCGTGGAAAAAAGGCACTATTCAAAATCCTGCCAATCGTTCGATACGGCGAATTCGTCCAGTTGGGCAATATGGGCTGGATCATCTGAATTGACGGTCGCCTTCATCGCCTTATCCAGAATTTGGCGCAACGGATGGTTTTTCATGTCATCGACAACCCTCAAAAACGAACAAAAGAAAGCCGGCCACGAATTTGGTATTACTGCTGATCATCTGACAAATTGTAAAGTGCACAGAGCACGATCGCCTTGAACATCATCACCGCATTCCATGGCTTGCGACCCGCCGATGATTTGCGCTGATTGGCCGGTTTGCGCCAGACCGCTTCAAGGTGAGGACGGAAGTCTTACCATGTACGGCGCTGTCTATTTTCAATAGTGGATAATTCTTCGTATCTAAACCAGCATAGTGATCAGCAACATCAAAAAATCCAAGCTGGCTCATATTTTGTCCCCATAATCTCAGCGGCGTCATATCGTGATTCTATCAGATCAATGAGGAAGGGGCGGGTTAGAGGCCCCCTTAAATGTGAGCTAAATCAATTTCTTAAATTTTCTACTCATTTATTATTTATCTTATATTTTGGGTTTCTATGTATCAATTCACGCATTTTTACTTAATTTTCAAGTGACGATATAATACCATCCTATCTGGTCTGAGGCTGAAACTGCCGCCGGGATTGGCAAAGCGGGAAAAACTACAGCAGGCTCAATAAGGCAGGGAGAGAACAATTGTTGGCAGTGATGTGGTGCTGATCGAAACAGCGACAAACTCTGTTTTGGACATCATTCGAGACGTACTTGTTAAATAACTTTAGTCCAGCACCAGCGAAATTATGCCATCAGCGAGTTTGGGCTCGAACCAGGTGCTCTTGGGGGGCATGACCTGGTCAGCGTCGGCGACGGCCATCAACTCGGTCATGCTGGTCGGGTATAAAGCAAAGGCGACGGCCCATTCGCCGCCATTGACCCTCTTTTCCAATTCGGCCATGCCCCGAATACCGCCGATAAAATCGATGCGTGGATCGATGCGCGGATCACTGATGGCCAGCACCGGTTCGAGCAAATGACTGGTCAGGATACTGATATCAAGGCGTTCCATTGGCGTCGACTTGAGGTTCAGTTCGGCTTTGAGGGTCAGTTTGTACCACTGGCCTGATAAATACATGCCGAATTCTTTCGAAGCTTCGGGTTTCGCTACTGCATAGTATTTCTTGACGTCAAAAACCTCTTCGACGCGGGAAAGAAATTCTTGTTCTGAAAGTCCGCCGAGGTCGCGAACCACCCGGTTATAGTCCAGTATTTGAACTTCTTTTTCCGGAAAACAGACGATGAGAAACTCATTATAAGATTCATCTCCTTTGTAGCTGGGGTCGGCATCACTACGCGCCGTAGCAACTCGGGATGCGGCAGCGGACCGGTGATGGCCGTCGGCAATATATATGACGCTCAATTCGTCGAAGGCATTGGTAACGGTTTGAATGTCATCGGCATCTGATACAACCCACAGACTATGTTCAACGCCGCCTTCACCGATAACCGAGTAGGCGGGATCATCCGCCGTGGCTTTGGTGATAATTTCAGCTAAATTACCATTTGGCTTGTGGGTGATAAATACCGGGCCGGTCTGGGCATTAACCGCCTCAATTTGTCGAACGCGGTCGTCCTCCTTATCGGGACGGGTAAACTCGTGGCGGCGGATGATGTTCTTTCGGTAGGCGTCAATCGACCCGGCACCGACAATTCCAGTTTGAACGTGATCGCCCATACGCAGACGGTAGATATAATAGTAAGGTTCCGGATCACGTTCCAACACGCCTTCCGAAATCATCCGGCTCATATTTTCTGCAGCCTTTTTATAGACCTCCGGCGCATAGACATCTGTGCCTGGTGGCAAATCTATTTCCGGCTTGGAAATATGCAAAAAGCTCCAGGGATTGCCGGAGACCAATGCTCTGGCTTCTTCCGTGTTGAGCACATCATAAGGCGGTGCAGCGACTTCTTGAGCGCGTTCCGGTATAGGTCTCAGCGCCCGAAAAGGGCGAACCAAATGATGGTTTTCGGGATTTCTCACCACAAGTTCCTTATTTAGGCGGCCGCCATTTGAGCTTCCCGTTCAGGCCTCAACATCTTCGACGCGGTTCCAATCTGCATTCGTGTTTAGCAATCTTCCGAGCCGAGTGAAAGTTACGAAATTATGCCCCCTGCGAAAGTCAGAAACAATCTCTACTTATACCCTTGAAATCCAGCGGATTTTATCGATTCTAGCCCTTCTTAATGCGGAGCGCGACGAACCTTAGCCCGCTTTGGCTCTCGATCAGTAATAGGATGGATTTCCGGCCTGATTCGTTAGCTTCCACAATTTTAGCTTTAACTTCGGAAGGGCTGGTTACTTCGTCCTGGCTCACCTCGACAATCACGTCACCCGGTTTAATACCTTTTTCGGCGGCGGTGCCTTTCGGAGCGACGGCTACGACAACAACACCTTTAACTGAGTCTTTCAGTTTATAACGTTTCCGAGCGCCGACATCGACGCGGCTAACGGTAACGCCAAGAGGAGCAATAGCGAGGCCCTTGCTTTTCGTCGTTCTCTCCTCGTTGTCATTACCGGCTGGGAGGGCGGCCTGCTTTTCATCCAGTTCTCCGACCCGTACCGAGGTAGTAACTTTCTTGCCGTTTCGCCAGACGACCACCGCAACATCGATTCCAATTTCAGTTTCAGCGACAATACGCGGTAGTTTTTGCATTTCCGATACGGTCCTACCGTTAAAAGTTAGAATCACATCTCCGACTTTAATGCTTCCTTTTCTGGCAGGGCTGCCTTTAGTGACGCTGGCGACCAGGGCGCCAGTGGGATTGTCCAAACCAAGACTTTCGGCAATTTCATCAGTCACTTTTTGAATGCGAACGCCAAGCCAGCCCCGGCGGGTTTTTCCGTATTTTCTGAGCTGGCTGATAATGCCCTTGGCCGTCGATGAGGGAATCGAGAAGCCGATGCCAATGGAGCCGCCTGACGGTGAGAATATCGCTGTGTTAATGCCGATTACCTCGCCGTTCATATTGAACAACGGCCCGCCGGAGTTGCCGCGGTTGATCGAGGCATCGGTCTGAATAAAATCATCATAAGGCCCGGAATTGATATTGCGCCCTCTGGCCGAAACGATCCCTGCGGTCACGGTGCCGCCGAGACCAAACGGATTTCCGATAGCAACGACCCAATCACCTACCCGGATTGCATCCGAATTGCCCAAGCTGACCGCCGGCAGATCTTTTCCAGGTTTGACTTTAAGAACCGCGAGATCGGTTTTTGGGTCGCGGCCGATCACTTTCGCTTTCAGGTTGGTATTGTCCTGCAAAATGACGGTAATTTCATCGGCATCCTGAATGACATGATTGTTGGTAATGATGATACCATCTTTGTCGATGATAAAGCCGGATCCCAGGGACGTTGATTTTCTGTTTTGCTGCGGTCTGTTGCGGTCAAAGAAATCGCGAAAAAACTCTTCAAAGGGAGAGCCCGGAGGAAACTGCGGCAACTCCGGTGTGCCGGACCGCTGCTTGGCGACCGCTGTGGTTGAAATGTTGACAACGGCCGGCAAAAGCTTAGCGGTGAGATCGGCAAAACTGTCTGGAGCGCCACGGGCGAGGGCAGCTTGCGCCATGATCATGGCGGCCAGCAAAAAGGTAAACAACGCCATGAGAAGTTGCCGAAATTTTGATCCGTCGTTTATTACTTGGGCAATTATCCGATTTTGCCTTTGGGCCATAAGCTTTAAATCCCTCGTTCTAATTTTAATTTCCACCACCAAATACATTAATCAAAAATAAGATTAAGATTTTGTTGGGCTCATCCTCTAATCAGCCAAACAAAAGCCACGCCGACGATTGCGGCCGTCAGACCGGCTGTACGCAAGAGATTGTCCGGCTGCTCAAGTACTTGCAGCATAAATCTCTTCATAGCATCGGGGAAAAGCGCATAAAGCGCCCCCTCAATCGCGATTGCCAAGGCAAAGGCGGTCAGAAGAGCGGTCAGGAGATCGGACATTATTTCCGGTCCCCCGAAGCCACTCTATTTTTTATCCTTTGATCCAGACTCATTTCCAAAATATTTGAAGAAGTCCGAATCCGGGCTCAGCACCATCGTAGTGCCATCGCCGAAAGCCTTATCGTAAGCTTCCATGGACCGGTAAAATTTAAAGAAATCCGTGTCCTGTCCATAAGCCTGATTGAGGATAACGGTTTTAGCCGCTTCTCCTTGACCCCGCAAAATTTGCGATTTCTTTTCTGCCTCCGCTAGGATAATCGTCCGGTCGCGATCCGCTTCGGCCTGAATCTTGGCTTTTAACTCAGCTCCTTGGGCGCGCAACTTGGCGGCTTCTGCGATACGGGAAGACCGCATCCGGTTGTACACGGCCTGAGACGTGGTTTCCGGCAGGTCGGTACGTCCGATGCGGACATCGACCACTTCGATACCGAATTCCGGAGCCTGCGCCTTCAACTGCTCGGTGATGCGATGCATGACGTCTTCACGCTTGCCGGAAAGCATATCACCGAGCAATACTCGACCGACTTCCGACCTTACAGCCGCATTCAAACGGCCACCGAAAATTTGCCGAAAATTAGCGTCGGTTATTGCTTTTTTCCTGAACTCCAATGGATCGACGATTTTATAGCGGATAAAGGAATCAACGTTGATCCGCTTTTGGTCGGTCAGGATAACTTCTTGCGCCGGCGGATCCAAATTAAGAATACGACGGTCAAAAAACAAGACGTTTTGCACAAAAGGTAGTTTGAATTTCAGCCCCGGCTCGAGTTCTGCCCTAACGGGGTTGCCGAACTGCAGCACCAAAGCGGACTGGGTCTGGTGAACCGTAAACAACATACTGAAGGTAATAATACCGGCAGCTACGATGACAATGCCGACAACGGCGAGAAAAAATCTATTCATTATTTTGCTCCCCCGGTTCTTTTTTGAATTTCAGGTAAGGGTAGGTAGGGAACCACGCCGGGGCCGCCCTGGCCCCGGTCGATAATGACTTTCTCCGAATCCTTCAATACCTGCTGCATGCGTTCCAAATAGAGACGTGTCCGGGTTACTTCTTTGCCAGTTTTATAGGCTTCGTAGACTGAAAGGAATCGCTTAGCTTCACCTTCTGCTTCCCGGGTCAATTTTTCTTTATAAGCCGTCGCTTCTTGAATCTGTCGTTCCGCTTCACCTTTTGCCTTGGGCAGGATGTCATTGGAGTAGGCCTGGGCTTCGTTCTGTTGGCGCTCCCGGTCCTGCTTGGCCCGTTGCACGTCGTTAAAAGCATCAATGACCTGCTGTGGCGGCTCCACTTTCTGCATTTTTATCGATGCGATAAAAACACCTGCATTGTAGCCGTCGAGAATTTTTTGCAAGACGTCAAGGGTACCAATTTCCACCTGGGTCCGCTTGCGGGCCAAGGCGTCTTCCAGATTGGTCTGGCCGACCACTTCACGAATGGCGCTTTCCGCGGCCAGCTTCACCGTGTCGGCAGGGTTGCGAATGTTAAACAGAAACGACGCAGCATCCTTGATGCGCCACTGCACGACGAAGTCGATATCAATGATGTTCTGATCACCGGTCAGCATGAGGCTTTCTTCGGATACATCCCGCACACTGGATGAATGAGAACCACCCTGGCCGATCTGACGAAATCCGATGCTGGTGATATTGGTGTTTTCCACGTTGGGCGTAAAGACTTGTCCAATTGGGCTGGGAAACCAGTAGTTTAGCCCGGCTGAGGTCTGATTGATAAATTTTCCGAACAGCATTTCAACACCCTGTTCGCCCGGCTGCACCCGGTAAAAACCTGTAGCCAGCCAAACAACAATAGCTGCGAGCACCAGAAGAACAATACGACGTCCACCACTGCCTCCGCTGGGCAGGATACTTTTAAATTTATCCTGGCTGCGGCGCAGCATTTCTTCAATATCGGGGGGTTTTTGGCCGGTTGGGCCTCCACCGTCTCCGCCCCATGGACCTTGTCCTCCGCCGCCCCCACCCCAGGGGCCACCGCGTTGCGTATCCCAAGCCATTTATTTCTTCCTTTTCATTCTAATTCTTTAAGTTTTCTCGATGAGAAAAGTGGCATTCGCCTTTTTCAATGCTAATTAATGCCTTATATGACAGCTTAGAGGCCCTTGCAACGAAGACTCGCGCTGGTATTTATCGGAATAAGGGCTTTTACCTGTCAATTTATTGTCAACTAGTTCGGAGCCTTAGATATGGCGGAAGTTACTGCTGAGCAAGTCCTAGAAGCGCTAAAAGTCGTCGACGACCCGTTTAAGAAGGAAAATATCGTTGATCTCGGTATGATTGATGGTTTGCAAATCAAGGATGGGCATGTCGCCTTTACCATCGAAATTGATCCTGCCCAGGGCACGGAAATGGAACCGGTCCGCAAAATTGCCGAAGACTCGGTCCACGCTTTACCTGGTGTATTAACGGTAACGGCCGTGCTGACGGCGGAGCGCGCGCCTTCAGCGCCGCCGCCTCAGGAAGGGCCGCAATTGATGCCGGGTCAGGGCCAAATGCCGGCAAAAATGGATTTGCCTGGAATTGAATCGATTGTCGCCGTTGCTTCCGGCAAAGGTGGCGTCGGCAAATCAACGACATCCGTAAACTTGGCTTTGGCCTTGGCGGCAGACGGCAAGAAAGTCGGGCTTCTTGATGCCGATATTTATGGACCGTCGATTCCCCGTATGCTCGGTATTACAGAAGATCCGCAGCAAAGCGAAAGCGGTAAAATTGCGCCTTTGGATGGTCATGGCATCAAATGCATGTCCATGGTTTCCTGGTTGAAGAGGAAACGCCGGTCATTTGGCGCGGACCCATGGCCACGGGCGCCTTGGAGCAACTGCTGAGCGATGTCGAGTGGGGTGAGTTAGACATTCTTGTTGTCGACCTGCCGCCGGGGACAGGCGATATTCATCTATCCATGGCCCAGCGCGTACCTCTGGACGGCGCTGTTATCGTGTCAACGCCCCAGGACATCGCGTTGGCCGATGCGCGCAAGGGGCTCAACATGTTTTTGAAGGTGGATGTGCCGGTATTCGGACTGATTGAAAATATGAGTTATTTCAACTGCCCCCGGTGTGGCGAACGGTCGGATATTTTCAGCCATGGTGGCGCCCGAGAGGAAGCCGAAAAACTGAATGTGGATTTTCTTGGTGAAATACCTTTGGACATCGTTATCCGAGAGACTTCCGATGGCGGCAATCCGATTGTTGCCAGCGACCCCGGCAGTCCTCACAGCGACGCTTATATGAAAATCGCCGAAAAAGTCTGGCACAGTTTGCAAGGCTGAAATATAAGAAAAAAAGAGGACGGGCATCTTATATTTGTAAAAGATGCCCGTCCTCTTTTTATCCTTCCTGATCCAGCGTGACCATTAGTTCGTGCCACTCTCTTGGGCTCATGCCGCTTTCCTTTTGTGAGACCTCTGCGCCGGCGATCAATTTTTTGACCACTTCCAGCGCCTTGGCCGACAAGCCGACTCCGCCGACCCGGTATTCCATGAAGGCATCATGGGCGGTCGGCACCCATCGTTTGACGGTTTCCAAAATCGCTTCCGCATAGACCCGGATTTCATATTGGGCGTGAGAATCAGCCCTTAACAACAGGAAATGCAGGAGGTTGTGCAGATCGATTTTCCAGTACCACTGAGTATATGCGTTGAGGGTCAAATTCATGCGCGCCAGTTCGCGGGCCAATCCGTCACGGTTCTTGTCGATGATATTGCCTTCTTCGTCCTCGTTGAGCATTTCCACATAATGATCATAGGTTTTCTCGGCATCTGACTTCAGAAGATCCAGCACACGCGCCGCTTCTTCACCGCTCAGCAAATCGCCGCGTCCCTGACGGTTGTTGCTGGCTTGGGCTGCCAGTTGGTCCTCTGCCGGAATATAAAATTCCCGGTCCAGCATGGAATAGCGCGCAGAATACTCGTTGACGTTGGCCGTGCGGTGCCGAATCCACTGCCGGGCGATAAAAATCGGCAGTTTGATATGGAATTTGATCTCGCACATTTCAAAAGGCGTCGTGTGCCGGTGGCGCAAAAGATATTTGATCAGCCCGGCGTCGTCGGAAACTTTCTTGGTGCCCTTACCGTAAGAGACCCGCGCCGCTTGAACGATGGCCGCATCGTCACCCATGTAGTCAATGACTCGGACCAAACCGTGATCAAGCACGGGGATCGGTTCGTAAAGAATTTCTTCCAGTTCGGGGACGGTGGCGCGGCGGGTTTGTGATTGGGAGTCGCGGGCGGCTTCGATTTCGGTTTTTTGTTCGTTGGTCAGTTCCATAAGCGGGGCGATCCTGTCTCTGAGTTGGCAGCACACTTTAACGGCTCGGCACTCCCGGCGCAAAGGTTGGAATAGATGACGCTGGATCGCGTGAACACTTTCGAGCCGGCCTATGCAACTTCTCTGGCAAAGCCCCCTTCCAATGATCAGTCTATGGGACTATATTTAAAGGGTCGGTTTACCGACTATGGCGATAAACGCTTTGTGGAATAAGCGTTGCGGACCCGGGGGCAGTGCCCGGCGCCTCCACCATAATTAATTGGAAATCCTAGATAATTTGGATTTTTGGATAGGTTTATGGGGGCGAAACAGGATCGACGTGCGTAGTAAAGACATGGTTTTCGCTCGGCATGGCACCACCGTTATCGGGCTAAACTTTACAAATGCTAACGATAATGAAGCATTTGCGGTAGCCGCTTAACAGCTAAGCTACTACGGGGTTCGGAGGGCACCTGGCAACAGAAGCCCTCCACTAAATTAGCGAATCGCCAGATTTTATTTGGCGAATCAGGTGGTGAAAAGTCTGCAACCGCACCGGTACTTTTAGATGGTGTTTTTGGGGCCGATTAGAGGGTGAGAACGGAAGTTAATGTCCGATACCAGTTTTCCTTATGACCAATGGGTCAACGAAGCTCTACGAAGTGTTCTCAACCGCGCTTTAAATCAACTGGCAGAGCAAGGCTTTGCCGGGGATCATCATTTTTTCATCAATTTTCTGACCAAACATGAAGACGTTGTGATACCCGATCTCCTCCGTGAACAATATCCTGAGGAAATCACCATCGTCTTGCAACATCAATATGAAGATCTGATTGTCGAAGAAGACCGGTTTGAGGTTACCCTGTCGTTCAACGGGAGGAAGCAGCATCTCGTGGTGCCGTATGATTCAGTAACTTCTTTTGCTGATCCGTCAGTGAATTTTGGTTTGCAAATCGGGGTCAATGCGGTGAACGAAGCCATGCTCCAGGTTCAAGACGAAATTCGCAACGATGACACCGCCGGCGGAGCAGAGGACGCCCTAATTGGTGGAGCTTTTCCGCCTTTTCCAAAAGAATCCCTGGTTGCCCCCCTCATCGATACAGTCGGTGACGCCGGCGATGCAGATTTTGAGGCCGACTCGCTGGAGGATCAACCGGAGGACGATACACCGCAGACGGCAGAGGTCATTACCCTGGACGCATTTCGCAAAAAATAGCCGGTTTTCTTTTTCATTCTGAATTTTTATTCCTGCGACAGGACAAACTTGTCAGATATAAATAAATCCCAGATATAAATTATTCAAGGTATCAACATGACCGATAGCGATTTTCATCCGCTCCTGCCGTCCATGGAGGACACGACCAAATACCGCCTTCTGACGACAGATTATGTCGAGGTCATTGAGGCAGGTGGTCGTGAAATACTCAAAATCGACCCGGAAGGAATCAAGTTGCTGACGGCCGAAGGATTTTCGGATACGTCGCATCTTTTACGTACGGAACATCTGGAACAGGTAGCGAAAATTTTGGATGACCCGGAAGCGTCCGACAACGATAAATTTGTTGCCCTCGATATGTTAAAAAACTCCAACATTGCCGCCGGTCGCGTGTTGCCCACCTGCCAGGACACTGGCACGGCCATCGTCATGGGTAAAAAGGGTGAGCAAGTCTGGGTGGACGGCAGCGACGAAGCAGCCATATCCGCCGGCGTTCAGCGCACCTATGAGACCGGTAATCTGCGCTACAGTCAGGTGGCACCGCTCGATATGTTTAAAGAGGTCAACACTGGCAATAATCTGCCGGCCCAGATCGAGATCTATGCCGATGAGGGGGCAGCCTATAAATTCATGTTCGTCGCCAAAGGCGGCGGCTCGGCCAACAAGACATTCCTGCACCATAAGACGAAAGCCGTCCTCAATACGGGCAGTCTGATGGAATTTCTCGATAAGGAAATCCGAAGCATCGGCACCGCCGCTTGTCCGCCCTATCATCTGGCGGTTGTCATCGGCGGCACATCGGCGGAATTCAACCTCAAAATGGTCAAATACGCTTCGACACATTATCTGGATAATTTACCGGCGGCAGGCAATGAATACGGCCAGATTTTCCGCGATCTGGAGATGGAAGAGAAAGTTCACAAACTCACCCAGGATATTGGTTTGGGCGCCCAATTCGGTGGTAAGTATTTCTGTCACGATGTGCGCGTGATCCGCATGCCCCGGCACGGTGCTTCCTGTCCCATCGGTATCGGCGTCTCCTGCTCGGCGGACCGCCAAGTGCTGGGTAAGATCACCAGAGACGGTATCTTCCTGGAAGAACTGGAAACCAATCCGGGCCGCTTCTTGCCCGAGGTTAGCGCGGAGGACTTAGGTAGCGACGTGGTTGAAATCGATCTCAATCAGCCAATGGACGACATCAGGCGTGAACTTTCGAAGCATCCTGTAAAGACCCGGCTGTCCTTGTCGGGACCCTTGATCGTCGCCCGGGATATCGCCCATGCCAAGCTCAAGGAACGCATCGATGCCGGCCAGAGCCTACCCCAATACGCCAAGGACCATGCTGTCTATTACGCCGGACCGGCAAAAACACCGGAAGGCATGCCCTCCGGCTCTTTTGGTCCCACGACGGCGGGGCGCATGGATTCCTATGTGGGGCTATTCCAAGCCAACGGCGGGTCCATGGTCATGCTGGCCAAGGGTAACCGTAGCCAGGCCGTGACCGACGCCTGTAAAAAACACGGTGGGTTTTATCTGGGCTCCATCGGTGGTCCGGCGGCCAGACTGGCCCAAGACTGCATCAAGAAGGTCGAAGTCCTCGAATATCCCGAACTGGGCATGGAGGCCATCTGGAAGATCGAAGTGGTAGACTTCCCGGCTTTCGTCGTCGTTGATGACAAGGGAAATGACTTCTTCGACGAGTTCAAGCCATCTTAAATTATATCCCTCAGACCCCGGGTCAGCCGAAGAATGTCCGCATTGAACACCTGATGTAAATCGCAACGCCGACCCTGATTCTCCAGGGAACCCGAGATCCATTCGGTACGATCGAGGGTGCGCCCGACTATCCCCTCAGCAAGAACATCGCCTGCCATTGGCTGGAAGACCGCGAGCACAACTTTAGATCCCGCAAGGCCTCGGCCGCACGGTGGAGCAGAACTGGGACGAGGCGATTGAGGTCTTGGTGGCGTTTGTCCAGGCAAATAAAGAATAAAAAAAACCGGCCTATATGCGGGCGGTTTTTCAAAATTATATAAATTGATTTATTTTCGTTTAGCCACCGGCTTTACTTTCCGCTGGGCCTTGCCGTCATAGGCGCTGAGCGGCCGGATCAAGACGTTGGCGGCGTTTTGCTCAAGAATATGCGCCGACCAGCCGGCAATTCGGGCCATGACGAAAATGGGTGTATAGAGGTTTACCGGGAAGCCCATCAGGTAGTAGGCCGGGCCGGATGGAAAATCCAAGTTGGGATATATACCCTTTTCGTTGATGAAGATGTCAGCCAGAATATTGTATATTTCCAGCCATTTGGTATCTCCTGACCACTCGGTTAGATGTTCCAGGCAGATTTTCATGGTCGGCACTCGGCTATCACCGTGCTTATAAACCCGGTGGCCGAAGCCCATGATCAGCTTTTTGTTAGCGATGGCATCTCTAATCCAGGGTTCGGCCCGTTTGGGCGTCCGGATTTCCTCCATCATTTCCATCACCGCCTCGTTGGCGCCGCCATGAAGGGGGCCTTTGAGGGCGCCGATGCCGCCGGCCACCGCCGAATAGATGTCTGAGCGGGTCGAGGTGATCATGCGGCTGGTAAAGGTGGAGGCATTGAAACTATGCTCAGCATAAAGGATGAGCGACGTATCAAAAGCTTTAACAATTTTCCTGGGCGGCACCTTGCCGAAGCACATGTAGAAGAAATTTTCCGCCATGGAAAGATCGGTGCGCGGCGGAATACGGCGCTTGCCGTTGCGGAAGCGGAAATCGGTGGCGATCATGGTGGGAATTTTGGCTAGTAGGTTAACTGCCCGCTCATGATCGGCTTCCCAAGGTTCACCGCCCCAGGCTACTTCGGTGGTGCCAAGATAGCTGACGGCCGTCCGGATGGTGTCCATGGGATGGGCGCGCTTGGGAAATTTGGCGATGACATCCACGTGGTTTTTGCTCAACTTGCGTAGGCTGCGCTCTTTCTTTTTAAAGGCATTGAGCTGACTGCGATTCGGCAGTTCTCCGTCCAATAGTAAATAGGTAACTTCTTCGAAGGTGCAATGATCCGCCAATTCCTGAACAGCATAACCGCGGTAGGTAAGGGAATTGGTTTCCGGTACGACTTTGGAAACTGCTGTCGTATCAGCAATAACGCCGACGAGACCTCTCCGGATATCGGAGGCTTTGACCGTGACTTTTCCCGGGGTGGGTTTTTTGGAGGTTACCTTTTTCGCCGTTTTCTTTGCTGCTTTTTTCACAGTTTTCTTAATAGATTTTTTAGGCGCCGCTTTTTTCGCGGCCATTCTCTTATTCCCCTTCACTTTTGCTGCTTTAGCCATCCTCAACTCCTCCTAAATTTTATAATTTGAAATTATGTAAATTCTGGTCGAATAGGTTGTATTCCTCGTAATGCAGGGTCTCATACAGCCTTTTGCGCGTTTGCATGGTATCGAGAACGTTTTCCAGCGTGCCGTCTTTTTTCAAGGCGCCGTAACTGGCTTCAATGGCGCCCATGGCGATGCGTAATGAAGAGACCGGATAAATAGCAATATTGTAGCCGAGTTCCGTGAGTTGATCCCTGGTCAGGAGCGGCGTTTTGCCGAATTCCGTGATATTGGCCAGGAGCGGTACGTCGACAGCAACCCTGAATTCCTCATATTCCGAAAGGGTGGTAAGGGCTTCCGGGAAGATCGCCTCAGCACCGGCATCCACATAGGCCTTGGCCCGGTCGATGACAGACGGCATGCCTTCCGCCGCCTTGGCGTCAGTGCGGGCCATTAACAAGAAATTAGGGTCCCGTTTGGCGTTGGCGGCGGCGGTCACTTTCTGGCACATGGCGTCTCGTTCAAGGATCACCTTATTGTCCAAATGGCCGCAACGCTTGGGGTTCACTTGGTCTTCAATATGACAGCCGGCCATGCCGAGTTCTTCGATTTCCTGGATGGTGCGGGCCGTGTTCAAGGCCTCACCCCAGCCTGTGTCGGCGTCGATGATGGCAGGAAGTTCCGTCACCCGGGCGATCTGGCGACCCCGTTGGGAAACTTCAGTGAGGGTGGTCAGGCCGATATCGGGCATGGCCAGGTCGGCAGACAAGGCGCCGCCCGATATATATATGCCGTCAAAACCCAGTTCTTCGACAATACGGGCAATGAGCGGCGCATGGGCGCCCGGCAATTGTAGAAGCTTGCCGGTGGCCAACTCCTTCCTGAAATCAGCCCGTTTTTCGGCAGCTGTTTTGGTTCCAAATAACATCGGTTATTCCCTTTTAAATTTACTGCTAAAAAATTCCAGCGGAGTCCGTTTTGCCGTTGATAAGATCAGCATTATCAAGCACCACATTGATCTGGGCGACATCTTCGGGGCTGAGATCGGGTAGGGCCATCACCAGATCCAGGAAGCGGCTACTTTCGGCTTCCGATATTACCTCGTCGGTAAGAATTTTAAATTTGCGTATATAGTCGGGCCGGGAAAAAGGCTTGGCACCTGCCGGATGTGCATTGGCGACGGCCAATTCGTCGACGACTTTCTCACCAGACTTCATCGTTACCTCCAAGCGCCCGCCGAAAGCCCGCTGATTGGGATCGGGGTCATGGTAACGTTCGGTCCAGGCTTCTTCTTCTTCGGTTGAAATTTTGTGCCAGAGCTTGACCGTGTCTGCCCGCTGGGCGCGTTCCGGCGCATAGGACTTAACGTGATGCCATTCGCCGTCCTGCAAGGCAACCGCCAGGATATACATAATAGAGTGATCAAGGGTCTCTCGGCTGGCGTTGGGATCCATCTTTTGGGGATCCTTGGCGCCGGTGCCGATGACATAATGCGTGTGGTGACTGGTATAGAGCCTGATCGCATCGACCGCTTCCCAGTCCTCGATTTTTTCCCGTACCCTGAACGCCAGATCGATTAGTGCTTGGCTCTGATATTCGGCAGAATGTTCCTTGGTGTAGGATTCCAGGATGGCCGCCTTGGCTTCGCCCGGTTCCGGCAGAGGCACTGCATATTGGGCGTCGGGACCGTCCAAAATCCAGGCAATGACGCTGTCTTCGCCTTCATAGATAGGTGAGGGCGCCCCTTCACCCCTCATGCAGCGGTCGACCGCCTCGATAGCGAGTTTTCCCGCGTGCGAAGGGGCGAAAGCCTTCCAGGATGAAATTTCGCCTTTACGGGATTGACGGGTTGATACGGTAACATGCAAGGCCTGCTGCACGGATTGATAAATGGTGTCTGCATCCAATCCCAGCAGTGTCCCGATGCCGGCCGCCGCCGAGGGACCCAAATGCGCAATGTGATCGATCTTGTGAGCGTGAAGACATATCCCCTTAACCAGGTCTATTTGAATTTCGTACCCCGTCGCCAGTCCGCGCAGAAGATCCTTACCGTTTTTTCCCAATTGCTGAGAGACCGCCAGGATTGGCGGAATGTTGTCGCCGGGATGGGAATAGTCGGCGGCCAAAAAGGTATCATGGTAATCGAGTTCGCGAACGGCTGTGCCGTTGGCCCAGGCAGCCCATTCGGCATGGAAGCGTTGATCGTTCGGCATACCGAATATTGCCGCCCCGCTGGAGCGGGGATGAGCCAGGGCCTGTGCGCGGGCGCTGGCCACGGGATGCCGATTTACCGAGGCGATGGCAACTGAAGCATTGTCGATGATGCGATTGATCACCATATCCGTAACGTCACCGGAAACATCAACGGGATCGGCGGCGACTTGAGCTATTTTCCATGCGAATTGATCCTCCTTAGGCAGGGACTTTTCGGAGGGGGAGACGTTTATAATGTGATTTTTCAAGTTGAGTGGCCTTTTTGAAAACACCGGAATAGTCGGGCAATTATGTTTGCGGATATGGTCTACATTATTCGAACAGCGATTCCCAAGCGAAATATGATCAAGGAAGAAAGAAAATCCACAATTTATATATTGTTATATGTTGACTTTAATTCGGTATTGTCGTACCTATTTACCAAAATTGGTCATTTAGGAGGTACTTTAGAAATGTCAGATGCACCCTATCGCTGGGAAATGATTGAACCTGGAAAGCCCATGGCAAAGGTAGAATTTGATCCTTTTCCCCCAGGTGACGGTGAAGTCGTGGTCGAAGTCGAAGGCTGTGGTGTCTGTCATACCGACCTCGGATATTATTATGATGGCGTGCGCACCAATGCCGAACTACCACTGGCGCTCGGTCACGAAATAAGCGGCCGTGTTGTTGCCGGCGGTAAGGGTTACGAAGACATAGTGGGTAAAGCGGTTCTCATTCCGGCGGTTATTCCCTGCGGTGAATGTGACTTGTGCAAGCGCGGTAAAGAAACCATTTGCCGCCAGCAATATGTACCCGGTTGCGACACCCACGGCGGCTTTGCCAGTCATATCAAAATCCCCGGTTTTGGACTATGTGAAATCGACGAAGCTAAATTAGCCGCCGCCGGTCTCGATCTGGCGGACGTTTCCGTTGTCGCTGACGCTTTGACCACCCCTTATCAAGCTGTCTACCAAGCCGATCTGAAAGAAGGCGATCTGGCGATCGTTATCGGTGTTGGCGGTGTCGGTGGATATTGTGTTCAAGTGGCGGCCGCATTTGGTGCCACGGTGATCGCCGTCGATATTGACCAGTACAAACTGGATGAAATCGGCAAAGTCGGTGCCGCTGCCACTTTCAATCCCAAGGATTATCCCGGCCGCGAACTGCGTAAAGCGGTTTCTGCGTTTGCTAAGGAGAACGGCCTCCGCGCGACCGAATGGACAATTATGGAATGTTCGGGTTCGGCTCCGGGGCAGCAGACAGCCTACGGTCTGCTGGTTCATGGTGCCACCGTGTGTGTCGTCGGCTTCACCATGGACAAGGTGGAAATCCGCCTGTCCAATTTGATGGCCTTCCACGCGCGGGCTTTGGGCAACTGGGGTTGCACCACCGGTAATTACCCCGACGCATTAAACCTGGTGCTGGATGGCAAAGTTAAAGTGAAACCCTTTATCGAACATCATCCCTTGGAAAATATTAATGAAGTTTTTGAACTCGTTCATGCTCACAAGAATACCGGGCGGGCAATCCTAATGCCCAAAATGAGTTCCTAGGCCCCTACGGCTGAAATTACTGTCCCCAATAATGTGAAAGTTAAAACAGAGGAAAAAAATCATGGTAAAAGACACCGCAACAGTTGCAAATGAAACCGCTCTTAAGAACCTCAAGAATCATAATTTGGTGGAGAATTGGTCGTTTGACGGCTTGAAGTACGAGAAAAAGTCGGCGATCGATGAAAACGGCAACGAAGTCGACGGCATCTATAACGTCTGGATTACGCTCGACAACCAAAAGCAGTTCAACTCCTACAGCACCGAAATGGTCAAAGGTATGATTTTGGGTTTCCGCGAAGCTTCCAATTCGCGGGACGTCAACGCGGTTGTTTTGACCGGCGCCGGTAGTAAAGCCTTCTGCACCGGTGGCAATACCAAGGAATACGCCGAATATTATTCTGGTCAGGATCAGGAATACCGTCAGTACATGCGCCTGTTCAACGACATGGTGTCGAGCATTCTCGCCTGCGACAAGCCGGTGATCTGCCGGGTTAACGGCATGCGAATTGGTGGTGGTCAGGAAATGGGCATGGCCTGTGACTTCTCCATCGCTCAGGATATGGCGAATTTTGGCCAAGCTGGTCCGAAACACGGTTCCGCGGCCATCGGCGGCGCTACTGACTTCTTGCCGCCGCTGATCGGGGTCGAACAGTCCATGGTTTCAGCCGTTCTCTGTCGGCCCTTGTCGGCCCATAAGGCGGCGCGGCTTGGCATCATTATGGATACAGTTCCGGGCTTGAAGGTCGATGGTAAATATGTACCCAACCCATTGGTTGTGACTGAAGCTGTTACCGATGATTACGGCCGCCTCATTCACGGCGAATTCAAAACCGACAAGGAAGAAATAGCCCAGGCCAGGGAAACCATCGCCTCCGGCGAAATGGATTTGTCGCTGCTCGACGCTAAAGTCGAAGAACTTTGCACGGCCGTCCTGCACACCTTCCCGGAATGCACGACGAAATCCCTCGAACAACTGCGCAAACCGAAACTTGAGGTTTGGAACCTGCGTAAAGAAGACGCCCGTTCCTGGCTCGGTTATAACATGTTGGCCGAAGCCCGCACCGGTTTCCGCGCTTTCAACGAAGGCAACAAGGAAATCGGCCGTGAGATCGATTTCGTTGCCCTTCGCCAAGCCCGCGCCGCTGGCGTTCCTTGGAGCGATGATCTTGTCGAAAGCCTGATCCCCCGGGCTAAGGACTAATCGGGTAGAGGTTTGAGAGAAAGGCAATGAGCGACACCTCACTTAAATCATGGCTCGACCGGGGCGGCGCACTGCTCCGTCTTCGGTTGAACATGCCGAAAGCCAACATCACCGATGCGGCGATGCTGGAGGCTATCGGTGCGGCTCTGAGCGAACATGCGCCCGACGCCGATATCAAAGCTGTATTGCTCGATCACGAAGGCCCCCATTTCAGTTTCGGCGCCAGTGTGCCGGAGCATCTGCCGGGGAAATTCGGCGATATGCTGAGCGTCATGAATAAAACCCTGCTGGCCATGCTGCAGCACCCGGTTCCGATTTTGGTTGCCGTAAAAGGCCAGTGTCTCGGCGGTGGCCTGGAAGTCGCTTGTGGTGGCAGTCGGATTTTTGCCGCCCCCGACGCCAGTTTCGGCCAGCCCGAAATCAAGGTCGGGGTTTTCGCTCCTTACGCTAGTTTCTTTTTGACCGAACTAATTGGTCAAATCCATGCCGAGGATATGCTATACTCTGGACGTTCGGTTTCCGGAGAAGAAGCTAGTGCCATGGGATTGGTGGCAGAGCTTTCGGACAATCCCGAAGCCGCTGCTCTTACCTATTTTGATGAACATTTGGCGTCCGTCAGCGCCAGTGTCCTGCGCTTCGCCGTTCAGGCGGCGCGCGAGGACTATGCCGACCGCTTTGCGGTAAGAATGGCGAAACTTGAAGAACTATACACGTCGGGTTTGATGGAAACCAAGGATGCTGTCGAAGGTCTCGAAGCTTTCATGGCGAAGCGACCTGCCCAATGGAAGAACTGTTAAGTCACAATCGAAAGCTAATATTTATGTCTGTAAAAGAAATCATCGATCGTTGCGAAGAGCTTTTTGAAGATCTGAACTTCACTTATGCTCGGGAATGGAAAGCTGCCGAAGAAGGCCGCAAAGTTGTCGGTTACATGCCCGTATATGTGCCAAACGAAATCATCCACGCTGCCGGCATGCTGCCCTTGGGTATTCTGGGTGGTGGTGACGCCATGGAAGTTATCCACGGCGACGCCTACTACCAAAGCTATATTTGCCGCATTCCGCGCTCGACTGTGGAACTGGGCATCATGAAAAATCTCGACTTTGTCGATGGCATGCTATTCCCTAGCCTGTGCGACGTGATACGCAACCTGTCGGGTGTATGGAAAATGTTGTTTCCGGAAGTTTATGCCCGTTACTTCGATACACCGCAAAACTTCCGCAGCGACATCGGTGGTGAGTTTTACAGGAATGACCTTCAGGAACTACGTGAAGGCTTGGAAAGACTTGGTAGCCGCAAGATTACCGATGAAGATCTCAAGGATTCCATCAAGGTTTATAACGAGTACCGTAATAAAGTACGCGAAGTTTACCAGTATCGCGCCTATCAACCATGGAAAGTTCCAGCTTCCGAAGTTTATCTGCTGATGCGCGCCGGTGAAATCATGACACCGGAAGATCATATTCAGACGATGACCGACTATCTGGCTGCGGTCGAAAAAGAAGAGCGCCGCATGAAAGATAACTGCCGCGTCGTTCTCAACGGTTCTTTCTGTGAGCAACCGCCGTTGGGATTGGTAAAATCCATCGAATTGGCCGGGTGCTATGTGGTTGACGATGATTACATGATGGTTAACCGGATGATAACCGAAGATGTCGAAGCCGAAGGTGATCCGCTGGAAAATCTCTCGGAAGCCTTTCTCAAGAATTCACTGAGCTTCCCGTCCAAATACGAGCCGTCCGAAGAAGAAAAAGGCAAATATCTTGCCAAAATGGTCCGCGAACGCGGCGCCGAAGGCGTTATTTTCTCTGCCCCCAGTTTCTGTGACCCGGCTTTGTTGGACCAGCCGATGCTGGCCACCGTACTTGAAGAACAGAACATTCCTTACATTTCATTTCAGTATGCCGAAAACTCAGGTCAGATGCAGCCAATCAGAGAACAAGCCGGAACTTTTGCAGACTCAATCAAGCTATGGAGCGCAGCATGAGCAACGATAACAATCCTGAAATTGTCAAAGATGCTTCGATGTTGAAGCAAAAAGCGATGATTGCCGGCAACTATGAAAAACTCACCAACGCCAAAGAACTCGGTTTGAAAACAACCTCGACCTTTGTACCGGGGAACGTCAACGAATTGATTCAATGTTTCGACATGGTTAACAATCTGCCGGAAATCAATGCTCTTGGTAATGCCATGCGCAAGCAATCCGGCGCCATGATTACCGATGCTGAGAAAATGGGTCATTCGGAAGACGTTTGCACTTATGTGAAAGCCGACATCGGTATGATGGCCAAAGGCAATTTAGCGCCAAACGGTAAGCCGATGCCGAACCCGGACATGCTGATGCTCTCGTACACCGGTTGCTACACCTTCCTGAAATGGTTCGAGTTGCTGCGCGAGCAATACAAATGCCCAACCGTGATGCTGCACGTTCCCTATCAGGGCGACGGCAAGGGCGAAGTCACTAAGAGTATGCGGGACTATGTGGTCAAGCAGTTGAAGGAAGAAGTCATTCCGACCATGGAGAAAATTTCCAGCGTCAAATTTGACATCGATAAATTGCGTGAAATGATGGTTCGCTCCGCTAAGGCCGAAGACGATCTGGTTTGGGTGCTGCAGACGGCTAAGAACAAACCCACGCCCATCGACGGATATTTCGGAGCCGTCTATTACATTGGCCCGATCTTTTCCGCTTTTCGAGGCACCGAAGATGCGGTCGAGTATTACCAACTTCTGCGTCAGGAAATCAAAGAACGCCTCGACAAAGGCATGGGGCCCCTTACCCCGGACGGAGAACTGAAAGAAGAGAAATACCGCCTGGTCGTCGAAGGCCCGCCCAACTGGACCAATTTCCGTGAGTTCTGGAAAATGTTCTACGAAGAAGGAGCTGTTTGTGTCGCTAGCTCATACTCGAAAGTGGGTGGCGTTTATGATTACGACGGTTTCCGTCACGATCCGCAAAATCCGTTGGAGAGCATTGCCGACTATTGCCTTGGTTGCTACACCAACCGGAACTTGCCGGAACGCACCAAAATGATGGCTGACTTAATCGAGGATTATCAGGCTGATGGCCTACTGATCAATTCGATCAAGAGCTGCAATAGCTTCGCCGCTGGTGAATTGTTAATGTTGCGTGAGGTCGAAAACTTGTCCGGCAAGCCAGGTGCTTTCATTGAAACCGATCTGGTTGATCCCCGCTACTTCTCGCCCGCTAACGTTAAGAACCGTTTGGAAAGTTATTTCCAGATGATCGAACAAAAACGCCAAGCGGCGTAGGTTTAGGAGACATTTATTTATGAAGTGTTTTATTGGTATTGATCTCGGCTCGACGACGACCAAAGCCGTCCTGATGGATGAAAATATGGAAGTCATGGGTCAAGGCATCACAAACTCACGTTCCAATTACGATACGGCCGCCGCCGTGTCCAAACAAGAAGCGATGATTTCAACCCGATTTGCTCTCATGCGCCGGGCATTCGAAATAGTGGACAGCGCGAAAGATTCTATTGATGATATCATGGCGTCGCTGGAGCGGAACTTCCGTCTTGAGCAATTCCGCGAACAGTTGGAAGACTTGCGGGTCACCTGTAAAAGCTTTGTCACCGGTGATCGTTTTAAAGATATAGGTGATACGGTAAAGCAGGCATTGGATACGACCTTTGATCAGCTTGATGTAGAAGCTGCTTCGTTGTTTGCGCCCGGTGCCAGCCGTAAGTCTGACTTTTTCCGTGATATCGCCGGCGGTTCATTCATGACCATTGCCGAAGAAGAAGCGAAAAAAGCAGATTTATCCTACGATCTTTTGCTCAACGTTTATGACAAATCGATCATTGAGGTGGAAAACCGGCCGCCGGCAGGTGACATGGATAACAAATTCACCCGTGCCATGAATAATGTCATTGAAGAATTGAGCAGTCTCGGTTTGGACGCCAATGATTTCGCGACACCGATGACGGAAGGTCTTGGTGTCGAACTCGAGGAAACCTACGTGGTCGGCACCGGTTATGGTCGTGTACGCTTGCCCTTCCCGAAAGAGCATATCCGGTCGGAAATTCTCTGC
>PVBE010947245.1_pt1 | contig 23736 bp, 9 predicted proteins | sample 1631181 | NCBI WGS metagenome assembly PVBE01 (sample SAMN08397723, study PRJNA350692) | Marine metagenome, whole genome shotgun sequencing project. | isolation source: water | place: Pacific Ocean | collected 2012-04 | reverse complement strand
GGAAAGAATTGGAAATATTAGTAGATGTTCCTTTTGAATTTATTGCTATCTAAACTTGAAAACCTAAAACCAAGACATCATCGATTTGAGGGTATTCTCCTTTCCAAGAATTAAATTCCTTCTTTAGAAAAACATCTTTTGATTCTTCAGTATTCAAGCTATCCATTAAATTATCTTGAAATAATTTCATTCCCATTGAAGTAATATCCTTTCCTCCTAACTGGTCATAGTACCCATCTGTATACATAAAAACCCAATCGTTTTTATTTAACTCAATAGAATGAGTTTTAAAATCCCTTTTAAGCAATTGACTTTTTTTGGAATAAGATCCTCCAACTGAAAACACATCTGCATCAAGGTAACTTACCTGGTTATTATTTAAAATAATAATTCCATTACGTGCTCCACTAAAATGTAATTTTCTTTTTTCTTTATCTATCAAACAAAGGGCTATATCCATTCCATCTTGAATCTCCCCTCCGCTATTTTGGTTCAAAACTCTTGTGATCTCATTGTGTAAATCTTGTAAAATTTTAGATGTATTTAAATTATCTAATTGAATAATCTTATCTAATAACAGACTACCCATCATACTCATAAACCCTCCTGGAACTCCATGCCCAGTACAGTCCACTGTAGCAATAACACTTATTTCACCAAAACATCGATACCAGAAAAAATCACCGCCAACAATATCTTTGGGTTGATATAACACAAAATGTTCATTAAAAAAATCCGTCAATAAATCTTCTTCAGGTAAAATTGAATACTGGATCCTTTTAGCATAATTGATACTCTTGGTTATTTCATTGTGCTGTTTCTCAACTTTAATTTTTTCTTCTTTTAGTTGTAAAGTTCTTTTATCAACCTTTTTCTCGAGTCTTATATTTATCAACTTAAGTTGCCTTTCTCTAACCTTCACAAACAAGATAAGTAGAAAAATCACAGTTCCGATTACAATGAAATAAAACCAATACGTATCCCAAAATGGAGGAGCAATAGAAAATGAATATGATATTGCTTCACTTTCAACACCATCTGCATTATAAACCTTCATATGAAAAGTATATTTTCCAGGTGAAATATTTGGATACGTAACACTTGTTTGATTTGTTTTATTAAGCCAATCATCATCAAATCCTTCGAGATAAAATGAATACCTCATTTTATGATGATTAATCATACTAATCCCAACAAAATCAAAGGTTAGGTGGTTTTGATGATAATAAAAAATGGGATCTTCTGCATTAATAATATTTTGATAATTTCCACTTTTTAAATCCCATTGAGCCTTATTTTCATACCTGAGTCTAATATTAGATAGTTGAAGTTTTGGAGGAATTAATAGCTCATTATCTTTTTTTTCATCATATCTATATAATCCATTTATTGTTCCAAACCATATATAGCCATCATTTGATTTGAAGCTGGAATTCGCATTACACTCATGACCAAAGAACCCATCATTATCATCATAATGCTTTAAGTTTTGTATTTTATCGTTTGTTGTTAATGTTGTACTTATTTTATCAATACCTACTGAACTACAAGCCAACACTTCATCTTTGTCATTGATCTCCAAAGTGAAAAATTGAGAAGATGACAATCCATTATTTTCATTGAGCCATTTGACGTTTTTTACTTCTCTATTTATAACATAAACTTTGGCTAATCCATTTTCAGATGCCAGCCATATATTTCCAGCTTTGTCTTCTCTTATAGAATATATAGAATTATTGTATGTTGAATCTATTTTAATTATATTATCATTAAATAATTTAAACAGTCCATTGCCACATCCTATCCAAAAAACACCTGACTGATCTAAATATAAAGTTTGTATTCCACCAGGTGAATGAAGACCATCTTTTAGGTTATAAAATTTTATTAATTCATTATTTTCATTGACAGAAATTAGATTATCCTTAAAGCCAACCCACTTTATATTTTCCTCATCTATCCAAAATCCTCTATATGGTAAATCATTATATACTTGTAGGTTTAAAATATCATTATAAAGTGAATCATTACTTTTAATATTAACTTTTCTTATTTCATCATTTTTAAATGAACGAAGACCGCCATTTGGATGTAAATGATAATCATTGAACATGCTGTCAATTAAAATAGTCCCTATTAGATTTGAAAATTTTTTAACAGTATCATTTTTAATAATATAATTACCAGAATTTGAACTATAATATATTGAGCCATTTTTATCGGAAGTAATTGAATAAATTTTTTCATTTTTATTTTCATGATAACTATAATGAGTAAACGGTGAAGTCTCTATTGCTGTTAATTTAGTTTCTGAACCAATCCAAATAACACCTTCTCTGTCGATAAAAGCATTATTAATCACATCGATTAATAATTTATCTGATTCTAGAAAAACATCATTGCCTTTATCTACTATTAATATGTCGCCATTTACTGAAAAAAGATAAAGTTGATCATAAGAAAAACAAATAGAATTAATATTCATTTCAAATTGAAGCAATTTCTTTTGAATCTCATTGTTTATTAGCTTACCATTTTTTAATACTCTTGCACCTTTTGTTGTACCAACAACAATCATATCATTCTTATAATGAGAAATATCCGTTATACAATTAGAAGGCAACCCATTTTCTTCATTAATAAACAAAGTGTCAGTTGAACTAATTATATATAAGCCTTTTTCTTTAGAGCCTAAATACAATTTATTTTCATCAGATAAAACACAATTAATTTTATTATATAAAAAGGATGCTTTATTTTCTCTAACAAGTAATAATTTACCAATTTTAGTTACAATTAGTATTTGATCATTAGAAATAAACTCAATAAAAGATATTTCATTCAATTTTGATTTTCCATCAACAGATTCTATAGTATATTCACTAATAATTCCATCTTTAATTATATTAATTCCTTTCCTAGAACCTACCCATATCTCTCCATTTTTTTTTTCAGTAAGACATATAACTTCATCACTTAAAAGTCCATCAAAAGTTTTGTATGAAATTAACTGATTTCCATCAAATCGACAAACTCCTCCATAGGTTGCAATCCATAAGTAGCCATTCTTATCCTGAATAATATCTTTAACCTGAGATTGAATAAGCCCATTTTTTTTTGGAAAATATTCTTTGATATTAAATTGAGAATAACATTCAGATGAATAAAAAATAATCGTTAAGATCGAGTACACAACAAAAATATTTATTCTCAAAATCATAGTATATTACCCAATATAGTGAAAAGAAATTACGTATTTAATGCATTTTTAAAATTAAATATGGAATACTTATTGCAGATAAAATAATACTCAATAACAAATGCACTTCACATAGATTCGTTAATAATATTAATCAGATTTTAATATAAAGGGAATTGAAGCTATTATTTTTATAAATGGATAAAAAAAAGCAAAAAATAATGCGTTATATTTTTTTTTCATCTTTAATTATTTCTTTTATCTCAATAGGTATCTTTTTTTGGGATGATATTAATACAACTCAAAAACAATCTACTGATCAGGCAATAACAGAACCTATTATCGATCCTGAATTTCTTGATCTTAATGCTCAATGGGTAGATAGTATTTACAACAACCTAACTCTTAAAGAAAAAATTGGCCAGCTATTTATGATCGCTGCTTATTCAAATAAGGACCAGGATCATACTCAAGAAATTTCTAGCTTGATAAATGATTATAAGGTTGGAGGTTTGATATTTTTTCAAGGAGGACCTAAAAGACAATTAGAACTCACCAATTACTATCAAAAAATATCCAAGACCCCTTTAATGATATCAATTGATGCAGAATGGGGACTTGCCATGAGATTGGACAGCACTATGAAATTTCCTAATCAAATGACACTTGGTGCAATTCAAAATAATGATCTCATTTTTAAAATGGGTAATCAAATTGCCTTACAATGTAAAAGAATTGGTATTAATGTAAATCTTGCTCCTGTATCTGACATAAACAACAACCCTAACAACCCTGTTATTAATTATCGATCATTCGGTGAAAACAGAGAAAATGTAACGGGAAAATCTCTTGCTTATATGAAAGGACTGCATAATCAGAAAATTTTAGCAAATGCTAAGCATTTTCCTGGACATGGAGATACGGACAGTGATTCTCACAAAACTTTACCTAAAATTAATCATGATAAAAAACGATTAGACTCAGTAGAATTATATCCTTTCAAAACGCTAATTGAAAATGGTTTGCAGTCAATGATGGTAGCTCATTTGTACATACCAAGCCTAGATAAAACACCTAACAGAGCTTCCTCACTTTCATCCAACATAGTCACTAACCTACTCAAAAAAGAATTAAAGTTCAAAGGACTTGTTTTTACTGATGCTTTAAACATGAGGGGTGTTTCTGCATTCTATGAACCTGGCAAACTTGATGTACAAGCTCTTATTGCTGGAAATGATATTCTTCTAAGGCCAGAAAATATTCCGGTAGCCGTTGAAGAAATTCTAGCTGCAATTAATGAAGGAATCATAAAAGAAGAAGACATTAACAATAGTGTTAAAAAGATTTTATCTATGAAAGCCTGGTTAGGTTTAAATAAATATCATCCCTTGGCAAAAGAAAACCTTGATAATGATTTACATAGCTATGAAGCAGAATTTGTTAATCATGAATTATATAAGAACGCATTAACAATAGTAAAAAACAAATCAATAATACCAATAACAAGATTAGATACATTAAAAATCGCGTCAATTAGTATTGGTGAAAATGGATTTAATGAATTTAATAATTCAATTGATCGCTATTGCTCTTTCGAGCAATTCAACATTTCTTCAAAGCCTAGCACAGAAGAGATCACACAACTTCTCAATCAAATCAATGGCCACAATCTAATAATTGCTTCTATTCATGATATGAACCAAAATCCTTATCAAAATTTTGGCTTACACCCTTCAATAGATAATTTATTAAGTAAAATAGCTATTAAAAAAAAAGTGATCCTAAATTTATTAGGCAATCCATATAGCTTATCTAAATTAAAATCTCTTAACCAATTAGATGCTGTTTTAGTGAGCTACGAAGATGAGCCCTTATCTAAAGAATTAAGTGGTCAATTAATATTTGGTGGAATTGAAGCTAAAGGAAAATTACCAGTTTCAATAAATGACAAATACCCTGCAGGTCATGGTCTCAAAACAGATAAAATAAGATTATCTTACGTGTTTCCTGAATCAATTGGAGTCAATAAAAAAGACCTAAAACAAGTAGAAAACATTATTGCTGAAGCATTGAGAGAAGGTGTATTCCCTGGATGTCAAATACTAGCAGCTAAAGACGGACAAGTCTTTTATCAAAGATCATTTGGAAAACACACCTATGATGCATCTTCTAAAAATGTTGACAATAATGATATTTATGATCTTGCTTCTATTACAAAGATCGCTAGCTCTGCTGCTGCAATAATGAAACTTTATCAAGAAGGTAATATCCATCTTGACTCAACATTAAAAACCTATTTACCAGATATAGTTAACAATTCTGCATATAGTGATATAATTCTAAAGGAAATGCTAACCCATCAAGCTAGATTTACGCCATGGATACCTTTTCATTTTAGGACCTTACATAAAGGACAGCCCAGATATGATATTTATAGCATAAAAAAATCAGATTATTTTAATAAAAGAGTAGCAGAAAACATGTATATATATTCTGCATATCGAGATACTGTTTTTCAACAAATACTTCAAACAGCGCTCTTAAAAGAAAAAAAATACAAATACAGCGATGTTGGATATTATTTTTTCAATGAAATTATACAAAGAATTAAAAATACTTCTCAGGACCAATATGTAGAAAATGAGATCTACAAGCGACTTGGATTAAAAAACATAGGCTATAAACCCAGAGAAAAATGGCCTTTAGAAAGAATCACTCCAACTGAAGATGATAAAACATTTAGGAAACAGCTGATTCATGGAGATGTACATGACCAAGGTGCTGCATTATTTGGTGGTGTAGGTGGGCATGCTGGATTATTCTCCAATACAAACGACCTTGCTGTACTCATGCAAATGTATATGCAATATGGTCATTATGGCGGTGACACCTTATACAAGAAAGAAGTATTAGAATTATTCACCAGCTCACCCTATTTACAAAGCCATAGAAACAGAAGAGGAATTGCATTTGACAAACCTGTTATCTCTGGGGTAGGTGGTCCTACTTGTAATTATTGTTCTTCAAATAAAAGCTTTGGACATTCAGGATTTACAGGAACACTAACCTGGGCTGATCCAGAAAATGGTTTTGTCTATGTTTTTCTTTCTAACAGAGTATATCCTGATGCTGAAAATAGAAAGATATTATCGTTAAGCATAAGGACCAGAGTTCAAAAGGTCTTACTTGATGCTATTAAAAATGCTGATAAATAAACTAACTCAAAACATGAACAGCTGCTGGACCTTCATTAAATATAAGATCATAGATACTTAAATTTGATATAAATCCAAATTTCTCCTCAAATACTTGATTGTATTTAATTTCAGTATAATAGTCAGATAGCATTTTTTTAGGATGGAACTGCCCCCTGACATCAATCATGTCTTTATGCTCTTTTTTATAACTATCTGTATGCTTTATTTCTATTTCTAACCCTAAAAGCTGAATGAAAATATTTTGTAATTCAATATTAAAATCAATAAGGAAAGTAATGTTCTTTTGTTCATAAAGACCAATGAATTTATCCTCATAATATTCAAAATAAGGTGAAGAACGATAACTACTCTCTAGTGACTTCCAATGTATTTTTTGCCATCCTTGGCAATATTCTATCTTCACATCTTTTAAAGGAGTTTTTCCATTCCGCCTAACTATTGGGATAATTAATGGGAGTTTACCATTTGCCCCATAGATCTCACACCTATTTCGAAAAGATTGTTTAATGTAATTTTCATGAATATCAATTAGCAGCTCTTTGGTTTTATATAAACAAGAGTAATAATCTATATTCCCAGCATAGCAGGAGCTAAATACTGCATTCATTATTCAACAAATGAAAATACTCTATCCCATCTTACACTTCCAAAGAAACCTTTTTCTGAGTCAGGGTGTTTAGAAAACCATACAAATGAAGCAGTACCAACCACATGGTCTTCAGGAACAAACCCCCATACCCTAGAGTCTGCAGAGCCATGTCTATTGTCTCCCATAAGCCAGTAATAATTTTGCTTAAATGTATATGAAGTAACCTCTTTTCCATTTATAATAAATGGGCCATTTTTTACATGCTTTACCTCATTTTGCTCATAAACTTCAATTGTTCTTTTATAAATAATCCATGTGGAATCATTCAAATCAATAGAGCCTCCCACTTCTGGAATATATAAAGGTCCAAAGTTATCTCGTGTCCAATTAAAATCTGGATGATTAGGAAAGATAGGGCAGTACTGCCCTTCCCTAGCATAGTCATAACCCTTGAGTTTATTTTCTCTTTCGAAAGAAACAGGATTCCATTTAGATGAAATTTCGTTTGCAGTTATTTGACTACATGTATATAAATAAACAAAACAAGGTTCCCCGTCTTTTTTATCTGTACCTAAATAATGGATTTGCCAATTATTTTGATCACCATATTTATACATTTCATATTCTTTTATTAAATCTTTTTCCATAGGAAAACCTTGTGACTCCTTATAATAAAACTTATATGAAAACAAAGCTTCAGGGGGAAGAATTTCAGGAACACCATCAATATGAATAATATTATTAATGATTTCTAATGTGTCTCCTGGTTCTGTCACACATCTTTTAATATAATTTTCTTTTTTATCGATAGGAAGGGTTGTAATACCACCAGTTTTTTCAATTCTTTTTGTATAAATAGGACCGCCATTAATAAATTCTTGACGAGTATGATCCATATAATTATTCACATGCTTCTCATAGTCTTTATAAGTTAAATTTCCTGATGTTTTTGAAGTATTACTTGCCCATCTATAAAATGCTTCATCTCTTAGAATACCATAGTAATCATGCGCTATTACAGCATCGTGTACTATAACAGAGTCTCCAACAGGCCAATTAAAAACCATAATATCATTTCTTTTAATCTCTCCATAACCTGGCAATCTCATGTAATCTAGCTTAAACCATTCTACAAATGAAGGTATATAGGTGCCAGGAATCCTATTATGAACAAACGGAATAGATAAAGGAGTTTGCGGAAGTTTGGCTCCATATTTCATTTTATTAACGAACAAATAATCCCCTATTCTCATCGTTTTCTCCATAGAGCCTGTAGGTATGGTAAAGGCTTCAAAGAAAAACGTTCTAATAATTGATGCTGCTACAATAGCAAAACCCAATGCATTTGTCCACTCACATGTCATCGTTCTTTTATTAGGCTTATCCTTAGATCCTAATAATTTAAAAACAATCAATAATGCATGTCCAACAAAAGGACAAATGAAAAACAAAGTAATGTGATCGTGAAAAAAGCGTATTTCCCTTTGTTCAGGTTTAGTCCAATCAGTTAATTCAACAAGCTTATTCTTATTATCATAAGCTAAAAAAGGTATATAATACCATGGTAATAAAACAGACATCAATGTATCTTTTGGAGTGTACTTACCAAACAACCTTGCTGTTTCTACATTACATCCAATGGTAACTACAAAATTCACAAAAGGTATAATGAAAAAGAAAACCCACCACCATGGTTTTTTGATTACCTTCAACCAGATTAGAATATTATACACTGGAATAAATCCTTCCCAACTTTTTCTGCCAGCTTTTTCAAAAATCTTCCATAATGAGCCAAAATAAATGGCTATCATTAAGTACATTAAAATTTGTGGTATCATCTTTTAAATTTAAAATCCAAGCACTTGTTTCATTGTAAAAACTCCTTTTTTATCACGAAGGAACTCTGCTGCAATTACAGCCCCTAGTGCAAATCCATTTCTATTTAGCGCCTCATGTTCTATAATAATCTTATCCTCATTACTTTTATATTCCACTCTGTGAGTTCCTGGTACATTATCTTTTCGAATTGATTTGATTTTCAAAACATTGTCATTAACTTGATCAGCTTCCTCCCAAGATTTATAATCTTTTAATTCTTCGATCATATCATCAGCAATGGTAATTGCAGTTCCACTAGGTGAATCTATTTTTTGAAGATGATGTGTTTCAGAAACATGTGGCATATATTGCTTATTAGGACTCATTAACGAAGCAAGCTTCTTATTTATTTCAAAAAAAATGTTAACGCCTAAAGAAAAATTGGTTGCTGCTAAGAATGCACCATCTAACTCATTACATTTATTTAGAATCATATCATAATTATCATACCATCCAGTAGTACCAACAACAACAGGAATATTTAATGAAAAACATTTACAAATATTTTTCACAGCACTATCAGGGCTAGTAAACTCAATGGCAACATCAGCATCTTTTATATAATGATCTTCCCATTTATCAAGATCTACTACCCCAACTATTTCGTGTCCTCTATTTAAAGCTAGCTCTTCAACGAGACGACCCATTTTTCCGTGTCCAATAATGGCTATTTTCATAATAATATAAAGAGAGACAAATGTATGATAAAAGCTAAACTTTTATCCTTTTTTAATTCTTTCTGAATTTTGTTTTTTTAAAACAACTTTAAAATTTTAATTCGTTATATGAATAATCTGATTAAAATTCATAATTTAACAACAGAAACAACACACTACACTCAACCAAAATGTACCGCTCTGCACAAAAACAATATTTATCTTACCTCAACTTTGATAAGTTTATATTGGGCTTTACAATATTGCTTTTAGGCCATTTGACAGGGTATAATCAGTTTCAAATAAATGGAAATGCATCTCAAATAGATTGCAAATGCTATCAAATAACTCCCAATGTAGCCGGCCAAGTAGGATCTGTATGGAATATATATCAAATTGACCTTAATCAAGCATTTGACTTCAACTTCAATGTTTTTCTTGGCTGCAATAATTCAAGTATGTGGACTGGCGCAGATGGAATTGTTTTTGGCTTACAACCCTTAAATACTAATATTGGAACAGCAGGAGGTGGTATGGGAATGGGCGGCATTTCTCCCTCTTTAGGCGTCTACATAGATACTTATCATAACACCTCACATAATGACATACTTAATGACCATATATCTATCAATAGTAATGGAGACTTTAATCACTCAACTGCCAACAACCTTTCTGGTCCATATGACTTAGTAGAAATTGAGGATTGTGCATATCATACATTAAGAGTAGTGTGGGAGCCAACAACAACAACATATTTAGTTTTTTTTGATGGAACTCTTGTTCTTACCTATGTAGGTGACATTATTAGCAATGTTTTTGGAGGAAATCCAATTGTTTATTGGGGATTCACTGGCTCTACTGGCCAAGCCTTCAATGAGCAAAGGTTTTGTATTGACATTCTCAACATTAACATTGACACATCTAGTTTAGCCATAATTGATGAACATTGTAACCAATCTGATGGCAGTATAACTGGGATTAGCTATACTGGTGGATTAGCTCCAATTTCTTTTGACTGGAACAGTACAATTTCCACATCAACTGACACAACCAATCTTATTGCTGGCACCTATCTTTTAACAATTACAGACGGGCTTGGTTGTGTAGATTCAGCTGGACCTTATATAATTAGCAATATTCCAGCACCAATTATTGATACAACTTCGATGTTATTAATTAATGAGTCTTGTGACCAATCCAATGGATCCGTTTCTGGGATTACTGTTAATAGTGGAGTATCTCCATATAATTACTTATGGAATGGAGACACCTCTCAAGTAGATCTTTCTAATTTATCTAATGGGAATTACCAATTAATAGTAAATGACCAATTTGGATGTCAGGATTCATTAACTCTATTTATTGATTCAATCCCTGGTCCTGAGATAGACACCAGCTTTTTATCAATCTATAATGAAGACTGTGGACAATCCAATGGTTACATCAATGGCTTAAGCATTAATAATGGAACCTCTCCTCTCACTTTTTATTGGAATGATAGTATTACAAATAATATTGACACTAATAACCTAAGTCTAGGGAGTTATATTTTTGCAGTTATTGATGATAATGGTTGTAAAGATTCAGTTAGCTATACAATAAATGATATAAATTATCATTTAGCAGAATTTGACTATAACCCTTTTAGCGTCCTTGCTGAAAGTACTGTTAATTTCAATGATCTTTCAATAGATACAACCATATCATGGTCATGGGATTTTGGTGAAGGATCAACCGACACCACACAGCATCCTAGCTTTATTTATAATTACCCTGGGGATTATACTGTCTGCTTAACCTCTACCAATAATTTTAACTGTTGGGATACATATTGCCTAGACCTAACCATTGATGCTATTGAGCTGATTATACCCACAGTATTTACTCCTAATAATGATTTTATCAATGACTACTTCAAAATCAATGGAATTAACGATCAATTTGAATTCAGCATTATCAATAGATGGGGAGAAACTTTATATCATGCTTTTCCCTACTTAAACAACTGGGATGGAAGAAGTGTAGCAGGAGTTGAAGTTCCAAATGGAACTTACATGTACATACTTACCAATCATCAGCTAAATGAAAACCACACAGGCACTTTTCAATTACTAAGATAATCAGAAGAAATACGCTAACTTTTTTCTAATTATTAAACAACAACAATGTAGTTAACTACATGTTAGCGTCTAGCTTTTCCGCTAATGTTTCTTTTGGAACAGCACCAACTACCTTATCTACGACCTCACCGTTTTTTAACACTACAATTGTAGGAATGTTTCTTACTCCAAACTTTGCGGCAACACCTGGATTATGATCAACGTTAACCTTCCCAACTACAGCTTTTCCTTCATATTCAGTTGCCAATGCATCAACATGAGGTCCTACCAAACGACATGGGCCACACCATTCTGCCCAAAAGTCAACTAATACTACTTTATCTGATTGCATAGCTAATTCTTCAAAATTAGCCTCTGTAAATTCTACTGCCATTTTATATTTTTATTTAATAATACACGAATATAATACCAAGAAACATTATGTCAAATAAATTATGTTTTTTTTGATCATTAAATTGAAAGGCTAGGCTCATTTATTTGATCTTGTCTTTTCTTTTCTGAAACTTTCAATCTATACACAAACTCATTTACCTTAGACTGATTAATCGAATAACCTAAAAAGCTATTTTGTTGCTTTAATTGATCCAATAACTGATTAGTAAAAGAAATTTTTAGACTTCTTGATGCAAGAACAACTGATGAAAAATCACGTTTATCTATCAATTCAAAATAAACAGGCTTACTTCCCTTATTTTCTGAAAAAACATCATCAATTGCTTGTATTTCTAAAGCATCCAACAAATCAGCATCCCATCTCAAATAAACCTTATTAACTTTCTTTTCAAGAACCTCAGACAACAATTCAATATTCTGAATTTTAAATTCTTTTTCTTTCCCATCTGGATTGAAATTTCTATGCTTTAGCTGTACTTTACCTGAAATATGTAAAAAACAACCTTCAACAAGAAAATGTTTGAATTTCAAATATTGATCTCCAAACAATCTAAATTCCATAGACCCATCCATATCCTGGATTTCTAAAACCCCATATTTATTACCCCTTCTACTCTCTAGGTTCAGTGCTTTATTAACAATCCCAATAAAAGAAAATTCTTTTTCTGGAAGATCTGCTAATCTATTTTGAAGAACAGTTAATGAAATATTTCTAAAATTATCAAGCTCTATATTGTAATCTTCTAAAGGATGTCCAGAAATGTAAATTCCAACAAGCTCTTTTTCTTTATTTAATTTCTCAAATGTATTCCAAGGCTCTGCTTCTGGAATTTTAGGCTCAGGAATTTCAGGCTGATCTGAGATAGAATCAAAAATAGAGGTTTGTGTAGAGTTTTTTACTCTTTCGCATGCTTGCCCATATTTAATTACTTTATCTATAAGAATGCTCCCTTTTTCATCTTTTTTGAAATATTGTGCTCTATGAATAGCTTTAAAGCCATCAAAAGCTCCAGCCATAGCAAAATTCTCAAGAACAGTCCTATTGCAATCTTTTAAACTTATTCTCTGTACAAAATCAAAAATAGAGTTAAACAACCCTTCTTTTTTCCTAACAGAAACCACATTTTTTACAGCAGCTTCCCCTACTCCTAATATAGCTCCTAACCCAAACCTGATCTCACCTTTTTCATTTACAGCAAACTTGTACCAGCTTTCATTAACATCAGGCCCTAATACTTGAAGCCCCATCCGATTACATTCTTCCATAAAAAAAGAAACTTTTTTAATGTCTTTCATGTTATTACTCAACACTGCTGCCATGTATTCTGCAGGATATCTTGCTTTAAGGTATGCTGTATGGTAAGCTATTAAAGCATAGCAAGTAGAATGAGATTTATTAAAAGCATAAGAAGCAAATGCTTCCCAATCCTTCCAAATTTTCTCAAGAATTTCTCTTTTATGTCCTTTTTGTTCACCCTGATCTAAAAACTTGGGCTTCATCTTAGCAAGAAGATCAAATTTTTTCTTACCCATAGCCTTACGAAGGGTATCTGCTTCACCTTTAGTAAAATCTACCAGCTTTTGTGATAATAACATTACCTGCTCCTGATAAACCGTAATACCATAAGTCTCCTTTAAATATTCCTCCATCTCAGGAAGGTCATATTTAATATCCTCTACACCATGCTTTCTTTTTATAAAGCTTGGAATATATTCTAGAGGACCAGGTCGATACAAAGCATTCATAGCAATAAGATCAGAAAACTCTGTTGGCTTTAATGCTTTTAAGTGTTTTTGCATTCCAGCAGATTCATACTGAAAAACGCCTACAGTTTCTCCTTTCTGAAAAAGCTGATATGTTTGCTCATCATCTAAAGGAACATTTTCAATATCTATTTTTTTACCTGTCCTAGCCTCAATGATTTTAACAGTATCTTTTATTAAAGTCAATGTTTTCAATCCCAAAAAATCCATTTTCAGTAATCCAGCATTTTCTGCAACTGAATTATCAAACTGAGTACACCACATCGCTGAATCTTTTGCTCTAGCTACAGGCACAAATTCCCTGATATCTGAAGGAGTTATAATAACTCCACATGCATGGATCCCTGTATTGCGCATAGACCCTTCAACAAGTTTTGCTTGTCTAACAACTTCGCCTTCTAAATTATTTTGCTCTGAGATCTTTTTTAGGTCAAGAGCCATTTTCATTTGATCAGAATTTAATTTTTCTGATAACTTCTTCTCATTAGACTCAAATAACTTGTTCAATTTTATATCCGGAACAAGCTTAGCAATTCTATCTGTTTCATTTAATGAAAGGTCCAACACTCTTCCAGTATCTCTAATTGATGATTTAGCTGCCATAGATCCATATGTAATGATCTGTGCTACCTGGCTAGACCCATATTTATCAATTACATATTGAATCACCTTTGACCTTCCTTCATCATCAAAATCAATATCGATGTCTGGCATTGAAACCCTATCTGGATTTAAAAAACGCTCAAAAAGTAAATTATACTTGATGGGATCAACATTAGTAATACCTGTGCAGTAAGCAACAACCGATCCAGCTGCTGAGCCCCGACCTGGACCAACAGAAACCCCTTGATTTCTAGCTTCATTACAAAAGTCTTGAACTATCAAAAAGTAACCTGGATATCCTGTTTTCCTAATGGTTTCTAATTCAAAATCTAATCGTTCTTTTAGCTCCGTATTTATCTTTCCATATCTATTTTCAGCGCCTTTGTAAGCTAAATGCTTTAAATAGCTATTTTCTCCTTTCTTAAGAGAATCATCTTTAAGGTCATCAGGATCCTTAAATTCTTCAGGAATTTCAAATTCTGGCAATAAAACATCACTTGCCAGCTTATACATCTCACATTTCTCAATAATCTCATTAGTAGTTTTAATTGCTTCTGGCAAATCAGCAAAAAGAGACTTCATCTCATCTTGAGTTTTGAAGTAATATTGATCATTAGCAAATCCATACCTAAAACCCCTACCTCTTCCAATTGGAGTAGATTTTCTTTCACCTTCTTTAATACATAGCAAGATATCATGTGCTACAGAATCTTCTTTATTTAGGTAATGTGTATTGTTTGAAGCGAAATATTTTACATTGTATTTTTTTGCAAATTTTAAGAGAACTTCATTTACCATGTCTTCTTCCTCAAGTCCATGTCTAATAAGCTCAATATAAAAATCCTCTCCAAAATTTGACACCCACCACAACAACGCCTTTTCTGCCTGTGACTCACCTACATTTAAGATCAATTGAGGTATTTCACCTTGAATTGCTCCAGAAGTAACAATTATATCTTCCTTATTTTCTAATAAAATATTTTTATCGATTCTTGGCACATAATAAAACCCTTCCACATGACCTGATGAAGAAAGTTTTATTAAATTTTGATAGCCGTTCTTGTTCTTAGCTAACATAGGCACCATATAACCATAATCTTTTACAGAGTGATTCAACCGGTCATTACATACATAGAACTCACTTCCAATAATTGGTAGCACCTTTTTATTGGTTAATTCATTAACCTTATCAGCTAATTCACTTGAATCTTCATTATTTTGGATTACTTTAATCTGTTGATCGATCTTCATATTATGCCTAAACCCCTCTTCAATAAAGTGAAAAGCAGCCATCATGTTCCCCACGTCAGTTAATGCAACGGCAGGCATGCCATTTTCAGATGCTTTTTTTATTAAATTTTTTACTTGTGTGGTAGACTGAAGAATAGAAAATTGAGAGTGATTATGCAGGTGAGAAAAAGAAACATCAGATAAAAGCGATAAATTTGAATCTACATCTACTTTCTTTTTTGATGTAGCACTTACAGATCTCTTTTTAAGTTTATCACTTTCCTTTTTTAAATTAACATGCTTGATTCCTACAGGTTGAATAGTAGTAGAATTAATATTTAAAAACTCTGCGTATTGCTGGTTATCAAATAACAATTCTTTGGGTGAAAAAACCTTTGTTCTTATCAATTCTAAAAAACACCTAGATGTTGCCTCAACATCTGCAGTTGCATTATGTGCTTCTGCAAATGGTTGATTAAACAAAAATTCATGCAGCTCGGTTAAAGTAGGCAACTTAAACTTCCCTCCTCTTCCTCCAGGAATCTCACATAATTGTGCAGTTTTTTCTGTACAGGTATCCAAAACTGGTAGATTCAATAAAGTATTATCTCCATTTAATCTATGGAATTCACATCCCATTATATTTAAATCAAATCTTAAATTTTGACCTACAACAAATTTTGATTTATTTAAAACCTGTGAAAATTCATCTAAAACTTCAGAAAGGGCAGCACCCTTTTCTTTAGCCAATTCAGTAGATATACCATGTATCTTTTCTGATTGAAAAGGGATGTCAAAACCATCAGGTTTAATAAGGAAATCCTTGTTTTCAATTAAAGTTCCATCAGCAGCATGTAACTGCCATGCAATCTGCACACATCTGGGCCAATTGTCTGTATCAGTAACAGGTGCTTTAAAATTCTTAGGTAATCCTGTCGTCTCCGTGTCAAAAATTAAAAACATAACAACCTTCTTTTTGAATGCCCTAAATTTAACAAGACATTCATAGCATTACAAGAACTGTTAATAAGTTATTTGGGCAGTAGAATCTAAATTTTAAAACCATAAAAACAACTTTTTATAATTCATACGTCTTAAAGTAGCTCAATCTACCATTAGCTTATTTTAAAATATAGCATCAAACCAAATTAACAAACATGAAAAAGCTGTTATTAACTCTTTTATTTTTTTCTTATTTTTTTCTTTTTCATTCCCAAAAATCAGATTACAATGTGCTTACCGATGTAACTGTAATTCCTGAAGTTTCTCATAGTGTTACAGTTGAGCTGAGGCATTATATTGAAGATCCAAATGCAATTAATGAAATAACTAAAACTGAAAAGATTGGTTATCACCCCAAAACAGACTGGATATTAAACGACAATGTTAACCCAAATGCATTACCTAATGGATGGGATCCTATTTATCAGAAAGATTACAATACTTCAGGGGCAACAAAAGCTTTAAATCAAAATTTTGATGGGATTGGCTATACTAGCGTCAGCCCTGCTGATCCATCTGTAGATGTAGGACCTACTTATGTTATACAAATGATAAATGGTGGTTCTGGATCCTATTTTGAGGTCTTTGACAAATCTGGAAATACTGTTGTTAATCAAACTTATTTCGATAATTTTTTTGGAATGCCAGGAGGTGCTGGAGATCCAATTGTACTTTATGATGAATTAGCAGGAAGATGGCTCATGAGTGAATTCTCATCCAGTGGCAATAACCTTCATGTAGCTGTCTCTAGCACTGGTGATCCTTTAGGTACCTGGAACACCTATATATTTAATGCTCCTAGCTTCCCTGATTATCCAAAATACTCTATATGGAACGATGCATATATTGTGACTACCAATGAAAACACATCTGCTGTTTATGCTCTAGATAGATCTAGTATGCTTACAGGTGCTACAGCTACATCCCAAAGATTTAGTATTCCTACTTTTGGAACTATCGGATTTCAAGCTGCAACTCCTGTAAGCTTAAACGGCACTACATTGCCACCTACTGGGACTCCAGCTATGGTCATGCGTATGAGAGATGATGCATGGAATGGTGCTGCTACAGATGCTTTAGAATTATGGGAATTTGACATTGACTGGAATAACTCCAGCAATACTTCATTAACCCAAGTTGTCACATTAGCTATTTCTCCTTTTGAATCTGAATTATGTGGCTACACATCATTTTCTTGCATTCCTCAACCAGGTGGAGGAACAACCCTTGACCCATTAAGAGAGATTTTAATGAATAGAATACATTATAGAAATTTTGGAACCCATGAATCAATAGTATGCTGCCATGTTGCTGATGTTGATGGAAATGACTGGGCTGGAATCAGATGGTATGAATTAAGAAGAACTGGAGGCACATCTGGGAGTTGGGCTATTTATCAGGAAGGAACTTATGCTCCTGATTCAGACCATCGGTGGATGGGGTCAATAGGCATTTCAGCTACTGGACAAATTTCATTGGCTTATAATGTATCTAGTAATTCCACATATCCTTCATTAAGATATACTGGAAGAAAAGAATGTGATCCATTAGGGGTTATGACTGAACCTGAAACCGTCATAATTAATGGATCTGCATCAAATAACTCCAATAGGTATGGAGACTACAATGCAATAGGAATTGACCCAAGCGATGGAGAAACATTTTGGTTTACTGGCATGTACAATTCTGCTAGTTCATGGAGCACCAGAATTGCTTCTTTCACAATTCCAACTTGTACTCCATTAGTTCAATTTAATACTTCAAGTTATTCTATAAATGAACCAGATGCTAATGTCACTAATGGATGCCTTGATTATTATATACTTACAGTTCCCATACAAATTGGGTCAGATCCATCTCAACCTGCTGACGTTACAGTAAATGTTACTGGAGGTAGTGCAACTCAGGGCGTTGATTATACAATAAACAATGTAACTCATACACTAGACGGCTCAACATTAGTTGGAAATGTTGAAATATGGATTTATAATGATAATTATGTTGAGGGTGCAGAAACCATAGATCTAGACTATACTTTAAATGCCAATGGAGGAGATGCTACTGCTGGTTCGTTTAATCAAACGGTTACAATTACCATAAATGATGATGATCTTCCACCTACATCAATGACCAATACTATTACTGTTTTATTTGAAGATTTCGAGAGTGGAATGGGAACTTTTTCAAGCACAAATCCATCGGGGGATGACCCATGGCAAGTTAATGATGTAGCTACAGCAGCATCTGGAGCCTATGCAATACCCACAACAAATAATACTCAAATTGCCTGGATCAACGATGATGCATGTGATTGTGACCAAAATGATGTTGACCTTATTTTTCCCTCCATTGATCTTAGTAATTATTCTAGCGCATCCCTTTCTATGGATACTTATTTTGAAAATAACACATGGCAAGGAGATCAGGAAAGTGCTGAATTAAGAGTATCTGTTGGTGGTGGACCTTTTAATACTGTAGCCAGCATTGTTGCTTCTCCAATAGACATAGATTGGACAGCCCAAACAGTTGATATTTCTGCATATATTGGTAATAACAATGTACAATTTGCTGTTAATTATAGTGATGGAAATGGATGGCTTTATGGTTGTTCAATTGACAATATACTTGTTACAGGAACAGTCCCTATTGGTGTACAAACTGCTGTAAACACTGGCTCATCTCAAACCTCGAATCTAGGTTCAAATGAAACTGTTCACTTTTATGACCCTATTACCAATGATGTTATGATGACCATTACTAACACATCATCGCATGATTATGGTTGTGTTACTGTAGAAGTTGACAGAGATGGATCATCACCTACTGCTTTAGAATTTGCCAGTTCTAGCATACCCGACTATCTTCATTCAAAAACATTTACAGTTACTCCAACTAACACAAATTCTAACGGCACATTTGATGTAACTCTTTATTATGAAGAAGCAGAAGTTTTAGCCTGGGAGTCATTTACTGGAAACAACAGGAATAATGCAGAAATAATAAAAGTAGCAGGAAACAATAGAATCAACGATGTAACAACTACTAACTTTGCAGGATACACAATTAATAATATTGGTGCAACTATCAGCTCCTTCAACTCTGACGTTACTTTCACTGCATCTTTTACTAATGGATTTTCTGGATTTGGAGTAGGCATATATAACCCAAATCCTACTATTGTTACGCATAGCACCGTCAACACCCATCCACTTTGTAATGGCAGCTCAGATGGTAGTATTATTATTACTGCTAATGGAGGAACCTCTCCTTATCAATATAGTATAGATGGAGGAGCTACATGGCAATCATCTGATACTTTCAATGGATTAAGTGCAGGTACTTATGATGTTATTGTAGAAGATAATTCTTCTAATCAATCTACACCTTCTACAGTCACATTAATTGACCCTACTACACTTACTTTTACAGATAATTCTACTGACCCATTATGTAATGGAGGTTCTAATGGAACAATAGCTATCACAGCAAATGGAGGAACTGGATCCTATCAATATAGCATTGATGGAGGCTCAACTTTTCAATCAAACAACACATTCAATGGGTTAGCTTCAGGAAATTATAATATTGTTGTATCTGACAATAATGGATGTCAGTCTAATCCTGGATCTACAGTTTTAACAGATCCTACTATTGTAGATTATACTTTTACAGCAACTGATGAAAATTGTGGATCTTTAGATGGAACACTTACTATAACTGGAAATGGAGGTGCTGGAAATTATCAATACAGTATAGATGGCGGATCTACATTTCAAAGCTCGGGATCTTTTAATGGATTAGCTGCAGGGAATTACAATATTCTGGTTGAGGATGTTTTAGGTTGTCAGGGATCAGGAGCTGTAACTGTTGGGAGCTCAAGTGGCGGAAGTATTGTTAATATTAATACTACAGATCCAAGTTGTAATGGTATTTTAGATGGAACCATTTCAATTACTGCAACTTCTGGTGGTAATCCCCCTCTTCAATTCAGTATTGATGGAGGATCAACTTTTCAATCAAGCAGTAATTTCTCTAGTTTACCTGGTGGTGTTTATCCAATAGTTGTTGAAGATAATATTGGATGTCAAATTACATCATCTGTAACATTAGTTGAACCTAGTGCAATTAACTTTACAAATACATTAATTCATCCTTTATGTAATGGAGATGCAAATGGCTCTATTACTATTAATGCAACTGGAGGAAGCGGAAGCTTACAATATAGCATTGATGGTGGGGCAACTTTTCAATCATCATCTACTTTTAATAATCTAAGTGCGGGTGCTTTTTCTATTATAATTGAGGATGCCAATAATTGTCAAAACACTGGAAACACTACTTTAATCGATCCAACAACAATCAGCTACACAAGTTCAATAACTAATGAAACGTGTGGAAATGCAAATGGCAGCATTAATTTAGTTGGATCTGGAGGTACAGGCACATTACAATACAGTATTGATGGGGGAAGTAATTTTCAATCTTCTGGAACATTTACAGGATTAAATGGTTTTACTTATTCTATTATTGTTGAAGATGCAAATGGTTGTCAAGCTACAGGGTCAGAAACAGTTGTTCCTGAAAATGGGCCCTCAATCACTAATATTAACATCACTGATCCTTTATGCTATGGTAATAATGGCTCCATTGTAATACTAACAAGTGGCGGAACTGGGTCTTTACAATACAGTATAGATGGAGGAATCAGCTTTGGTTCTTCACCTACATTTAACACTGCTGCTGGAAACTACTCAATTGTAGTAGAAGATGCCAATGGTTGTCAAGTAACTAGCTCAGCAATTATTAATGAACCACAAGCTATTTCGTTCACCACAACATCGACTAATGAGAATTGCGGAGTAATGGATGGATCCTTAACTATTAATGGTTCTGGAGGAACAGGCACTCTTGTTTACAGCATAGATGGAGGTATTAACTTTCAATCAACAAATACCTTTAACGGCCTTTCTTCTGGGACATATAATATAGTTGTACAAGACGATAATGGTTGTCAATTTAACGGCACTGGAAATGTATCTGGGTCTGGAGGAAGCACGATATCTACTATAAATGTAACTGATCCTTTATGCAATGGAGCAAATGATGGTACTATAACGATTACAGCAACTGGTGGAATAGCTCCTCTTCAATATAGTATTAACGGAGGAATTAGTTTTCAATCAGCTAATAATTTCACTACTGTTTCATCCGGCATTTATGTAATAGTAGTTTTAGATGCAGCTGGTTGTCAAAGCTTTGACACAACTCAAGTAAATGATCCAAATTCTCTAATATATTCTGCCAACACCATAGATGAGAATTGTGGATCTGGTGATGGATCTATTGCATTGATTGGCAATGGTGGAACAGGTTCATTTCAATACAGTATAGATGGCGGAACTACTTTTCAGACTAGCGGCACTTTTACAAATCTAAATTCTGGTCTTTACAATATTGTGATTCAAGATGGGAATGGCTGTCAAATTACAGGCAATGAAATTATTGGAAGTACAGGGGGTGCAACTATAAATACTACTATTTCTTTAGATCCTACATGCTATGGAAATAATGACGGTTCAATTGAAATAACTGCTTCTGGAGGAACAGGCACTTTAGTATATAGTATTGATGGTGGTGCTAATTTTCAATCTTCAGGGGCTTTTAATAGCTTAGGTGGTGGAAGCTATACTATAATGGTACAGGATGATAATGGATGTCAGACATTTAGTACTGTAGTTCTTATTGTACCTAGTGAGATCATCGCTTCTATTTCAATTATTGAAGCTACTTGCGGAAGCAGTAATGGTAGCGCAACAGTATCAGCTAGTGGTGGAACAGGAAACCTTTCTTACCAGTGGAATGACACAAATAATCAAACAACAACTACAGCAAGTAATCTATATGCAGGAATATATCAATTAACTATAACTGATGACAATGGATGTATTCTTTTAGGTTCAGCAATAATCAGCAATCAAGGAGACCCTTCTATTATTGTAAGCTCAACAGCAACTTCGTGCTTTGGAAGTGCAGATGGTACTGCTAGTGCCGTAGCTATTGGTGGAATTTCTCCTTACAATTATATATGGGATGACCCTAGCAATCAAACATCAAGTACAGCTACAGGATTAGGTGGCGGATCATATTTAGTACAAGTTACTGATGATGTAGGCTGTATAGCTTTTGAAAGTGTTACCATTACTGAACCATTAGAATTAATTAATATAATTACAATTATCAATACTTCCTGTGGAATGAACAATGGTTTAGCTATCAGCAATATTCAAGGAGGAACTCAACCCTATACAATTTTATGGGATGACCCCTCATCTCAAACCTCCCCTACTGCTGTAAATTTAGCTCCAGGCACTTATAGTATTTCTATAATTGATGCTAACAATTGCTCAACTACTGATTCAATATCTATTACAAATTCTGATTCACTTGTAGTACATGTTGATGTAACTCATGAAAGCTGTGAAAATGAAGCAGATGGTAGCATTAGTACTTTTGTGTCTCAAGGAACTTCACCTTATCAATATCTTTGGTCAACTGGTGATACAACCTCAATATTAGCTAACCTAAGCGCAGGTGAATACACTTTAAATATTTCAGACTCATTAGCTTGTTCTGCCATGCTGATCATTCCTATTGAAAATGAAAATGAAAATTGTATAGTTATACCAACTGCTGTTTCACCTAATGGAGATGGAGCAAATGATAATTGGATTATAAGCGGAATTGCTGACAACATTGACGTATCTGTTGAGATCTTTAATAGGTGGGGTGGCAATATCTATAAAAATGATAATTACCAAAATGACTGGGATGGCACTTTCAAAGATAAACCTATACCTGCAGGTGTTTATTATTTTGTTGTAAAAATTTCAGATGAAAAAGTATATACAGGATCTTTAACAGTATTGAGATAAATAAAATTATAAGAATGAAAAAATTAACCATCATCTTAATAACAATCAGCATTAGCTTTACAGGTTATTCACAACAGCTAACCTATAATAGTCAATACATGCTGAATCAATTCTTGATTAATCCTGCTGCTGCTGGAACTAAAGAATACATG
>PVBE012879802.1_pt1 | contig 23739 bp, 20 predicted proteins | sample 1631181 | NCBI WGS metagenome assembly PVBE01 (sample SAMN08397723, study PRJNA350692) | Marine metagenome, whole genome shotgun sequencing project. | isolation source: water | place: Pacific Ocean | collected 2012-04 | reverse complement strand
TCCATCGACAGGCCCATCGCACGCGCTTGGACGCGGTCGATCTCGACATGCAATTGCGGGGCCGGCGGCTGGTCCTCGGGCCGCAAATTGGCCAGCAGCGGGCTTTGCGACGCCATGCCGAGCAATTGGTTGCGTGCATCGACCAGCGCGTCGCGGCCCACGCCGCCGCGGTCCTGCAGTTTCATCGTGAAACCACTGGCCTGGCCGAGCGACTGGATGGCAGGCGGCTGGATGGCAAAGGCCAGCGCATTGTCCAGCCCCATGAAAGTGCCCATGGCCTGTCCGACCAGGGCACCGGCCGAACTTTCCGGGGCGCTGCGTTCGCTCCAGTCCTCGAGCGGGGTGAACATCATCGCGTTGTTCTGACCCTGGCCGAAGAAGCTGAAGCCGCGCACGACCACTGTCCGCGCGACCTCTTCGCGCGACTGCCAGAAGCCTTCGACGGGTTCGATTGCCTCTTCCAGCCGTTCGCGGGTCGACCCGGCGGGCGACTGGACCACGGTGATGACATAACCCTGGTCCTCGGTGGGCAGGAACCCGCCCGGCAGGCGCGCGAACAGCAGGCCGGTGATCGCGGCCAGCAGGAGGAACACCGCCAGCCCGCGGATCGGCCGGGCAAGGATCGCCTCGTTGGTGCGACCGTACTTCTCGGTCATCCGCGCAAACCACTGATTGAAGCGGTGGAAGAACCGCCCCGATACCGCGCGGGCCCGATCCAGCTGTCCGCGCCAGCCATCGCGCAGCGGACGATCGGCATTGTCGGGCGCGGCTGCACCGTCGTGATCCTGGACGTCTTCCTTCCGCAGGAAGGTGGCGCACAGCGCCGGGGTCAGCGACAGGGCCAGCACGGCGGAGAAGAAGATTGAAATGGCCAGCGTGACCGAGAACTGGCGATAGATCCCGCCGGTCGATCCGGGGAAGAAGGCCATCGGCACGAACACCGCGATCAGCACCAGCGTGATGCCCACGATCGCGCCGGTGATCTGGTCCATTGCCTTGCGGGTCGCCTCGAGCGGACCGAGCCCTTCCTCGCGCATGATCCGCTCGACATTCTCGATCACGACAATGGCGTCGTCGACGAGGATCCCGATTGCGAGGACCATGCCGAACAGCGACAGCACGTTGATCGAGAAGCCGAACAGCCACAGGCCGAGACATGCCCCCGCCAGCGCGATCGGCACGACCAGCGTCGGGATCAGCGTCGCGCGCCAGTTCTGCAGGAACAGGAACATGACGAGGAAGACCAGCGCCATGGCTTCGACCAGCGTCTTGACCACTTCCTCGACCGAAACCTCGACGAAGGGAGTGGTGTCGTAGGGGATCGACCAGGCGACATCCTGCGGCAGGCCGGCACCGAGTTCCTCCATCCGCAGCTCGATCCCTTCGGCCGTCGCCAGAGCGTTGGCGCCGGTAGCCAGCTGGACCGCCATGCCGGCCATCGGCTGGCCATCGAGCGTGGTCGAGGTGGCATAGGTCTGCGCGCCGATTTCGACGCGGGCGACGTCGCCCAGCCGGACGCTTGCCCCGCCTTCGTCCGCGCGCAGGATCACCCGCCGGAATTCCTCCTCGGTCTCGAAGCGGTTGGCAGTGGTGATGGTGGCCGTGATCTGCTGGCCTTCCTGCAGCGGAAGGGCGCCCAGCGAACCGCCTGCAGTCTGCGCATTCTGTTCGCGGATCGCGGCGACGACGGCGCTGGGGGAAAGGTTGTAGGAGGCCAGCTTGTCCGGATCGAGCCAGATACGCATGGCGTATTCCGAACCGAACAGCGTGACGTCGCCCACACCCGCCACGCGTCGCAATTCATCGATCACCTGCGTCGAGGCGATATTGCCGAGGTCGGTCGAATCCAGCGCGCCCGATTTCGACGTCAGCGCCACGATCATCAGGAAGCCGGCATTGGCCTGCCGGACGGTGATGCCCTGGCGTCTGACTTCCTCGGGCAGGCGGGCTTCGACCGTGCTCAGCCGGTTCTGCACTTCGGTCTGCGCGATATCGATATCGGTCCCGGCCTCGAAGGTCAGCGTGATCGACGCCGTGCCGTTGGAGAGGCTGGAGGAGGACATGTATAGAAAGCCCTCGACCCCGTTGAGCTGCTGCTCGATCACCTGCGTGACATTGGTCTCGAGCGTGGCGGCGTCGGCGCCGGGATAGACGACGCTGATCGCCAGCGAAGGCGGCGCGACTTCCGGATATTGCTCGATCGGCAGCGCGCGCAGCGAGATGAAACCGGCGAGCAGGATGCCGAGCGAGACGACCCATGCGAAGATGGGCCGATCGATGAAAAAGCGAGCCATGATCAGTCAGCCTTCGCGGCGGGTGCGGCAGGAGCGACGGCGCGGCCATTGGGAGTGTTGGCGATCTGCACCGGCATGCCCGGCTGCAACTTTTGCAGGTTCGACACGATGACCCTGTCGCCCGGCTGGAGGCCGCTTTCCACGACCCATTTGTCACCCACTAGCCGGCCCAGCTTGATCGGCCGCAGCGCGGCCTTGCCGTCCTTGTCGACGATCATCACCGTACCACCGGAATCGGCCACGGTAACCGCCGCCTGCGGGATCGCGATGACGTCGGTCGCCTTGCCCGCATAAATACGCGCATTGACGAATTCGCCCGACAGCAGCAGCCCGTCGGGATTGGGAAATTCGGCGCGCAATTCGATGGTGCCGGTGGCTTCGTCGACGGTAAAGTCGAGGAATTCGATCAGCCCGGGAATCTCGTATTCGGTCCCGTCGGGGAACACCAGCCGGACCTCGACGGCGTCATCGGCCGACAGTGCCAGCTCGCCAGCGGCAATCGCGCGGCGAATCTGCAGCACTTCGGTAGCGGACTGCGAAAAGGATACGTAGATCGGCGAAACCTGCTCGATCCGCGTCATCAGCGTGCCTTCGGGCTGCGAGACGAGCGCGCCTTCGGTCACTGCGGCACGCCCCGCGCGTCCGGCGATCGGCGCGCGCACGGTGGTGTAGCCCAGTTGGAGCGATGCCGATTTCAGCTGGGCCTGGATCTGTGCGACATTGGCATTCGCCTCGCGCGCGGCGGCCTGTGCGGCGTCGAATTCCTGGCCGCTGATGGCGTTTTCCTCGACCAGCGGGCGATAGCGCTGCACTACGGCATTGGCATTGGCCGCCGTAGCCTTCGCACGTTCGAGGCTGGCCTGCGTCTGCGCGTAGCTGGCGCGCAATTCGGCCGGATCGATGCGGAACAGTGGCTGTCCCTGTCCGACGTCGGTGCCTTCTTCATACAGGCGCTGCTGGACGATGCCGGTGACGCGCGCACGCACTTCGGCGACGCGGACCGGTTCCACCCGGCCAGGCAGTTCGAGGACATTGTCGATATCCGCCTGCGCGACGGTGATGGTGCGGACCGGGATTGCCTGGCCCTGCGGCGACGGATCGGGTGACGAGCATGCGGCGGCGGCCAGACCGAGAACGAACAGGAGCAGAGTGCGAAGGTGCGTCATTGGAATTCCTTACATGCGAATCACCCTGCGACGGCGTTCGGCTACTGGCGCGTTTTTACATTTTCGGTACAACTGTAAATTGACATTTTTGCATTGGATGTCGAAATAACCTGCATGGAAGAGAGAGCCTGCAAAATCGCGGCGGCGGGATACGCGGTCATAAGCCAATATGGTGTCCGCCGTGCGACAATGAGCGACATCGCCGCAGCGGCGGGGGTTTCGCGCCAGACAATATACAATATCTTTCCCAACCGCGAGGCGTTGCTGGTCGCGGTGTCGCGGTATCACTTCGCATCGAAATGGAACGCGATCCGGGAAGGCTGCGACGACGACGCGTCCCGCGATGCCCGGTTCCGGCTCTTGCTCGAGAAGCTGGTGCTGGAATCGTGGGAATCGATCCAGGCGATGCCGCATGCCGATGAGCTCGAGCTCGAACTGGCCACGACGCTCAAGCAGGAACTGACCGAGGTCCACCTCGGCGCGCGGCGCAATCTGTGTGAATTCCTGCTGCCTTACGAGGCCGATCTCGAACGCCGTTCGATCACCCCGCGCGGCCTTGGCGAGATGCTGCACCATTCGATCGTGGGCCTGAAACTCAGTACGACGACGCGCGCAGAAATCGAATCCGTCGTGGCCACGATGCATGCCTGCCTGATGGCCTTGACCGCCCCCGTTCAGCCTGCGTGACCTCGTCCAGCGGGCTGCGCTCCGGAACGCATAGGGGAATGGAGCGCTGTTTCGCCTGAAGGGAAGGCACATGGCAGCACGCGCATATTGGCAGGGGCAGATCAGGCTGGCGCTGGTTTCGATCCCGGTCGAAATCTACTCGGCAACCAAATCGGGGGCGAAGATCCGGTTCAACCAGATCCACGAACCCAGCGGCAAACGCATCTCCTACGAGAAGGTCGTGCCCGGGATCGGCCCCGTCGACCGCGACGAGATCATCAAGGGCTACGAGGTTTCGAAGGGCAATTACGTCCTGCTCGACGAGGACGAGATCGACGCGGTCAGGATCGAGAGCAAGCGGACGCTGGAGCTGGTGCAGTTCGTCGATGCCTGCGAGATCGACCCGCTCTATTTCGAAAAGCCCTATTACGTCGCGCCGCAGGACGAGCTTGCCGAGGAAGCCTTCATCGTACTGCGCGAAGCCCTGCGCAAGGCGAAGAAGGTCGCGCTGGGCCAGCTGTCGGTGCGCGGCAGCGAGAAACTGGTCGCGGTGAAGCCATGCGGCAAGGGACTGCTGCTCGAAACGCTGCGCTATGCCGATGAAGTGCGCGCAGGGCAGGCGTTTTTCGACGATATCGACGATGCCAAGCCGAAGAAGGAACTGCTCGAGCTGGCGAACACGCTGATCGAGCAGAAGAGCGCGCCCTTCGATGCGAGCGAGTTTCAGGATCGCTATGGTCAGGCGCTGCGCAAGCTGATCGACAAGAAGGCGAAGTCGAAGAGCAAGACCGCGGTGATCGAGGATGTCGACGATCCCGATGCCGGTGGCGGCTCCAACGTCATCGACCTGATGGCAGCGCTCAAAAAGTCTGTCGGGGAGGAGAAACCCACCAAGACCTCGCGGCGTAAGAAGTCCGCCTAGGCTATGGCTGCGCGCAAGAACCCACTGGCCGAATACAACGCCAAGCGGGATTTCTCGCTGACCCCCGAGCCAGCGGGCAAGCCGCTCGCCAGCGAGACCGGCAATCGCTTCATCGTCCAGAAACATGATGCGACCCGCCTGCACTGGGACTTGCGGCTCGAGGTCGATGGCGTGCTCAAGAGCTGGGCGGTGACCAGGGGGCCCTCCCCCGATCCCGATATCAAGCGGCTCGCGGTGCGGACCGAAGACCACCCGATGTCCTATGCCGATTTCGAAGGCGTGATCCCCAAGGGCGAATATGGCGGCGGCACGGTGATGCTGTGGGACCGCGGGACGTGGCAGCCGATCGAGGGCAAGAGCGCGAGCGACCTGGAGGAAGGGCATTTGCACTTCTGTCTCGAAGGCGAGCGGATGAAGGGCGAATGGCTGCTGATCCGGCTCAAGCAGAAACCCGGCGAGAAACGCGAGAACTGGCTGCTGCGCAAACTGCAGGACGACAATGCCGAAGCGGGCGACGGGCTGGTCCAGCGCGAATTGACCAGCGTGCTGACCGGGCGTTCGATGGCCGAGATCGCCAGCGACAAGCAGGGCGAATACCCGCTGGCAGGAAAGAAGGACGATGCCTTCCTTGCGCAGATGCAGAAGGCCTCCGCGCGCAACGCCGGCAAATCGAGGCCCAAACGCCGCAAGGCCGCCCCGCTGCCCGATTACCGCAAGCCGCAGCTCGCGACGCTGGTCGACGACGTGCCCGCCGGCAATCGCTGGATGCACGAGATCAAGTTCGACGGCTATCGCACGCTGGTGGCGGTCAAGGGCGATACCGTCCGCGTGTTCACCCGCAACGGCAAGGACTGGACCGACAAGTTCGGCCCGCTGGTCGAGGCGATTGCCGCGCTCGACCTGCCCTCGTGTCTGATCGACGGCGAAGTCGTCGCTTACGACGGCAAGGGCAATCCCGATTTCTCCACCCTGCAACAAGTGCTCAAGCGCGGGCACGGATCGCAGGGCAAGGAGGACAAGCTCGCCCTGCATGCCTTCGACCTGCTCGAACTCGATGGCGAGGATCTGACCGGCCTGCCCAATATCGAACGCAAGGAGCGGCTCGAAGCGCTGCTCGATTCCGCCGACCCGCCGATCCATGTCGCCGAACACGTGTTGGGCGCGGGCGAACACCTCTATCGCGCGATGTGCGATGCGGGGCAGGAAGGCATCATCTCCAAGACCGTCGATGGCAAATATGCCGGGCGCCGCAGCAAGGCCTGGGTGAAGGTCAAATGCACGCGGCGACAGGAATTCGTGATCATCGGATGGAAGAAGTCGAGCGCGAAGGGGCGGCCGTTCGCTTCGCTGCTGGTCGCGCAGCACGAGGGCGACGACCTCGTCTACAAAGGCAATGTCGGCACCGGATTTTCCGCCGACGATCTCGACGAACTCGCGGGCAAGATGAAGCGGTTGGCGCGCAAGACCCCGCCGGCGGAAGTCGACCGGACCTCGTCGCGCGGGGTCACTTGGGTCACGCCCAAGCTGGTCGCGGAAATCGCTTTTGCCGAGTTTACCGCCGACGGGAATGTCCGCCACGGCAGCTATGTGGGTCTGCGCGGCGACAAGGATGCGAGCAGCGTGCAGCCGGAAACGCCGGCCAAACCGGCCGAGACCAGCGACGCGATCAAGATTTCCAGCCGCGACCGGGTGATCTTTCCCGACAGCGGCCAGACGAAGGGCGCGCTGGCGGACTATTACGAGGCCGTGGCGGCGATCATGCTGCCCTTCGCCGCGCGGCGCCCGATCAGCCTGGTGCGCTGCCCTTCGGGCCGGGCGAAGAAGTGTTTCTTCCAGAAGCATGACAGCGGCAGCTTCGGCGATGCGGTGCACCCCGTGCCGATCCGCGAGAAGGACGGCGGGCACGAGGATTACCTGTTCGTCGACGATGCGCGCGGGCTGCTCCAATGCGTGCAGATGGGGACGATCGAATTTCACGCCTGGTGCGCGCGTTCGGATGCGGTCGAACGGCCCGACCGGATGATCTTCGATCTCGATCCCGACGAGGGGCTGGGGTTCGACGAGGTCAAAAAGGCAGCGCGCGACATCCGCGCCCAGCTGGCCGATCTCGGCCTGACCAGCTTTGCCATGCTGACGGGCGGCAAGGGCGTGCATGTGGTGGTGCCGCTGACCGCGGCCCATTCCTGGGATGCGCACAAGGATTTCGCCCGCCGCTTCTCCGAGGCGCTAAGCATGGCCGAACCCGAGCGCTTCACCGCCACGATGAGCAAGGCGAAGCGCAAGGGGCGGATCTTCATCGACTGGCTGCGCAACCAGCGCGGGGCGACGGCAGTGGTGCCCTATTCGGCGCGAGCGCGCTCGGGTGCGCCGGTGGCCATTCCGCTGGCCTGGAACGAGCTCAAGGCGATGGAGAACGCGCATCCCTATTCGATCGATGATGCCAAGACCCTGCTCGATCGGGCAGCATCTAAATCATTGCAGGGATGGGGTTTTGCCGAGCAGCGGCTGCCGGATCTTTAGGTGCAGTGCTTTGTGCGCGGCAGAAATGCGGGCACCTTTCGCAGTTTGGGGCTTTGTCGGATAAAAGGAGGCCTTCTTGGGCGAGACCATTTCCGTAAACGGAACCCAGCGTTCCCTTCCCGACGATCCGCGGATCACCCTGCTCGATTTCCTGCGCCGCGATCTCGGCCTGACCGGCTCGAAAAAGGGCTGCGACCACGGGCAGTGCGGGGCCTGTACGGTGATCGTCAACGGCATCCGCATCAACAGCTGCCTGACGCTGGCGGCGATGCACGAAGGCGATAGCGTGACGACGATCGAAGGGCTTGGCACGCCCGAGGATCCATCGCCGTTGCAGCGTGCCTTTGTGGACCATGACGGTTTCCAGTGCGGTTATTGCACGCCCGGTCAGATCTGTTCCGCCACCGCCATGCTCGAAGAACTCGCCAATGACTGGCCGAGCGATGCGAGCGACGATCTCGAAGGAAAAATCGAGATATCGGGCGAGGAAATCCGCGAGCGGATGAGCGGCAATCTGTGCCGCTGCGGTGCCTATGCCAACATCGTCGCTGCGATCCGCGACGCGGCGACGGAGACGAGCGCATGAGGCCCTTCCAGTACGAACGTGCCCGCACCTTGGGCGATGCCGCCAGGCTGGTCGCCGGGGCGGATGCGATGGCGATTGCGGGCGGCACCAACCTGCTCGACCTGATGAAGCTGCAGGTCGAAACCCCCGGCGAACTCGTCGACATCAACCGCGCCGGTTTTGCCGAAATCGAAGATACCGACGATGGCGGCCTACGGATCGGCGCACTTGCCACCAACACTGCGACTGCGGTTCACCCGCGCGTGCGGTCCGACTATCCGGTGCTGGCGCGGGCGATCCTTGCCGGTGCGACACAGCAATTGCGGAACAAGGCGACCACCGGCGGCAATCTGTGCCAGCGCACCCGCTGCTTCTATTTCATGAATATCGACCAGCCCTGCAACAAGCGCGAACCGGGCAGCGGCTGCGGCGCGATCGACGGGGTGGCCAAGCTGCACGCCGTGCTCGGCACCAGCGACGAATGCATTGCCACCTATCCCGGGGATATGGCGGTCGCGCTCAGTGCGCTCGATGCGACAGTGCAGATCGCTTCGGTCGATGGCGCCGAACGTTCGGTCCCCGTCCGCGATTTCCATTGCCTGCCGGGCGATACCCCGTGGCGCGAAAACGTGCTCGAGGACGGTGAAGTCATCACTGCAGTCACGCTACCGGCTCCGGTCGCGGGCGTGCAGCTCTATCGCAAGGTGCGCGAACGCTCGTCCTATGCCTTTGCGCTCGTATCGATTGCAGCGATCGTCGAAATGCGTGACGGGGTGATTGCCCGCGCGGACCTTTCATTCGGCGGTCTGGCGCACAAGCCTTGGCACGATCCGCGGATCAGCGATTTGCTCGAAGGTGCCGCCCCGTCGGCAGAGCTTTACGACGCGGCCGCTGACCTGCTGCTCGAAGATGCCCGCGGTTATGGCGAGAACGATTTCAAGATACCGCTGGCGCGCCGCACGCTCCACGCGGTGCTGGCCCAGGCGGTGGAGGACGCGGCATGACGGTGCATCTCAAGCAGGACGAACCCGACACCTCGAACCGCCTCGACGGGATGAAGCAGGGCGTGATCGGGCAGCCGATTTCGCGTGTCGAAGGCCTCGCCAAGGTTACCGGTACGGCGCCCTATGCGGCCGAATACCCGATCGAAGGCTGCGTCGAAGGCGTCCTTGCCACAGCGACGATCACGCGCGGCGAAATCCTGAAAATCGACAAGGACAGCGTCCTCGGCATGCCGGGGGTCATCGCGGTCATAGACGATCCGCGGCTGACCACGCGCGCGGCGCAGGGCACTGCCAACGAAGCCCCGCAGCAATCGCCGCGCACGGTTTGCTACTGGGGGCAGCCGATCGCACTCGTGGTCGCGGAAACCTTCGAACAGGCGCGCGATGCCGCCAAGCACCTGGCAGTGGAATACCGCCCCGACGATGACGCGCCGCTGTCGCCGGACGCAGTCCAGCCCGAGGAACAGGAAGACGAAACCGTCCGGCAGGGCGATCTCGTCCATGCAATGAGCGAAGCTGCGCACAGCGTCGATGTCACTTTCACGACCAAGGGCCACGCCTCGGCGGCGATGGAGCCGCATGCCGCAATCGCGCAGTGGGACGGCGATCAGCTGACGGTTCATGCGTCGCTGCAAATGCTCAATTACAATATCTCGGAACTGGCCGATGCGATCGACCTGCCCGAAGAAAAGGTGCGGCTGGTCTCGCGTTTCGTCGGCGGCGGGTTCGGATCGAAGCTGGGTGTGAGCGAGGAAACGGTCGCCGCGGCCATCGCCGCCATGCAGCTTGAACGGCCGGTGCGCGTGGTGATGTCGCGCCAGCAGGTATTCCAGTGCATCATGCGCCGGTCCGAAACCACGCAGCGGCTGCGTCTCGCCGCCGACCAGAAAGGCCGGCTCACCGGTTTCGGCCACGAGGCGCTGGTTTCGAATCTGCCCGGCGAAACCTTCGCCGAACCGGTGCTGCAGTCCTCGCACTTCCTGTATGCAGCGCAGAACCGCAAGTTGATGCTCGAAGTCGCACGGATCCACCGTATGACCGCGGGCTCGGTCCGTGCGCCGGGTGAAGCGGTGGGCATGCCCGCGCTCGAAGGCGCCATGGATGTCCTCGCCGAACGGGCTGGCATTGATCCGGTCGAATTGCGCCTGCGCAACATACCCAAGGAAAACCCCGAGGAAGGCCTGCCGTTCTCCTCGCACAAGCTGGCCGAATGCCTGCGCGAAGGGGCGGAGGCGTTCGGCTGGGATAGCGGCCCGCGCAAACCGCGGCAGAAGCGCGAAGGCGAATGGTGGGTCGGGACCGGGATGGCCAGCGCTGCCCGGGTTCACAATGTCGGCGAAGCCAAGGCGCGCGTTACGCTCAAGCCCGATGGCACCGCACTGGTCGAAACCGACATGACCGATATCGGCACCGGGACCTATACGATCCTCGCACAGATCGCGGGCGAAATGCTCGGACTCGATCCCGAAAACGTGCTGGTCGATCTGGGTGACACGCGCCATCCGCGTGGTCCCGGTTCGGGCGGTAGTTGGGGCGCATCGTCCAGCGGCTCGGCGGTTTACGTCGCGTGCAAGGCGCTGCGCGAAGAGCTGGCCGATCGGGTCGGCGTTACCGAAACCGAGCTCGATCTTGCCGACGGCAAGGTCGTGGGCGGACAATCGCTGGCGCAGGTGCTGGCGGGTGAACCGCTGGCGCGCGAAGGGCATTACGAGCCCGGCGCCATCGCCGACGATTTCACCGCAGCGGGCTTCGGGGCATTCTTTGCCCAGGTCCGCGTCAACCACTTCACTGGCGAGAGCCGGGTCGACCGGATGCTGGGCGCATTCGGCTTCGGCCGCGTGCTCAACCGCAAGACGGCGCGTTCGCAGTGCCTCGGCGGGATTACCTGGAGCATCGGCGCCGCGCTGACCGAGGCGCTCGAATTCGATCCGCGCGATGGGCATTTGGTGAACTGCGATCTTGCCGAATACCATGTCCCGGTGCACCGCGACGTGCCCGATCTGGAAGTGATAATGGTCGAGGAACGCGATCCTGCGGCCAGCCCGATCCAGGCCAAGGGGATCGGCGAATTGGGGATGTGCGGCGGCGCCGCGGCGATCGGCAATGCGATCTACAACGCCTGCGGTGCGCGGCTTTTCGATTACCCGATGACGCCCGACCGCGTGCTGGCGTGCATGCCCGATTGATGCTGGCCGACCCGGCTCTCCATCTTTCCGCCGACGAGGACCATGCCGCGCTTTACGCCGCGTGCGAACCGGGAACAGCCTTGTGTACGATCGTAGGGATCGAAGGCAGTTTTTCGCGGCGCGTGGGGGCGCAGCTGGCAATTCGCGCCGACGGTTCCACTGTCGGAAGCCTTTCGGACGGATGTCTCGAAGCGCAGCTGGCGACGGATGTATCCGCGCTGCATTCCCCCGAAGTGGTCCGCTATGGACGCGGATCGCCGAAGATCGATTTCCGCCTGCCGTGCGGCGGGGGGCTCGATATATTGCTCGATCCCGCGCCCGACCGGAACGCCATCCGTGCCGCGGTGGATGCTCTGGAGCAGCGCGACCCCGCCTCCCTGGTCCTGCCCGCAACATCGCCGCTGGCACGCCGTACCTATATTCCGCGCATGCAGCTCAACGTACTGGGTGAAGGCCCGGAACTTGCCGCCGTCACGGGGCTCTGCGCTGCGATGGGCGTGCGGTGCCGGCCGTTCAGCCGCGCCGATCTGGTCATTGGGCAAGCTGCGCGCGGACTGACGGGCGACCGCTGGACCGCGGGTTTGCTGCTATTCCACGACCACGAATGGGAAGCGGCGCTGCTCGAGCAGGCACTTGCTTCGCAAATGTTCTACATTGGCGCGCAGGGGGGCGAGAATGCCCGGGTCGAACGCGCCATGGCTCTGGCGGCAAGGGGCGTGAGCGAAGAAGACCGTGCCCGCATCCGCAGCCCGATCGGACTCATTCCCGGCTGCAAGAATCCCACTGCGCTCGCGCTTTCGGCGCTCGCGGAAATCGTCGGTGAGTACGAGCAGTTGCGTGCCGCCGATTGATCGAGGGATCGGCATCATCCTGCTCGCTGCCGGGCGCGGTACGCGTTTCGGCGGCGACAAGCTCTCCCGGGACCTGCGCGGCAAGCCGCTGTGGAACTGGGCGGCCCGGGCCGCCGAAAAGGCGGGATTCGCGCAGCGCTACCTCGTGCGCCGGCCGGATTCGTCGCTGTGCCCGCGCGCGGGGTGGGAGGCAGTGATTAACCACCATGCCGATGAAGGCATGGGCAGTTCGATCGCGGCCGGTGTCGCCGCTGCAGCACCGAAGTGCGAACGCTTGGTGATTGCCCTTGCAGACATGCCGCTGATCGAGCCCGGTCACCTTCGTGATCTTGCCCGGCGTAGGGGAACCGTGTTCACGCGCTATGACGATGGGGCGGAAGGGCCTCCGGCGGCATTCGCCAAGACGGCATTCGCCGCGCTGCAGACGCTTACCGGCGAACGCGGTGCCAGACATCTCAACCTGGGCGAAACCGCCACGCTGGTGCCTGCGAATGGTCACATGCTGGCCGATGTCGACACGCCTGCTGCACTCGACGCGCTTTCCCGATAGCCACGCGCCGTTCGCGGCATCGGCAAACACCCGGCCGCCGCTGCGTATCCAGCATAAACATTGGTTGGTTGGGGGACCCGGACTGCACCGCGACCGTTAGGCACGCAGGGTCATTAAGGAACGTGTTGTGCATATTGTATCGGTCGCGCTTGGTGGCTGCCTGAAGGGTGAACCCGTCCGCTATGGGGTCACAGAGGATACTGGTGGACATATCACCTACATCCTCGGCGAGATGGAAGCGCTGGCGCGCCGCGACGATGTCGAAATGGCCGAAATCGTCACGCGGCGGTTCGACGATCCTCGTCTGGGGACAGCGCATGCGCAGCCGGAAGAATGGCTGGGTGCCAAGCTCGTCATCCGGCGAATCGACAGCGGTGACCGCCGGTACCTCGCCAAGGAAGCGCTCAGCGCGGACCGCGACGCTTTTGCCGAAGCGCTGATTGCCGAACTTGCGCAGCGCGAGCGGCTTCCCGACCTCATCCATGCGCATTTCGCTGACGCTGCCGATGTCGCGCGGCGAGTGGAAGATGCCTTGGGCATACCGTTCGTCTACACGGCGCATTCGCTCGGCATGGACAAGCGCCGCGCTCTTGCCAGCCCAAGCGCTGCGATCGATGCGAGGATCGAGGAGGAAGACCGTGCGATCGCGCATGCACGTGCGGTCATCGGTTCGTCGCGCGATGAATGCGAACGGCAGCTGACCGCCTATCCCTCTTCCCGCATCGGCAAAATCCATCGGCTGGTTCCCGGCGTCTCGCGACGCGGCGGCTATGACGATACCCCGGCGCGCGAACTCGTCGCGCCGTTCCTGCGCGACCCGTCCAAGCCGATCGTGCTGGCGATCGCGCGCCCGGTGCACAAGAAGAACCTCGTCCGGCTGATCGATTCCTTCGGTACCAATTCGGTGCTGCGTGAGCGCTGCAACCTGGTGGTCCTCGCGGGCCTGCGCGACGACCTGTCATCGGGCGAGGCCGAGCAGCAGCAGGTGCTGCAGGGCCTTGTCGACGCGATCGACCGGCACGATCTGTACGGCCGGGTCGCCTATCCCAAAGCGCATACGCGCGAACAGGTCGGCGCGCTTTACGAACTCGCCGCGCGGACGGGCGGGGTCTTCGTCAATCCGGCGCTGATGGAACCCTATGGGCTTACGCTGGTCGAAGCTGCGGCGCATGGCCTTCCGGTCGTGGCGACCAAGATCGGCGGCCCGCAGGATATCATCGGCGAACTCGAGCATGGACTGCTGGTCGACCCGCAGGACGAGACGGCGATCGGAGGAGCGATCGAGCGACTGGTCACCGACACCGCGCTGTGGAAGCGCTGCGCTCGCAACGCGCAGACCAACAGTCTCGGCGTGAACTGGGATGCCTATGCCGCGGGTTTTCTCGCGATTGCGCGCGACATCGTCGCCGCGGCGCCCGCCCGCCGCATCGAGCCGGCCAGCCTGCTGGTCAGCGATCTCGACAACACTCTGACCGGTTGCGATCACGGGGTGACCCGGATCGGGCAGTTTTTCCGGCGGCAGCGGGACTTCGGTTTCGTGATTGCCACCGGGCGTTCGATCGTCGAAGCGCGGCGGCTGGTGCGCGATTGGAAACTGCCGGTGCCTTTGGCATGGATCACCGCGGTCGGCACCGAGATCTATGTCGAACGCGATGGCGAACTGGCGCTCGACCAGGGTTTCGCCGAGCGGATCCGGCACCAATGGCATCCCGGCGCGATCGAACGCGCGCTGGCCGGGCTGCCGGGCCTCGTGCCCCAGCCCGATTATGACCAGCGGGCATACAAGCGCAGCTATTATGCCGAGTGTCCGGGCCTCGCCAAGCGGGTCGAGGAACGGCTGCGGCAATGCGACATCCCGGCGCGGGTGGTGTTCAGCCATGACCGTCTGCTCGACATCATGCCTCGCCAGGCGGGCAAGGCGGCAGCCATGCGCCATGTCGCGGCGATGCTGGGTATTCCGCTCGACCGTGTCTTCGCTGCCGGCGACAGCGGCAATGATGCCGATATGCTGACCGCGTGCCGCAACGCCATCCTCGTCGGCAATCATGCCGAGGAAGTCGCGGCGCTCGCATCGCGGCCCAATGTCTACCTTGCGCGGCGAAGCCACGCGTCGGGGACGCTGGAAGGGATACTCGCGCATCACCGGGCGCAGCGCGTCCGTGGACGCCAGGCGGGGAGGGTGCCGGCATGAGCGAGCACGGCCCGATCGGATATTTCGTTCACCATCAGGGGCGGGGCCACGCCGAACGCGCGGCCGCGATTGCCAATGCATTGATCGAAACGCGCGGCGTGACTTTGTTCTGCGCCCGGGACGACATCTTCGCCGCGCTCGACGAGCGTATAGTGGTGCAAACCATTCCATCGCTGTTCGAACCCACCGGGCAGGAGGCACCGGCCATGGCCGCACTGCCGGCCCCCGATACCGTCCACTGCGCGCCGCTCGGCTGGCCATCGATAACGCAGGCCTTCGCCGCAATCGCGCAATGGTTCGCGGAAGCTCAGCCGGCGCTGTTCATTACTGACGTGTCTGCCGAACTCGGCCAGCTCGCGCGATTGTGCTCGGTCCCGCATGTCGCGGTTCTGCAGCATGGCGAGCGCAGCGATCCCGGGCACATGGCGGCTTATGATAGTGCCGTCGGCCTGTTGGCGCCTTATTCGGAGCGGCTCGAGCAGCATGATCGTCCGGCGGCCATGCGCCGCAAGACGCATTATGCTTCGGGAGTGGGGATCGATTGTTCCGGTTTTCCCGATCGGGCGGAGGCGCGCGCGAAACTGGGCATCGGTCTGCAGGAGGATCTCGTGCTCGTGCTTGCCGGCGGCGGCGGGGAGGGCACGCCCTCTGCACCGCTGACGCTGGGCGCGCGCGCCGAGCCGGGGAGCCGTTGGATCAGCATCGGCCAGGTGCGCAGCGAATGGCATGAGACGCCGCCCGGCAATCTCGATCATCGCGGCTGGGTCGACAATCCGCGCGACTGGATCGCAGCTGCCGACCGCGTCGTGTCGTCCTGCGGGAACACCACGGTGCAGATGGTCCTGGCTGCCGGCAAACCATGGGTCGTCATTCCCGAGTGGCGGTATTTCGACGAACAGTTCTGCAAGGCGGAAGTGCTCGACCGCGAAGGGCTGGCGGCGGTTTCGCGCCACTGGCCCTCGCATCCCGCTGCATGGGAGCGCCTCTGGGCCGCGGCGCGCATGATCGATGTCGAAAACCAGCGCTCGATAATCGCTACCAACCCTGCCGAAGAAGCGGCCGAATGGTTCGACGGGCTCGTTCGCGAGCTGTGGCAGGGCACTGAAAACCGCCCCGCGCTGGAGATAGTGGCATGAAGATTTCCGTTTGTACGCTCGCGCATGGGCGCGAAGACCATTTGTGCAACCTCGTTCGCGGTCTCAACCGGTCCCATCGCCCGCCTTGCGAACTGGTGGTCGCGGTAATGCAGGACCAGCGATACGAACTGCCCGAAACGGGGTTTCCCGTTCGGCAAGTGATGCTGGGCAGCGGCGACATCTGCCTGGCAGAGGCGCGGAACACTGCCGCCGAGCATGCAAACGGCGAACTGCTGGTGTTCCTCGATGTCGACTGCATCCCCGCGCCTTCGCTGATCGAGGATTATGCGGCCGCTGCCGAGGCCAACGACGGCGTGCTGATGGGAGAGGTCGGCTATCTGCCAAAAGGCGCAACCGCGTCAGGCATCGATTACGAAGCGTTCGAACGGCTTGCCGTCAAGCACGCCGACCGGGCCGGGCCGCCGCGCGACATGGTCGGGCGCTGCGGCGATTACCGTTGCTTCTGGTCGCTCAATTTTGCGCTTTCGGCCCGGACCTTCCAAGAGGTGGGCGGGTTCGACCAGCGCTATGTCGGCTATGGCGGCGAAGATACCGATTTCGGTCGGACGATCGCCGCCCATGACTTGCCGCTGTGGTGGGTGCGCGGCGCGATGGCCTATCACCAGTATCACAAGCACCACATGCCCCCGGTCCATCACCTTGACAGCGTCCTCGCCAATGCGCAGGTCTTCGCCGACAAATGGGGTGAGCCGACGATGCAGCACTGGCTGCGCGCGTTCCGCCTGATGGGACTGATCGAGCCCGATCCGGCGGGCGGCTGGACCAAGCTGCAGGATCCCGATGAAAGCCACCTGGCGCTGACCCGCCAGCAGGAACATCAACCCTATGCCAGCAGCTCGCTGGTCCTCGAACAGCTTGAATCCCAGGCCAGGCGCGGCAGCGACGCCAGCCGGGCTCCGGCGATGGCGCCTGCATAGCAGCGCTCGTAACCGGCGATCATCGCCGCAATCGACAGCTTCTCGACCGCGCGTGCACGGCAGGCCGCGCGGTCGATCCTGCGTACCTTGCGGATAGCGTGCGCCAGCGCGCCGATATCGCCGCCGGGCACCAGGACGCCGCAGTCGCCGACCACTTCGGATAGCGCACCGCGATCGAAACCAGCGACCGGCGTGCCGCAGGCCAGCGCCTCGGCCGCGACCAGTCCGAAGGGCTCGTCCCACAGCGGGGTTACCAGCGCTGCTTGCGCCCCGGCCACTTCGGCGCGCAGGCGATCGCCCGAACGGTGCCCGTGAAATTCGATTCCCTCGCTAAGGAAGGGCTCGACCTTTTCGGTGAAATAGCCGGCATCTTCGACCGGTCCGAAGATCCTCAGCCTGACGCGCGCCTTGCGCGCGGCCTGGATCGCTTCGGCCAGCCCCTTGTTCGGCACGATGCGGCCCACCCAGGTCAGATAATCCTGCGGCTCGCCAAGGGGCACCCAGCGATCCGTGTCGATCCCGTTCGGGACGACGTCGAGCCCCGCGCAGCCGCGATCGGCCCACAGCGCCTGCTGGTCCTGCGAGGTTACGGTGAACCCGATATTCGGCCGTTCGCGCGTGGCGGCGACCGCGTCGAACATCGCCCCGAACGGGGGGACATGCTGCGACGTCACGCAGGGGATCCCCGCCCGCGCGCACCATTCGATGATTTCCGGAAACAGCGAATTGTTGTGCACCACGTCATAGGCGCCCGCGCCGACGGCGAGCAGGACGCGCTCGAAGGCGTCGCGTTGATAGGCGGCCAGTTCGCTGGTCCCGCGGAACACGCGCCATGGGAGTACTTCGTCATAAGGGGCGGCACAGATCGGCACGAGGCTTTCGTCCTGCGAACCATCGGCGGCAAAAAGGTCGACCTGGTGGCCCGCGGCACGCAGCCCCCGGCATAGCATGTCGCAATGCGCTTCCATTCCGCCCCCGAAGGGTTCGGCGATGGCATGGCGAATATGGGCGAGAACGGCGATTTTCATGAGTGGGGGACCCTGGAGATATATCCTCGAGAAACGCGCGGGTGCGGGCCTGTTCCCGAAAGCTAACATTAATGCAAAGCATGGCCGGAACGCCCGGTTGCGAATTGCATTTGTTTTCGCAGGAGGACGTGATGGCGTTCAGCGCAGAGTTCGATCGCTATCCCCTGACGGGGCGGTTTCTCGCCGGACGGCTACGGCATGAACTGACCGATGCCGAGAAGACCGAACTGGAGCAGCTGGTCGTGCGGACCAGCATGCTGGAGGATGGCGAACGGCTGATCGCGCGTGGCGATGCCTGCGAGTGGTCGACCATCCTGATCGACGGTTTCGTCCTGCGGACGCTCGACAGTGGCGAGCGGCGCTATGCGGTCAGTTTCCACGTGCCGGGCGATTTCGTCGATCTGCATTGTTTCGCGCTGAAGCGGCTCGATCACAATATCGATTGCGTCGGCCGGGCCACGATCGGCCAGGTTCCGCATTCGGCGATCACGCGGGTGATGGCCGAACGGCCGCATCTCGCACGCCTGTTCTGGTTCTCCACCCTCCTGGATGCAGCGATGCACCGCGAATGGATCATGAAGCTTGAACAATTGACCGCGCCCAAGCGCATTGCGCATGTCTTCGCCGAAATCTGGCGAAGGCTCGACATGGTCGGCCTGGGTTACCCCGACGGCTTCGAAACGCCGCTGCGGCAGACCGACATCGCGGAAATGTGCGGCGCCACTGCCATTCACACCAATCGCGCGCTGGCGGACCTGCGGCGCAACGGCCTCGCCGATTTCCAGCGCGGCAAGGTCCGCATCGCGGATCGCAGGAAGCTCGAAGCCTACGCCGATTTCGATCCTGCCTACCTCTATTCCGATGGCGCGCTGGCGTTGAGAAAGACGGGATGAGCCCGCCGCGTAGCCGTTTCGTATTCGTTGCCGGGCTGCATCGGACCGGCACCAGCCTGCTCGCCCGCATCATCGCCGCGCATCCCGCCGTCAGCGCGATAGAGAACGCTCCCGTGCCGGAGAACGAGGGCTGCTATCTCCAGGGTGCGATCCCGCACACCGCGCTGGACGGCCGGCCGGGACACTATGCCACCGATCCCCTGCAGCACCACACCGAACAATCGCCGTGGAACACGCTCGAGACGCAGCGCCGCCTCCTGTCGGACTGGGGCGGATGGTTCGACCCGGACAAGCCCTGGTGGCTCGAAAAGTCGCCGATTAACCTCACCCGCATGCGCCTGTATCAGCAACTCTTCCCGACCGCGCAGTTCATCGTCATCCTGCGCCACCCGCAGTTGATGGCCGCAGCACTCGGCAAATGGGTCACGGACGAACCAGCGGCGCTCCTGCGGTACGGCATCGACGCCTACGACACGGTGGCGCAGGACCTCCCCATGCTCCATGCGTCGCTGGTCCTGCGCTACGAGGATCTGGTGTCGCGCCCCGACGCGGTGCGCCGGGCGGTGTTCGCTTTCCTGTCGCTGGAAGATCACGATCCGCAGATCGAACTGCGCGATGGCAATCGCGACTACCGGGTCGGCCAACCGGCGGAGGAAGACGCGGTCCGCCGCATGGCGCGCTGGGGGTATGCGCCGGGCGGGGAGGTGCACGATTTCGCGCCGCGCATCGCGCACCCGCTGCGCAGCGTGCGCGATGCGGTATCGGCTGCGCTGGAGCAAGAATTGCAAAGCGAGCAGAAAGAACAGAAAGCTAACATCCGTCAATAGACGCGTTCTGATCGGCTTGCTTAATTGTCGGCCATGACTCTGACTGCAAGTTCGGAGGCTCCAGCGTTCCCCCTGACCGGCGATTTTCTTGCCGGCCGCCTGCGGCAGAACCTCAGCCTCGATGATCTGAAATATATCGAAGGGCTGGTCGATACGGTCGCCGAATATGGCGATACCGCGCGCCTGCTCGCGCGGGGTACGAAAACCGACCGCAGCACGATCCTGATCGAAGGCTATATCTTCCGCACGATCGAAAGCGCGGGCAAGCGGTTCATAACCGGGATCCACGTCCCCGGGGATTTCGTCGATCTGCACGGGTTCGCGCTGAAGCGGCTCGATCACAATATCGATGCTGCGGGCCGGGTAACGGTGGGTTCGGTCAGCCACGACACGCTGCGCAGGGTCATGCGCGACCGCCCCGGCGTCGCGCGGGCCATGTGGTTTGCGACGCTGCTCGACGCGGCAATTCACCGCAAGTGGATCCAGATGCTCGAACAGCTCGACGCGCCGCGGCGGATCGCGCATCTCTATGCCGAACTGCACACGCGGCTGGAACTGGTGGGCCGCAATGTCACGCGCGCGCTGCGCACGCCCTTCACGCAGTTCGACATGGCCGACATGTGCGGTGTCAGTGAGATCCATGCCAACCGGGCGGTGGGCAAGCTGCGCGAGCTGGGAATTGCCGAAATCCGCCGCGGCGATCTCTACACCGCCGACTGGGCGGCGCTGAAACGCTATGCGCAATTTGATCCGGACTACCTCTACGGCGACGGTCCGCTGAAAGTCGAAGAGGACTGGGACTAGCCCTTCAGTTCTTTCGGAGCGTGGACATCGGACAGCGCCTCGGCTTCGGCCCACGCGACGTCCTGCCGCGGGATGACCGACAGCTGGCCATTGGTCTCCAGCACGACCCAGTTGGCATCGGCGTTGTGCGTGATCCCGTTCTGCCGCAGCGCGGTCTTGATCTCTTCTTCGGAAATGCGCGTGCGCAACATGGCATCGCGCAGATACTCCCCCTTGTGCGTCAGCAAGGTGGGTTCGGCCTTGACGATATTGGCGATGGTCCGGCTGCGCTGGACGAGCTTGGTCGTGATGTACTGGCAGGCTGCGAGGACCACGATCGCGGCGATCGCATCGGCGGTGGCGACATTGCGCAGCAGAACGCCGCTGGCCGCCAGGCTGCCGATCATCACGTTGATGATCCAGTCGAAATTGTTGAGCTCGCTAGTGGTGCGTTTGCCCACCATCCGGACCATGACAATGATCAGCGCGTAGAACAGGAAGGCATTGCCCGCGATTTCGACGATCCGCGGCCATCCGGACCAGATATTCAGCACCTCGGCCAACTCAATTCACCTCGTAATCGATCGGCTTGAAGGTTCCACCGTTCGAATCGTAGGCGGAACAGGCGGTCAGCCCGATCACCAGATCCATTTCGGCGCGCAGCACGATCCGGTCGCCCGGCCGGCTTTCCGGCGGCTTCACCGCGATCAGCCCGCTGTCGCCATCAACGGGCACGTTCATGAAGATGTTGAACGCCGTGGGAATGGCATCGGGTTCGATGCCGAAAGGCTTCAGCGCTTCGGCCAGATTGCCGAAACACCCGCGGTGCACGGGCTTGTCGGCGTAGAAATGGCGGAATGTGTCTTCGGAACACGGGGTCAGCAGGAAGTCGTGCTACTTCACCGTATCCTCGATGATCGTCAGCATCGGGTTCGACCGGTTGGACCACAGCCGGTTGCCCTTGCCCAGCCGCAAGGTTTCCTCGTAATCGAAGGTGCGGCCGTTCGAGATCACTTCGCGTACGTCCTGCGCATTGTACGCCAGCAGGTCCGAAACCTGACGGCCCTCGGGATCGCAGACGGTCAGTTCGGCGCCCCTGGGCAGCTCGAAAGCCACGCCGCTGCGCGGTTCTATACGGTTCATTTTTCCTCCAGTCGGGGATCGCGGAAGGGGCATTCCCAGCCCTCGTCGACCGCGCGGCCACTGTACTGCCGCGCTTCGCTGCTTTCGCCGTGGCGCGCGAGCATGGGGTTGATGTCGCCGGCAAGGTCGCGGTCGCGCTCGAGAATGGCATCGCGCATGCGTTCGTAGCGCCCGTCCTCGCGCAGCGTTTCGAACTGGTCGTGCAGGTTGAAGACCATCGTGGGATAGGCGAAACGGCGGGCCGGCCGAGAGGCCGACGGGTTGAGCCCGACCACGAAATAGGCTTCGCCGCCGAAGCTCAACGAGAAATGCGGGTCCGTCGGATCCGCGCTGACGCTGGTATCGTAGGACTGGCCCAGCCAGTTGTCCTTCTCGGCAAAGGATTGCAGGCGCTGCCACAGCAGCCGCTCGAAGGTCGGCTCGTCGATCTCGTCTGGCTGCTGGAAAATCACCGCCATGCTGCGCAGCCCTTCAGGGTCGTTGCGATAGCGATCGGCCCATTCAAGCAGGCGGTCGTGAATCCGCAAATCGTCCCATCCGCTGCGCATGTCGTGGGCGATGACCACGTCGAGCATATTGCGGGCCTGTGCTGACTTGGCGCCCACGCAGGGGAAATCCGCATGCGCGACATGCGCCCGGAATTGTTCGGTGATGTCTGCCGACTTCGCTTCGTCGACGGCGAGGAGACCCGGTTTCATTGCGTCGCCCCCCTCTCGGCGCTGCAGACGAGATTGCTGTCGGGTAGGCGGCCCATTGACCAGTTCGCCTGCATGCGGACCTTCGGGTTTGGCGCACACCATATCTCGCCCGACTGGTCGAGCGCGGTGACCCAGAGCAGATTGTGTTCCGCGCCATAGTCGATGACTGCGAAAGCCATGCCGGTGCCCTTGTCGGTCACCAGAACCGGGAGCGGAGGATTGAGTTGCGTGAACACAGAGAAACCTCGCGATAGGGCCGAAACGGATTGCAGTGCGGACCGTCATGGTCGGCTGTGCAATGAACGACGCACGCAGTCGGAGCTGCAGGCGTCGGTCGGGGAGAGAACGCGGAGCCGATACGATAGTTTCCCGACTGACATCGGTTAGCTTGGCGCATGCGGCGCGGCTCGGTTGCGGGGCTTCTGGATGGCTCGCGCCGCCCCTGATTGACATCGCTCCCGCTGCGCGACATCGCCTGCATCATGCCGCAAGCCTTGCCCACCATAGTGCTCGTCGGGGGCGGGCACGCGCACCTCGGGGTGCTGGCGGACTGGATACGGCGCGGGTCGCCGGAAGCGCGGACGATCATGCTCTCTCCGCAGCGCCAGACGCGGTATTCGGGCATGATCCCCGGCACCCTCGCGGGTGAATATGGCCGGGAAGAAGGATTGATCGATGTCGCGGCGTTGGCAGGGCGCGCCGGGGCTGAATTCGTCGAGGACCGATGCATCGCGATAGATCCCGCCGGGCGCACTCTCGCCACCGCGTCGGGGCAGCGCATCGCATTCGATTACTGCTCGATCGACACCGGCGGCGTGGGGCAGGCGACCGGCACCATCGGCGAAGACCCGCGGATTGTCGATGTGCGACCGATCGGCACGTTCCTGGCGCGAATTGACGAACGGATCGCCGGTGTGGCGCAGCGCCCGCGCCATCTGGCGGTCGTCGGCGGCGGCGCGGGAGGGGTCGAGCTCGCTTTCGCGCTGAGACGGCGCTTCGGCAGCGCGCCGCGGATTACGCTGGTAACCGGCGCAGATGGCGCCTTGCCCGGTTTCGGCAACCGTGCCCGTGCGTTGCTGGAACGCGAGCTTGCACGACATGCTATCGGCGCACTGGCAGACAATGCGCGGGTCGAACGGGGCACGTTCTACGCCGGCGGCCAGTTCCTCGAACCGCTCGACATCGTCATTGCTTCGCTTGGCGCTGCTGCGCCCGAATGGCCTGCGCAAGGCGGGCTGGCGGTCGATCCGGACGGTTTTATTGCGGTCGATCGCCACCAACGATCCTTGTCGCACCCGCATGTGCTCGCGGCAGGCGATGTGGCCGCGCGGCAGGACATGCCGGTCGCGCGTTCGGGGGTCCATGCCGTGCACAGCGG
>PVBE011211085.1_pt1 | contig 23740 bp, 19 predicted proteins | sample 1631181 | NCBI WGS metagenome assembly PVBE01 (sample SAMN08397723, study PRJNA350692) | Marine metagenome, whole genome shotgun sequencing project. | isolation source: water | place: Pacific Ocean | collected 2012-04 | reverse complement strand
TACCCTCGTGAATTAACAAGCCAATCTTACTATTCTTCTTTATGTCAATATTCGGTAATACATCATCATTTGTATATGGTTTTTCATCTGCTCCCACACCGAGCAAATAATAATGTAAATCATCGACTAACTCATAATGGAAATACCGTTGTTGACCATCCATTGCTACATGTGTCGGATCAAATACGAAAACTATTGATTTTTCTGGAAGAGATTTATGGAATGCCTCAAGTGTTTCAGGGTATTTCCCATTTTGGATTTTGTACAACTCAATTTCTGAAACAAGAGAGGTGACAGTGCTTGTACCTAGCTTTACCCTTAAGTTGTCGTAAACTCCACCTCTTTGAAATAAACCAAAATAAATAAATAAGCCAAATAATAAAATTACTCCGACTACACCACAGACAGCTATAATAGCTGCCGTTTTACCGCCCAATAATTTCAATGGTTCTTGGCCAAACCGATTTTCATCGCTCGTGCTCCTAAGGCACATAAGAACAATAAGCCAAATGAGCCCTATAAGTGGTATGATAGAAATAAAGACCCGCTCCGGCGTAGGCCAAGGAAGTCGACGGCAAGGTGAAAACGTCAGGAAAGCTGCGTCTGAACGGCAGAAAATATGGTCAAAGGGGCTTCCAGAAGCGGTCAAACCGCTAAAATCAGACCATCCGATGGTTGCTGGAAAATATGGCTACTACTGGGAGTGCGATGATGGTACGGTTTCCATGGATTTGGAGGCTATCTGGGGAATGTCGGTTAAGTATTGAGGGATTCTATGCAGGCGGCCGGGGAAAACCGATTTGCCCAGGCCGGCCTTGTGATTCGTCCTGACCGGTGCGCCGCGCCCGGTCGCCAGAGTGGGAACAAGTTCGAAACATCCAGCCTGAATCCGGCACCATGAGCGATCGCCAGTCAACCGAACGAAAAGCCGACCGCGCGGCCATCCGGCGCCGCTTGCCTCTGCGCGAGGTTTCAGCGGAATTCGAGGATGCCGCTTATGACGGCATCGGCGCCGATCTCAGGGCGACGCGCGTGCGCAACGGCCTCGATCTGGTCGGCGTGACCCGCGCACTGCGCATCCGCCTGGAATACCTGCTGGCCCTCGAGGAGGGGCGTTTCGCCGAACTGCCGGGCTCGGTCTATGCCGTCGGTTTCGTGCGCACCTACGCCGAGCACCTGGGCATCGACGGCGAGGCGGCGGTTGATGCCTACAAAGCGGAAACCTCGGGACAGCGGGCCGAGACCAGGCTTTTGTTCCCCACGCCGGAGCCCGAGAACCGCATGCCGAAGGGCTGGCTGATCGGGCTTTCGTTGGCCCTTTTCGCTCTCGTCTATGCTGGCTGGTACTACGCCGAGAACAAGGACCAGTTCGTCATCGAACCGGTGGCCCAGGTTCCCCAGCGACTGGCCACGCCCGAGGCAACCGAGACGCCACCCCAGCCCGCCGTGCGCAACGAGGTGACCGAGCCGGCCGCGGCGGCCCCAGCCGAGCAAGCGGCGGCGGCAGCGGCTCCAGTGGCAGCGGCAACCGCCGAGCCCGAGCCGGCGCCTGAGCCTGGGGCGCAAGCCGAGGCTGAACCCCAGGCTGAGCCCGAGGCCCAGGCCCAGCCCGTGAACCAAGCGGCGGCCGAGCCCGAGCCCGAAGTGGCGCCGGCGCCCGCCCTGTCCCCGCCGATGGCGGTTGTCGAGCAACCGGAACCCCAGCCGGAGACCCAGGCTCGGACCGAGACCGAGACCGAAGTGCCGGCGCCGAGCGTTCGCGCCAGCCAAACCCCGGACGGCATCAGCCGCCGTCTGCTGAACCCCGACGCTGGTCAGGCCCTGCAGGGGCCGTCGCCCGCTTCGGTGCCGGTGGACGTGGTGGCCTACCCCCTGCCCAGCCGGCCAGGGTCGGCCCTGGCCCTGCCGGCCGCCGTTACCCAAGCGCCGGCCGCCGCCGAGCAAGCCGCGGCGATGGTCGAGCCGGCACCGCCCAGCCCGGCGCCAACCGTCGCCCCAGAGCGGACGGCGGTCGTCGAGCCGGCACCGCCCAGTCCGCCGCCAGCCGTCGCCCCAGAGCAGACGGCGGTCGTCGAGCCGGCACCGCCCAGTCCGCCGCCGGCAGTGCCGCAAAACAGGGCACAAACCGCGCCGCAAAGCGCCTCGGCCGGCGCGGCGGCCAGTGCCGTCACGGCCACGCAGCCGACCGGCGCCGGCCGCGTGCCACAGATTTTCGGTGCCGGCAACTGGAATGCCCGTGTCGTGGTGCAGGCCCGCGCCGACGCCTGGGTCCAGGTGACGACCGAGACAGGAGATCTCTTGCTCACGCGGGTGCTGCGCCAGGGCGACAAATTTCTGGCGCCGCCGCGCGACGACATCGTGCTGACCACCGGCAATGCCGGGGCGCTGGAAATCTTCGTCGATGGCAACCGCCTGCCGAGCATCGGCGCCATTGGCGAGGTAGCGCGCAACCTGCCGCTGTCGGTCGATTGGCTGATGGCCAAACTGCGCTCGGATCGATAGCCCGCTTGATCTTGGCGCCACTTCGGCGCATTTTCCCGGTCGATCCCTGTTTTCCCCGCGCGCCGAAATTTGGGCCGCCAGCGGCTTGAGACCATGAGCCTTCGAAGCTATCGAGACATCGCCCGCCGGCCCAGCCGCCGCATCCAGGTCGGCGATGTGGCGGTCGGCGGCGGCGCACCCATCACGGTGCAGTCGATGACCAACACGCCAACCGCCGAGGTGGCCGCCACACAGGCCCAGGTGGCGGCACTCGTCGAGGCCGGCGCCGACATCGTGCGGGTATCGTGCCCCGACGCCGATGCCACCCGGGCCCTGGCTGAGATCGTCAAGGCGTCAGGCGTGCCGATCGTCGCCGACATCCACTTCCATTACCGCCGTGCCATCGAGGCGGCCGAGGCCGGGGCCGCCTGCCTGCGCCTCAATCCCGGCAATATCGGCTCGCGTGATCGCGTGCGCGAGGTGGTGCGGGCGGCTCGCGATCATGGCTGCTCCATGCGCATCGGCGTCAATGCCGGCTCGCTGGAGGAAGAGCTGTTGCGGAAATATGGCGAGCCCTGCCCCGAGGCCATGGTCGAGAGCGCGCTGGGCCAGGCGCGCTGGCTCGAGGACGAGGATTTCTTTGACTTCAAGATCAGCGTCAAGGCCTCCGACGTTTTTCTCGCCGTTGCCGCCTACCGCCAGCTTGCCGCCGCCTGCGACCACGCGCTTCACCTCGGCATCACCGAGGCCGGCGGTGCCGTCAGCGGCACCGTCAAGTCGGCTATCGGTCTGGGCGCGCTCTTGTGGGAGGGTATAGGCGATACCATCCGGGTCTCGCTGTCGGCCGATCCGCTGGCCGAGGTGCGGGCCGGCTTCGAGATCCTCAAGGCGCTCGACCTGCGCCGCCGCGGCGTCACCGTCATCGCCTGCCCGTCCTGCGCCCGCCAGGCCTTTCCCGTGATCGAGACGGTGGCGGCGCTGGAAGAGCGGCTGGCCCATATCACGACGCCGCTGACGCTCTCGATCATCGGTTGCGTGGTCAACGGACCCGGCGAAGCGCGCCAGACCGACATCGGCCTGACCGGCGGCGGCCCCAACAACCATCTGATCTACCTGGCCGGCGTTGAAGACCACAAGATCGACGACGCCGGCCTGGTCGGGCACATCGTCGAACTGGTGGAGAGCCGGGTGGCCGAGATCGCGGCGGCCGAGTCCGCCGAGGCGTTGGCCCAGGCTTCTTGAGCAGCAAGCAACGCGGAGAGATTCACAGGTGTCTCAAGTCCAACCCGTGCGCGGCACGCACGACATTCTGCCCGAAGAGGGCCGGCGCCACCGCCAGGTCGTCGAGATGGCGCGAGAGCAGGCCGAACGCTATGGCTTCGGCGAGATCGCCACGCCGATCTTCGAATTCACCGAGGTCTTCCAGCGCACCATGGGCGAGAGCTCGGACGTCGTGACCAAGGAGATGTACACCTTCAAGGACCGCGGCGACGAGCAGATCACGTTGCGTCCCGAATACACCGCCGGCATCGCCCGGGCTTTCATCTCCGGCGGCCTGCGCCAGGATCTGCCGCTCAAGTTCTTCGGCCATGGCCCCATGTTCCGCTACGAGCGGCCACAAAAGGGCCGGCTGCGCCAGTTCCACCAGATCGACGCCGAGATCCTCGGTGTGGCCGAGCCCCAGGCCGACATCGAGGTGGTGGCGCTGGGCGCCGACATCCTGGCGGCGCTGGGGCTGGCGGGCCGCGTGCGGCTCGAGATCAACACGCTCGGCGATCGCGAAAGCCGCGGCGCCTACCGCCAGGCCCTGGTGGCCTATTTCAGCCAGCACCTCGATGCCTTGTCGGAAGACAGCCGGGCGCGCCTCGAACGCAACCCGCTGCGCATCCTCGATTCCAAGGACCCGGGCGATCGCGAGCTGATCCCCGAGGCGCCCAGGCTCGGCGACTACCTCAACCGGCATTCGGCGGATTTCTACGCCGAGGTGCGGGCCGGCCTCGAGGCCATCGGCATCGAGTTCCAACACAACGAGCGTCTGGTGCGGGGCTTGGACTACTACACCCACACCGCCTACGAGTTCGTCACCGACGAGTTGGGCGCCCAGGGCGCAGTCATCGCCGGCGGCCGTTATGACGGCCTGATCGAGGCCCTGGGCGGGCCGCCGACGCCGGGTATCGGTTGGGCCGGCGGCATCGAACGCCTGGCCATGATGGTGGCCGAGCCGCCCGCGCCCAGCCGCCCGATTGCCGTGATCCCGATCGGCGAGGTGCCGGACACCAAGGTTCTGGCCCTGGTCCACGACCTGCGCGGCCGGGGACACGTGGTGGAGCACGGCTATCGCGGCAACTTGGGCAAGCGGCTGAAGCGCGCCAACAAGCTCAACGCCCGGGCGGCGGTGCTGCTGGGCGAGGACGAACTGGCCCGCGGCGCCGCCACGGTGCGGGATCTGGATTCAGGCGAGCAACACGAGGTGGCGCTCGAGGGGCTGGCCGAAGCGCTGCAGTCCTATCTGGCGAAGCCATGATCCCTCAGGAAAAGCTCCAAAGCATCGTTGATCACCACCGCGACATCGAGGCCCGCATGGCCGAGATCGGCGGCGGCGGCGACGAATTCATCCGGCTCTCGAAGGAACACGCCGAACTCGCTCCGGTCATCGCCGCCATCGCGGACTACAGTTCCTGCCTGGGCGAAATCAGCGACCTCGAGGAGCTGATCGCCGAGCCCGAGATGCGCGAGCTGGCCGAGGCCGAGTTGGCCGAGCTGCGCCAGCGCCTGCCCGGGCTGGAACATGCGCTCAGGGTGCAGTTGCTGCCGGCCGATACGGCCGACCGGAAGAACGCCATTCTCGAGCTGCGCGCCGGCACCGGCGGCGACGAGGCGGCGCTGTTCGCCGGAGATCTGCTGCGCATGTACCAGCGCTACGCCGAGTTCAAGGGCTGGAAGATGGAGACCATGCAAATCTCCGACACCGACCTCGGCGGCGTCAAGGAGGCCCAGATCCTGGTCTCGGGCCGCGGCGTCTTTGCCCGCCTCAAGTACGAATCCGGCGTCCACCGTGTGCAGCGCGTGCCGGAAACCGAATCCTCGGGCCGCATCCACACCTCGGCCGCCACCGTGGCGGTGCTGCCCGAGGCCGAGGAGATCGACGTGGAAATCGACGAGAAAGACCTGCGCGTCGACGTCTACCGCGCCTCGGGCCCCGGCGGCCAGTCGGTCAACACCACCGACTCGGCGGTCCGCCTGACCCATCTGCCGACCGGCCTCGTGGTCACCCAGCAGGACGAGAAATCGCAGCACAAGAACCGGGCCAAGGCGCTGAAGATCCTGCGCTCGCGGCTCTACGACATGGAGCGTGCCAAGGCCGATGCCGAACGCGCCGCCTCGCGGCGCGGCCAGATCGGCTCGGGCGATCGCTCGGAACGCGTACGCACCTACAATTTCCCCCAGGGCCGGGTCACCGATCACCGCATCGGCCTGACGCTGCACAAACTCGACAAGGTGCTGGCCGGCGAGGCCCTGGACGAGGTCGTCGACGCCCTCACGGCCGACGACCAGGCCGGCCGCTTGGCCGATTTGGAAGGTGGCGAATGAAGCACCGGCCGGCCCCGGCTGAATCCGGCCCAGAGCCTGACACCGGCATCGGCGCCTGGCTGGCCTGGGCGGCGATTGAGCTCGGCGCGGCCGCAGTGGCGGAGCCCCGGCGCGATGCCAAGTTGTTGCTCGGCCATGCCGCCGGTCTCGACGCCGCAGCCCTGGTGACCCGGCCCGCCGGCCCGCTGGGCAGTGCCGGGGTGGCCGCCTTCCGGGCCGCCGTGGCGCGGCGGCGGCGCCGCGAACCGGTCTCCCGCATCGTCGGGCGGCGGGAATTCTGGAGCCTCGATTTCGCCCTGGGACCGGCCACGCTGGACCCGCGGCCGGACAGCGAGACCATCATCGAGGTGGCGCTCGAGGCGCTCTCGGAACGCCGGCGGGCGTGGCGCCTCTTGGACCTTGGTTGCGGCAGCGGTTGCCTGCTGGGCGCGCTGCTCAAGGAATTGCCGCTTGCCTTCGGCCTCGGCGTCGACCTCGACCCGGCGGCGCTGATTGTGGCGCGCGACAATATCACCGCTCTGGGTTTCTCGGGGCGCGCCGCTTTCGCCGCCATGGACTGGAGCGCCGGGCTGCGGGGGCGCTTCGATTTGATCGTCTGCAATCCTCCCTATGTGCCCAGCTCCGCCATCGCCGGGTTGCAGCCCGAGGTGCGGCTCTGGGATCCCGGCTTGGCGCTCGACGGTGGCGTCGATGGGCTAACCGCCTACCGCCGGCTGGTGCCGCGGCTGCCCGACCTTCTGGCCGCCGGCGGCCGGGCCATAATCGAGATCGCCGCCGATCAGGCCGGGTCGGTGGCGGCCCTGCTGCAAGACGCCGGCCTGACCCCGGCGGCGCCGCACCGGGACCTGGCGGGACGGCCGCGCTGCCTGGTTGCCGAAACATCCGCATCAAGGCTTGTCAAGGAAAAATAAAGGTTGGAAAGCGCCATCGGCGCCGCTAGGGTCTAGGCTGATAGCGGCGACCCCGCTCGATTTGGCGGGCTTCGGGGCAAACCCAGAAACGCCGTCTGACCCGGTCCATATCCGTTGCTGAACCTGTTGGTCGATGCAAAAGGATGGGGTTGGGGGTCAGGTCCAAGGGCCGAAATTAGGCATTTCCTTGCGGGCATCATGCCCGAGAGCGGCCCTGTGCAGGCGCGGGGTGGGTGCGTGAGGGTCAGGAGATTTTCGGGGATAACAGGGACAGACTTGGTGATATGAAGCACATCGGCAACGGTAAACGTGGGCGCGGCGGACGCTCCGGCGGACGCAGGCACAGTCACAACGCCAACCGCAGCTACGATAGCAACGGGCCCGACGTAAAGGTTCGAGGCACCGCCAGTCAGGTTTGCGACAAATACCTGACCCTGGCCCGCGAGGCCACGACAAGCGGCGACCGCATCAAGGCCGAAGGCTATTTCCAGCACGCCGAACACTATCTGCGCCTGCAGAGCGGCGAGCAGCAACAGCGTCAGGAAACGCAGAACAGGCAGAACGGCCGCCACGTCGAGGCGGCGCAAGAGGCCGCCAATCAACCCCAGCCCCGACCGGTAGCGCAAACCGAGGCCGCCGACGAACAAAACGCGGCACCCGCGAGGACCATTGCTGACGCCCCGCAGCCGGTGCTCAAGGCGGTCGAAATGCCGCCGATCGAAGAGGCCGTGGTCGAGACGACCGTGGTCGAAACCGCGGCCGGCGAGAGCGAGCCCCAAGAGGCCGAGAGCACAGCCTGACGGCACTCCGCGAACAATCATCCAAGTTCCCGTCGGTATCTGCCGGCAGCTTTGACCGCTCTGGCAAGGCGATTTTCTTCTTGTGTGTTATTTCCGCAACACCATTTGATAGACTGTGCCGGCCGGCCGGCCCGACTTGAGCGGAATGGTGATATGGAATTCGACAACTACAGCGACCGTTCGCGCGGCTTCATTCAGGCGGCCGAGGGATTGGCGCTGCGCTCGGGCCATCAACAGTTCACCCCGGAACACCTGCTGAAGGTGCTCTGCGACGACCCCGAAGGCCTGGCCTCGGAGCTCATGCGGGCGGCCGGCGGCCGGCCCGAAGAGGTGCCCGAGGCGGTGACGGCGGCGCTGGCCGAATTGCCGACGGTGGAGGGACCGGGGGCGGGCCAGCTCTACCTGGCGGCGGAAACGGCGCGGCTCTTCGAGGCGGCGGAAAAACTGGCGCAAAAGGTGGGTGACAGTTTCGTCACGGTGGAAAGGCTGCTGATGGTGCTGGCGCTGGCCGCTGGCACGCCCTCGGGCGACATTCTCAGAGAGGCCGGCGTGACCCCGCAAGCTCTGAACCGGGCCATCGACGAGAAGCGCAAGGGCCGGCGCGCCGACAGCGCCGGTGCCGAAGGCGGCTACGATGCGCTGAAGAAATATGCCCGCGATCTGACCGAGGCGGCGAGGACCGGCAAGCTCGATCCGGTGATCGGGCGCGACGAGGAAATCCGCCGTACCATCCAAGTGCTGTCGCGCCGCACCAAGAACAATCCGGTTCTGATCGGCGAGCCCGGTGTCGGCAAGACCGCCATCATCGAGGGCCTGGCCCAGCGCATCGTCAATTCCGACGTGCCGGAATCGTTGCAAGGCAAGCGCCTGATGGCGCTCGATCTGGGCGCCATGATCGCCGGTGCCAAGTTCCGCGGCGAGTTCGAGGAACGCCTCAAGGCGCTGCTGGCGGAGATCCAGGCGGCGGCCGGTGAGGTCGTGCTTTTCGTCGACGAACTGCACACCCTGATCGGCGCCGGTGCCGCCCAGGGGGCGATGGACGCATCCTCCTTGCTCAAGCCGGCCCTGGCGCGTGGCGAGTTGCATTGCCTGGGGGCCACGACGCTGGACGAATATCGCCTGTACGTCGAGAAGGATCCCGCGCTGGCGCGCCGCTTTCAGTCGGTCTACGTCTCCGAGCCCGGTGTCGAGGAAGCGGTTTCGATTCTGCGCGGACTGAAGGAAAAGTACGAGCTGCATCACGGCGTACGCATCAGCGACGGCGCCATCGTCGCCGCGGCGACGCTTTCGCAGCGCTACATCGCGGATCGCTTCCTGCCCGACAAGGCCATCGACTTGATCGACGAGGCGGCCAGCCGGCGGCGCATGGAAATCGACAGCAAGCCCGAAGAGATCGATGAGCTCGACCGCCGCATCATCCAGCTCAAGATCGAGCGCGAGGCCCTCAAGAAGGAAAACGATGACGCCTCGCGCGACCGCCTCGTACGCCTGCAAGACGAACTGGCCGGGCTGGAGAAACAGTCCGCCGAGCTCACCGAGCGCTGGCAGGCCGGCAAAGGCAAGCTGGCCGACGCCACCCGCATCAAGGAGGAGCTTGATGGCGCCCGGCTTGAACTGGCGCAGGTGCAGCGTGAAGGCGACCTCGCGCGAGCCGGCGAGCTCGCCTATGGCATCATTCCCGAGCTCGAGAGCAGCCTGGCGGCAACCGAGGCCGACGCCGCCAATGGGCCGCTGGCGGCGGCCGGGCAAGGCAGCGGCCCGCAGCTCTTGCAAGACGCCGTCGCGGAAGCCGATATTGCGCACTTGGTATCGCGCTGGACGGGCATTCCCGTCGACCGCATGCTGGCCGGCGAGCGGCAAAAGCTCTTGCAGCTAGAAAGTTTGCTGGGCCGGCGCGTGGTCGGCCAGGGCGAAGCCGTCGAAGCCGTTGCCAACGCCGTGCGACGGGCCCGGGCCGGTCTCCAGGACGCGGCCCGGCCGATCGGCTCGTTTCTCTTTCTCGGACCCACCGGCGTGGGCAAGACGGAGCTCACCAAGGCGCTGGCCGAAATCCTCTTCAATGACGAACAGGCGCTGGTTCGCATCGACATGTCGGAATACATGGAGAAGCACGCCGTGGCCCGGCTGATCGGTGCGCCGCCCGGCTACGTCGGCTACGACGACGGCGGCGAGCTGACCGAGGCGGTACGCCGGCGGCCCTACCAGGTGATCCTCTTCGACGAGGTCGAGAAGGCCCATGGCGACGTCTTCAACCTGCTCCTGCAGGTGCTCGACGACGGCCGCCTGACCGACGGCCACGGCCGCACCGTCGATTTTCGCAACACCCTCATCGTGCTGACCTCCAACCTGGGTTCCGAAATCCTGGCCGCCCGGGTCGACGCCGCCAGCGACGATGCCGTGCGCGAGGAAGTTCTGGCCCTCACCCGGGCCCACTTTAGGCCGGAATTCCTCAACCGGCTCGACGAAATCATCATCTTCCACCGCCTGGAACGCAGCCACATGGACGGCATCGTGGCCATCCAGGTGGCTGCTCTGGTGGCGCTGCTGGCCGGCCGCGGTCTGCGGCTTGAGCTTGACGAGGCGGCCGCCTCATGGCTGGCCGAGAAAGGCACCGATCCGGTCTATGGGGCCCGGCCCCTGAAGCGGGTGATTCAGCGCCATATCCAGAACCCGCTGGCCAATCTGATCGTGGCCGGCGAGATCGCCGAGGGCGACACCGTCAAGGTCTCGGCCGCCGCCGATGGCCTCAGCATCAATGGTGTGTTGATCGAAGCCGCTTGAAGGGTGCCGAACCTAGCAATCTACATGACAGCCGTCGCTTGCCAGGGCGACGGCATTTTCTGCTATTATGCAAATGCTTAACGGTTGACGTGTATGCAATTGCTTAACAGTTGACATGTGCCGGGTGGGCTGACGCTTTGCTGCGATAGCCTGGGCCGTGTTTTTTGGTTTGTCGCTTGCCGCCGTTGGGGAGGTAATACCCAGGGGTGCTGGGGAAGGTATGAAACCCGAAGACCTTGTCGCGGCTCTCAAACTCCATCAGCGCTTTGTCAAATCGCTGACCGGAGGGCGGCGTGCCAACCTCAAGAATGTCGATTTTGGCGGCCTCAAGCTGACCAAGGTCGACCTCTCCCAAGCGGTGCTGTCGGGCGCCGACTTCAGCGATTGCAAATTGATCGGCGCTAATTTCTCCTACGCCGACCTGTTTGGGGCCATCTTCGACCGGGCCGACCTGCGCGCTGCCGACTTTTCTCGGGTCGACCTCCGGGGCGTCAGTTTCCATGGCGCCCAGCTGGCCGGGGCCAACCTGAACGATGCCGACATGCGTCCCGGCGCTCTGGTCCACATCAAGGAGCAGGTGGGCCAGCAGGAGGAGACCGCGGCCGACCTCTCGAACGCCAATCTCGACGATGCCAGCCTCGACGACGCCAAGATGTCCAAGGCCAAGCTGCGCAACACCTCGGCCAAACGCGCCAGCCTCAAACGGGCCCAGATGCCCCAGGTAGACATGCGCGGTGTCGATCTCTCGGGCGCCAACCTCGGATCGGCCCGCCTGCGTGGTGCCAACCTGACCGGTGCCAACCTGCAAAGCGCGCAATTCGCCATGACGCGCTTGGATGGTGCCAATCTGAGCGGTGCCATTCTGGCCGAAACCGACCTCGATAAGGCCGACCTGACCGGCGCCACGGTTTGCCGCGGTGCCACCGATCTTTCGTTGGGCATGCAGAAAATGCTGGCCGGTCACGCTTTGTGGGTCGAATCCAACGGCTCAAGTGGCGAACGGGTCTCACTGTCGGGTGAGGATCTGCACGGCGTCGACCTCGCCGGCGCCGCACTTTCGGGCGCCGAGCTCAAGGGCTGCAATCTTTCCGGCGCCAATCTGTCCAAGGCGCTATTGGTGTTGGCCGATCTCAGCGACGCCAACCTGCGCGACGCCGATCTGCGGGGCGCCGACTTTTCCGGTGCCAATATGCAACGCGCCAATATGCTTGCCGCCAACCTGCGCCGGGCCGATCTCAGCACCGTCGAGCTCAAGAGCGCTTCCGGCGACGCCACCGGCCAGGCCTGGCCGACCAACTGCAGCGACGCCATCCTGACCGATGCCGACGTCACCGGGGCCAACATGAAGGGCACCGTGCTCACCGACGCCGACCTCACGGGCATCATCGGTCACATACCCGAAAAGAAAGAAAAGCCGCGCACAGGGCCGGGCTCCGGGCATGCCTCCCGCGAAGGCCGGCCGGGCGGGGAATGGCGCGGCGGCTAGTGTCCTGCCCCAGAAATTCATAGGATGAATTTCTGGGGCAGGACACTAAACATTTGATTCTAGTGTGATTCAGATCCCGAATTTCGACGCGTGAAATGCGCCGAACTTCAGAATCATCACACTAGCGCGATTTCAAGTTTTGTTGGAATTGCCCGGCCAACCGCTGCCGGGAGCGAAATAACTACTCCCGCTGGGCCAGTTTGGTGGCCAGCGGGGTTTCGGCCCGGGCCAAGTCGACATCGCGGCGCAGCGCCTCGAAACGGGCCAACACGGCGCCCCCGAGTTTCTGCCCGGTCGGCAACTTGATCTTGAGCGGATTGAGCTGGCGGTTGCCGACCAGCACTTCGTAGTGCAGGTGCGGACCGGTCGAGCGGCCCGACGAACCGACGTAGCCGATGGTCTGGCCCTGGCGCACCCGCTGGCCCCGGCGCAGGCCCTTGGCGTAGCGGCGCAGATGCCCATAAGCCGTCTTGTAGCGGCTGTTGTGGCGCAGCCGGATGTAACGTCCATAGGCGCCCTTGCGGCCGATGGCCTCGACCACGCCATCGCCGCCGGCCATGATCGGCGTACCCCGCGGGGCCGCGAAGTCGAGCCCGCGATGCATGCGCGTGTAACCCAGGATGGGATGACGCCGCTTGCCGTAGCGCGATGACAAGCGCGCCCCGTCGACCGGCGTGCGCAGCAGTGCCTTGCGGGCGCTGTGGCCCGAGGCGTTGAAGTAATCGAAGCGCTGGGGCTGGCTTTCGAAACGGTAGAGCGGGTAGTGGATGCCGCTCAGCGTCAGCGCGGCGTAACGCAGGGCGCCGTCCTTTACCGGCCGGCCGCTTTCGTCGTGCAGACGCTCGAAAAGGATCTCGAAGCGGTCGCCGGGTTGGATGTCACGCTGGAAATCGACGTCCCAGCTGAAGATACGGATGACATCCATGATCAGGCGGTTGGGCACGCCGGCCCGGCGGGCGGCCAGGAACAGGCTGTCGTTGATGGTGGCGGCGGCGTGGTAGGAGACGCCTTCCAGCTCCTTGACGATGCCACGGGCGGTGAATTCACCGCTGACCGTCCGCTCAGCGGCGATTTCGTGCTCGGCATCGGCATGAAGGCGCAGCGCCACCAGCAGCTTCGCCGGCTTGCCGGCCGTTCCTTGCCTATAGGTTGCCATCAGAGTCTGGCCGGGGCGCAGGCTCTTGGGATTGAAGACATCCTGCAGCGAAGAGATGGCGGCGTGGGCCTGCTTGCGGTCGCTGCCGCTGCGCAGGATGGCTTTCATCAGGGTGTCGCCGCGGCGAATGGTGACTTTGCGGCTGACATTGGGGCTGGGCACAGGGGCCGCGGGAGTCACTCGGGCACTCGGCACCGCCGCCTCGAGGTCGCCCTCCTCCGGCAGCAGCAGAAAATCGTCGGGCAGGCTGCGCTTGACGCCGCCGTCGAGCCAACCGGGGTTGCCGAAGGCCGGCAGCTCGGGAATCGATATCAAGGCCAGCAACAGGCCGACGGCGGCGATGATGCCGTAGACCGTCAACTGGGCGCCGCCTTTGTCCCTACCGTCAGCCATCTACCCCTCCGCACCAGAGCTCAATCCATTCCAGGCTCCGCCGTGGCCGCCAAAGATGCGGGTTTGGGAATCCCTTGTCAACAATTTTATCAATTGAATCAAAAGGCTTTATGATTTTTCTAATTTCGATACTGAGAAATATCTGGAATCCGATTGTAATGAAAGCATAGACTGCTGGGCGGCATGCCATGCGCCACGGCCATCGTGGAACCCTCGGTGAGACCCGGCGGCAGGCTGAATATTCGTTGGTTTCCCAGACCGAGCGGGTTAGATATCCGTGCGGGAAGTCGAGCCGGCGGGCGCTTCGGATTATTCCTGAGGTGTTCTAATGCCCGTTCAGGCTCTGGCGCACCGCCGAGAGCAGTTCGGCCCGGCGGAAGGGTTTGGTCAGCGTGTGGCCGGCGCCCAGCTTTTCGGCCATGCTCAGGAACGAGGCCGGACCCGACGGTTTGCTGCCCGACATGGCGATGATGCGGGCCTCGGGAAACTCGCGCTTGAGCGCCAGGATGGTCTCCATGCCCTCGTAATCGGGCATGATGATGTCGGTGATGATGAGGTCGGTGGGGCTTTGGCGGTAGATATCGATGCCGGCGCGGCCGTTTTCCGCGTCGACGATGTCGTAGCCCTCTTCCTCCAGCGTGAAGCGCATGGCTTCGCGCAAGGGCTGTTCGTCGTCGATTACCAGTATGCTGGGCACAGTCAATTTCTCCACCTTGATTGAAATATAGCGACGCCCAGGTCCGCTTCATACTGACAGGTTTGTGAACACCTTGTGATCAGCTCGGGGAGACTTGACCCGGGCGGCGCAGAATGGTCCAGTCCGGCAGCCAAGTACCCCGGAGACGCCATGCCCGAGCCCCGAAACCAGCTTCTGCCCGGCCTGCGCCAAATCGCGCTCGAGGCCGGCGCCGTCATCATGAATATCTACCAGGGCCATATCGCGGTACGCGCCAAGGCCGACCAATCGCCGGTTACCGAGGCCGACGAAGCGGCCGAGGCGGTGATCCTGGCGGCCCTGGCCGAGTTGGCCCCGGAGATTCCGGTGATCGCCGAGGAAAGCGTCGCCGCCGGCCGCATCCCCGAGATCGGCGAGGGCCCCTTCTGGCTGGTCGACCCCCTCGACGGCACCAAGGAATTCATCAGCAGGAACGGCGAGTTCACCGTCAACGTGGCCCTGATCGAGGACGGCCTGCCGACGCTCGGCGTGGTTTTCGCCCCGGCTATCGGGCAGCTCTATCTGGCCGGACCGGGGGCGGTGACGCTGGAAAAAGATGGTGGCGCGGCGCGCCCCATCGTGGTGCGCCGGCCGGCCGCCGACGGCCTGGTGGTGGTGGCCAGCCGCTCGCACCGCGACGCCAAGACCGACGATTACCTGGCCGACTTCGAGGTCAAGTCGCTGACCGCGGCCGGCAGCTCGCTCAAGCTCTGCCTGGTGGCGGCCGGCGAGGCCGACCTTTACCCGCGTCTCGGCCGCACCATGGAATGGGACATCGCCGCCGGCCACGCCGTGCTGGCGGCCGCGGGGGGCCGCGTCGAGACCCTCGACGGTGCGCCCCTGCGCTACGGCAAGCCCGGTTTCGAAAACCCCTTCTTCGTGGCCCGCGGCGCCTGAGGCGCGACGATTCGTTAATTAGGTCCCCGTCAATTAGGTCCCTGTCCCCTTAATTAAGGTTTGTTAAGGGTGGTGGCGGCCATAAGTTAATGGCCCTATGCCGACGACTACTCGCCGTCGTCGGCACCTTCGGGCAACCCGTTTCCGCTCTCCCCGCCCAACTCCCCGACACGCTCCAGCGGCCGGCGGTTGACCAACAGGCGAAAAATGTCAGGCCGCGAATAGTGGCCGGCGACATCGCAGCCGGCCTTGGCCGCCAGCACCATTTCGCTCGAGCCCTGGGCCAGCAGTATGGTTTCGCCCTGGGCCGGACCGGCGATGACCTCGCCGCGGGGATCGATGATGCAGCTGTCGCCGGTGTGCTCGTAACGCACCAGGTCGCGGTAGGCTTGGGGCGTGTGTTCCTCCAGGCGCAGGCCGCCGACGCAGATGACGTAGCAGCCGGCCTGGGCGGCGAAGGCGCGCGACAGCAGCAGCTGGCGGATGCCCATGGGGCTGGGCGGCTTGGGCGCGCGCTCGTCCTCGCGGCCGGGCCAGGCGGCGACGTGGATCCCGGTACCCTGGGCCATCAGGGCATAACCCGGCAGCAGCATCTGGTGTTCCCAGCAGTTGAGGCCGCTGAGGCGGCCGTAAGCGCGCTGGTAGGCATTGAGGCCGACGGCATCGCCCTCGCCCCAGACCACACGCTCGCTGGCAGTCGGCTTGAGCTTGCGGTGGCGGCCCAGGATTTCGCCGTCGTTGCCGATGAACAACAAGGTGCAATAGGTCGTGCCGCGGGTGTTGGGATCGAGCTCGGCAACGCCGATGACGACATCGATGCCGGCCTGGCGAGCGGCGGCGCAGAGTTTGTCGGTGGTGGGGCTGGGGATCTCGACGGCGTTCTCCAGATAATCAGCGGCGGCGGCCCAGAAAGTGGCGCTTTGCGGCCCGAAGGCAAAGAAGGGATAACCCGGCAGCCAGGTCTCGCCAAAGGCCGCCACGGTGGCGCCCTTGTTCGCGGCCTCGGCGATCAGGTCGCAGGCCTTGTCCGTCGAGGCCTGGCGGTCGAATTGCACAGGCGCGGCTTGTATCGCGGCCAGGGTGAAAGTGTCGTCACTGGGCATGGCAATTTCCCCTGATTGGAGTTCGGCAGCCATTGAAGCAGTGCCGGCCCAGAGAGGCAATTGGCCGACAGAGCATTTTTTGCCTGCCGGATTTGCAGAGATCGTGATGAATGCTGCCTTCAACCCGTTGTTTTTGAACAAAAAAAATTCCCAGTTCAGCGCTGAACTCGATTCTTTGGGTAAACCACCGGGGCGCGGCATGGCGGCCGGCAAATGCCGGTTGGTTCAGGGCGCCCGGCCGATCATGGCGAAAGCTCGGTGGGGCGCCATCAGCTCGTCGCCAAAGCGTTCGGCCAGCAGCTCCACGTGCGCCGCGTCGAAGGCGGCGATGCGATCGGCCGAGAGCGTGGCGCCGACGCCGGCGCTGGCGCGAATGCGGCCACGCCAGGCCTCGGCCGAATAGGGCACGTCGACATCGAAGGAAAAGCTCTCGATGGCGCCAAAGCCCGCGGCGCTAAGGTCGGCTGCCTCGTAGGTGTGGAAGCCGTCACGGCCGCCCCAGGGCCAGTCCGGGTTGTGAGCCTGGATCAGGGCCTCGCTGGCCTCGACGACACTGCCGGGCACCGGCAGCCAGTCGAAATGCGCCATGGCCATGGCCCCGCCGGGGACCAGCAGGCGCCTGGCCTCGGCGGCGGCCTTGGGCCGTTCGAACCAGTGCCAGGCCTGACCCACCGTCACCACGTCGAAGGAGGTATCCGGGAGCCCTGTCTCTTCGGCCCGGCCCAGCACGTAGTCCGTCTCGACGCCCGCCTCGGCGTCCAGCCGCCGGGCCTCGCCGAGCAGCTCGTCGGAGCGGTCGAGACCGGTGACCCGGGCGCCGCGTCGGGCAAAGCCGCGGCCCAGAAAGCCCGTGCCGGTAGCCAGGTCGAGCAAACGCTGGCCGGGCTGGCCCACACCCAGGACCACCAGGCGTTCGAACAGCTCGTCGGGATAGCCGGCACGGTGGCGCGCATAATCGGCCGCCGTGCGGCCGAAATCGACGCTGGCCCGCCAGTCGGTCAATACTCAGATCTCGATGACGTCGTCGGCCAGGGCTTCGGCATGCAACTTCTCCACCAGGTCGGCCCGGCGCTCCAGCGTGGCGCGCTGGTTGATGTAGCCTTTGTCGGTGATTTCGTTGGCGTCGATGGAGGCCGGATCGGCCATCAACAGCACCCGGGCGACGCGGTTGGACGAGCCGCCGGCGCTGGCGTTGTAGTCGCCGAGCTTGTCCTGGATGTGCGCCCGCACGGCCGGGCTGGCGATCAGCTCGTCGGCCCCCGCCTCGTCGCCCAGGCCGGCGATCTGGCGGCAGGCCAGGATGTTCGGCCAGGCCAGCAGGCCGACGAAATCGCGGTCGTGGCCGGTGACCACGGCGTCCTGCAAGGCCGGCGCAGCAGCCGCCAGGGCGGCTATGCGCAGCGAGCCCGTGGTCACCCAGGTGCCGCTGGTGAGCTTGAAATCCTCGGCCACGCGGCCGTCGAAGATGATGCCCCGGGCGGCGTCGTCGGGATCGGCAAGCTTGCCGGCATCGCCGATACGATAATAGCCGTCCTCGTCGAAGGCAGCCGCCGTGAGCTCCGCATCGCCGAGGTAGCCGGGCATGACGTTGGGCCCCTTGACGCGAAGCTCGAGCTTGGAGCCGGCCGGCGCGAACTTGATCGACACCCCGGGCGTCGGCACGCCGACGTTGCCGGCGCGCTCCAGGGGATAATGCGAAGAGGTGGCCAGCGGCGAGGTCTCGGTCGAGCCCCAGGCGGACGTTAGCCAGACGCGATCGCCGCGTTCCTTGATGGAGACCGCTTCCAGGCGTTCCCAGAGATCCTGCGGCAGCGCCGCCCCGGCGTAGAAGATGGCATCGAGGTCCTTGAAGAAGTTGGCCCTGAGCGCCGCATCGCTCTCCAGGTAAGGCAGCAGCATGGAGTAGCCCACAGGCACGTTGAGATAAAGCGTCGGCGAGACCTCAGCCAGGTTGCGCACCGTGTGTTCGATCAGGCCCGGCGCCGGCTTGCCGCCATCGACGTAAAGAGTACCGCCCTGGAAGAGCACCAGATTGAAGTCGTGGTTGCCGCCGAAAGTGTGGTTCCAGGGCAGCCAATCGACCAGCACCAGGGGTTTTTGCTTGAGAAAAAGCCAGGTCTGCTCCTGCATCTGCTGGCTCGAACAGAGCATGCGCTGGTTGTTGAGCACGCCCTTGGGCAGACCGGTGGAGCCCGAGGTGAAGAGGATCTTGGCGATGCTGTCAGGCCCCACCTTGGCGTAGGCGGCTGCCACCGCCGGCCCCGGCGTGGTGGCGAGGAGGTCGGCAAAGGGCGTGGCAGTGCGCTCGGGTGGCGCCTCGGCGCTGACCACCACCTCGACGTCGGCCAGTTCCGAGCACACCAGGGCCTTGGCGAACATGGGGCCGCTGGCCACGTAGACCAGCCCCGGCCGGCAGAGCTCGGCGATGTAGCGGACCTTGGAAAGGTCCTGGCTCATCAGCGAATAGGCCGGCGACACCGGCACCACGGGAACGCCCACCTGCATGGCGCCCAGGGCCAGCAAGCCGTGGTCGATGCCGTTCCCCGAGAGGATCATCACGGGCCGTTCCGGCCCCAGGCCGCGGTCCAGCAGCGCCTGCGAGATGGCGTCGGCGGCGGCCCGGGCCTCGGCGAAGCTCACCCGCCGCCAGGGCTTGGTGGAATCGCCGCCCGGCCTTTCGGCCAGGAAGGTGTGGTCCGGCGTGTCGCGGGCCCAGCGCCTGAGCGCCGCGCTGACCTGGTCCTCGTAGGGTCCCAGCTCGCGGGCGCAATGGACGATGAAGCCGCCGTCTGCCGTCGTTTCGACGTCGACGATCGGTTCGGCCACCTCGACCAGGGCCAGCGGCGGTTTTTTGCTTCCCGTCATCACCTTCAGGCGTTGACGTCGATGACGGTACGGCCGCGCACCTGGCCCTTGAGGATCTGGCCGCTCAGCGCCAGCACCTCCTCGAACGGCACCACCTCGGTCATGCCGTCCAAGAGCTCGAGCGGCAGGTCGCTGGCCAGGCGGCGCCAGATTTCCGCGCGCTTTTCCTGGGGCACGAAGACGGAGTTTATGCCCATCAAACTCACGCCCCTGAGGATCAGGGGCAGCACCGTGGTCTCGAGCCCGAAGCCCGCGGCGTTGCCGCAGACGGCGACGGCGCCCCATTGCTCGATCTGGGGAATGAGGTTGGCCAGGATGGTGCCGCCCACGGTGTCGACGGCGGCCGGCCAGCGCGGCCTGGCCAGCGGCTTGGCCTCACCCTCGAACTCGGCCCGGTCGATGAAGCTGGCGGCGCCCAGGCCGGAGAGATAATCGCGCGTCTCGGGCCGGCCCGAAACGGCCGCCACGGTGTATCCCAGCCGGGCCAGGATGGCCACGGCGACGCTGCCCACGCCGCCGGCCGCGCCGGTCACCAGGATCTCGCCCGCATCGGGCGTGATGTCCATGTGCTCCAGCGCCATGACGCACATCATCGAGGTGAAGCCGGCGGTGCCGATGGCCATGGCTTGCTGCAGGCTGATGGCGCCCGGGATCTTGACCAGGTGGCCGGCCTTGACCCGGGCCTCTTGGGTATAGCCGCCCCATTCGGTTTCCGAGAGCCCCCAGCCGGTGATGGCGACCCGGTCGCCGGCTTTGAAGCCGGCGGCATCCGAGCTCTCCACCGTGCCCGCGAGGTCGATGCCCGGCACCATGGGAAAGCTGCGCATGACTTTGCCGCGGTTGCCGTTGAGCGCCAGGCCGTCCTTGTAGTTGAGGGTGGAATAGGCGACGTCGACCACGACGTCACCGGCGGGCAGGTCGTCCAGCGTCAGCTCGCGCCACTGGTTCTCCGGCTTGCCCTCGACCTCGTCGACCACCAGGGCCTTGAAGGGGTCGCTCACCGGATCTGCTCGAGGATCGAGACGTAGCTGGCCACGGCGGCGCCGCCCATGTTGAAGACGCCGGCTCGGCTGGCATCCTTGACCTGCATGTCGCCGGCCTGGCCGGCCAGCTGCATGGCCGTCATGGCGTGCATCGAGACCCCGGTGGCGCCGATGGGATGGCCTTTCGCTTTCAGGCCGCCGGACGGATTGACGGGAAGTTTCCCGTCCTTCTCGGTCCAGCCTTCCTCCAGCGCCCGCGCCGCCTGGCCCGGCTCGCTCAAGCCCATGGCCTCGTAGGAGAGAAGCTCGGCAATGGTGAAGCAGTCGTGGACCTCGACCAGATCGAGATCATCAAGGCCCAGGCCGCTCTCCTCGAAGGCCTGGTCGAAGGCCCGTTTAGGTCCCTCGTAAGCCAAAATGTCACGCCGGCTGACAGGCAGGAAATCGTTGACCTGGGCGTTGGCCCTGAAGGCAATGGCCTTTTGCATGCCCAGCGCCTGGTCGCTGTCGGCCAACACCACGGCGGCGGCGCCGTCCGAGATCATCGAGCAATCGGTGCGCTTGAGCGGCGGGGCCACCATGGGGTTCTTGTCGCCCTCGGCGCGGCAGAACTCGAAGCCCAGGTCCTTCTGCATGTGGGCCAGGGGGTTGACCGAGCCGTTCTTGTGGTTCTTGGCGGCGACGCGGGCCAGCGCATCCATCTGGTCGCCGTGGCGCTGGAAGTACTGCTGCGCGATGTTGCCGAACATGCCCGGGAAGGTGACGCCCTGCGAGGCCTCTTCGTCATAGTAACTGGCCCGGGCCAGCACTTGCGTCACCGTGGCCGTGTCGGCCGCCGTCATCTTCTCGGCGCCGACGGCCAGCACGAAGCGCGCCTTCCTGGCGGCCAGCGCGTTGAGCCCCTGGTAGATGGCGGCCGAGCCGGTGGCGCAGGCGTTCTCGACCCTGGTCACGGGCGTGAAACGCAGCGCATCGTCGGCCTGCAGCACCAGCGAGGAAGGAAAATCCTGCTCCACCAGGCCGCCATTGAAGTTGCCGAGATAGATCTGGTCGATGTCGCCGGGCTCGAGCCCGGCATCATTGATGGCCTCGCGCGCCACGGTGGTGATCAGGCTTTCGATGGTGTGGTCTTCGAGGCGCCCAAAGCGGGTGTGGGCCCAGCCCACGATGCAGCCGGTCATGTCACGTCCTCCTGGCAGAGTTTTTTGCGGAGCTCGATTTCAAGGGAATTTAACAGACCTCCGGGCTCAGCGGTAGCGGACACGATGTCGCGGGCATACACTCCGCGATCGCAGGTCCAACGATTCCCGGGGTGCGTCATGGAACAACGAGTCAGCCTGATCACGCTCGGCGTCGCCGACCTGCCGCGGGCACGCGCCTTCTACGAAGCGCTGGGCTGGAAAGCCTCGGGATTTTCCAACCAGCACATCGTGTTCTTTCAAATCGGCGGCCTGGCGTTCAGCCTTTATGGGCGCGAGGCCCTGGCCAAGGACGCCGGGGTGCCGGGGCGCGACCCCGGGGGCGGCCCGCTGATGGCCTTGGCCCACAATGTCCGCGAACGAGCGGCCGTCGACAGCCTGCTGGACGATGCCTCCGCCGCCGGCGCCCCCATCACCCAGCCCGCCCGCGACACCGAATGGGGCGGCTACGCTGGCGCCTTCGCCGATCCCGACGGCCACCTCTGGGAAATAGCCTGGAACCCCCATTTCCCGCTGGCCGCAGACGGTTCGGTCACGCTGCCGGGCTGAAGGGATATCCCACTCATAAGACTTCCAGACTAAACTGACGCGGGCTGCGAATTTCGGGGGATAGGACATGCACAAGAGCCGCTTAGGTGTTCTGGTCATAGATTGCCATACCGGCGACCTTGCCGAACACGCTGACTTCTGGGGAGCTGCCTTGGGCTACGCCGTCGGCGAGACCGACGATGACGGCAAATACGTCAGCTTGAAAGGTCCGCCGGACGAGGTGCGCATCATGCTGCAGCAGGTCGATCATCCGAGCCGCCTGCACCTAGACATCGAGAGCGACGACATCGAGGCTGAAGTCGCTCGTCTCGAGGGTCTTGGCGCCAAGCGGTTGGCGGCCATCCGGGGCTGGGTGGTGATGGAGGCGCCCAGTGGCCAGCGCTTCTGCGTCGTCAAACCCCAGCGCGCCGATTTTGCCGACAACGCCAACGTCTGGTCCTCCGGCTAGACGACCGGGGACTGCCCGGTCGGGTGTCGTTCCGGCACCCTACAGCATGCCGCCGCGGTGCACCCCGCCACCGTCGATGCTGACCACAGTGCCCGAGGTGTAGGCCGAGAGGTCCGAGGCCAGAAAGGCTGCCATGTGGCCGATTTCCTCGGGCGTGGCGGGGCGGCCGAAGGGCATGGGTTCGGCCAGTTTCGGCCATTCCTCGGCGTCGCCGAAGCGTTCCTCGGCCCAGCCTCGCATCAAACATACCAACCGATCGGTAGAGACCGGTCCCGGGTTGATGGCGACGACGCGAATGCCGTCGTCGGCGCTGCCGCCGCCGAGCGCCCGGGAAAACGCCATCAAGGCGGCATTGCCCACGGCGCCGCAAATATAGCTCGCCACCGTGCGTTCGCCGCCGGTGCCGATGATGTTGATGATGGTGCCCTGCCCGCGTTCCTTCATCAGGGCGTAATAGGCCCGCGTAATGTTGATGTAGCCGAACACCTTGAGGTCCCAGGCTTCGCGCCATCTGGCCTCGTCGATGTCCAGGAGCGTGCCGCCGGGAATGGCGCCGGCGTTATTGATCAGAAGCTCCACGTCGGGAAAATCGCGGGCCAGGGCATGCTGGTTCTCGCTCAGGCTGAGGTCCCCCGGAACCAGCTCGACAGCGACGTTGTGGCGCTCGCCGATAGCCGCCTTGACGGCCGCCAGGTTCTCGGCCGAGCGCGCCGCCAGCACCAGATCGCAGCCCTCGCCGGCCAACGCCAAGGCAATGGCCCGCCCGATCCCTTGCGAGGCCCCGGTAACCAGGGCCTTCCGGCCCGTGAGATTGAGATCCATGCTGTCTGCTCCCTGATGCTCTTTCGGGCGCAATGGTAGCGCAGACGGCAGCCCTTGCGAACAGACCCCGGGAGCGCTATATGTCCAGCCGTCGGGGAGTAGCTCAGCCTGGTAGAGCACTACGTTCGGGACGTAGGGGCCGGAGGTTCAAATCCTCTCTCCCCGACCAGTTATTCTGGGGGTTTCAGCTGATTTGGTTGGAGCCCCCTAATTCTTTCCCCACTCGATCCCCACTTTTTCATTCGCTAATTCGCCATTTTGGTGGGCTTCGTCACCCTTCGCCCGACAGCACAAAACCTAGGCTTTGCCCTTGATCCGATGTTTCTGCACCGGGTGGGTGAGGGAAATGCAGGTGATTTGGTGCTTGCTGCCGTCCCTTGGTGGCGGGGAGCGCGATTTAGGCGAACAATTAGCCACGCCCTCACTAACCTCTTTACCCCCCCCTACAGGGGCCAGGGGGGGCTTCTAGCTATAGATTGGTATGGGGTGCTGTGGATGAAGGGGTTAGAGCTGTATACCAGTTTGAGCACCGGCATGATGTCGCCCAGTCCGGACATACC
>PVBE010862399.1_pt1 | contig 23740 bp, 20 predicted proteins | sample 1631181 | NCBI WGS metagenome assembly PVBE01 (sample SAMN08397723, study PRJNA350692) | Marine metagenome, whole genome shotgun sequencing project. | isolation source: water | place: Pacific Ocean | collected 2012-04 | reverse complement strand
CGCCGGCAGGGTCTGGTCGTGGAAGTCCTCGGCCGTCTCCGGGTCGAGCGAGAGCTTGAACTGGTCGCGCCAGCGGAAGTCGAAGCGCGCCCGGCTCAAGGCGTCGTCCCAGAGCCTTGCGGCCGGATGGCCCTTGGCGAGGTCAGCCGAGTGGGCGGCGATCTTGTAAGTGATCACCCCGTCCTTGACGTCCTTGCGGTTGGGCAGGCCGAGATGCTCCTTCGGCGTCACGTAGCACAGCATCGCGGTGCCGTAGGAACCGATCATCGCGGCACCGATCGCCGACGTGATGTGGTCGTAGCCCGGGGCGATATCCGTGGTCAGCGGACCGAGCGTGTAGAACGGCGCTTCGTGGCACGTCTCCAGCTGCCGGTCCATGTTCTCCTTGATCTTGTGCATCGGCACGTGCCCTGGCCCCTCGATCATGACCTGCACGTCGTGCTCCCAGGCGATCTGCGTCAATTCGCCTAGCGTCTCCAACTCACCGAACTGCGCCGCGTCGTTCGCATCGGCGATGCACCCGGGTCGTAACCCGTCGCCCAGCGAAAAGGAGATGTCGTAGCGCTTCATCAGCTTGCAGATCTCTTCGAAGTGCGTGTAGAGGAAGTTCTCCTCGTGATGCACGAGACACCACTTCGCCATGATCGATCCACCGCGCGACACGATTCCGGTGATGCGTTGGGCCGTCTCGGGGATGTAGCGCAGGCGCACGCCGGAGTGGAGCGTGAAGTAGTCCACGCCCTGCTTCGCTTGCTCCTCGAGCACCTCGAGAAACACGTCGATGTTGAGGTCTTCGATCTTGCCGTCGATCTTCTCGAGCACCTGGTAGATCGGCACGGTGCCCACCGGCACCGGCGAGTTGCGCAGGATCCACTCGCGGGTCTCGTGGATGTTCTGGCCCGTCGACAGGTCCATCGCCGTGTCGGCACCCCAGCGGATCGCCCACTGCAGCTTCTCGACTTCTTCCTCGATGGATGAACTCACGGCCGAGTTGCCGATGTTCGCGTTGATCTTCACCAGGAAGTTCCGACCGATGATCATCGGCTCGATCTCCGGGTGGTTGATGTTCGCCGGAATGATCGCCCGTCCCCGCGCGATCTCATCGCGCACGAACTCGGGCTCGACGTTCTCGCGAATCGCCACGAACCGCATCTCCTCCGTGAGGATGCCCTGCCGCGCGTAGTGCATCTGGGAGAAGTTCGTGTCGCCGCGCGCCCGCCGCTTCGCGATCCACTCGGCGCGACCCTTCGGCAGGCCAGCGCGGACGTCGTGACCCTGCGGCCCGGTCGTGTCGTACGTCCGCACGACCTCGCCGTTGGCCAAGGTGATCGCCCGCTCGGGGACGAAGAGGTCGGGATCCGCGTCCTTGTGGACCTTCTCGCTGTTCGGGAAGCTCGTGGTCAGGGGCGGGAGGGTGTTCTGGTTGTCATTCATCTCGCTTTCCTACGCCGGCATGATCCGGATCAGGTTCAAGGGGTGCTTCTCAGCCCGAAGGGGCGCCCCCAGGAGTTCGCAGGGCAGGATGAAGCGTGGGGACGAGTCGCGCCACCTTTATCCGGACACGGATAACCACGGTGGGGGGGCCGCAACACCGCCGGTCCCCTCCGGTGGTCGCTACTTGTCTTTCGGGGGGATCTCGGCCCCGCCCTCATCCTTCAGCCCGAAGACCCGCTGCATCGGCTCGGGGACGTGGTCGCCCATCAGGTCCAGGGCCTTCTGGCTGAGTTCCATCGATCGTGATCGGTGTGCCGCCTTCACCAAATCGAGGTTCCCGGGCATGAACATGTACATCCCCGCCAGGATGACGACCACGCCCAGGCTCCCGGTCCCCAGTCCGAGGATGGCGCCTCCAATTCGATCGTAGAAGGTCATCCCGGTCTCCTTGACGAGCTTCTGGATCCCCCAGGCGATCAGGCTCAGCAGCACGACGGCGAACAGAAAGATGATCACGTAGGCGAGGAAGAGGTGCAGATCCGGGTGGCTGGTCGAGGCGCCGACCCAGCCGTCCAGTATCAGTTTCCCCTCTGGGCCGTAATGCCCGGCCAGGAACCAGGCTGCGACCAGACTGACAATGCGGCTGACCTGCCAGACGAAGCCCTTGAACAGCCCGAGGAGGAAGAAGACCGCGAGCAGGGAGATGGCTGTCCAGTCCACCCACTCGATCTGCCCGAGGCCATCGAGGAAGGACAGCTCGCTCAACCCGGCTGGGTCCTGAGAACCCGCTGGAACGACCGTGTTTGTGAACAATGTTGCCTCCATGAGTGCCTCCTGATCAGGCTGCAGTTGATCTGCGTTCATGCTGGGCTACAAGTTCGCGGACCACCCCCTATCATTCCCCAGCAAATCCGCCCGGAAGCCTCTTTTTCTCACCCCCCAACCCGATGTCTGCCCCCGAAGCCGATCAAATCCAGGCCCTGCTCACGCGTCTCATGGACGAGATGCGGGAGAACGTGCCGTTGGCAGCCGAGATCGCCCGGTCCGAGCGCGAGTTCTTCCAGGCCAACCCGAACGCCCTCCGGAACGATCCCTCTGCCCGCTTCCGTTTCCAGGAGTGGTTCCTGATCGAGCGCGAGAGCGACGTCCTGGGCGTCGTCCCCGCCACCTGCGCGAAGATGTCGGGTGAAGAGAGGGAGTCCCTGACCGATTCACTGGTCGGCGTGTTCTGCGTTACCGGCAGCAACACCGGGGAATACCTCATCGAAGACCTCCAGGACCAGACGATCCACGATCTCATCCGGATTGACGGCACCGAACTCGAAACCGGGGACATCATCATCGGTCGCCTCTTCGAGGGTTCCCTCGACACTTTCATCGCGTCCAGTGTGATGAGTTGCCAGCGCGACGCGACCGCCCTCGGTATCGCGTTCCAAAAGGACCTCGCGAGCCTGGAACTCGATCGCCGGTTGACCCAGGCCGAGATCGAACACCTGCTATTCCGCGGTCGCGGAGCCGGAGGATCCGAGTCGATGCTCGACGACGTGCCGCTCGAGCGCATCGAAGCCGACCTGGAAGCCTGCCTGGTGCGCGGCGGGGCGGACGGCCATTCCACAACGGCGATCAGCGCCGCGTTGTGCCAGGCGCCACGCCCGGGCCTGGTTATGAATCCACTGTTGGAGAAGATCGCGTTCGCCACCGAAGTGGACATCGAAGCAGTGCAGCGCCTGCTGCTCCGGATCTGGAACTACCACCAGGCACACGCCACGGCAAAGACAACCGAACCGGACCTCGAGCCCGACGAGCCGACGCCCGAAGCCGACGAGATTTCGCGACCGGAACCCGAACCACTGGACGAAGGGCCCGACCTCGGCAGGGACGTCGCCCGCCGCATCCAGGAGGGGAAGGAAAACGCAGAGAAACCGTCCGATGTATTCGCCGATATCGAGCGCATGGTGGGCGTGCAACCCGACCCTTCATTCGCACCGGAGTCCGTCGACCTGTCTGCAGACCACGACACGGACGCCGACGAGGAGACGATGGATGGTGACCTCCGTCCCTTGATCACCGAATACCTCTGGGAGACCGGTCGCGAGGGGGTCGACGTCACGATCCTCGAGCAACTCGTCCTCACCCAGTGCGAGTCGTCGGTCCCGCGCCTGGAACTCGAGTTGGTGACGAGTGACGACCTGTTTCGGCTGCTGGTCCACACCTACCTCTCGTCCGCTCCCGGCGATCGAACAGCGACCGTCGGTCAGACGTTCGCCGTGCTCGAACGGTTCTACTCGTGGGCCGAGGAGTCCCAGAGCTACGAACTGAACGACGTGATCGCGACCGCCCGCGCCGAATTCGTCGACCACGTCGCTCGGCTTGAAGCTGCAGGACTGGCGCTGAGCGCGGGCTCATCGACCGCCTCCGCGGACTCCGGCCTGGGCGAACCGGCACGCAACGTGCTCCGCGTGATCAGCGTGACCAAGACCTGGATCGAGGTCGATCCCGACGAGTCGGGCAATCTCGTCCGAATCGAGACAGCTTCGGGAATCGCCGACGACCTCTGCGAAGGCGACGTCCTGCTCGGGACGTTGCACATTTCGACGGCCCGCCGAGGATCCTTCGCTGGCATGGTCGTCGCGCTGCCCGCGGTCGCGACGAAACTCCTGGGCTGATCGCGGCCAACGGAAGGTTGGGTCAGGCGGAGGTACCGGGCGGCCCGATAGAACGGCATGGCCTGGCAAAACTCGATTGACCGTTTGGTACAACAGCAGATCCACCTCGCGGAAAAGGGGGAGATCAGGAGCCAGCTTCCCCGGACGCTGGTCCGGGACCTCTGCGCCCTCGATGGTGAACGGCCACAGTCGTCGTTCCACGTGGGGTACGCGAAGGTACTGCTCGGTGTCGACCTCCCTGCACCGCCCATGGGCGGTTCTGCCTACCGGTGGTACATCTTCGGGAAACTGCGCGGTCACGATCGTCGCGGCGAGCGCAACTGGGTCGCGGAACTGATTCAGGATCCGGCCCGGCTGATGGACATCCTCAGCGAACCAGCCATCGCCGCACCCTGCCTTCCCATCGTGATGCGAAGCCTGTTCGGCTGTGGCGACCTCGGCCTCGCCATGAACGCGATCGAATACCTCGCGACGACCAGCGACGGGCCGGACGCAGATCTTCTGGTGGACGCCTCGCTAAACGACCTTCTCAGCCGCCTGGAAGTGATGGTCCGAGACCAGGGTGACTCTGCGAGCGGGGAGATCCTCCTTCGCTGCATCCGACTCCCTGCGTTCGAGAATCTCCCGAACGACGTTCGCGCACGCTATCACCGCGCCCTCGGCCAGCATCATCTGGGCTACGGCGAGTTCGTCGATGCCGTACGCGAGTTGACGACCGCGCACGAGGTGGCCGAAGGCCAGCCCCGTCTGCAGAGCAGTATCTCGGCCATGGCGGGACTCGGCGTGCTGCGCCTGCACAACGTCTCCGAGTTCAAGGTGACACCCGGGCGCGTGGGTCGCGAAGAGGGAGAGGTGTGGTTTCGCCAGGCGGTGATCAACGCGGAGAATACCGTGCCCGAAGCGTGGTACGGCGCCGGCCTCCTCGCGTACGAAACCGACAATCTCGACACGGCCGTGGATGCCTTCGATCGGGCGCTGCAGTCGTCGCGACGCGTGTCGGGTCGGGATGAGATCCTCTTGCACCGCTGTCGTTTCTACCTCGGCTCGGTGCTGCTGACCCAGGGCGACGCCGGCGAATCGAACCGCGGGCTGCGGCTGATCGAACAGGCGCTCGATCACATTCCCGCGGACCTCGAGACGTTCTATGCCGTCCACGAAGCTCTAAAGAAACTCGATCAGAGCGTGGCGCTCAAGTTCCTGGACGCCGTCAGGATCGAGCGGGGCACGTCGCCGGACCAGCTTCTGATCATCGCCCTCGAGTACCAGTCGCTGGGCGAAGCTGGCCCGGCGAGCGTAGCTGCTGAGCGCGTTCTCGAGGTGGCGATCGACATCGACCAGCGGGTCGAAGCGATGCGCGTGCTCCTGACGTGCGCCAACATGCGCGGTAATCACGACGGCGCGCGACAGGTGTTTGACGAGATTCGCGACCTGCTCCTGCAACGGGGTGCGTTCAACGAGCTCGAATCGTTGCTGCAGAACGAGGAGTTCGTCGGCCAGGCACTCGATCACTTGTCCATCAAGTGTGAACTCGTCGCACTCTACGAGGAGATGGACGACCGGGATGTCGAGAAAGCGACGTTGCAGACGGCGATCGCACGTGCGCTTCGCGCCCGGAAGGACGTCGAGTCCTTGCAGGAGGCGTTTGGCATCCTCAAGGAAGTAGAGATCCGCTACGACGATCTCGTGACGGAAGATATCAAGGAGCTGGAGAAGCTCCTCGCGTTGAACGACGCGGAGCCCGTCAACCTGGACGCGAGCGCGCGACTCGTGCTGGAGTTGGAGACAGCGATCGGACATACGCCGCGCATCCTCGTGGTCGGCGGGAACGAGCAGCAACGCAAGCACCACCCGCGCTTCCACGCCCTCGCCGAGAAGTGGGGCTTCGATGGCGAGTGGTTGATGGCGAACTACACATCGCCGCAAAAGCTCGTCAATGCGATCGGTGATCGACTGCAGACGGGCGTTGATGTGTTGCTGCTGCTGCACTGGAACCGGCACGAGACCACGGAGCCGGCCCTCGAGCTCGCGCGAAAGAGCGGCGTGCCGGCGCGTACCGTGCACTACGCGGGCTTCACCAGTCTGCAGATCAGCCTGACCGAAATGCTGGCAAGGCTGTGCGGCCCGAGCGCCAAGCCTGTCGGTGCCGGCGCTCCCGGGAAAAGCAAGAAGCGCTGATCCGCGGCCCAGGACTAGGGGCAAGCCCCATCGTCGGGTAAGATCGGCGGCGTGTCCCCGGTCACGTTCTTCGTCTCCATGGCTGTCCTCGCGATCGCTTCATCCGCGGTCGCCCAGGACGTAATCGCATGGAAACTGCAGAACCGAAGCGTCGTCGAATACCGCCGCGAGGCGACCAACAAGTTCGCCGCCATCAAGTTCTCTGGCGAGGCGCCGTCGTCTTCGGCGATCCGCAATGCGCTCGCGCTGGGCTCCAGGCGCAACCCGCCATTCCTTTACCAGGCCGAGCTCGACTCGGAGCAGCGGTTCAGCACCGAGGCACCGACGGCGTTCTGGGACGTCATTCCGTTCATCGGGTTCGACATGCGGACGACGAAGCGCGGGCGAAGCAGGATCGAACTCCCGCGGATCATGCCGGTGGGGGACTTGTTCCTGTCGGGCACGGCGGCAGCACCCGACGACGCGGGCGTGCAGAAGCTGCGATTCACGATCCAGAGCAAGCCGCCAGAGCGCCGTGAGGGTCCGAAGAAGTACTTCCGCTCGCTGATCACCGCGCACTTCAAGCACGAGTTCAATGGCACGTTGACGTTGACGCGGTACCTCGATACCGAGAAAGGTCTCGTCCGGGGTTTCTCGGCGCGGCTCGAGGGCAAGTTCCAGTATCCGAGATCGGGCGCGCTGAAATCTGCGAGCGTCGAGATCGAAGAGGAGTGGCAACTGTTCAAGGTGCATCCTTACCGCGACGCGGCGTTCCGCAAGCGCGTGCACAAGGGCATCCTCGACGGAGCCAATTACGTTCGGTCCAAGGTCAAGGGTCTGCAACTCGCGAACCTCCGCCCGGACAAGGAGTCGGACGACCTCGTCAAGCGGCGGAGCTACAACACGGGCCGCCTGGCGCTCGCCGTCCTCACGATGATCAAGGCGGAGATCGACCGGAAAGACGAGGTCTTGGTGTTCGCGATGCAAGAGCTCCGCAAGCGGGTCATCTACGACACGTATTCGGCGGGGGTCGCGACGATGGCGTTCGAGGCGTACTACGCCCCAGTCGGCGAGCGCAACGACCTGATCAGCGGGATCCTGAAGAAGCCGCGCAAACGCGTCGTACCGCCCGAGGACAGGGCGATCATGGCCCAGTGGTGCAAGCGGATCCTAGATAACCAGGACACGCGGATGGACAAGGGCTATAGGCTCGCCTTCAACTACACGCGTGGTCCGCGCTACGACCACTCCGTGAATCAGTACGGGTTGCTCGGCCTGTACTCGGGGCACCTGTGTGGGGTGGAGATCAAGGCCAACGTCTGGCTCGGCGCAGCGAGGCACCTGATCGAGCAGCAGTGCGAGGAGCACTACAAGAAGCAGCGCTTCGACATCCTGAGTTACCGCGAGAAGAAGCGCGTAGCGAGCGAACCGGAGTACACTCGCAGCGTGCCGCAAAAGATCCTGCCGATGGGGTGGAACTACACGACGAAGTACAACAAGCATCGCATGGCGACCGGGAGCATGACCGCCGCCGGGATCTCGGGCCTGGCGATCTGCGCGGCCGGCCTGCGTGATCTCGACATGGGGGACAACGACATCGTCCCGGAGATCGACGCCGCACTTCAGCGAGGCTACGCATTCATGGGCGACAACTTCAGCGTGCGCGCCAACTGCGGCTACGCGCCGCATTACGACTACAACCGCTACTACTACCTCTACGGGATGGAGCGTGCGTTCGAGCTCTCCGGTATCGCCGAGGTCATGGGGCGGGATTGGTACCACGAGGGCGCCATGCACTTGCTGGCCTGGCAGAAGAAGAACGGCAGCTTCCTGAACTCGCACGGCGCGGCGATGATGCAAGCGACATGCTTCGCGGTGCTGTTCCTCAAGAAGTCAGCGCTGCCGGTCTACACGAGCGGACGGTAGGTCTCGCGCATTCACACGCACCCGCGTCGCGCTCCGTCTCTGGTCGCTGCCTCCAACAGATGCCCGACGTGATGAACCGGCCGGTCGTACATCGGGGACGACGTACGCGTGGTGGCGGCGCTAGAGCCTCTCCAGTCGACGCACGACTTCGATCATCGCCCGCACCGTGTGGTAGCTGACCTTGTAGTCGTCCGCCAGGTGGTCTTCGAGGACGGTGCCATCGCGGTCAACCTTGTGAAACCACTCGCCACCGCCGGGCATGTGGACGAACTTGTCGAACACGAAGTCGTACACGTTCAGGAACGCGTTCCAGTACCGATCGTCGGCGAACATCTCGACCGCGGCGAGAGCACCGATGAGCGCCTCGGCTTGCTGCCAGAACTGCTTGTGCCCATTGGCGGTGGGGGCGTCCACCGGGCCGTCGATGTACACACCGCCGTGCTCGCCGTCGATGCCGTAGCGAAGACAGTGCTCCGACTGCGTGCGCACGATGTCCTCGTATCGCTCGTGCGGGATGCCGAGGACGTCCGCCGCCAGCAGCAGCAACCACGCAAACTCGACGTTGTGCCCGTACGAAGTGATCGACACCGGTATCGACCCGGTCTCCGGCTCTGCATCGCGACCCCACTCGACGTCGAACCGGATCGCTGGCCGGGGCTCGAAATCCAGCGAGAACTGCTGGATGCCCAATCCGTGCGCGGAATCGAGCATCTTGCCCGTGAGCAGACCGATGACATCCGCCAATCGATCCCGGTGCGCGGCGTCGCCGGTGACCTCGCAGACCTTCGTCAGCGACTCCATCATGTGCATGTGCACGTCGAAGCTCTTCCGGTCGCCGCCGCCGCGATCCGGCGGCCCCGGAGTCCAGTCGCGCTCCATGATCTCGAAGTAGCCACCGCGCTCGGTGTCCGCCATCTTCGACATCACGACGTCGTACGTGTTGTGCATCGCCTGGCGACCGCGGGGGTCGCCGGTGGCGAGGAAGTACTCGCCGAACGAGTACATCGCGAAGCACTGTCCGTAGCCGATTTTCCGAATGTCGGTGGGGGAGCCGTTCCGGTCCGCGTTCCAGTACCAGCCGCCATGCTCTTCATCCCAGTAGTGCGCGAGCAGGAAGTCGGCGCCCATCGAAGCCAGCCCCGCGCACCGGCCATCCCCGTATCCCGCCCGGTGTGCGCTCGACATCGTGAGGAGCATCCGGATCTGCATCAGGAACGTCTTCGTCGTGGCGCCGCTCGGATTGCCGTCCCGGTCGAAGTGGGTGAGAAAGCCGCCGGCTTCGGGATCCGGCGATCGATCGACCCAGAACGGCAGGAGCGTGTCGACGAAGTACGCGCGGGTCTGGTCGAGGATCTCCTGTTGACGTTCTCTCACGAGTTCACCTGGGCCTGGTCATTTCGAGCGGGCCGCCAACGCGCGGATTTCTTCGTGCGTCGCGGTGCCCGTGCTGTGCAGTTTCGAGACGGTGATCGCCGCCGCGAGGTTCGCGAACTTCGCGGCGGTCGGGACGTCCGCGCCTCCGGCGAGGGCTGCGGCGATGGCAGCGACGATCGTGTCGCCGGCGCCGACCGGATCGGTGGGGGAATCGACCGTGATCCCCGGGACTTCGTGGCAGCCGCTGGCGTCGGCGGCGACGATGCCGTTCTCGCCACGGGTGACGAAGACCGGCGCCTCGACACGCTCGTGCAGGGTCTGGACCAGCTCAAGAGGCGTGCTGGAGTCGTCGTCCTGCATGCGCCGGGCTTCGGCCTCGTTGATCTTCAGGATCGCGCCAACGTACTGGTGCGGTCGGTCCCGGGAGTCCACGAGGAATCGCCCGCTCGAGTTGCCGGCGATCAGTTCGTTCAACCAGGCGATCACTGGCGACGGCGAGATGCCGACGCGGATCTGCTGGTTGAGGATGACGATCTCGCAGTCGTGCGCCGCCCGCTCGAGCTCGCTCTGCACCCGGTCAAAGCTCGGCTGGGTGATCTCGTTGAATGCCCCGAAGTCGATCCGACCCATCTCGACGTCGTCGAGATGGGGCTTGCCGAACACCGGGGTCTGCCAGTCGTCCTGGCTGCGGAGGAGGCTTTCCGTCTCGATGCCCAGACCCCGCATCTGCGCCAACATGTGGTCCCCGAACAGGTCATCCCCGATCAGGCCGATCGCCTGGATACTCGCGACCTGGAGCGACGCGAGGTTGGCCGCCACGTTGCCGGCGCCACCGAGTCCGTAATGCTGGTGCCGCACCTTGCGCACCGGCTTGCCGGTCTCCACGGACAACTCGCTATCATCCGGGTCCAGGTCCCAGTAAGCATCGAGCGCGAAGTCGCCGAAGACCGCGACGCGGGCGCGGGAGACTTGTCCCAGGGTCCGTTCCAGCCAAGCGTGAGCCACGGCGACATGCTAAGCGGGCGGGAGGCAGGGCTTCGAGAGTAGACCCGGAAAAACACACGAGTTACGGCGATTGGCTCCTCTATCCGGGGTTCTGATAATGTTCGTTATGTTAACTTAATGATGCGGATGGGAGGGTCGGGCCAGGCACCGGGGTCCCAATTCAGGTCAACGACCCACCACACGAGCTCCCCGCTCCCGCCGTGCAGCCCAGGCAGTGGTCGTCGGTCACGACCCGGCGCGTGAGCAGGGCCTGCAGATCGAAGTCCCGGATGTTCTGCGGCGCCGTCGGCGAAACCGGCAGGTTTAGCATCTGGTTGAAGTCGCAGTCGAAGATCGCCCCGTCGGGACCGATCGAGATCAGGTTGCGACACATCAGCCCGTCCACCGCCGTGGGATTGAACGCGTTGACCAGGGTCTCCATGTACTCGTCGAAGTTCCCCGACGTGCGCAGCCAGTCCGCGAATCGGTTGATCGGCATGTTGGTGATGCAGAACAGGCTGTGGAACTCGATCCCGAAGTGGTCGAACAGCTCATGCTTGTACGACGCCTGGAGTCCGGCCTGCCCGCCGGGCAAATACGCGCCGACCGGGTTGAAGACCAGGTTGAGCCGCCGCTCGTCGGTTCGACCATAGCCCAGCGCGTTCAGCTTCTGCAGGCCGAGCACGCTCTTGTCGAACACACCGGCGCCGCGCTGCCGGTCCGTCCGGTCCTTCTTGTAGAACGGCAGGCTCGCGACGATCTCGACCTGCTGCGCCGCGAGGAACTCTGCGAGGTCGGTTTGTCCGGGTTCGAACAACACCGACAGGTTGCACCGGTCGATCACGTGGACACCGAGCTTCCGTGACTCGGTCACCAGCCGCCGGAAGTTCGGGTTGAGTTCGGGTGCGCCGCCGGTCAGATCGATCGTGCCGATCCCGGCGTCCTTCAGCACGCGCAGTACCGCGTCCGCGACCTCCGCGTTCATGTTGACGTCCGCGCCAGTCTGATGCGGGCCCGCATCGACGTGGCAATGCCGGCACGCCTGGTTGCACAGCTTCCCGACGTTCACCTGTAGCGTGTCGACAGTCGCAGCGTGCAAGTGCGGCTGTGTACGGGTCGCTAGCGCTGTATCGAAGCGGTTGGTCATCCCGGATCAGTCGATCACATCGAGAGGTGGTCGTGGTGGCCACGCATCTGCATCCCGTGCACGAGGCTGGCGCCGCCGCGGATCGCGGTCGCGACGTGGGCGGCCTCCGTCATCTGGTCCAGATCCGCGCCGTTCTCCAGGCTCTTCTTGGAGTATGCGTCGATGCAGTAGGGACATTGGATCGCGTGGGCTACCGCGAGCGCCATCAGGCACTTCTCGCGGACCGCGATCGCGCCCTCCCCCATCACCGCGCCGTAGTAGTCGAAGAATTTCTCCGCGAGCTCGGGGCGGTTCTTGCCCACCTCCGAGAATCGCGTGAGGTGATCGCCCTTGTAGTAGGAGTCTGCCATGACTGCTGATTCTACGGAACGCCGCGGCTACCGGCCCACGTCGAGCCGAAAGCCGAGAAAGACCGTGAAGTCCGGCGATACTTCGTGGGTCATGTCCTCCCCGAACGAGAACTCCATGGACAGATCCTCGCTGAGCCGGCTGCGGAGTCCCAGCCAGAGCATCACGTGGGTGCCGCCGGTGTTCACGCCGTTGAGGTTGCGGAGCACCGACTGGTCGACTTCCAGCTGCAACAAGAAGGCGGTGTCCGCAGCCAGGGCGACCTCCAGCCCGACGCCACCGCTCCCGAGGTCGGCGTAGTCCACCCCGACAGCCCGGGCCTGGTTCGGCGTGTGCGTGAGCGTGTACTCGGCGTGGGCACTCAGGGCGATCGGCCCCCTCCACACCTCCCCCACCACGCCCAGGGCGAAGTCGAAACCGCCGTTGCCCATCCCGTCCTTGGCATTTCCAGTCGGCAACTCCACCGCGCCACGCACCGCGAGCGCGGCCGGGCACTTCTCGGTGGGTCCGATCAACTGCCAGGTCAAGCCCAGCGGAATATCCATCAACGCGAGCGACGTCTCCCGCATCGAGAAGACGGCCTGGCCGTTGCGCGTCGCGCCGACCTGGTAGGCGCCATCAGGCACCAAATCGCGGCCGGACTCGGGCGTGTTGAGCAGCTCGTGCCACTCCTGCACCGCATGGTCCAGGAACCCACCTGTCGTGTGCAGCGTCGGTATCGCGAAGTCGAACTGCAGCGTGTCGGTCAGCCCGACCCGCGCCCCCAGCGCCGTGCGCAGGAGCTCGCCGTCCATGACGAACGTGTCCGTCGCGGATTTTCCACGAAGGAACAGGCTGCTGTAGCCGAGCGACAGGTCGACCCGCGTGGCGTCGGCCGGCAACGTCTGCGCCGAGGTTGGCTCCAGGCGAAGGACGACGAGGTGGGCGGGGTGCTGATTGCGTACGGGCAAGGGGCCACCGAAACCGGTGGGCGTGACGCAACCGGCCAACGACAACGCACCGCATGCAGCGACGAGGAAACTGGCGAACCTGAGGACTGTCGAACCGCGCATAGAACTCGTATCGGAAACCGAGGGCCCCTCGCTGGGGTACCGTCCACTGGAAGAGGGGGCGGAGGGGTCTGGCCATGTGCGGATCCCCTTTCGTGTGGGGCCCGGTATAGACCCCTGTGTCAGGGGGGCAACAGGACTTTTTGCCGCTATGGCCGCAGCTCTCGACCGTCGACAAAAACCGTGTGCCCCGTGCACGTCCCCCATACACTTTCCGCCGCCCGCTCTTGGTCGGGCTGCCCCCACCGCGACCCCAAGACAGGGGCCTGACCCCTGATTCCCCGGGAGACGACCGATGACTTCGACCCGCCTGCTCCTCACCCTCACCGCCGCCACGATGTCGCTCTTCGCGTGCTCCACCGGAGGGAGCGAAGACCGGGATATCAGCGAGATCAAGATCGCTGCCAGCCACAACATGTTCGGCCTGGGCGGCACGCGCAGCATCCCGAAGTTCCCGATTCCGCGAACCTCGATCGGTACCGACATCGGCATCTTCACGATGTCAGAGGCGAGCGAATACTCGATCACGCGCACCACCGGCACTTCCACGCCCCAGAACTACAGCCTCACGGCGAAAGGCGAACTCTTCCTCGTCGTCCCCGTCGCGGGCTCCGCCACCACCCGCTTCATCGGCGCCTACCGCGAGGCGGTGCACGACAAGGTCAGTCCGAGCCTCGAGCAGGCGGGGGTCTTCTTCTTCACCGATCGATTCGCGCCGACGAGCAGCCCCTCCGTGGGCACGTTCATCGGCACCGACGCGGTCGACGACAAGATCCCGGATCCAGCCGGCGACTATCACATGTTCTCGCAGCACGTGATCTTCAGCAAGAAGACGCTCCCCGACGAGAACGAGGTCGGTCGGTCGGTGGAAGGTAGTTTGACGATCGCCGCGGGTACAGAAGGCGCGCCACGCGCGATCACCGGCACCGGCAACGAATCGTCCGGCGCGAACATCGTGTTCACTGGAAGCGCGATGGGCGCCGCCAACCACTGCATCAACATCACGAGGCTCGACTACCGGGTCGGCGCGATCTCCGATGCGCGCACGTTCACGTGCGGCGAGAGCCTGGACGTGATCCTCGGCGTCGACACCCAGGACACCGGGGTCGCCGCCGGTTTCATCGCTCTCGTCCGGAAGTTCACCACGGCGATCGTCGACCAGGCCGCCGGTCGCAAAGCCCTCGCCGGGACCTACTACTTCGGGATGCACACGATCTTCGTGAGGACCGGCGCGTCCGGCATCGACGCCGCCAATGGCACGATCGAGTTCACGGACGCGGGCGGATGGACCCTGACGGGCGTGGGCAGCGCCGGCAACAACGCAGGCAAGTTCGAATACCAGGGCACGTACGCCTTCTCCAGTGACGGCGGCGGGAAGTTCACCAACCGCATCGTCCTCACCGTGAAGGGGCCGCCGGGGGAGACGTGGACTGCCGCTGTGGACAAGTCGTTTGGCGCCGTGGTGATCGTCGACAACGACCTGGAAGACCGTCGTCCCAGGCTGGACTCGACGGAGCTGAACTTCATGATCGCGACGCGTAAGCTCGACCCGAAGTAGCCCGGGAGTCGCCGCTCCTGGGGACGACAGGTCCCTATTCGTATCGCGTCACTTCGCTCACGCTCGCCAGCCAATCGAAGTAGTCCGGCCAGCTCTTCGCCACCGCCTCGGCGTTCGCGATGTCGACCCCGCCGGGAATCCGCGTGCCGAGCAGCGACACCGCCATGACGATGCGATGGTCGTCAGGCGTCTCGACGAACACCGGCGCGTCGTGCACGGGCATCGGGCCCTCGACGGTGAGGCCGTCCGCGTGCTCTTCACAGGTGACGCCCAGCGCCTGCAGCGCGCCCGCCATCGCGCGGATGCGGTCGCTCTCCTTGTGTCGGAGGGCCGGCGCGCCCACGAACGTCGTCCGGCCACAGCGCAGGGCGGCGACGGCGGCGAGGCACGGAAAGGTGTCGGGACGCCGACCGATCTCCTTGAACACCAGCTCCTCATTGGGCGGCGCGTCGAGAAGTCTTCGGAGATCATCCTCGAACAACCAGTCGGGGTGTGGATCGTCCCGCTGCACGGACGGCAGCGTGTCCGCGTCGTGGATCGCGAAGAAGGCGGCGACGAACGTGTAGCTCGAGGGGTCCGGCGGAATCTCGACCACGTGGTCCGGCGCAGGAGTCTCAAAACCCGAGAGGTCCACGACGAGGTCTGCCTCGTCCCACCAGGTGGCTACCTCGATTCCGAACCACTTCAGCACCTCGGTGGTGACGAACAGGTAGTCCGGAGCCGTGGGCGCGGTGATTCGGACGAGGTGACGCTCCGCGTCGCCCCGCGCCACCCGGATGGCCGCGCCGAGGAGCACCCCGGTCCCGACCTGGGTCGTCGTGCGGGCGCAGACGACAAGTTCCTCCGGCCACGCCACCCCGCGCCCGTCCACGCGACGTGGCCACGATTGGGTGCAGGACGCGCCATATCGCTCGAGAAACTCGAACGCGGCCTCCATCGGGCGGGCGCGCAGCCGCGGGCCGGCCTCGATTTCACAGGCCAGCCCCAGGATCGGCACGAGCACGGAGAGGATCCGCAGCGCGGTCCCATTGTCCACGAGATCCACCGCCGCCAGGTCGTCCGCCGGCAGATCGGTCGTCGCAGGCCCGCAAAGCACTGCGAGCGCCGCCGCCAGGGTCTTCACATCGCGGGAATCGGGCAGGGAGTCCACCCTCGTCTCGCACGGCAGAAACGCCGCGAGACACATCGCCCGCTGGGCGTGGCTCTTGCTCGTCGGGATTGGGGGAACGCTGCGATCCTCAGGAACCCCCCCGACTCTTGGTGCAATCCGAATCCTCACTGTCTTGCTGCCTGCGAGGTTTCTAACATCTCGGACCTGAACCCAGGCTTACTTTTGATCCAAGGACTCACCCGGCACTACGGAGATACGACACTTTGAACAGCGTCATCGGAACCGACCTGCCCTTCGCCGAGAAAATTGGCAGTGGCAAGGTCCGCGACCTCTACATCCTCGGCGGCGATCTCCTCCTGGTCACGACCGATCGAATCTCGGCATTCGACGTCGTGATGGCGGAGCCGATCCCCGGCAAGGGGCAGGTGCTCACCAGCTTGTCCGCCTTCTGGTTCGCAAAGCTCGAGAGCGTCGTGCCCAACCACTTCCTGAGCGTCGACGTGGACGCCTGGGACGACGTGCCGGACAAGCACAAGGACACCCTGCGCGGTCGCACGATGCGGTGCAGGCGCTGCGAGCCGCTGCCCGTCGAGTGGGTCGTCCGCGGCTACCTGACCGGCTCCGGCTGGAAGGACTACCAGAAGGACGGCGCCGTTTCCGGAATCGATCTGCCCGAGGGCATGCAACACGCCAGCCAGATCGAGCCCGCGATCCTGACGCCGTCGACCAAGGCCGACGAAGGCCACGACATGCCGATCTCGTTCGAGCAAACCGTGGAGCTCGTCGGACGGGAAGTCGCCGAAAAGGCCCGGGACGCCGCGCTCGCTCTGTACTCCACGGGTCGCGACTACGCCACGGAGCGCGGCATCGTGATCGCCGACACCAAGTTCGAGTTTGGCCTCCTCGACGGGGAACTCATCCTGATCGACGAATGCCTCACCGCGGACAGCAGCCGGTTCTGGCCCACCGAGGAAGTCGTACCCGGCGGCAAGCCGACATCGTTCGACAAGCAGTATCTTCGCGACTACCTGGAGACGACGGACTGGAACAAGCAACCGCCGCCGCCAACACTGCCCGAGGAGGTCGTCGCCAAAACGGCAGAGACGTACGCGGACATCGCCCGCCGCCTCACAACTTAATACGCCATGACGAAGCCCGTAGCATTTCTACTCGGTTCGGATTCCGATCTCCCGACGCTCGAGGGTGGATTCAAGATCCTCGACGAACTCGAGATCGGGTACCACGTACGCATCCTGTCCGCGCACCGTACGCCGGAAGAAGCGACGAACTTTGCCAAGGGCGCCAAGGACCAGGGAATCAAGGTCCTCGTCGGGGCAGCCGGAATGGCGGCGCACCTCGCGGGCGCGCTCGCCGCGCACTCGCGCCTGCCGGTCCTCGGTATCCCCGTAGACGCGGGACCGCTGAAGGGGCAAGACGCGCTGCTCGCCACGGTGATGATGCCGCCCGGGATTCCCGTCGGCACGCTCGGAATCGGATCGAGCGGCGCGAAGAACGCCGCCCTCCTGGCCGCGCGCATCCTCGCGTTGTCCGACGACGCGCTCGCAGCGCGTCTGGAAGCATTCACTGACGCGGACCGGATGAAGACCTTGGCGAAGGACGAGGCGGTTCGCGCCAAACGGGGGTAGAGAATGGACCCGACCATCGAATGGAGCGGCGGAACGGACGGGCACCTGTTGCTGCTCGACCAGACGCTGCTCCCCAACGCACACGTCGTCCTCGAGATCACCCAACACCTCGTCGTGATCGACGCGATCCAGAGGCTCGCGGTCCGGGGAGCGCCGGCGATCGGTGTGGCCGCGGCCTACGGAGTCGTGCTGGGCATGCGCGAGGCGGCGCCCGCAGACGACGCGGCGTTCGCATCCGCGCTCGCAGAGGTTGGCGACAGGATCGCCGTGACCCGACCGACGGCCGTCAACCTCAATTGGGCGGTGCGCCGGGTGCAGAAACGAGGAACTCGCGAACCGACACTCGACGCGTTGCTCGACGAGGCCCGGGCGATCCACTCGGAGGACGTCGCCCTCTGCCAGCGCATGGGCGAGTTCGGCGCAGACCTGATCAAGGACGGCATGACCGTGCTCACGCACTGCAATGCGGGGCGACTCGCGACTACGGGCGATGGCACGGCGTTGTCCGTGATGTTCGCGGCGTGGCGCCGCGGCACGAAGTTCCGGGTACTCGCCGACGAGACCCGACCGCTGCTTCAAGGCGCACGGCTGACGGCGCTCGAACTGCACGAAGAGGGCATCCCGGTCGATGTCATCCCGGACTCCGCCGCCGCCGGCCTGATCGCGCGGGGCGAAGTCGACATCATCTTCACGGGCGCGGACCGGGTGGCGAGCAACGGTGACGCGGCCAACAAGGTGGGCACGTACGCGGTGGCGCTCGCTGCGAAAGCGCACGATGTGCCGATGTACGTGGTGGCGCCTTCGAGCACGTTCGACATGACGATCGCGGACGGGACCGAGATCCCGATCGAAGACCGGGACCCCGAAGAGGTGCTCGCCGTGAACGGCCAGCGGATCGCCGCGCCGGGTGTCGGGGCGCGGAATCCCGCGTTCGATGTCACGCCCGCGACGATGTTGACCGGGCTGATCACGGACCGCGGCATCATCCGACCAATCAGCGTCGACGCAATCCGGCAGAATCTCGATTCGAAGACCTAGGCCGGGCGCCCTTCCCATGGGCGTCGTGGCGACGATCCTCGCGCGCGGCGTCGTGGATCAAGGACCGCATCAAGGATTGTCGATGCTGAGGCATGGCTTTGAACGTGAAGAACAAGAGCATAGGGTCGAAGAAGGCGTCGCGACACAAGGCTTCGGGCAAGAAGGCTGCGGCGAAGAAGTCGCCAGCCAAGAAAGCGACCGCCAAGAAAGCGACCGCCAAGAAAGCGACAGGGAAGAGGGCGACCAAGAAGGCAGCCAAGAAGACCGGGAAGAAGAAGACCGTCGCGAAGAAAAAGGCGACCGTCAGCGACACCGGGGAGACGACCCTTTCCCTCGACAACCTCGCAGAGGTCGACAATCTCGTCGTCGACAAGCCGGCACCCGCGCCCAAACGCACCGTCAAGCCGTCCGGCCCGAAGACGCCATCCGTCCCGCGCTCGGTGAAACCACCGCCAAAGAACGCGGCCGTCGAGATGGATGCCGAGATCCTCGCGTTTGTCGAGGCGATCGATTCCTACCGCCAGGAGAACTGCCGTCCGTTTCCGACCTGGACCGAGGTCTTCTTCATCCTCAGGCGCCTGGGCTACTCGAAGAAGTAGATCCGTCTACCCGGTGAGGTAGCCCGCGGACACGAGCCAGAGCAAGCCCGCGCCGGCGACGATTCGATACCAGCCAAAAGGTACGAACGTGTGCCGCTGCAGGAACTTCACGAACGGCTTCACGACGATCACAGCGCTGAGGAACGCCGCGACCGAAGCGATGACGAATTCGGTCATGAGCACCTTGTCTATCAACAACTGCGGGTAGTCGCGCAGCTTCACCAGGGCTGCGCCGTAGAGGATCGGGAGACCGACGAGGAACGAGAACTCCGCGCTCGCCGTCCGCCTGAAGCCGAGGACCATGGCGCCCGCGATCGTCGCGCCCGAACGACTCATGCCGGGGATCAACGCGAGGCACTGGAACATCCCGATCTGGAACGCTTGCCGCAAGCTCATGTCGTCGAAATGGATCGCGTCCTCCTCGGTGATACCCTTGCGCTTGAGCCACCATTCGAGAACGAGGAACCCCACGCCGCCGACGATGAGTGCGACCGCGACGGTGACGTTGTTGAACAGCAGGACGACGATCACGTCCTTCAGGATGAATCCGAGCACGCCGGCGGGCAGCGCCGCCATGAACAACAGCCAGATCAGGTTGTTCGGCTGCCCCGCGCGTGTCGCCCCGCCGCGCTTTCCCGCTGCGAAGATCTGCTTGATCGCGGTGAAGATCCGACCCCAGTAGAGGAAGAGGATCGCGGTGATCGCCCCCATCTGGATCCCGATCTCGAAGGCGGGATCGCTCTTGCCGAAGGCGCGCGCCGTCACGATCAGGTGACCGGTGCTGCTGACTGGAATGAACTCTGTCAGCCCCTCGACGATCCCGAAGACAACGCAGAACAACCAGTCGACGGCGCCTTCCGCCGGGATCTCAGCCGGTGGTTCTCGTGGAATCACAGTACGGTGTCAGGTGCCACCCAGGGCATACCGAACGCATTCGCGACGGGTTCGTTCGTGATGTGACCGCCGACCACGTTGGCGGCGGTTCCGAGAATGGGATGTCGCGCAGCCTCCGCGGCGCCCATGCGCGCGAGCCGCTTCGCCCACGGCGCCGTGGCGTTCGTCAGCGCGAAGGTCGAAGTCCGCGGCACGGCGCCGGGCATGTTCGCGACGCAGTAGTGGACGACGCCGTCGACGACGAACGTGGGATCATCGTGCGTCGTGGGATGGCAAGTTTCGATGCAGCCACCCTGGTCGACGGCCACGTCGACCACGACCGGGCCGTCGTCCTTCATGATCTTGAGGTCTTCCTTGCGGACGAGCACCGGTGCCCGCGCTCCGCTCAGCAGCACGGCGCCGACGACGAGGTCGGCGAGCGGCAGCTTCTCACGGATTGTCAGGGGATTGCTGTAGATCGACGTGACGTTGCTCGGCATCACGTCGTCCAGGTAGCGAAGGCGGTCGAGGTCGATGTCCATCAACAGGACGTTCGCCCCCATGCCGGCAGCCATCTTGGCGGCGTTCGTGCCGACGACGCCCGCACCGAGGATCATGACCGTCGCGGGTTCCACGCCGGGGACGCCACCCATCAACGTGCCGCGGCCACCGGTGTGCGCTTCGAGGTAGTGGGCGCCCACCTGGATAGCCATGCGTCCCGCGACTTCGCTCATCGGCGTGAGGAGCGGCAGCTTGCCGTCGACGGTGAGCGTCTCGTACGTGAAGCAGTGCGCGCCGCTACGCATCATGGTTTCGGTCAGCTGGCGGTCGGCGGCGAAGTGGAAGTACGTGAACAGGATCTGTCCCGATCGGATCTTCGCGAACTCGTCGGGCAGTGGCTCCTTCACCTTCACGATCATCTCGGCCTCAGCCCAAACCTGATCGGCGGAACTCACCATCGTGGCTCCGGCTCTTTGGAAGTCGTCGTCGGTGATGCCCGCTTCGACTCCCCCACCGGCCTCTACCAGGACGGTGTTCCCGTCGGCGGCCAGGGCGTGCACCATCGCGGGCACCGCACCGACGCGGTGTTCCTGTTGTTTGATTTCCTTGGGTACACCGATAATCATGACGTTGGGCGAGGTTCTGAGGGGGACCGCGCATGAGTTGGCGGTTGTTCGGGGACTTGGGCCGCGGAGTATAGCCACGGCCCAGCGGCACCCGCCAGCGGGAGGTGAAATGGTCGGGACGCCATCGAATCGACCTCGCTAGCCGGCCTCGCTGTGGTGGCTCTCCGGCGGCTTCAAGCGGCGCACCGCCTGGTCCAGCAGCGCGTGTTCGGTATCGGACAGCGTGGGCAGGGCGAAGAACCGGAGGTGGAGCTCATCGTCGTCGAGAGCGACCTGGGGCGCCGGTTCGTTGAGGATGTAGGGATCTGTCGTGAGGAACCTGTCGAGGACTTCCGCGAGCCCGGCGATGTCGACCGGGTCGGCGACGCGGATCGCGAGCTCGTGGGGCACCGGTCGGTCTTGGGGGCGGGACTGCGGGATGTTTCCGCGAGGCGAACCGACGTCCGGCGCCATCACGTCCGGCTCCGACAGGTCGGGCTCCGACGGCGAAGAGGGCGACTTGAGGGCGGACGGTCGCGGCGCGACCGACTCGGTTGCCCAGGAGGCCGCGACGGTAGCGGCGTCGGGATCGACCTGCAAACCGACGATCGCTTCTTCTTCGATGGCGTTGTACTCCACCTTGGGGACGCCTCTCAGGCGACCGGGAAAGAACACGACGACGAGCACCAGAAGGAGCAAGGAGACCGCGAGGAAGATCACGAGTCCCTGGGCGAAGTCGATGTCGCCGAAGATGGACGTGGCCTTGCCGACGGCGGGGTCCGCGCTCTGTGGCTTGGCACCCTCGACACTTGGAATGGGCTTCTTCGGCAGGGAGTTGTTCGCGACGTCGTCAGTCGGAGCGACGGTCTTTGGGCTGAGGTTCTTCGGACTGTCGCCCTTCGTGATCTTCCCCTTGTCCGGAGGGAGTTCCGGGTCGCGGGTCGCCCGCGGCTTCTTCGGCGGCTTGATCTTGCCGCCCAGCAACGCGCCGAGCACGGTGTCGAGACGTTCGGACGATGCCTCCAGCGCGTTGACCATGAGCCTCCGCTCTGCGCTCTGCGTCTTCTCCTGTTCGGCGACCTGACGCTCCAAGGCCTCGATCCGTTGGATGAGCGCCGCGAGGTCTCGCGCCTTCACTCCGTTCGCGCTGGCGGTGGAATCGCTGCTGCCATCACCGTCGCTACATCCAGCCACGCCGAAAACCACCACGACGAGGAGCGCGAGGACGAGCGCGAAGACAGGGGAGCGAAACTCCTTCATGCGGATCTCCTGGGAATGGAGCGGATGCGTTCGTGGAACTGCGCTTCTTCGCCGAAGTGCAGGCGGCGCGGCGACGTGATGATCTGGCCGTCGAGTTCCTGGATGTCGCGGTCGAGGATGCTGATCGTCAGCACTTCCGGCGACAGCACGTGGTCGCTGTGGTTGATGATGACGACCGGAACGAGCGCGACGGTGTCGGCGCGGACGCCGCGGCGGTCGATGTGGAACGCGCTGTGTGCGTCGTGGATGTAGCCGCCGAGGGCGCCCTCGCCGAGCCAGGCGGTGCGTAGCTCTTTCGGCGCGACCTCGAGCAGGGCGTCGGTCCGCCCATCGGGTCGACGCCAGGACAGGCGGTGTGGCAGCGGCACGGTGAGGTAGCCGCGGAGACGACCGTCGGGGACGACGGTCAGGCGATCGGTCAGGTGGACGCGGACGCGGTAGTCCGGGGCGCGGACGGCGAGCTCGAGGTAGCCGTCCTTCGGCAGGCCGAGGAAGTGCCGTTTCGGCGGGGTGCGCGGGTCCGCCGCCTGGTCGTTTGGCAGGTCGTTGCCGTGCGGCGTGCACACGCACAGCCCACCGCGGTGGCTCTCGATGAGCAGCGAGAGCGGACCCTTCTGGAAGGTCGCTCGTTCCCCTTCACGGGGGATGCCCATGGTCATCCGTAGAAGACTTTCGGAGAAACCGTTCATCTCACACCTAACGCGCCACCTCCCAGTCTAGCGGTGCGGCGTCGGTCGACGCACGGAGAAGCGCGGAGGAATTTGGTGATCGGAGGGTGCCGGGCGGTCAGGAATCCTCGGCGGACTCGTCGTTGTCCCCGGTTCCATCCTCGGCTGGCTCGTCCACATCTGCGGATACGGCTTCGAACAGGATGAAGGCGACGTTCGGAGTCCCGATGACGCGCGCGGCAGCGAGGATCGAGGTGTCGACTTCGGGCCGCGCCGGGGACTTGGCTGGCTCGTGTGTCACGCTTGCTGTCCCCGGCGGAGCCCGGGGCGATTCATGGTATCCGCGGTGATTTGAGCCGTCGAAAACCTGCGCAACCTGTTGCAAGACCGATGCGGATCGGTAGGGTTCGCAACCCCCGCCTGAAGAGGCGCTTGGGCGATTAGCTCAGTTGGTAGAGCACTAGCTCGACAAGCTAGGGGTCACTGGTTCGAGCCCAGTATCGCCCACCATCATAACTTGTTGCCGATCACCACTCTGGTGAACCTGCTCATGAAGAGCGGCAGCGGCGCGCGTCCCGAAAACGGGTGGACCGTCCACCCGGGAACGCCAGCGCTGGAGAATTCATGAGTACGAAGCGGAAGAAGAGCGGTCACGCGCCGCTGTCACCCAAACCCGAATGGGCCGCGTTCTGTCTGCACAAGCGCAGCGGACGTGCCTACGTCAAGCTGAACGGCAAGCAGGTACAGCTCGGCAAGCACGGAACCAAGGAGGCCTGGAACCACTACCTCCGCACGATGG
>PVBE010122314.1_pt1 | contig 23742 bp, 21 predicted proteins | sample 1631181 | NCBI WGS metagenome assembly PVBE01 (sample SAMN08397723, study PRJNA350692) | Marine metagenome, whole genome shotgun sequencing project. | isolation source: water | place: Pacific Ocean | collected 2012-04 | reverse complement strand
CTACATCTCTGAGGGATGGGGGCACGGAAAGTTCTCCAGCCAGAATGAGAGCAACGGCGTCTCAGAAGATCTTGAAATTGTTACAAAATGTATGAGAGAGGACTTTGGACTTAGGCCGGAAGAGGATGGGGCCCGAATAATTGGCAACGTGACCTTCGAAGAGAGGAATCGCAGAGGCGATTGGATGAGGATTAACTGTCGTGACGACGTTGGTGATTCCGGATACGGGGTCCCATACAACGTGGAGTCTGAGAAGCTCCGGATGGTTGAGGAGGACATTGACTTCGTCATGGCGATAGAGACGGGAGGGATGTTCGACAGACTCGTAGAGAACGGTTTCGATGAGGAGGCAAGATGCGCGCTAGTTCATCTGAAGGGCCAACCGGCTAGATCGACTAGGAGGATTATGAGGAGGATGAGCGATCAGTGGAACAAGCCGATTATGGTATTCGCAGATTGCGACCCATGGTCCTTCAGGATATATGCAAGCATAGCATATGGAGCCATAAAGACGGCTCATATCTCTGAGTACTTGGCAACTAAGGAAGCGACTTATCTGGGGATTACCGCAGACGATATCCTGGCCTATGACCTCCCGAGTGACGATTTGACTAAGCAAGACCTGAATGCTCTGAATGCAGAGCTTAGCGACCCTCGATTCGCAACGGGATGGTGGCAGGAACAAATCCAACTGATGCAGGAGATCGGTAAGAAGGCGGAGCAGCAGTCCCTTGCCAAGTACGGCCTAGACTTCGTTACGGACACCTACTTGCCGGAAAAGCTAGGGGCAATGGGAATCACATACTGAAAACAACCCTGATAGACGGATGGCTAGAGGACGGGTTGTGTCAGCAGGAAGAAGGCGATGGGCTCGCATAGCTACCGGGTCTTCAGCGGTCCTCCTCCTATTGGCAGTAATTTCACTCTTGCAGTTGTCTGATGAGTTAATTGAGTCATTCGACCCCGAGGCCAACAATATCGTAAAATTAGGTCCGGGGGAGTCGGGGTATTTTGGTATCGAGGAGTCCACGGTGGTTTCTGCTCTGAGGGTGTCTGATGGTGGAACTCCGGATTCTGAACTCACTCTGGTAGATGCTTCAGGCGCTGAAGTAAGTGGGAGCGGACCGGGTTGGATGGCGCCTAATCGCATTGGTTCTGACGATGAGACGGTATACTCCCCAGTAAGGGAATTCAAGGACTTGAAGGGCAACTATACGCTGCAAAATGATGGGGACTCGGATCTTTGGCTTGTCGACGATGGCGTTTCTGCAGACAAAATGTTTGGGAATATCTGGCTGTATCTTTTCTACATTGGGTGCTGCATAGGAACCCCAGTTGGCCTAGTTGGAATAATTCTAGCAATCATGGTTTGGACGGACAAAAGAAAGCTGCCTGATCAATTCGTAATTATCGATAATGGAAGCGTGATTATGGAAGGCGCCCAGAATGAGGTTTCAGCTTTAGAGGGGGTCGGGGAGGCTCCCAACCCATTCTGGGTAGCCGAAAGTAGAACTGCCGAAAAACCACAAGAGGATAAGGCCGATGAGACTTGGAAGAAGTGGGACGAAGGGTGACAGGAACCCGATTATGCCCATTAGCATCTAGATTGGGTTTTTAGAGGATGTTGACTACCCAACCTTGAGTTGGTAAGTGATGGTAGGGTTCGATGAGTCCCTCAGCATACTGGAGAATACCACAAGGAGGGCCATACTCAGGCACTTGGTAAAAGAGCCTCATTACCCGCTTCAACTCTCTGAGTTACTCGATGTGAGCCAGCAAGCTGTCGTCAAGCATCTCAAAGTCCTGGAGGAGGCTGGATTCGTTGATTCTGAGGTCAAGAAGTCAGACAAGGGGGGGCCTCCAAAGAAGGTTTACAGGGTGAATCAGTCATTTTCAATACGCCTAGACCTAGGGCCAGACCTGTTTAGGGCCGAACATCGGAAGATGCCCAAGGGAATGCGGTTATCTGGAAGTCTGCCTAGCAATCTAGAGAATGTGATTGGGAGGATAGGGACTGGGGAGACTCTCCCCATGGTTGACGCGATGGGGATTCTTTCAGAGTTGGATGCGGCTTTGGAGAGCGTTGACAGACAGAGGGACTCGATTATTGCACTGCATCAGCAGGTCATGCACAAAGTGTCCCCCAGTGTCGATGAGAGTTTCGAGTCATACGAGGAGAGGCAGCTAGCACACGCGATGATGAGGCACCCGCGGAGGCCCTTGGATCTAGATGCGTTCTCGCAGGGAATGCGGATTCAGTCGATGCATGCCGAGAAGATGATGGATACTCTGAGAGACCGTCTGATGAAGGACTTCGCCACTAGTTCGGGTTCCTTCGTCGCTGGGAGGGAGTCGATGCCGCTGCCTTGGTGGATGGCCAAGTAGATCAGAAGACCATGTCGTCGTCGTCGGATCCGGGAAGAAGGCTGCTTAGTTCAGAGAACCTTGCCAGTGCCTCTACTCTCCTGCCCCAAATAACGTAACCTGCGACCCCGAAGAGCGAGAATGTCGCTCCGATGATTATGGTTGGGACTGCGTACCTGACGACTAGCTCCCTTCCGACGTCGAGAGACCCTAGGGGGGATTTCATGTTCCCAATCCTCTCGATGTTGTTGTTCTCGTCCGTCTCTACGATGTTGTTGTCTGGGTCCACTACCACTACGATATCGTGATTCCCTGGCTCGACCATGTACAGCAGGGTAATTGGGTCGGACAGGTCGGTATCCGACTGGCCGATGGGCATGATAGCGTTGACAATCTGCCTGTAGACGATGTTCTCCTCTTTGCATCCGTTCCTCTTGATGTCCGACTCTGACTGGTCCTTGCACAGGATTATGTTGACATCGGTAGCATGGGCATTACCCCTGTTTGTGATGAAGACGTTGATGGATAGCATTTCTCCGATTGCGGCCTCTTTTACTGGGGCCACGACGCTCTCAAGTACCAAGTCTGGTGCTCTTAGTCGCATCTCCAGAATCTGCTCGTTTGTATCGCAATCGGGAGGCAGGTTGTCGGGGAATCCGTCTGAATTGCTATCCAGGGTGCAAGAGTCGGTCCAAACCTCGGTCTCATCGAAGTCCCCTCCCTGATCGGATGAGCCGTGCATGGAGAGGACCTTGATGCCCAGATTTCTATCAGTTAGAGACGCATCGGGGGCGACTGTGACGATTACTACCAGCTGCAGTGTAGTGTATGGTTGCATCATTGGGAGGGTGAGTGTGTTTGCAGCAGTGACATAGCAGTAATCCGGGCCTTCCCCCTGTGACAACTGCTGTGTGATCTGGTTCTCTTCTTCTACTGTTAACTCCACGCATGGCTTCTCCAATGGGAATTCGGTACCGAATCCTTCCAGTAGTGCGTAATCTATCTCCCACGTGCTGAGGGATCCGAGGCCCGGTCTGACGGACCAGACGTTGGTGACGTCGTCATAGGTGTGGTTGTGTATCGTTGGTTGGTCCTCGACATTCCCGAAATTGGATACGTTTAGTGTGTATCTTACGATTCTGCTTGGAGCCGTGGTCTTGATCTTGCTCTCAACCGTTGGATCCAGTGAGATGTGCATGTCATGGAATTCTATGATTGTGGCTCTAATTACTATCTCGTCCTGGACCTTGGTTCCCTCGCAGGGGTCCTCTGTGCATGGGAACGGCTCCTCGCTGAGTACGTTGAATGTGATCGTGTAGTCGCCTGCTAGAGTCTGCACGGGGACATTGATGAAAATCGGCACTGTCTGGGCTTCGTCCCTATTCAATTCCTCGAAAAGTATCCTGGGGATGTCCATATCCCAGACATGGGCCCCTCCCTGACTATCTACAATTGATTCAATGGTGATATCGTACCTGTCCTGCCCATTGCCCAGATTGGATACTGTGGTGTTCATCTGATAGGATTGCCCCGGGTAAAGGTCGACGATGGTCTCTGGGACGCTTGACTCGAGTTCGTACCTCTGGACCACATTCGTGAGAATCAACACTGAGTCACGGACCTTTGGAGTCCCGTCCAGATGCGCTCTTACGGTTATTGATTCCCCTATTCCAGCGGTTGCATTGAACGGTGAGCACATCTCTGCACTCACGGTGTAGGTGGTTCCGACCTGGGCCCAGTAAATGTCCTGATCGGCTGATGATGGGCTGCCTGGCCACTCGGAGAAGTCCAGATCGACCGTCCAATGATCGAACCTCCAGGAGTTGATGTCAGAGTCTGCAGGCCTTTCCGCCGGAGCACCTGGCGTTGTGAAGACGATGTGCCCTGGGGTGAAGTATTTGTTAACTTGAATTGGGAAACTAGCGCACTCCCCGGGCAGAACGTACAACTTCGTATCGCCGATGTCGAAGACGATGTTCCCTGTAGTCCTGATTGAGACGTTTATCCAAAGCTCTAGAACGTCAAATGTCCCTCTGTCTACGGATAGTACCGGTTCACCTGTAGACCATCCCTTCAGGTAGATTGCGAATGTCCCTGGATCCTGGGTCTCGGGGACGCTGACCTTGAGATTTCTAGTGACTGACTGTCCTGGGTCCAGGGAAATAAGGAGCGGGAAGTCAATTCCCCAACCAAACGGCAATGCCCACTCATTCTGTCCCTCCAACGTGGCTGGGTCATAGAATGCGAAGGTGTCATACACGTTTCCTGTATTCTTGATTGAAATCGAGAATACCGCTGACTTGCCTTGCTCGACGTCTACCTGATAGTGGCTAGTGTCTAGTTCGATGCCGTGAACTACGTCCATCAAAGTCAGGAGGGTGAGTTTGTTGCGAATTGCTGGATCCTTTGCAGATGTCGCGATGATGCTGATTTGGGCCAGTTCGTCGTCCTTCGCCTGGTAAATCGTTGGCGTTCTGACTCTGAGGTACAGTGGATCGATTGCCCCGCCATCTAGGAAAACAGGAGTGGAGTCGAAAATTGGAGTATTATTCGTCATGTAGAAAAGGGTGGCTGTCCAATTGTTTGGAATCCCCTCCATGGTGACTGTGAAGGTGTCCCTAACCAACTCGGCTGGTCCGGGAGTCGGATTAGCGATTGTGATGTTGAAGGTTGTAAGTTCCCCGGGTTGGATAGTATGGTAGAATGTCTCGGCGTCAGTAGGACATTCGTATGGGTATCCCTCTATGTTTGCATTTGTTTGTATCTTATCATCACAGGCGAGAGAGAGGTCGACCAGACCGGTGAGGACGTGAACATAGCAGAGAGTCCACTTGTTTGCATTGGAGCCCGCCCAGTCGCATCTCTTGTCGGACCAGCCAATGTGTGCACCGCTACCTAGATCATTCGCAAACGCCGGAGGCATTCCTCTATCGAGGTTGAAATCGGGGAACAGGTGATGTCCTTCGGCAGTGTTGCATTCTGGCTCACACATTGCTGGGCCGAGTTTGTCGGAAGTCCAATTGGTTACCTCCCTGACCTCCCATGGATCAAGGATTGCCGATGCTGCCGAATTTAACGGGAATCCTTGTGGGTACTTCTCGTTGGTGTGGTTAAGCCGAGCGTACATGATTGTCTCCTGCCACTCTGTGAAACTATAATCGATCCAAGAAAGATGGACATTGTCGAACGAATCTGTCAGGATTTGCGGGGCTACCGAGCTGGGTGCAAATGGATATTCTTCAGAAGCCCCCTCGCATTGTTCAGGGGTCGAAATTGCGCTTGATGCAATCTGTTTTATTCCATATGCAGGAAGTCCTTCTGGGACCCCGTCCCACTCTGCTGCCCCCCTTAGTCTAAGCCGGGTGTAGTAAATCTCGTAGGCTCCCTCGATGTCGATTCCTCCTGTGGCACCGTCGCAACCTGGGTACAGTCTGCCGTCCTGCCAAGCTAGGTGGGTGTTGCCGGAGTTATCGAGTGCGATCGATGGGTGAAGGCTGTATGCTGGGTTGTTTGTAATCTGGGTGTCATTCACGACTACTAGATGCCCGTATCCCTGCTCGTCTTCCGAAGGCCCCAGGTCCTCAACGTAGTACCCATTCTGGTTTGCCTCGGTCCCTGGGTCTCCTCTGCTCCAGCCCGGCCATGGGTTCTCCAGTAGGGAGTGGGGGTCTAGAATTGACATGTAAATCTCGCGCGAGTTGTTCGTAGCTAGGTAAACCATGGCCTCGACCATGATTTCTAGCTCAGAAGAGGATCCGGCGGTAGTTGGGAATTGATACATCTGCCCCTCAGCAGTGGTAGTTCGTGTGGTTGCACCGTTGCATGTTCTGGTATTGAGGCCAGAGCCCACAGGGCACTGTGCCAAATCCAGCATGTAGCTACCGACGGCAGTGTCAGAGCCGGCCCAGAGTGGGTAGGGCTTGGTCTGGGCCAAAACACATGCATCGTGAGCCTGGTTGATGCTCGAGGTGTCGTCATTGTCCATTGGGGTTCCGCCATAGGGGCCCTCGTCGGAGATCGGTATTACCACTCGAGTGGCATTGTCGTTCCATCGGTGGTCTAGAGTGGTCGGTGGGTTTGCTGCTAGTCCTTGTCTTCCCTGAATGTCCCTGTATGAGAGGCATGCCCATGTGGCCGCAGGCCCCCAGAACTCGCTGTAGTACCCCCCATCGGCTGGTAGGTTCGTAGCCTGGTTGTTGTAAACGACCTCTGTCAGCTCTCTGATTCCACCCGAGGAGTCGCCCGGGCCGAGTGGGGTATTTCTGGGGCCCTGGCTACCAGAGCCTCCTGTCTGATAGGCATCGGCACAGTTTCCGCTAGTTGCTGCAGCCGGCCAGTTGCCACTCAGCGCATAGAGTGTCTCATACACGCTCATATTTGCGCTGACCAGCATTGGCTTCAGCCCAATGAAATACCCGCCACTGGCGAAGTTTCCTCCGTAGAACACTGCACACATATCTGCCCATTCTGCGTTCATCGAGCCCGAGGTGTCTATTGGGACGACCATCTCTACTTGTCCTCCTCTGGTGTCATCCCAGACAATCTGAACGAAGTCGTTGATGTCGACTGCGATGTCTGGATGTCCCTTCTGGCCAAGGATCGGGGTCAGCAGGGTACTGTCGATCTCGACTATCACCACTCTAGCGACTTGGTCGACTGATAGCATCTTGTAGTAAATCTGAGACTGCTGGTAGTATAGCTCTAGAGGCTCGAATGAGTCCTCCCATACGATATGGGGGTTGTTTTCTGAGTCTACGTCAATGGCTGGCCAATCCCGATTCTGTGGGTTGTTTGCGACTTCGAAGTCGTTTGGCACTATGGAAAGGGTAGAGTCTAGTGATGCGTCCCCGTTCTGATCATCCAGCGAGGGGTCGAGAAGCGTGTACATGATCTTGTATTGCCCGGCCCTATCAGTCCAAACGACGTGAACCATGTCATCACTGTCTACGGTGACGTCGGGATGCCAAGCCCGGTGAGCTCCCGGATCAGAGATTTGAGTCTCTGAGATCAGGGTTTCCCCCCTTGGGTCTAGCATCTTGTAATAGAGGTGGTTTGTGTTGCGGCTCCAGACAACATGCACGTTTCCTTCTGAGTCGGCATCCATTGCCATCATCCTGTCGTTGTGAACACCACTCTGAACAACTTCTATTGGATCCGTGATGACGATATCACTGGCACTTGCTGGGGACGAGAACGAGGCTAGGATGCTGAGCAGCATCAGCATGACGATGGCCGCGCCGCTCCTCTTGGTCGAAATCCCTTGCTCTTCGAAGGAACGGTCGTACTGCATCGTGTTCTTTCGAATTTCTCGAATACTTAACCTAAACCCATTACGGTCACTTTTTGCATGTTCCTAGGCTCTTCGATTATTACGCCCATTCCAGGGGGTCGAAGTCCTTGCCGAAGCCGCCGGTCTCGTCTGTGTCGATCTCAGATTGCCTAGTTTGTGTCTGTCTAGATGCTCGGCCGGACTTCTTTCCTTCCCAATCGTCAACAGGCCCTGGCTTGCCCTTTCCATTACCGAAACCGTACTTGATTTGGTGTATCAATGAGAGCTTTGTCAGCCAGACCTTCCTCATGCTTTGCATGAACTCATTCTGTGTGAGGCCATCAAGCCAAACTGGCCTTGAAAGGTTGAATGCCTGCAGAGGGCCCGCCACTCCATCTTTTCTTTTGCCGACATGTAGAACCCAATCGAGATCTGAAGACGTCATCCTGATTCTGGTTTCATGAAGCCACTCTTCCCAGTCCTCTGAAACCTCTTTGGCCATTTCTCGCATTGATTCCTGCTGCCCTTCGTCTACTCTTGTGATTGAATAGACCAATACTAGATTCCTATTCTTTGGGATTACGATGTTGAAAAGGTGGCCCTGCTTTGTGGGTGGGTATCGTACGTGGAGGTGGATTATCGCTTGGGGGTCTTTGACCTCTCTGGCTTCTAGCCTCTCCCCTTCCAACCATTTCCTGATTGAGTCGGCCGCCTCGCTGTGGTTCACGAATGATGCAAGAAGTGGTCCTATTTAGAGCAAGTTGAGGTTAGCGCTCACGACATCAATCAGTTCGTGGAGCCTCTTTCCTTGTTCAGAAGACGCCAGTCGGGCACTCCTGACAGAGTTGGAGAAATCCGTCCAGCAATCATAACCAAGCAGGAAGACTAGGTTTGAAGCGTGGATGAGGATGACTATGATCACCGCTAGTCCTAGGTTGATTGGGAATGAAGTCATGGATGGCGGAATGAGGATGATGGAGGTTGCAATTGCAATGGGGATCCAGAATAGGACTGGCGAGAACATCCCCGCTAGGAAGTGATATGTGGTCCTGGCATCTATTCCCTCATCCGTCCTGTCTCCCATGTACCATGCGAAGAATGCCTGGAATCCTGTCGATGGGATTGTGATTGGGGCTGCGAGGGCCATCAGAAAAATCCCCGCCAGGCCACTGATCCACATTCTGCTGGTCTTCAGGTTCGTCCCTTCTATCGAACGCCCATCCAAATCGTGATCGTGCAGTATCTTTGCTGCCTCTATGGAAGGTGCCAGCAAATCCTCCGCTGGTTGGCTACGTGCAAGCGAGTTGCGAACGTCCCTCGCTGCGAGGACTTCGTCCTTGAACGACATGAGGTTTTTGTTGGCCAAGTTTGCTCGGATATGGCCTATCAGGTGCCAGGCTCGGTATGTTTCCCAATCTGGGGCGTCCGGGGTGACCTCTGAAAGCGAGGAGAATAGGCTATCTCGCAGGTAGTGTACCTGTTCTGATGGGGGTTCCACCCATTCTCCCGAGGACAGGCGCTCTGCCGCCCCGGGAACTTCTGGAGCGGTTACCGGGATTGGGTCTTGGAACTCAACAAATGCATCTGTCCTGAACCAATGGTGGCATCGGAAGTGTAGCCCAATCGGCTGGAGCGCTGGAGGGGGTAGGCCTCTGTGTTGTGCGATTGAGGCTGCGTTTAGCGCGAACCTCATGGGCCCAGTCTTGAATCTGTGGAGTCTCGAGTCCTGGTGAGACTTGCCTTCCGGCATTACTAGGGCATTGTGCCCTGAAGCGATGCAATTGGTCATTGTCAATAGCGTCCTGTCATTGATTTTTCTCGCGTACTCCTCATCCGAAACCCCGTTGTCTATCTCTGACTTCCTAATCACAGGCTGAGAGCCCATTCTCCTTGAGAACCAACCTATTAGTGGCATTGTCATCAAGTCATGTCTACCCATCGAGATGACTCTGCGATCCTGGGAATGTACCATTGTCGTGGGATCGACCAAGCCATTCAAGTGGATGGCTGACAGAACCCTGCCGCCCTCGAATTCGGGAAACTTATCGTAGTGACTCCTCCTGAAGATGTACCTCAGACCGACTCCCATCATCAGGAGGATTATCTTCCAGAAGAATGGGTTCCCGGGGTGCCTTCCCGTGTGGTCCCAAGGTAGTCGGTCAAGTTTTTTTGTTCTGAGTTTCATTGCTCCACTGGACAGCTCTGGTTCGATATTGGGTGCGCCATGCATATCCGACACATGATTCCGAGAGGGTTTGAGGTCTTGATTATTGAGAGTGATTCAATCCAGTATTTCTCTAACTGACGTAGCCAACCTTTCTGCTTCCTCGTGGTCTATTGGTGAGGACTTGAAGGGAAACGTTAGCCCCCTGCCGTCCTTCATCTTCGGGATGATGTGGAAGTGAACGTGGAAAACGCTCTGGAATGCATTTGGGCCGTTGTTCTGAATGACGTTGAATTCTTCGGCCCCAGTGGCAGTCAAAATCGCTCTTGAAATTCTAGGGAGCACCCGCCCCAACGCCTCTGATGACTCGTCACTCAGCTTGTCAAGCGTCCTAGCCTCTTCCTTCGGAACCACTAGGGTGTGACCGGGACTGAACGGGTTGATGTCTAGAAAGGCGAAGACCAAGTCATCCTCGTATACCTTGTGACATGGGATTTCTCCGCCGATAATCATCGAGAAGATGCTTTTGTCATCTCTCATCTGATCACCCGGAGGTAACGATGGATTCTGCTACCGATGCCAATCCGTGCAATCTGAGGGCCTCGACCATCTCGGTGTTCATGACTTTCGAAGTATCAGTGAGACGGATTCCGGAACCCTTGATGTTGTTGATTTCGGCTAGTGCTGCATCCTTCGAGGACGAGGATGTCGAGATTGCAGAAGATAGTTTGGATGCGAAGTTGCCGACTGTCATCCCTTCACCTTCTCTGATTGAGGCGATTCTGTTTGATGCGTCCTGTACCGCCCGTTCGATTTGGTCCGAACCCCCGAAGTGGTTCGCCGGGGCCCATGTAGCGGCATGGGATCCTGCAGCCTTTCCAGACACTAAGTCGTCCAGAAGGATGTTTCCAGGCAGAGGGTAATCCCCATGCATTCCGGTGTTGGCGCTCCTTCCAGCTGCATACAGTCCGGTATGCCAGAGGCTGGTGGATGAATCCCCTGTATTTTGTTCCTCGAAGATGACCCTGCCATCGTTGTCGCAAGGAGCCCCGCCCGTGGTGTATGCTACACCGGGGGACAGGGGGATTACATCCCTTGTGATGTCCAGTCCGAGCCTGTCACTAATTCGCAATGATGTTTGTGAGAACCACGACTTTGCGTCTGGGTCCATCCCCCTCAAATCGAGCACGCAGGGCTCTCCTTCGAGAGCCTCCTCCGGTCCGATGTCATCTCCGTTTTCTCTCCTTATCCTGCCTCCAGACCCTAGTACATCCATTGGGATGTGGATGCCGCAGTCTCTGATAGTTAGCGGGTGCCTAGGGGTGTTTCCCATTCCCCTGAGTTGGATACCAGCAGATAATGCAAGAGCTGTTCCGGTCCCCGAGCCCTCGTTCGGGTTCGACCACAGTCCTTGGTGCCCCTCGGTTGCGAGGATAACGGCCTTTGTCTGGAATGGTTCGAGTTCTCCCGTAGAGATATTCAGAGTGACTATCCCCCTGACTTGATTGTTGTCAGAAACAATAGAGAGGGGCAAATAGTCTGCATTCCGCTGGATACCTCGCTTGATAGCCTGTTCCTCTAGAATCCTAGTAACCTCTCTGGTGGTAGAGTCGCCACAGCCTGTGAGACGTGGGACTTGGTGACCTGGGGCGGGGGCTGCGTGAGGTAGGCCTCCCTCTCTACGCCTGAGGGCCAACCCCCATCTTTCCAACTCCGCAAGCGTTGAGACCCCTTCATTGCAAGTCCTGGATACTACGGATTCGTTACAAAATTCACCACCTGCAGCTAGTGTGTCCTCCATATGCGATTGTGAGTTCAATTCGTCAATCGATGCGGCGAGTCCTGCGACTGGAGGGGTGCCTGAACCAGATCCGATTCCGAGTTCGTCTATGACCAATGGAACCACGCCAGCGTCTGAACAGGCTATCGCCGCGCGAAGTGCCGCGGGGCCTGAACCGATGACCACAACTTCTCTGGACTCCATCTTTCAATCTGGCCAGCGGTCCCAATCACAAGAACGTGACGCTTTATCGACGTCCTCCGAGACGTCACTCGGCTACGGAAATCGCGATTCTTCTAACGGCCACTGCGGCATCCAACATCTTCTCAGTAGCGCCTTCTGGGTTGAATCCTGATGAAAGGGTGGTCTGAACCACGAATGATGAGACCGTCTCCCCGTTTGGCCCCCTTAGATTGACTTGTATCGGTTTGGAGCCTGTTGCTCCCTGTGGCCAGGCTAGGCCGATCCACAGCACTAGTGAGTTGTCGATTAGCCTTCCGAGAACATCGACGATGTCGTTGCCCTCCTCACCTATCTTCGCTGGTTTCTTCGGCTGTCTGGAAACTGGTGGGTTCAGCCTGAGAGTCTGCTGGTGTGGTTCCCCATCGGCTGCGATGATGTCGACTTCGATCTGGGATTCCTTTCGCGAATGATTGTGAATCATTACGAACAAATCGCCCTGACCTTGAGAACACCTTGGTGGGATGTCCAGATCTAGCCTCCATGGGTTCTCGATTAGTGATGCGTGCCCCCTTAGTGCTGCATCCTCGAGCCTATCTATCAGCCTGAAGAGGCCCGGTTGCCATGCTCTTGTGTGAGCCATTAGTCTTCGAAGAGTTCGATAGCAGAACTTCGAATGGTCGTTATTCAAGTCGTCTATTGCGGCCACGCGAAACACCCGCTTGGATTCGGAAACCAATCTGTCGTTATCCAGTAGACCGAGGTGATTGAGGTGAAGAACTCGTAGTAGGTGTTCAACTGCTGATTCCGGTGTCTGGTTGGAACGGACTTTATTCTCCAGTTTGATTAGCCAATCGTCCCATGCTCCAGCAGTCTCAGGGTCCAAATGGGCCACTACCAAATCTGATAGGACCCGATCCAAGGTGCTCTGGTGGAGTGTGGGCGCATGCATGGAAAGAAGGGGGAAGTCCTCGTCAGTCATTGGAATCCTGCGCTCTAGCTGAAGGGTGTTGATGATAGAAATGGACCCTAGGAAAATAGCTAGTCCGTAAAGTATCGATGCAAGGATGTTTCCTGTCTCGAAGTTGTCAACCGAATTGAGCGCACCCACGGCAAGGGCTGCGCAAAGAATCCGTGTCCTCTCTCTCAGCGTTCTCTCGTGTAGGGTATTCAGAATCCGCTCGACGCCGGGGTATGCCTCCATTGAACGATTACTGCCAATTTTCAACTGTAGCCTGTCCCTTGCAGACATCTGCGCAAAGGATGCTGCTAACAGGGTTGGGAAGAAGAGGATCGCTTGGATTGCGAAGATCGCGACACCGGCCAACAGGTATTCCTCGCCCCACCCGGAGGCAAATAGAGACGTGACAAGTATGGCGAGCACGGAGATAAGCGTCCTTGCTCGTCTGCTGCCCCTTATGGTGGATATCCTGGTCCATAGGACTCGTTGTGAGTCTCTTATCCGAACTCTTCGATTCAACGCGTTTTCTGACGTCTGACCAAAGGTGGTGTCTTCGCCATACGGATTGGGGAGGTCCGAGGAGTTGCTCGCCACGTTCACTCGAGGTGCTTTCTCCGCTTGATGGCATCGGATAACAGAATGGGAAAACTAGTTTTTTTCGGGGCACATTTCTTCAGGAGGTCGTGCTCGCGGGAGCGGGCGTGTAGCATAGCCTGGATAATGCACCGGCCTCCTAAGCCGGGGACCGCGGGTTCGAATCCTGCCGCGCCCGCCATCACGAAATGGACAAGCCGTGATGCTTGCCTGCCGTTGCCGTTCGATGCAAGAACCTCTCGAAATGGATTCTCGGGTATGTGGAACGCTGCAACCCTACATCACACTCTGATAGAGCATCTAGCATCTCCTCTCTGAGTGTTTGTGGGACGCTTAGCCTCCTACCTACGATGACATCGTGGATTTGTGATATCAGATCGGTTGCATCAAGGCCGTGGTTGTTCATGAGGTCATCCACCTCTGCCATCGCTCCAGAGAGGACTTTCCTGTTCCTACCGCCGCGGTTTTCCCACTTCCACTCCACTACCTTGCCCCTGATTGCCAATTCCACCAGTCTCCTACCTGCTTGGAGGGTTGATGCCTGTACCATCTTGTGAACCGATGACCTGTCCGAAACGAGTCCTCTGATGTCAAGCATCTCGAGTGTGAAGATTGCCTTCTTCAGGTTCCCTTCCGAGATGTATGCGATGTCTTCCAACACACCATCTGCGGGCTCGCAGTCATTCCTCCCTGCAATCTCAGAAAGCGTTGCGGTGATCGTTTCTCTTTCAGTAGAGGGGATTCGGATCATCTGGCTCCGAGAACGGAGGGCGTCTATTATCCTCGATGGGGCTCGAGCAACAAGTACGAACCTAGAGGCGGCCCCGACCGTTTCCATCATCCTTCTGAGGTATGCCTGACGGATGTGACCCAGGTAGTCCGCATCCTCTATGACTATCAATCGGCTAATTGGGATGGAGCCGGGCCGGGCCTCGCCCTCCGAGCCAGCCGGAGCAACCTCTTCTGGGTCTGAAATCGAGATTCCCCTATCGAATGCGTCTAGGCTGGTCATGCCTGCTAGGGTGTCCTTCTCGGACCCGCTTGGCCTTAGGAACTCCTCGAACGTTGCCATGGCGCCTCTCTGCCTAACTAGATCACGGGCTTGCAGAATGTGCGTGGTCGACTTCCACCCTGGTCCTAGGATCTGCCTAGCGAACAGCCTCCAGCATGCCGTCTTTCCGACACCAGCCGGACCGGTGATAAGCAGGTGGGGAGGATCGGGGGAGGTGCTAGTGGAGAGAAGTGCCTGTTTCACTACCTCGGGCACCGCCAGTTCCTCGAACCTTGTGGGGGCCTCAGTCACGAGCCAGCTCGCCATGGACGTATGGAAGAGAGGCGGGCCTTGAAGTCAACGATGCTACTCTGCCTTGAGGACCTTGGCCATGCCGTCCTTTCGGGGCTTGACGAAAATTCGGTATCCGCACTTGTGGCAGGACTTGCCAGTGGAACCGGCCTCGGCCCATGCCATGAAGCCGCAGTTAACGCACTTGTAGCGAATCTCGAGGGGGTCCATGGGTGCATTGCAATGGTTGCATTGCTCCTCTGATGTGGGATTGTAAGCCCTCTTATCGGTCCTGTTGCAGTTCCTGCACTTGTATAGGATCTTCTGATCGCCCTTCATTGCTACCGAACCGGCGACCTACCGGGCCTTCTTCAACCTGTCCTATGCTGATTTGGCAGATTTGCATATCCCGACGAAGTTCTCGAAGATGTTCGAGCCGAACTCTGTGTCATTGACCTCAGGGTGGAATTGAAGCCCAAATCTATTCAGATCCTCGTTCTGCATTGCTTGGACCTTGCATGACTCGCTCTGAGCGATCTCTATGAAGCCCGGCGGCGTTACGGTAACCTCGTCGTTGTGACTCTCCCACACTGTCTGTTCCGAAGGAGTGCCTTGGAATAGTGGGCCTCCGTCACCCACTAGGGAAATGGTTGCAGCTCCGAATTCTGGCTTGGGAGCCTCCCCCGCATCGCCCCCGTAGTGCCGTGCCATGAACTGGTGACCTGCGCAGATTCCAAGAATGGGGACTTCCAATGATAGGTAGTCGGCACAATTCCCAAGTTCCCCCGTAAGTCCGACTCGAGCCGCTCCTCCAGATAATATCAGGCCGTCGAGTTGCCTGAGTTCCTCGACTGGGGTGTTGTTTGGGAGAATCTGTGTTTCCACACCCAGATATCGTAGCATTCTCCACTCTCGGTGTGTCCACTGGCCCCCATTATCGATGACGTCGATGACCACTTGGTCGTCTCCCATGCAGAGCCCCAGTGCGGATGGGCCATCAATAATGTCCCCTCAAACCTTGAAAAAGGGAGGCAAACTCGACAGAGGGCCGGCCCCGATGGTGTAGTGGCCTATCATGCAGCCCTGTCGAGGCTGCGACCCGGGTTCAAATCCCGGTCGGGGCGCCACTCAGTCTCCCTTCTAGAGGAGTTTTCATGCATGGTTATTGAGATAGGAAAACGGCTTCACTCGGGAGATATCCAGGCTTCAAAGGAGCACAGTCGGAGTGAACTGCTGTAATCTCTCTTTACGATGAGGGATGGCTCGGGGTATCCATGGAGGGTTTTCGGGATGGATCTCATTATCTGTTCACTGGCATTGCCAATCTCACTTTCCGGGACTACGACCCTCCCCCTAATCATCGAGGGGGTAGTTCTATCCAGAAGTGGGACGAGGCGGGGGATGAGTTCGATTGTTCTATGCGGTAGGTTGACGAGAATCAAATCCCACCTTCCTGTCAGATTTTGATCTTCACTCAGATCGATCGCGTTGGCGATTCCTACAACCCTGTCCTCGAAGACCCTGGAAATTGGGGAGGGTGATGGTGGGTATTCCCTGCGATCCCACCTTCTGAGGTTATCCAAGAGTAGCCTCACCGCCTCTGGGTTGAGGTCCGAAGCCAGAGCGTTTCCCACCAGATCTGGTTCCGTTAGTAGGGTTGCCAGTGCGGGACCGACCCCGCAAAACGGGTCGCAGACATTTATCGGTCGTTGCAGTAGCTCTCGTAGCTCCTTGGCGAGCGAGAGTGTCTCTAGCCTCTCTGACTGGAGCTTGGTGGAGAAGTAGGCCTTGTTCGGATCGCAAGCAATCGACCTTCCCGACTCCCTGACAAGAACTCGGGTGGTCTTGGCTGATTCTGGGATTTTTTCTGTGACGATCTCGTCCCCAATCCTAGCACCTATTGGAGTTAGTGAGCGTATCCTTAGCTCTCCTTGAACGCCTTCGTCATTGAGGATGAGCCTGATGTGAGGGTGTGCGAGAAGTTTCGCCTTGGCTATCTGGGGGGCGTATTTCGCTAGAGTCTCCTCTACTCTGACAACCATCATGTCTGAAATGAACTCATGGGATGAGGGCCAGTCCTCTTCGAATCTGTCTAACTCCGCCTTGTCAACAAGCTGAGCGAGGTGATTCCACCAATCAGAGTCCACCCTTTTGTCCAAGCATCCCTCGTGAAGGACGACCTGGTGAACATCTAGAGGTTCTGTCATTTCAACCGGGGCACCCGGCTCTAGTGGTAACAGCCTATGCTCACCATCTTCGTCGGGCAAAACCCTCATTCCTGGAGCGAGCCAACCCCTGTCTCTGAGAATCACCAGAATCTCCTCGACCGAGCGATTCGGGACTCTCAAGTGGCGCATCACGTTGAAGTGCCGGTGGGCATCATGGCTTCACAATGACGGAGGTTGGTGGGTTGTGATTAGGAGCGTGCTGATATCCCCAATTGCCCGGTACCTTCGAACAAGGAGGCTTTTCAGAGCAGCGAAAGAGATGGCTCAGGAGAAGTCCAAGAGGCTGATGGTGATTGGTGACCCATGCAGTGGGAACTACTTCCAATTCATGTCCACCATGTTCCCGAACTGCGAGCATGGCGATGTGACGGTGGATCTGTATGGTTGCAATTCCTGCAAAAGGATGGACATCAACGACATGTCGGCATGGGAAGATTTCGAGGATGGGGGCTTCGTGATCATGGAAACTGGGGTTCTAGGGTTCTCCAAGGATGTGGAAGCGGTTCTCAGACATATCAGGAGGGTCTCGGGGGGGGACTTCCTCTCTGCTGGAGGCAACAGGGGGTTCCTGTGGGTGAAGTACCTGTACAAGACTTACAGCAAGGAGCTGATTCACTCCATGGACCCCTTCGACTCGAGGAAAGACGAGTACTTCTCTGGCATCAAGTTGGGACAAAAGGGATCGTTTCGACTGAAGTTCTGAATGCAATCAGATTGATGAGCAGCGGAGGGTGAGCGATGGGCGATGGTAACCAAGGACGTTCCACCTGGGCTGTGGCTGATTGGGATAGGGCCGGGTGACCTTGGGCACATGACCGAGAGGGCAAAGAGCATTGCAAAGGGCTGCAGAAAGAGATATCTGGAGGGTTACACGGCCGTTCTTCCAAAGGACCAGGAGGACCTATTGGAATCAGAGGTCGGTACTTGGGAGAGGCTGATGAGACCTTCCGTCGAGGATCCGGGGGCCCTGCTGGATGAGGCTCGAAGAAAGCCAGTGGCACTGATGGTCGTGGGCGACCCTATGCAAGCGACCACTCACATCGACCTAGAAGCAAGGTGCATGGAGGAAGGGGTGAGCTTCGAAGTAGTTCCAGGTATGTCCGCGACGTCGCTGGCTGTGTCGCTATCCGGGTTGCAATCCTACAAATTCGGAAGGCAGGTGACCCTGCCTTATCCGTATGGTGATTACCTAGCGACCTCGCCACTGGAGATGATTGATTCGAATCGCAATAATGGCCTGCACACCCTGGTCCTACTCGATCTGGATCCGACTGGAATGGGTTTCGATCTGCCTACTCCGATGAGTCCGCAACAGGCGGTAGCGACTCTCGAAAGAATGTCGGAAAGATCCCAAGAGGAGGGATCTAGAGAAGGGTCCGCATCAAACGTAAGAGACTGGGAGGGGATTCTTCTGAGCGACGTTGGGACTAGCAGGCAACGGGTTTCTTCCGGCTCCCTGCACGAGCTCTCTGCTATCGAAGGGGGTTATGTGCACACCCTAGTAATCCCCTCAAACATGAGCGACAACGAGAAGGATGCATTCTACAGAAGGAAAGAGTCCTAGGCGGCCCGACGACCTCAAGACTTAGCCTAGTGTCCGGAGTCTCGATAGCATGGCCAAGCCACCTGCAGAAGTCCGTTTCCCCGGTGACAAGAATCGCAGGAAGAGGCTGAGGGTTAGAGGCATAAAACAGGCATCAAAGGAAATCCAGAGGAGGTTGGAGAATAACCTGGATGCGCTACTCGAAAGCCCAGAGGGTTTCCTGCCTGAGATAGTCGGAGAGCTGGGCAAGGTCTCGCTCTTCGGATCTAAGGACCCGATGGCCCTCACCCTGAAGGAGCTGGAGGCCGTCTCCTCGAAGAGGAACGATGTGAGGTGGCTCAAGAAGCGGATGGGTAAGAGGAGCGGGGGCGACGTCGCTCGATCTCTGGCTGGAAGCCTAGTGGCTGCATCTGAGGAGGACTTGAGCACCGTATCGGTGTTCAAGAGCGATGTCTATGGGAATGCGAGTTACCTGAAGAGGGGGAGCGGTCGGCCCGGGCACCTCGTTGGTATCCAGAACTTCAATCACCCCCGGCTTAGGCTGCTGGTGTGGGACGACCATGCCAAGGCCGGGCAATACTTCTTCTCGTGGGATGGCGGTTTCGTCTTCACGGGCTTCGAAGCTAGGCCGCCCCCTGAATGGGTGAGCTGGACGCTCGACAATACCTCAGTGGATCTCGAAGGATCCGAGTGCAAGTGGTCAGTTGGCCTGAGCGAGGAGATTGTCGGTTCCGGTTCGAACACATCGGAGGGATGGCTCAAGCTGGACTTCTCAGATGGAACGACGGTTGGGCTCTCCCAGGCGGCTCTCGCTAAGACCGACGAGCCCCTCGCTCGCAGCATAGCAGTCTCGATGATGCCTCCAAACAAACTAGGCGAGGTGTGTGAGGCCTCGTGGATGTGGAGGCCAGAGGGTTGGCCGGATGACAGGCCCCTGCCCGAAGAGGGCATGGAAAGGGTTGGGGAGGTCCTCAGCACGTGGCTGAAGATGTCCTTGGAGGACAATATGGTCTCTCGCGCATGCAGAGCCAGCATTCTGAACTCTATCCCAGATGGGTTCGTCGTCGGAAACAACTGGTTCGCAGAGGAGGACAGGGATGGCTTCCTCAAGCACATGGGAGGGACCGAGGACGAGCGCAGGGCCTTGTCCTGCGTCCTCGACTCCGTGGATGGTGGACTGCATGTGAGGTCCGATGGAGTGGTCCTTGACCTCGAGGACCGAGTGATCAGGTTCGAGGAGTCTTCCTGCCATCCAGTGCTTGTCTCGCTGTGGGACGAATATGGGAAAGGCATCCTGGAGGGGATGTATAGCCTGACAGGCGAAGAGGCAGAGAAGGTTCACTCTCGCCAAGCGAAGAGGAAGCAGGGGTTCGGGGCGTTCCTGCGCGAGCTGAACGAGTCACTCAGCACGGCAATGAGGCTCGACAGATTGCCCTGGAATAGCGGTGACCTACCGGATCCACTCTCATTCGCAGACAGGCTAGTCAGGAAGGCTGCCGAGGATGGGGTCGCTTCGACCGTCTCGATGGCGAGGAAAGGCAGGGGCCTGGAGTCGGCGATGGGCTGGGCATGGCTGATGGTTCACGAAAGGACCGAGTCTGATGCATGGAGGTTCGATGAGGAGAGTCGTGACAAGGGGGGCGACTGGGTGCCCGCTCTGACTGCTGTCTGGGATGCGGCCAAAGCGCTCCTCCTGGAGGACGACTTGGACTCAGTGGCCGACTATCGCTCTTCCATGGAGTGGTTGGCTGAAGTGAGCGGTTCAGGATCCCTCCCCTAGATCTGGTCCACGGATTGTTTGGATTTCATGACTGATGGTGTGAGGGATGCCGGCCCTGCTGGGCGTGCTGAATTGGAACAATTGATTTCTACACAGATGAAATAGTTCATTTCCCTCCTGTGCTAGCATGCCAGTATGGAAGCTAAGGAAATAATGAATCCAAAGTATTGGATGGTTGGAATCGGTGGTTTGATGCTGTTAATGTCAGTCTTAGGTGTAATGGATGGTGAACAAATGGCTGAAGATATGTGGGGTGCAGATAATGTTGCTGAACATGATGCAGAGTATGAAGAAATGTGGGCTCTAAACATGATGCCTCTTTTTGCGATGTTTGTTTTTATTGGGATGCTTGCCAAAGGAAAGACGTTGGCTCAGTTAACTATGGCAGCATCGGCTTCGAGTATTGCTTTCTTGAGTGTTGGAATGATGATTCTGACTAGTGATAGTGGGTATGGCGGGGATTCTCCGGCGTTAATGATCATCATTGGTGGGGCCTCAGCATTGCTAGGAATTTCTGGATTTTTAAACAAGGACGGTGAGTGAAATGGATGCGAAGATGATTTTGAGTCCTAAAATTTGGTTGCTAATTGTGTTGGTACTCCACACAGCAGTTGGAATCATTGCGCAAACCGATTTTTCGGTAGATTCTGAAACTGAAAAGGCAGGAGTGTTCCTCGCAATTTCGGCCTATCTTGCATACGCTGCTTTCCTTACATCGGGACAAGAGCAGGCTCGGCTGGCCGCCGTTCTGGCAGGCCCAATTTGGGTCTGGTTCGTTGTTTGCACGGCATTAGGATTGGAAGGCTGGGAGGAAATCGCCGTTCCACCTCTGTTCATTTGGGGAATGCTAGCACTTAGCGGACTAATGAGCTGGAATATGGAGGATGGTTAGGTGGATATCAAAGATATACTCAGTCAACCAAAAACCTGGATGATTGTCGGCTCTGTTGTAGTCGTCTTTATGCTCGGAATAGGTCCGATGATGGCCTCCTCAGGAGATGTTGTTGGTATGGCAGAGGATGAATTTGGAGAGCTTTACACAAATGCGTCTGATGCAGACAAAGAAACTATTGAGGAATCTGTAGAAATGGACGCCTACTTCTTCGGAGCAACCAATGTTGCGATTACGCTGTTCATCTTGGGATTCGCCTTCCTAACCGAAGGTACGACCCGCGCGAAAAGTGCAGTATTCTCAGGTGTGTCGCTCATCCTATGGTCAATGTACTCGCAAGGCGAATTCGACATGGAGGCAATTACATTCTATTCTGTCGTTTCCGCTCCTATGATTATTACGGGCGCTCTACATCTCAACGAGTGATGGGGCATGGAGGTGCCCAGTGCATCTTCTCCAGCCGTTCACAATGTGATGGTCGCGAACAAGTCCACCAATACCAAGCCCGAGTTAATTGTCCGCAGCCTCCTGCGCACCGCTGGCTTTCCGGGTTACCGCCTCCATTGGAGGATAGATGGCGAGGGGGGGGGATACATCTGCAGACCTGACATTACCTTTCCTGGGAGGAAACTGGCAATCTTCGTCCACGGGTGCTTCTGGCATAGATGCCCGAAGTGTGATCTGGGTTTGCCCAAATCGAACGTAGACTATTGGAGTCAGAAGTTTGAGAAGAACATCGAAAGGGACAGGAAGAAGGAGGGCTCTCTTCGGGAGATCGGTTGGAGTGTTCATACGATTTGGGAGTGTGATTTGGATGATGGTGCTTCCCGGCTGGTGGAGATTCTGAACGATTAGGAAACAGAATTTGAAATGGGGGACGTTTTGGGGGTGTCGTGCGACTCCTAACATTTCTCAGATTCTACAGGGAGATTCGAAAGGATGGCCCGGCTGACTTGGATTGGATACAGAGGCAGGGCCTTCTAGCGGTGAAGTTGACCCAGATCTTCGCTCTGAGACCAGACATGCTCAGCATCGAGAAGTGCCGACAGTTGCAGAAGATGTACAGGAACGCATCGACCATCGCGAGCGAGGATGTGATGAGGATCTTGGAGGAAAGGGCCCCTGAATCATTCCACGAGTCGATTGTCTGGTTTGATGAGGAGCCGCTAGCAGCGGCGTCTGTCGGGCAGGTCCACAGGGCGACTCTCGCCACCGGGGAGGACGTGGTCGTGAAAGTGGTCAAGGCCGATCACAAGAAGAGCTTCCAGAGAGATGTCAAGAGGATGATGCGCATGATGAGGGTAGCAATAGCACTCTCGCCAAAGCTTAGGAGAGTCGGTAACCCGATGGCTTTGCTGAGGCACGTCGAGGACTACACAACTAGGGAGTTGGACTTGCGAAACGAGATCAGGGGGGGCTCTGAGTTGAAATCTATCCAAGAAAAACTGACTGATGATTTCCCAATGCCTCGTCTTAGGTTCCCTAAGTACTACCCTGATATCTCAAACGAACACGTGCTGGTTTCCGAATTCGTGGAGGGGAAGACTCTCGAGGAGTGCATAGAGGACAAGAGCCTGGCTTGGGACTATCTGATCGAGCTTTTCAGAATCCACGGAGCGTACATGTTCGGCGTTGGGACATTCCATGGTGACCTCCATCCTGGGAACTGCATAGTTGATGGTGCGGGAAATTTCGTATTCATCGACAATGGTGCGATTTGCGAGGCCCCTAGGAGCGTCAGCCTGCCTCTGTTCAAGTTCTTCGAGGGACTTTCAAAGAATGAGCTTGATTCCGCCTTCGATGCTCTCATCGGACTTGCGGATGATCGTCCCTCAGACGAGAGGCTGATTCGCTTCAAGACCAGGATGTCAGAGATTTACAGCGGGTTCGGCGACAAGAGCGTCGGTGAGCAAAGCCTGACTGATCTGATGATGAGGACAGTACGAGCGGCAGTCGAGGACGCTGGTGCTGACTTCGGAGAAGAGGGCTTTCCAATCATCCGCTCTCTGATGTACATGGACGGTTTGGTGATCAGAACCCATCCAGAGGTCAAGTTGATTGCCGAGATGGGCCCGTCGCTGGTTGAGTTCAGAGAAGGACTGGGGATGGAGTGATTGGATGAGTGGCCATAGTGACGTTCTAGTGGTTGGCGCTGGACCAGGGGGGCTGGCTTGCGCGATGCTGCTTGCCAAGGCCGGGGTCAGTGTGAGGATACTAGAGAAATCGGATGACGTGGGAGGGAGGACGCGCGTCTTCGAGAAGGACGGGTACAAGTTCGACAACGGCCCGACTTTCTTCCACTATCCGGAGATTGCAGAGGAGATATTCAGCGCTCTAGGGTTAGATGCTCATGAGGAGCTTGGCCTTATTCCCCTCAATCCAAACTATCGTCTGGTCTTCGGGGCTGGTGGGAGTCTTAATGCGACCACCGACATGGATGATATGGTCGCCCAGATAACCGATCTTTGCGGTGAAAAGAACGCCAAGGGTTTCAGGAGGTACGTCGAGGACAATCGGACAAAGATGCGCCTCTCGAAGAATTGCCTGAACACGCCTTGGAGGGGGCCTATGGACCTGATAAACCGAAGGGCTCTGAGAGTTTCTAGGGTTCTTCGACCATGGAGAAGCGTGGCATCAGACCTAGCTAGGTTGTTCCCCGACGAGAGGATGCAGCTTGCAATGTCCTTCCAGACCAAGTACCTGGG
>PVBE012304578.1_pt1 | contig 23752 bp, 18 predicted proteins | sample 1631181 | NCBI WGS metagenome assembly PVBE01 (sample SAMN08397723, study PRJNA350692) | Marine metagenome, whole genome shotgun sequencing project. | isolation source: water | place: Pacific Ocean | collected 2012-04 | reverse complement strand
TGAATGGCACCCAGCCTTTTTAAAACTCTCGGCAACGCTTGATGGCTGTGGCAGGCGCTATGAGCGTTTCTGTAAGCACTATCGCCATAAGAGCAAAGGCGCTCCGAGGAGCCACTGAGGTGGTCGGATGTTGAAACGACTGGTGAGCAGTGCAAGAACTAAAGGTAAGAAGAGGAGGGTTTCACCAGGCAAACAACAACTGCCGTGGGCTTGGGATGTTGCTCTATCAGATACCTGAAGATTGGTATCAGATTGCGGTGCGATTTAGAAGAGCCAATGGCATCCTTGATGCCGATAAAGAGCGAAGCCTTTGGTGGTTGTGTTGAGGGTTTATATATCTGTAGAGATAAGAATAGAAAACGTAGTTTTGATGCAGCTTAAGTATCTTGGGTTTATTGGATGGCTCTAAAGCGATCCAAGGGAGGCAGCGAATGATCTCAGTAGTGTGAGGTATCGTATGTCATTTTTAGCGAATAGTGAGGAGGTAAAAGAAATAAAAAAGCCTGCAGGTGGAGGGGGTTTCAGAATTAGGCTGATGTCTTATGAGAAAAGAATTGTAAGACAATGTCAGCAGCTCGTTAGCACCTCACACGCGCAGCCCTTAGCTCCCTATTGTTTTTAAGTGAGTTCATTTGAAGTAGGTCTTTTTAATAAGTGAGGCCCTTCATTTTTAAGTGGGTTAAATGGGTCATATGTGTGTATATGTACATACGGTTTTTGATTAGATCTTGATACTCAGCTAGGGGTTTCACTGAAATCCCATCAGGTTTTCTACAGGAGATCTGGCAGGCACACCTTGATTACATAGGTGTATTGAGGCCGTGCAGGGCTGAGTCTGATGCCTGAAGGTTGTCACCAAATATGTACATTTTAGCTACTCACTCTTCAATCAGAAAGATTCTCTTATACATTATGTTAGTGAAAAAAACAAATTACTCTAACGGGGGTTAAATACATCAGTTACAATCTGTCTTGATACGGTGCTAGCAATTGTAGCTTATTAGGCTGTTTGCTAAACATCCAGTTATTGGATAACAAGTACCACCTGAAGCACCTTCAAGCTCCTCATCTGAAAGCTCTTTACTTCTTAAGCTTTGCAGACCCTCTGTGTTGATCGAGAATCCTGCAGCCTTCGCTATCCCTACTACATCAGCACCTTCTACTTTGAGCTGTTCCTGTAATGAGCTATCTGATTGTACCTTAGCAATAAATGCCTTGATTTGTTCTTCTGACATTAGATGAAATGCTTGCTTATCTATTAGTTATTATTGCACTGGAATCTGCTCGAGAAGACGCTTACGCAATAAACCTTAGCAAAATTCCTTGGATCTAATGGATCACTTATTAAGTAGAAGCAAAAGAAGTTATGAAGTTACATGAAGAAGGTTTATATGCGCAAGCACTTTCTCGTCAGCATGATCAATAGAATACTAATCAAATGTTATCTATATAGGTCGAAGCTTGTGGGCCTTAGGAACATAACAACCACATCAATATTCAATAGATGAGCATGATTTAGGTAGAGGAGCTTAATTTAGTTGGTGTATTTGTACTCTTATATTTATAAAAGCATCTAATAGTAGATGCCAAATTTTTGTTAGCATTGTAATTTACTTTGGGATGAAAGTGAATTGCAAGAAACATACTATTACTGCCATTAGGTGACAATAAGTTTGCTACAATGTGTTTTTATTCATCAACACAGCAGTTAATTCTGATTTATTCAATTCCCTATAAAACCCTGATTAAAACAGCATAATGCTATATTAGATAACTGTGCACTCAACACATCACATCTCAATACACCTGTACCTCCAGCTGCTGCTTCTAGCTCTTCATCAAAGAGCGATTGACGACCTGAATTCAGATCTTCATTGGTGATCGAAAACCCAGCAGAATTAGCAATAGCTACAACATCAACATTCACAGCCCTGAGTTAATCTTGGAGTGAGGGATCAGCTTGAACTTTGGCGATGAATGCCTTGAGTTGTCCTTGCGACATCAGCAGTTATTATTAGCTCACTTGAATCATACCAAAGTAATGCTGACGAGTCCAAGCATCTACTGAGTTGAAACAATTGAGACCAATACTGCATCTATGAGGGTGATCTATTTCAAACTATTATCGCTTGCTTTGCATCGCCTTGAGCAGCTGTTGGAAGCATTGGAGTTCTTGCCAGTGCAAGAGTATCTGCAATAGTAAGCGATTAGGGGACGGGAACGGAACTCCGCACTGAGATTAAACACTTGAAAATTGAATCATTATCTAGGATATCTTATGTTGTAGCTATCAGGTCAGATTCAGTGAGGTAATTCCTCTCCGGTAGAAATTAAGTAGTTTAGGAACAAAGTATTCGATTGCTGACGTAAATCCAGAATTGGTCTAGGAAGTTGTGTGACTGGTTATGGTTAACTCGCTAGCTGCACTCGTTTACCTCACTATCAGCCATAAAGAAGTAATTAGATATCATATCTTTAGTTAAGGGTTGCTGGACCTTATCTACAAATCAACTTACCCAACTTTTTATGAGCAAATAAAAAACAGGGTGGACGACACCACCAACCTGGCTGGGCATGCACAACAGCAATGTCGTATCTGGACCATCCTGAACTCTTATATATATGATTTAATCTATAAGATAAGCTGCAATTGTTGATTGAGTCCAAATGTTTTTTATTTACTGAGTATTATTTAAGGTTAGTGATGGTTAATGCTGCAAACAATACTAATTTAAAATACTTCCTCGCAGGAGAGCTGGGCAGCAAGTGTTAAAACGTCAAATAGTTCATGTCGAAGGTTGAGGAGCAACAAGAGCCATTGGCCTTTCAGAAATCTATATGTTGGTAGTAGTAGTAGTAAACGAGGTAAGGAAGTATCAGGTATTACTAAAAGCTTCGAAACCGGCTGTGATGGGCGGGAAGAAAACATCTTCCTCTGGTTAAAAAGTCTATCTTGTATCTGTATCACCAGTTTTTATCGGCTGTCTGTTATGACCTCATTCAGCTGAATATCCTAATACGATAACGATTGAATAAACTATATCGCCATAACGGTCAGGCTGTAAGAGGGGTACATGTAAAGCAGTCAGCTGCTCTAATGAATATATACTCTATTAAATTATAGTGCTAACAGTAGTCGAAGTTAACAAGCTTCTCCTGCTGATACCAAAACACCGATACTAAGATCTAAAATCCAGCATACCCCACCACCACCTGCAACACCTTCTAGCTCTTTGTCTGAAACCTCTACCTGAGATTTCTTAAGATCCTCGGTAGAAATAACAAATCCCGACTCTTTAGCAATCGCTATAAAAGTCTCTAGATCGCTAGCCCTTTTAAGTTTATCCTGCAGAGTGGTGTCTGCTTTGATTTTCTTCAAGAAGGCTTTAAGTTGTTCTTCTGACATCAGATCAAGTTGTGGCTTGCTTACAATATCGCAAAGTCATCAGCCATTATCAGGCTACAGTAAAAAAACTCAGATTTAAAACACTTTCATAGAATTAATGACTCTAAAGGTATTTAAGCAATCCTTCTATCTTCCTTCCTGCGGAGGTAGTAAGGCGGGCACCCATTGGTGAGTTGCATTGGTGGTAGTCAAAGAGAAATGCTCGCTTCTGTTAGAAATATCACTATCGGGCCAAAGGAGCACAGAAATGGCTGTGGATTGAAAGATGCACAAAAGGCTACTGGAAGGAGGAAGAAACAATAGAAAATGAAAGAAACTAGTATCGCCAGTTCAGAAGAGATTATAATTTATTATGATCTAAGATTGATGATAATCCCAGATGAGTGGCTTCAATGCATGTACTTATTAATGCCAAGTAAATAAGTAGCGTAAGGAACATAAAAACCATGAAACTGCTTGAGCCATAGTATTAAAATCTTATAAAATTAAGTTAAGCACTGAAAAAACACCAGTTACCTTCGGTATTGTAGGAAGCTACTGTTACACAGCAATCTCCACCAGCCGCGCCTTCGAGCTCTTGATCTGAAACCTCTACTTGAGCTTTCTTGAGGTCGTCGGTAGAAATCATAAAACCCGCCTCTTTAGCAATCGCCATAACAGAATCAGGGTCTGAAACAGCTTTCAGTTTTTCTTGCAAAGTGGCGTCAGCTGCAATTTTCTCGATGAAGGCTTTGAGTTGTTGTTCTGACATCAGATGGAGTTCAATTAATCCTCTATAGCTTAGTATATATCGATAGGAACTTTTGAATAGACGCCTTCGAAATAATCTGCAGTGAATTTGCGTAGGGCCAATGGATTACTGATTGAGTGCACATAAACGAAGTAGATGAAGATCTAAAAAAGAAAGTGTAAGGGAGCTGGCTCTTTCAACTCGGCATGAGGAATAGAAAAATAATTATATATTATGTCCCTAGTTGCGGCTTTTGGACATTAGGTACAGACCAGTAACCTGCATATGCAATAAATGTGTGTGATTTAGATAGATAAAATTGAATTGATTGTGTGATTGCTATATTGTTGCTAAGAGCGTCTTCTCTAAGAAGATTACTTTACTCACATTGAATGGCAGAGGTTCTTTTTGGATCTATTAATGTGTTTATGCTGATTGAATTTCTGTGTTATTTTTTTAGAGTAAGGGGGGGGAGGTTAGACTTGATTCTCTTTTTGACAAGGGGTTAGGGAAAGCAGAAAAGAAGTTATTATGGGTTTTTTTGTGTCATTGTGAGTTGAGTTTTTTTACAAGTCAGTTTTTGGCAATATGAGATAGTTAATTCTCCTGTCAATTAGTTTGTGTCTAATTCCTTGAAACAAACATTTAAGAATTTGATCTGTCAATTGTAGCTCGATTGATTCTGCTTGTTTTTGCTTCTACTATTCTTAATAAATCTCTATCGCAAACTGTCCATCCTAATTCCTTAAAGTAAGTCCCAGTACAACCGATTTCTCCTTTCTTACCAAGCGCTCAGTTGATTTTGAATATATTAATTATCGTTTCGGTAGCATCTTATGCTTAAATATAGATATTTGAATCGATGGCAGTAAAATCAAAAACGATAGGAATAGTGATCAGGATTTGTATACGCTCTTCGTATGGCTAAATGGATTGTTATTGAACTATTGAATGTGTTTTATTGTTATCAGCCTTGACTGATTCTTTTAGTTCAGTTGGTGTTGTTGGTTCTCCTTTGTGATGTTAAACAATCATTTTTCAAACTTTACTTGAGAGATCTTTAGACTTATTAGTAGCTTATCATTGGAGTCTTGCTCTTATTTTTTGATAGGCAGTTAATTGGAAACATGTGCCATGGTTTATCTGTTAAATCTCACTGATCATCGGGATAGTTAGTCTGACGAGCTTTCATGCAAAAAGGGTTTGGATTTAATTTATGTTTTTTGAGTTTTGTAGCAATTGTTTCCGAATAACATGCAAAGACCAAAGCCTAAGATGGAAACGCCGACCTGAACCGTATCATTAACATCGATACCTCCTCCGGCAACAGCTTCCAACTCTTGATCGCTTAGTTTTTTCTCGCGATAAGGTTTAAGATCTTCTTCAGTAAATTGAAAGCCATTAGATTTGGCGATTGCAACAAGGTCAGCAACCGAAATGTCAGCCTTTAGCTTATCTTGAAGTGAAGGATCTGATTGTACCTTGGCAACGAATGCCTTAAGTTGCTCTTCTGACATGAGGCTAATATTTCTGAATTTTTATTATCGCTCAATATCGGTCGGTTTTGTGCTCAATGTAATGGAGTGTGACATTTTTATGAACTGACCTTATTAGAGCAGCCATAAAAGGGAATAATTACCACACCTGATTAGATAAGAATTTTATGTGGATGCAATACATTGCATAGATTGCGCAAGGACCAAATGAATCCTTGTATTATTTTTAGAAATCCATTCAATGAACAATGCCAGCATTCTGATTACCTAAGGCAGTAATAAACTAGTAAGTAAAAATTATTTCAATTAAGTCATTTATTATTGGGATGGAGCATAGAAGACCTTGTTTAACTGCTGATTAGTGAGGTACCTAAGTAAATGCATCTCATCATGAGGTAACAAATCTGACTTAAAGAGTGCCTCAAGTTCGATTGAACGAGCAATAACAGCTTTGCATGCAAGTTTTTGATCTGTCGAGTTAAGTTCTGATATATATGTACATGCTCGAGAATCGTTAGAAAGTTGCGCTTCTGTGGAAAGCCCTAAGCCGAGACGAAATAGATCAGCCGAGAATATTCCGAGAGAAGCCCTCATCCCTATATAATCTGCTAAAAGTTCATCTAAAAGATTAATACGCATTTCTCCAACTAATTGTCGACAATAAATGTGAGCTATCTCATGGTTGAGTCGCCATGTATGTGAAAGATCAAGCCATTCATAATCAGAGGGATGGCCAGGTATTAGTTTTGATGGCAAAGAGCTATAAGGTGCATTGTGGAGCAATAGGAGCTGTGCTCGTGCAGATCGATCTATGTCTTTGATGAGACCCCAGTGTATAAGACCTCCTATTGCATGGGAGTGTACTGATGATTTTATTTCGAAAGGTTCACAACGATTAGCCAAGCAACATAGTACAGATACAAAGTCTTCAAGGTTATTGAAGCTGAGTACAGGCAATACTCCACAACTATGATCTACAAGTGAAAACTTCAAGCCATTCTCATCATTGAGATACAGGCGCATATTCTGATCTTGAGGAGTAATTGGATCTCCTCTTAAAACCAGTCTTTTATATATATCTGAGGATCTAGCTCCATTGTGAGGTTTGATATAAAGCTGTGGTAAAACAAATCTAAGTTTATTAAATCTCTCAGTTTCAGGGACTTTGTCGAACCATTGGCGCCACCAGCAGTCAGTAGCTTGTTCTGGAAGTGGTAAATCTGGCCAGGTATTACCTGAGCCAATAAATGGTTGGCAGTATTCAAAAAAATCCATATGCAGTGAATTTAAGCGATCATCTTCAAGTATTAAATAGTTGAAGAGTCGTATTATGTTTACTATATTGGCATCATGGGTAGCGAATGGATATAGAAATTGAATTTATGTTATAGAATTGGCATATAAGGTCCAAAAAAAATGAATACAATAATTGGCCATTGAAGATGGGGTTTTTAATAATTGTCATTGCAATCTGGGTTTAAAATTTCAGCTTATATACCTTTAGGGTAGCAAAATGTAGCTAGCAATGGATAAAAGAGCAATTAATCAGGAAGGCTGTGCTATAATAAGATAATTGAATATAATCTTATGCAAAAAGATGAAGACAAGATCAATTCTAAACCTGAAGAGCTTAGTGATGAAGACCTCAAAATGTGCGCCGGAGGATTCACCTCACAAGCAGAGCATACTAAGAAGTCGAAAAGGCTATTTGACAGTGAGTCAATGGATGATCGTCCCTTAGGCTAGAGCAGGTATTAATACTTCGTTGACAAGTAGCTGCTACTTAGAGGTGCTTAAGTAATCATTGAGAAACTGCCTTGTATTCATAGGCCACAATGCAGAGTAACGATATAGATTTGCTACTGATTGATTAAAATCCTTTATTGAATTTGCTTTTTGTACAGAGGCCAGACCAAGTCGAGTTGTTGCTTGAATTTGTTGAGTGACATCACCAACGCCAGCTAAATAACGAAAGCTTGAGGCTAACTCTGCTGACATTGCTGATTCATATGCGAGAGTACTTGACTTTAACGAGAGAAGACTAGTGTTATATGTACTAAAAGAGTCTCTTACATTCTGAACAGTCGTATCTGTGGCTGTTTGCGCATTTAGTAATGCAGACTTCTGCTTGTTGAAAGCCGAATTTGCCTCAGCTTTGCTAATTCCAGCATCAAAAATAGGCCATTCAAAAGCTAATGATATAGAAGGACCATTGGATGATTTCCAAGTATTAGTAGTATTATTAAATTGATTTGGATCTTCACTGATTACAGTGATTGATCTAGTGGTTTCATCCCAGCCAATAGGATACTTAAGACTTGCTGTAAATGTAGGAAGAGTTCTGTTTAATGCAACTATCCCATTCCAGCGGTAAGTTTCTGCCATTGTATAAGATCTTTTTATTATTTCGCTATTGGCCAAGGCATAATCGATGGTTTCAGATTTAGGTAGCTTCCAAGTTTGATTAATGGATGGTTCATCTTGAGGGAGAGCAACTTTATCTTGCGGTAGTCCAAGGTAACCAGAAAGTTGAAAGGAGCTTTTTTCATATGCATTTATATTAGCAATAAGGGTGGTAATGCTTGTGAAAACCTGAGCCTGAGATGTATAAACATCTACTACCGAGGTATAGCCAGCAGAATATTTTCCTAAAACTACCTCAAGATTTTCTATATTTAAATCGAGTATCTTGAAATAAGATTCCGTCAATTGTTTGTTGGCCTGTACACCATAATATGACGCTTGAGTGTTATAAATTAAGTCTCTAGCAGTAGTTTCAAACAAATATTGCTTAGCTTTTAATTGTTGGTAGGCAACATTGATAGATGGAATTCTTGTTGGTGAAAAAATTGTCCAACTTAGTGTAGGTGTTAGTGAGGATGATAGTATTTTTTGATACGTATTAGGTTCACGAGACCAACTAGTTGATTGTTTCTCAGGATTTGAGCTTCTACTTGTTCTTGAACCATCATAAACAGATGAAGCTGATGAAGATAAAGGCGTACCACTAATATTAATGGTGGGATACCAAGTGCGTTGTGCGGCTATCAATTTCCATTCTGATGATTTAATATCTGAAAGTACAGAAGCAAGGTGAGGATTATTAAAGATAGATTCATTGATTGCAGTTTCTAGTGTATATTTTGAGGATGTTTTTTCAAACAACTTAACCTTATTCTTTAATATTTTTCTAACTTTATAAATATTATCCAAATTCGACATCTTTGGTGAATTAATTTTATAAATTGGAAATTTTACAGATTGTAGACTGTCGTTGTCGTGTGATTGGAATTCTGAACTGTAAATATCTTCAGTTGTTTGTGAATATGCATAGGGAAACTGAGATAACCAAATAAACAATAAAATAGATGGTAGTGAATTTGATATTTTCATAAGGGCACTTTCATTAAAGTGAAGGTTCGGAGGCGATTAAGAGAGAAGAATTTAGTTGGATTCGACAATATTACGAAGATAACTGGACGATTGATAACATTCTGAAAAAGTTCCTTCATACTCTATCCTACCTTTATTGAGAATGATCATATGGTCACATTCCTGAATGGCTGATAGTCGGTGAGCAACAACTAATCGCGTAACACCCGTTTTACGTAGATTATTAATAATTATTTCTTGTGAAAAATTATCTAATGCACTTGTTGCCTCATCCTCAAGCAAGATAGTCGGCTCATTTAGTAAGGCTCTCGCAATACAGAGCCTTTGGCGTTGTCCACCTGAAATATTTGTAGCTCCTTCGGATAGTACTGTTTCGAGTTTCATCGGTAGAGCTTCTATTTCCTTATCTATATTTACTCTTTCTAGAGCATTCCAAACTAACTCCTCTTCTACAGAAATACCAGAGGTAATGGCGTCCCGAATAGAAACAGGCGGTAGGTTGGGTTTTTGGAGAACAGAGCCAATTTGACTTCGGTAGTTTCTTATATCTAAGTCTCTAATTTCTATGCCATCAACAAATATACTTCCATTAGTTGGATGATAAAAACCTAGAATGAGCGATAATAGTGTTGATTTGCCACATCCACTAGGCCCAAAAATAGCATTAAATTTACCAGGTACGATTCTAAATGATAGGTTTCGGAGCACGTTAACTGTTGAGCCAGGATAGCAAAAGTCGACATTTTGGAATTCTATCTCACCCTTTAACTTTAATCTTTCCTTCCCAACCTCAAGTCCCTGTTCACCAGCTTGCCTAATAAGTGGTAGAGCTCTTTGCCATTGGATTAATGTTGTACCTAGTAACTCATTGAATAGATTGACCAACTCTCCTGCTCTCTGAGAAAAGTTACTAAAGGATTGAGAGAAGACTATATATACAGATGTTGATAAAGTTACCTCAGCAATCGAATTTGAGTTTATTAACCTGAAGACAAGAATACCATAGATGATACTTACACCTACTGTAGAAAGTAAACCTGATACGATGGAATTGTAATCCATCATTCTTGAAGCGCGAAATTGAAGGGCACTTATATTCATAAGTCCTTTAAACCATTGGAAGAATACAAATGGCTCTGATGATGTTGATCGAACTTGAGTTATTGCCGAAATCGCCTGCAAGGACGAATCATATAATTCAGCTTGTCCTTCTATAAGTCTACGTTGAAACTTTATTTGACGCTTTATTAGAAAAAATTGTACAATTGAACTTAAAATTATAAAAATAATTGCAGCGATACTAAGCATTTGATCGTAATATATCATTAAACCAGCAAAACTAATAAGGGAGAAAGAGCTTATTAAACTTGATAGTGTTGTTGAAGAAAGAGATTGAACCACTTGGTTGACGGATGAAGCCCTCGAGGAAAGATCTCCAACACTGTATGAATCAACAAAATCAATGGGAAATGAAAGGATTCTGTCGTAAAGAGCAACTTGTAACCTAAGGCTTAGTTTCTGGTTTATTCTAAGTAAAAAATAAGATTGCAGCCATGTAAGTGAGGATTGGTAAAGTGCAATTAAGACACTAATAATAAAAGTTGATATTATCCATGAAAGATTGCCACTTGGTACAACACTCCCAACTACATGAGAAGTTATGAGTGGTGAGGAAAGAGCTAATAAAGTCAAGGTTAATGATATTAGCGTTGCTTTTGTTAAATCATTTCTAATTGCTGAAAATACAAACAAGAAGAGATCTTTTATAGATATGAGATCTGAAGGAAAAACGGGGTATACTTCATATCCTGATGGTAATAGGGCGTATTTGCCGATATTTTTAGTGGTTATCCATATATTATCTGATGGCCAATAAATTTTGTATTTCTTTCCTTTATTTATAACAAGAACCAATTGATTTGTTTTTTCATCAGTGGATATTACGGGTACTTGTTCATAAGATTCTAAACTTTTACTTATTTCTGAGGGTCTAAAGTGAAATTGGTTTGAGGTAAGAGTGTCCTCTAAGGTAGCTCTTCCAATAATCTTACCCTGTCTCAAACCAAAGGAATTACGTATTGCCTTGATTAGGTTATGAGCTATTAATTCGTTCCCAATAGTAATATCCTCCTGACTGCCTAGATCATTTACATTAAATGAAAAGCTTTGACTTTCAAGTTCCTGTACAAGTGTTGATCGTGTTTCTTGTTGTTTATGATTATTCATTTATGTTTATGATTGATAATTCTGATTGGGAATTTTAGCCTCTTCGCTAGCTAAAAGTTTAGAATAATATGAATTACGATCAGATTGAAGTTTGGATGGATTGCCAAGTTCAACAATCTTACCATCATCAAGTATTAAAACCTGATCACTCATTTTTGCTGAAATCAATCTATGGGCTACACAAATTGTCGTAATATGCTCCTCCCTAAGATTGTTTAGTATCTGCTTTTCTGTAGGTATATCTAAGGCACTTGTAGCTTCGTCTAAGAGTAATATCTTTGGATTAGATAGTAATGATCGTGTAATTTCAAGTCGTTGAAGCTGACCTCCGCTTAAACCTTGCCCACCATCTCCTAGTAATGTGCTATAACCACGTGGTAAGTTCATTGGTATATCATCAAACATAGCTAGCTTTGCTGAACGACGTATATCCTCTAGTTCATATAATTCATTGAAGAAAGTGATATTCTGAGAAATTGTGCCACGTATAGCACAGATATCCTGTGATACATATCCAATTGTGTTGTGTATTTCAAGATCTTGATATTCATTCCATATATGATCTCCATATAATACTTCACCTATTGTGGGTTCATACAAACCAGCCAAAACCTTTATTAGTGTTGATTTACCTGAGCCACTAGGGCCAATTATAGAAAGCATGGACCCCTCCGGCACCTCTAAGTTTATCTCCTGAAGTGCTGGGGGTTTGATAGGGGAAAAAGTGAGAGTTAGATTTTTAATCTTTAAATCATATGAAATGAATTTAGAGTATTCTGTTGTAGAAGTCAGTTGTTCTTGTCTTTTATACCTATGGGAGGAATGCTGATAATTTTCCAACATTGATAAATTATCAAGAGAACGGACTTTGTTGTCATCATTTATAGAGTAAAGATCTCCAAGCCGACCCAATTCAGCCTCTGCTTGTTGGACTTGAGTGCTTAGATTTGCTAAACCCAAAAGTGGCGTTGTCACTTGACTCCTAAGGACTTGAAACGCCATAAATCCCGCTAAATTCATTTCACCTTGCATAACAAGTAGCCCGGAGAATGCAATAGTGCCGTAATCATATAATGATGAGACCAAGTTGCTTGCCCAATTATATGTATTCATCCTTGCCTGGATAGACTGTGTCTTATATATCATTGGCGCAAATAACTGTTGCCAATTAATTAGATAAGATCGTTCCAAGCCTGATGCCCTTATAGTTTTAGTATCGGACAACATTCTTACTGTTATACCATTAACTTTCCCTAACTCTACTTGCATAGAACGATTCTCATCCAAAACAGATTTGCTTACAAATACGGCCATAGTGCTATTAATTAAGACATAAAGAAGAGAAAGAATGGAAAGCTGCCAGGAAATCAGCATTATGAATGGTAGTATTAAAATTGCACCGACAAGGCCGTATATAAATGGAAGCAATTGATGTACTAATGTAGTTGTAATACTAGTTGCCAAATTTAATCTACTGGCGATATCACCTATAAATCTACTTACATAGAAATTATATTCGACCGTGAAAAGTTTACGTGCTATATGGAGCGACAATCGACGTTGAACCTGTAGGGACATCCTTCTAATTATATTTTTCTGTACTAAAATAAGCGAGGATGACAATAAGGCAAATAATATAGACAGCCATAGTATAGGCAGGCCTAGTGAATACTTTTTATTTAAAATAAAATCGTTGACAAATGATCCTGATAATCCAGGTTCAACTAACGATGGTATCAATAGTGCGACTGTTATGGCCGAAGAATAAATGATTGCATCCTTATACCTAAATATATAGGGTAAAAAACCTAGGAGCTCATGTTCGGGTTGTCCAGCAGGCTTGAAGTCTTTGTCCGGCTCTATGTACATTGTAAGTCCTGAAAATGATTTTAAGACATCTTCCTTTTTAAGTGAGTACCTTCCACCAGATGGATCTACGATATCCAGCTTTTTATCTTTTATACCCTGGAATACTACAAAATGATTATAATTCCACCATCCTATGCAGGGGAATCTACAAGTGCCTGGGATCATAAGTTCTTTTGCAGATATACGTTTAGGTTTAACCTTCATTCCATAATTTAACGCAGCCATTTTTATATTTAAAAGATTACTTCCGTCTCGACTAACGCCGCAGGCCTCTCTGAGTTCTACTAGCGGTAAATATAGACCGTAATACCGGAGCAGCATTGAAAGTGACGCTGCTCCACATTCAACCATTTCATACTGAATGACTAGCGGGACCTTCTTGGTATGATTAACAAGTCTAATTAGTGATTCTATTATAGGTTTCATAAGCTTACTATTCTTGTAGGTCGAGAAGTTGAAGTTTATGAGGTGTTGCAAAACCACTATATTCCTTAAATGCTGGTATCAACATCTGTATTGGGGTTCTGTTCCTTGTGGTTATTTGTGTTGCAAGTATGAAGCCATCTCTAGGTGGGTTAGGAGGATTGCTTTTATTATTCCAAACATATCCTCCACGGCTATTCATATTTTGATTTGTGGTTGCGTTACCCTTTAATTTTAGATCTTTTCTGGGATCATATCTTGATTTTGCAATTTTGCTTAGAGTCTTGTAGCCTGTTCGCTCTAAAGTAACATTGACTTGATAGGCGGCGCCTCCTCTAGAAACTATTTGTGCAATACCAGGTGAATTTAATCTACTAGATATTGTTTGTGTAGTGTATGGAAGAGCCTCTACACTTGTAATTCTACCTTTGATACCACCAACCTCAGAGGGACTAAATCCTAATGGAGTACTGATAGTTGGCATTCCTACTGCAATCATTGTTGCATCTTGTTGATTTAAAAACACTGGTATAGTATTTGGAGAAACCTGCTTAGACCAGCTTAAAACCATTAAATCTGCTCCTACCTGTACATTCTCCCATTGCTGTCTAATTACACTCTTGATGTAACCATAATCATTACTATAAACAGTCGATGCCCGTAGGAATTGAGCAAAGGATGTGCGAAGTGATGCCCTATTAGTTGTAATTTTTCGGCTAACCTCATTTAGAGCTTGCTTCCCTTGAAGGGTTTGAGTATTCGTTGTAGCGGCCGTAGCCTGCGCATTTATATATTCGAGCTTAGACGAATATCCCTTCTTCACCAATTCCTCCAATGGCATAAGCATTCTTAACCTTGCATCTGCTACTTTCTCTTGATTTTCTAATGATTGCTTTTGCAGGTGCTTGATCTCTTCGTACAATGCAGTTGATTCCGTCAGGGTCTGTAGCTTTGTGATTAGGTCTGTTTTGGCTGCAGCATTCTCTACAAAAGCTAACAAAGTTTTAGGTTGCACTTGTACAGTGTCAGCGCCTGTACCTTTGCCTCCGGTCACTTTGCTAAATGGAACCCGAATAGATGAATAGCCAGCCATATCATCAATAACAATACGTACAAGCTTTTCTAATTCGACATTAGTTAATGATGATGGATCCTCAAGATAGTCATATGTTCGCATTCCCCATGATGGGGAGATAAATTTAACCTTACCATCAATTCGTTTAAATGGATAAATTACGCTGCCCGAACCAGGCGACTTGACAGAGAAAAGGCTATCTATTGGGGTTAAGACCCCAAGTCCTTGTACCTTTACTGGGATTGGAGCAATAAATGCCCAAACAGCTGTAAGGCCAGCCAATCCCATTAGAACTCCACCAGCAAGCCGAGTTGGAGCTTGAAGAATGGTCATAGGCTGGTTTTGTAACGGCTGAAGCGTTGTTAATTTATTGTCTAAGCCACTCATTACTCAGATCTCGTTAATTAACACTACTCATCCTTCTCAAGGGGAAGCTCTTGGAATTTATTTATCTTCATAATCATATAGGATTACGGTCAAAGCCCCAAGCATTTATAACCTTTCTATGTCAGCAGTTTTTATCATGGAAAGGATAATTGACAATAGAGCTTATTTCAACAATTATTTTAATTTACTTATTGCTATTGGATATTATGAAAATATATGTTAAATGGGAAAAATTAGGGTATTGACTATCCTTCCTGTGGAGCGTTGAGCAGGCACATATTTAATATACGTTAGTCAAAAATAGAGTAAATTGCAATAGGATTCTTAAAGGAACATTAAATAGTGTAACATTTGAAGGGGCTTGTTTTAAATGCTATAGCCTACAAACTATTGGATTTAGGCAAATAATTCCAACCACTTAAATATACCTGAGGAGTAAGGTGCTGATACTGGTAATTATCCAATGTTTTCATAGAAGCCTCCAAGCCCTCTGATTCAGGTATATAAAGTTCGTTAGAAGGGTTTAATTTTGATATACTATATAAGACTTGACTTATAACATCCTCTATTTGTTTGCATTTATCGTTAATATCGGCACAAGGGCTATTATATGTAGTAACTATTCGGTCAAAGGCACTGATACGCACGTCATCTATACTGTTAATATCGCTAAAAAGGACAATTGCTTTTTGAACTTGGCTGCATGGATGAAGCTTCTCAGATAAGAATGTTGTATATTTGTTTCTGCCAAATGCAAAACGTATCGAACATGTATCTGATAAATATTCTATATAATGCCAGGATGCACAAGGAAAATAAAGAGCATCACCACCTTCGATAATACATTCAGTTCCATTTGTAAGCTTGAGCAACCCCTTCAGTTGTGAATGATTTAAATTTTTTATGTTAAGCATAGACCAGTGTCTTTTTGCCGACAGAATTCTTGAACTTTCTGGTGGTATCAATACTACTCTTTTTTTTCCAAACAGTTGATAAAGTATAACGTGCCTTGCATCTGTATCATAATGCATGTGAGCAAAGTGATTAGCTGTCCCTAGAAAAAATTGGGTTTGAACATCGTTATAGGTATTATCAAGATTGCAATATTTTGGAATTGGGAATAAGTTTTCGAACTCACTTGGAACTTTATTCTCACTACAAAATAAGCTTGAGTGTGGATTAGATTCAAGATGAGAGTTATATTCTACTAAAGTCATATTTGGTCTGCCTTTTGATATAGTAGCTTCATCAATAGGTTTTAATTGATTGGCTTCGTCTTCTGGCGTAGATGAATTTTTAAAAGTAGAAAAGTAATCTGGGCGAAATCCTTCTGAAAACTTGAGTTTTAGAGTTGGATATAAGTCAGCTAGTGAAGCTATTGAAGTTATATATGATAGCTTGCTAGCTTCTAGCAAATTATTTTTAGCCATAAGATTCTTGAAGAGAACTGGTCGTCTACGTGAAAAGTAATCCTCATAAAATTGTCCTATCGATAAACCTTCAGTTACATCTATCTTTTTGTATTTATCTTGCATAGTGGTAAGGCATCTTTACAATTCTAAAGTAAGGAAGCACGATGGCTGGCTAGATGTGGTAAGTGTTAATAATGATAAGCCAATACCTGCAATACCATCAGTTAACCCGGGAACAATTGAACGGGTCGCCAAGGAGCCTAGTTTCCAATAGTTTTCTTTTTTATATTGATTAATCAATTTCATACCTGCCTCTACGGCCTTTTGACTAAGTAGTGGGAGCTCAAGTTGTTTCGCTGCTTTTGCCAAGAAAATCAACCGACCAGCCTCTCCACAACATAGGGTATGCCCGCCATGATCACTTTCTAAGTCTAGTAGGGTGCCATTAATCGCTAACTTCAGCTCATCTTCTAGTTGAGAGTCAAAATAATATTTAGACATCATTAAACGAGCAATGCCAGCTCCTGCTGATCCTCCACAATATCCCACAAGCTTATTATTTGGATTTGACTTGGACCAATAGGATGGCCATATGTTATTAGTATGGTCGAAGTATCTCCTCTCAAAAGAAAGGCCTTCCTTAATACTTTTCTCAAGGAGAGGTGAAGGTGATATATAATTTAGTCTGCTTAGTGAAGCTACTATTCCTATCGCACCATGTCCAATACCTAATAGTGGATGCTCGCATTGAGGGATGAAGAAACCTCCACTCAACTCACCATCCTGAACCTGATGAGCAACAATAGATTTACCAATTACATGAGCAATATCAAGGAGCCTAGAATCCTCAAGAGATTCATATAGATTCAAGACACAAAGAAGATGTGATGATGATCCATTTATTAAGTCTGGTGTAATATTGCTTTCCCAGAATGCATTAGGAATAAGTGAATACAACTTGTAGGCATCCTCCTCCATGGAGGGATCTCCTAGTATCCTCGAACAATATTGTAATGAATACACTACAGGTGCTATACCTGCGTATAATCCGCCGATTAGGAGTGAATTAATTAAATCGTATCTTTCAATTACGTCAACTATTGATTTACAGCTTAGCGTCAGTAGCTTTCTGACAGATAAGTCATCGGTAATTTCTAGATATTTGGCTAAAAAGATGTTTATACCTGCATTGCCGGAGACAGACCAAGGGAGAGCGTGACCTATAGATGGCATACTAGATTGATGATATAGTCCTACTGTTAGCCAACCTATCCCGTTCTCATAACTAACATATAGATCTTTTATATCGGAAACCAAAGATTTAGAAAATTCTATCAAGTACTGATCCTCAGAGCTATTGATTTCATTCCTCCGCTCATCAATTTGAGAATGAGAATTTTTTTTAGAGTATTTAGATACCATCCTTAGAGATACCTTTATCAGTTCACATTGCCATTGCATGTCGTCAGCTGATGATGCCATGACTCTCTTTTTAATATATTCTGAACCACTAAATTCATTTATAGGACCAAAGGTGTGGCCACTGGAATCGCTAAGATATTGACTGGATACAGATCCAAAGAAAAAAGGGATATCACGTTGCCAAAGTGCTTTTTTTTCTGGCTTTGAATATAGAGTTGAATCCTTTCTATTGCTGTCAAAGATAGGAGCTGAACAGGCAAGCTCAAGCGCTATATCATAATTGAAGCCATAATTAATATTGTCTGCCGCAGTTGACCAAAATAACACTTCTGAATAAGTCTGAGTAGGTCTAAGCAAGGCCCGAGTGGTAAGCCTATAGATCCCCTCTAGTGGTGAGCCAACAGATAATAACTCTTCTGCGTTAGATTGTATCGCTTTGTAGGTCACCTGAAAACCAGTTATTACATCGTTAATATATTCATTTACCTCAACAACATGTCCATTCAGAGTAGGGAGTGGTACCGATGATAATGGAGGCCCTTTTGCAAAAGTAAGTTTGAGTTCATCAGTACCTTGATTAGACCAAATAGGTTGTGGTTTAGGCCAACACAATGAAGAGGATCTTTCAGAGAAAGCTGATAACATGATGGCTTCTGAATTACCATCAGATCCACCAACCCAACGTGGAAGCATGGTAGAAGAGAACACCGAATCAAATGTTTGCCAAGCCTTTGGAAGCTCTATCTGAGTTGTTTCATATTCTTTTGTCAAGGCCCACGAGCCTAATGTCTCCAAATCTATTGGTATAGGATATTCATTGAATGGAATAAAGTTATCTTCATGGAAATCTGTTGCATTTAGAAAGTAAAATAAAGCAAGATGAGAGCCCTGTCGACTAAAAAACGATTTCACCTGCGTTTCATATTTACACGGTGATGGGTCTATCCACTCAACCCAACCATAATTATCACATGCCAATGTTTTAACTGTAGCCAAGGGAAGAGATTGCTGATGTTTGTTGATCCACTTCACTAAATAATCATATGCAAGATCGGGCTGAAGACTTCTAGGCTTATATGCCAATTTAAGGCCTGATAATAATTCGATCTTAATTACAGTTTTCCCTCCATTATGAGGATCTGATAAACCAGCCCCTACTGAGAATACTTGATCACATTGGAGGCCAAAGAACTGAGATATTAAATGCTTGTCATGTTTAAGCCTAACGAGTAAAAGTTTGACATTATCAATGAAGTTAATTGTGACATTTACAAGTAATCTTGCAAGGACGGGATAATTTAAAAAGAACTTCAGAAGTGTTTTGGGATTGCTATTAAATGCATGCATATAGTTATCATACCTTTCCTTAGATGTGTTGCCTCTATTTAAACCCAATACACTTCTTTGCTTCAAATCTACACTAACACATCGTGCAACTAGATGAGAGATAATGATAACGAGATGATTGTCAAGATCCATCAATGCGTTATCAGATAATAATCCCAGACTTGTAATCGTTGAATACAGTTCTCGACGATAAAAAGTAATGAATGGAGAAGCAAAGCCTGGGAAAAGTGGCGTATTAGCAGATGAAGAGCGTGGAAATAGATTTAACTCATCGAGAGGAATTGGTTGATGTCCTTCGATAATTTGTTGTAAATTAAGTGACCATTCTGGCAAATTATATTGATCATAATTTGGAATATTCGATAAAAGATCTGTTAGGTTTACATTTGTCAAACCTAAGATTTTTAATCGACTGGCAAATGCGTTGTCATCTTTTGGATTCTGTTTCTGTAATATATTCGACCACTTCTGTATTGCATTCTCAACAAGACATTTATTTGGGATTGGTCTTGTAGGACCATCCCAATCAACTAATTCGTCAATTGAAAAAGCACACTCCGCAATTTGAGCCAAATCACGGAGAGTGGATTCCTGGCAGTTTGACAATATTCTATTATGTTAATGGTTGAGATAAAAATGGGATTTTCAGATGCTACGTACCTGGATCAGCTATTACTGACGCAATCGCTGTAGTACCTGCTGCTACACCCGACACCAAAGCACTTGTGCCAATACTAAAGAACGTTGCAATAGCGCAAGCTGTTGATGTGCCACCTGAGCCATATCCGCAATTGTCCAGCGTTTGACCACCACCGGCTACACTCTCCAGGTCAGTATCACTGAGTTCTCCACTGGCTGGATTAAAGGGCACAACAACATGAAATAAATTCTTCTGGTTTTCGTATACATGAATATTCACGCCATCAGGAACCCTGAGATTATTAGCTGCTAAAGCTGATGCAGTGTTATTTAATAATTGGTTTTTAAAACTAGCATCCTTCAATGCTTTTCTTATTATATTAAGGATATAGTTATCTCCAGATGGCAAAATGCTATCCGACTCTGGCAACACAAAATTTCTATCCGAATTTGTATCTATATGTGCAACTACCTCTGCATCAGTTGGAATATTTTCACCAATACTTAACAAGTATTTCTTGGGATCATTTCTAAATTCGTCTAGTTTTGATGGATTGTTCCAGACGTCAGTAATGAAATTAGCTGAGGTGTTGGTCATGATCTTAGTGATGAATGATTGTAGGGTTGATTAATTTAATTGTTTATGATTCTCAGCAGCTATGCCGTTACTGGTTTACGTATGTACCCGCTACTGAACCAGCCGCAATACCTATTCCAACTGTGGTAGATGCAATTGCGGTAGCCCCTGCGGTAAAAAATGCAGCTATACCACAACCAATTGACACACCGCCGCCACTACCAGCACATATTGCTTGAGTTTTTGCATTTTTCCCACCAGCTGCGGCTGACAACTCAGAGTCACTCAATTCACTTGACGCTGGGTTACCGGGTATAACAACATGAAACTCATTTTCTGAGTTCTGAAAAACCTTGACGCCTGTTCCCTTGGGAATATCAAGTCCATTCTGGGCGAGGCAAGTATTAGGATCGCTAATTAACGAATGTTTAAATGAATCATCTGACAAGGCCTTCTTGATTACATCTGTTGTAGTGCTTGATACATCTGGCAATTCACTTATGTCCTTAGGTAGTACAAGATAAAAACTCTTGTCAGATGCAAAATGTGCAAAAACTTTCGCGTTAGCAGGGAAAACCTCTCCCTTTTCAATTAGATATTCCTTGGGAGAATCCTCAAATTTTATTTTCTCGCTTGGATTGTCCCAAAGAGTTCTAACCAGTGATGAAAAATCTAGTGACATGGGTGAGGAGGAATGCTCACTCTGGATTGTAGTCGACTAAAGAGGCATTGATCGAATCAGTACATACAATTAGACTATGTAACACGGCGTAAAACAATGCCCCACTTTAATGCTATCAACTTCTAAAGCTAACTTGTTTATGGCCTCGATCATTTCGGAAGGTATGACAAAATTAATAGCTATCAGGTTTCGTGCTCGCTGCTACTAGCCAGCCATTCGAGCCATGAAGGCAAAAGGGAATTAATCTAGTTATTGCTAAAAAAGAACTTGATTGAAAGTTATTTGTACTCATAGTCAATAGTGGATATTCAGCATACCTAATTAAAAACTATAAAACCAAAGTCAAATTCATTCGCAATCCCACCAGCTAAAAAGTTTGTACGTACACGTTACAGACAAACCAGTAAGCCCCCCCGCACCACCAGCAGCACTTTCTAGTTCTTGAGCTGAAAGGTCCCCAGAGAGGCGTTGACGAAGTGAAGTTAGGTTTTCTGTCGTGATTGAGAAACCAGCAGCTTTGGCAATGCCTACAATGTCTGCGTCTTTTGCCTTTAGCTGTTCCTGCAAGGTTGTGTCTGATTGCAGCTTTGAGATGAATGCCTTGAGTTGTTCTTCTGACATCAGTCGTTGTTTGCTAGACCACCATATATTGACCAATCTAAGGCTAATGAGTGCAATTATCGGCTTAGCCGAAATTGATTGTAACACATAAGGCTTCTTAGAATTACAACTTAGTCACAGTATTGCACTACTCGAATGCCCTCGGTCAGTCCTTTGCTTAAAGGGCCGCCGGGAGTTACAAGAGCTAGCAGCAAGCACAAGAGGGTTTCTCCAGGCCAGCAGCAATTACCTTGGGATTGGTATGTAAGGCTTAGTCAAATAGCAGAAGATTGGCATCAACTTGCTATGAAGTTCCGTAGGGCAAATGGAATCAGATGTAGTCGATACAATCAGCAGCTAGGAACTCGTCCTTATCAACACCAAGCAATGTGGTGTCTGCAGCTATGCGAACAGTTATGAGATTATTCTGATTTTGAGGAATTCTCAATCCTAAGCCACACACCTCATTCAATGCCACATGCTCCTGTTGACAGTCAGGTCCGCTATGTGAGGGGTCAAAGGTAACAACTAAAGAGTTATTTAGGGTCTATTCTCAATATTGCATTTTTGCTTTTTATTGCAGACTCACTTTGGTTGAGAAGTAATCAACCCAAAGGCAGAAATAACAAATCTGCTCTTAAGTGTCTTAGGATATAACCATACGCCAACAATGGTCGAGACCAAAGCTGTGACAACGAAAGTAGTGACTTGACCTAGTGAACCTGCTAAATAGACTTTGGAATTCAGAAATGGTAAGTCAACTAGAGATCCGACTGTTCCCCAAATCATTACCCAAACAGATACGTAGAAAATTCCGAACCAATCATTCTTTGTCATGTGACCAAAACAATGAAAACCATGTCGATTATAGCCAGAATCTGACAAGTTTGATGCATGTAACCTTAGATTGTTTTGGAGAAGATAGTCAAACGATAGCTTCTAATGCGAAAAATTATATTATTTAACAAAGACTGGGGCTTGTATTGTTTAACTTCGCCCAAGTCCTGATTGTTGTGAGTCTAATGGGGCGATGAAATACATTACAATTAGCACAAACAAAGGTATACATAAAAATAATGGTATTGGCGTATAGGTATATTTGCGAGCATACAAATCAACTAAGCATCGCGAAAGCGTTGATCTCCCTTCCTTAGGAATTATATTGCTTATAGTCTTATAATAAATTAAGCAGATCTATGACTAGCATTTTTACTTTGGGTTAGTACCATAAAGTGTATGTTTTGTTCAGAAGGAGCAAGTTTGGCATTTTGATCGAAAATAATTGCTTATGCATTGTCAATAATGAAAAGATTCATTGTTGGCTTGCGCAGGTCAATAGAAAGCCCGCTACAGAGAAGATGATGTGTGTATATTTCCTTCATCCATCGATGAATGGTTACGGTCTTAGCGGGAGCCTTGGGATTAATTAACTTCCCAAATCCCCTCACCATTCTGACTTTCCAATTCCTTCATTGACAATCCTGACCCAGCACAATTTGCATCTTTAAGTGATTTCCATCTTCTTTGTAGTTCGATGGTTGACCATTCATTGTTGTCTTCCTTAAGGTTATTATATTCGTCGCCATTTAACTGGGTACTCTCAGCAGGTTTGGCCATTGTCTGGAATTGACTTTTATTACTCTAGCTATTCTTTCTTGCAATTGGGATTATCAAAGACAAATAGATGTATAGGCGGTTAAACTAAGCGGTAAGTATGTTAGATCCTAGGACAGGGTGTAGAGAAGAGTTGATTTGGAGATTATTAAATAGCTTAAGTTCAACTTGATATTTTTCTCTATTGATACAATTGACAGGGTTTATATACGCTGCTGATCTCATTTGCGATAAAAGTGATGAGACTGGGTATATTTTCATTCTTTCGCCTTCATTTAAGCTGTGATAATCTTCATGCTAATTGGGATGCGTTATGCAATTAGACCAATTGATTCACGTTGTAAGTATAATTAAAGTTTTTTGGGATACAGCCTAGCTATCTTTTCTGCTTGTAGCTTATCCCGATAGGCTGTTATATCTTTGTCTGGATTGATATCATCACTCTTTATCAAGA
>PVBE012354512.1_pt1 | contig 23754 bp, 18 predicted proteins | sample 1631181 | NCBI WGS metagenome assembly PVBE01 (sample SAMN08397723, study PRJNA350692) | Marine metagenome, whole genome shotgun sequencing project. | isolation source: water | place: Pacific Ocean | collected 2012-04 | reverse complement strand
CGGTAGCGGTGTCGGTATCGGTGTCCGTGTCCGTGTCGGTATCTGTGTCCGTATCCGTGTCGGTGTCGGTGTCGGTGTCGGTGTCGGTATCCGTGTCGGTGTCCGTATCCGTATCCGTATCCGTGTCCGTATCCGTGTCGGTATCCGTGTCCGTGTCCGTGTCCGTGTCCGTGTCGGAATCGGCGGCGGTGTCATCACTTGTAGTGTCGTCCTCCTTGACCTCGTTGTCGCAGGCTGTGAACAGGCCGAGAACCAGGATGAAAGAAAACAGCGTTCGCATCGGTACCCTCCGGGGTGTTCATTGTGCACGGTATGAAGGTGCATCACAACCACTGTGTGGCCGGTCGCGGTGCCCCAGAGTAGAGAGCCGCCGAGATGCCGCGTCCCACACCATTTCATCCGCGAACTGCCGCCTACTCCACGAGCTTCGCGTGGAAGGAGTGGGCCGGGTACGCCGCGGTCTGCAGCTACGATGCGCACTCCGAGGCGGAGTACTTCGCGGTTCGCAGTACAGCCGGCTTGCTGGACATCACGCCGCTTTACAAGCTGGACCTCAAAGGTCCGGATGCAGCCCGCCTGCTCTCCCGGGTGTGGACCCGGGACATAGCCCCCATCGGTGTGGGGCGAGTGGTCTACAGCGCCATGTGCGATGCAGCTGGACACATGCTCGATGACGGAACCATTGCGCGACTCGGACCCCAGCACTTTCGATGCACCAGCTCCGAGCCGTGGGGCGCCTGGATTGGCAGACACGGGCGCGGCATGGACGTCACCATCGAAGACACCACGGACACCGTCGCAGCCCTGGCACTGCAGGGCCCCCGCGCACGCCAGATCCTCAAGCCAGTGGTTGAGTTCGACATGGACCGCATGCGCTTCTTCCGGGTCCGTGCCACCACACTCAGCGGCATCCCAGTCCACATCTCTCGCACCGGGTACACCGGTGACCTCGGCTACGAGATCTGGGTGGACAACGAGAAGGCCGTGGACCTCTGGGATGCGCTCATGGCTGCCGGAGAGCCGCATGGGATGATCCCCATCGGCCTCGATGCCCTGGATGTCTCCCGAATCGAGGCCGGCTTTGTGCTCCAGGGCATCGATTACATCACCGCGAGACGGTGCCTCATCACCGCCCAGAAGTCCACACCAGATGATGCTGGCCTGGGCTGGACGGTGGACCTGGAGCGCGAACCGTTCATCGGGCAGGCCGCGATTCAGGCAGAGCGCCAGAGGGGCTCGACCTGGGACCTGGTGGGACTGGAGATCTCCTGGCCGGAGATCGAGGCCCTGTATGCCAGCTACGGGGTGCCCCCCCACCTCGCTCCTGTGGCCTGCAGATCTGCGGTTCCGGTCTACGATGCTGAGGGTGTTCAGGTCGGGCAGGCCACCTCGACTACCTGGTCTCCCACCACCAAGCGCTACCTGGCGCTGGCCCAGATCCGGCGCCCGCACAACAAGGTCGGGAACACGCTTCAGATCGAGCACACCGTGGAGTTTGAGCGCCGACGTGTCGGAGCCACCGTGGTGGACAAGCCCTTCTTTGATCCGCCTCGCAAGCGGAGCACGCCGGGAGCAAGGAAGAAGGAGGTGACACCGTGAGTGCCAAGTACGATGCCATCATCGTGGGTGGTGGCCACAACGGGCTGGTGTGTGCGGCCTACCTGGCCAAGGCGGGCAGGAAGGTCCTCGTGCTCGAGCGGCGCCATCTCGTTGGTGGTGCGGCTGTCACAGAAGAGATCTACCCGGGCTTTCAGTACTCGGTCTGCTCCTATGTCGTGAGCCTGCTTCGGCCTGCCATCATCCGCGACCTGGAGCTGTCTCGATTCGGCCTGCAGGTGGTGCCCCTGGAGTGCACCTTCACCCCGTACCCAGACGGTCGCTCCCTGGTGCGCAATTCCGATCCGGACCAGACCCGGAGGGAGATTCAGGCTTTCTCTCGAAAGGATGCGGACATCTACCCGGAGTTTGGTCAGGCCATGGGGCAGCTGGCACGCTTCGCCAAGCCGATCATCGATGAAGTAGCACCCGAGCCAGCATCGCTGGACCCACGGGAGTTGATGCGGCTTCTGGGTCTGGGCAAGCGCTTCCGTGAGCTCGGCGATGACCTCGCCACACTGCAGTACAAGCTCACCACCATGAGTGCAGTCGACTTCCTGCAGGAGTGGTTTGAGACGGATCAGCTCATCGCGCCCATGGCCTGCAGCGGCATCATCGGCACGATGCTCGGCGTGAAGTCGCCCGGCACCGCCTATGTCCTCCTCCACCACTACATGGGGGAGATCGATGGTTCATCGAGGGCATGGGGCTTTGCGAGAGGCGGAACCGGTGCCATCTCCGAGTCTATCGCCAGATCGGCAGCACACTTCGGCGCAGAGATCCGCTGCAATGCTGCGGTCTCGAAGATCAAGGTCCGAAGGGGAGAGGCCACCGGTGTGGTGCTCGAAAACGGAGATGAGATCGATGCCAAGATCGTCATCAGCGGCTGCGAGCCCCGCCTGACCTTCATGGGCCTGGTGGGAGAAGAAGAGCTGCCCGGTGACTTCGTGACCGGCATCAAGCGATTCAAGCTCCGAGGAAGCTCGGGAAAGGTCAACCTTGCCCTGGATCGATTCCCGGACTTTGCATGCCGCCCAGGTGACGGCGGCCACGTCCGTGGAGACATCAGCATTGCGCCCAGCACGGACTACCTGGAGCGGGCCTATGACGAGGCCAAGTACGGAAAGTTCTCATCCAAGCCCTTCCTCAACATCGTGTTCCCCAGTCTCCTGGACCGGGACATGGCGCCTGTGGGCAAGCATGTGATGAGCATCTTCGTGCAGTACGCGCCCTACCACCTCGCGGATGGGCCCGAGACCTGGCCGGACCACAAGGAGGCATTCGGGGACGCAGTGGTCGACACACTCGCCGAGTACTGCCCCACGCTCAAGGAGAGCATCCTGCACCGTCAGGTGGTGACCCCGTGGGACCTCGAGCAGGAGTTCGGGCTGACCGAGGGCAACATCTTCCACGGAGAGCTCAGCCTCGACCAGCTGCTCTTCCAGCGCCCGGTCCCAAAGTGGGCTCGGTACAAGACCCCGGTCCATCGGCTCTGGCTGTGTGGCTCCGGGGCACACCCCGGCGGGGGCGTGATGGGTGCACCCGGGCAGCTCGCCGCCGAGAAGATCCTCAAGACGGGGGCCTGCTGATGGGCCGGTCAATCGTCATCGGTGGGGGCCCCAATGGCCTGGCAGCAGCGGCCACGCTGGCCAGCCAGGGGCACCAGGTGAGCCTGCTCGAGGCACTCCCCCAGGTCGGAGGACGTGCTGCCTCGGAGGAGTTTCACCCTGGCTATCGGACCACGGGCCTGCTCCACGACACAGAGCGAGTGCAGCCCTGGGTAATCGATGCCCTTGGTCTCAAGCGGTACGGTCTCCAGACCCAGGCACCGCCAGCGGTAGCTATTGCCGGCCCGGATGGACGTGCGGTCGTCTTGCCCAGCGATGTGGATGCGGCTGTCGCCAGCCTCGATTCCTCGGCCTCCGGACTCGGTGCCAGGTGGCGGGCCTGGCACGACGATGTCCAGGCCTCGGCAGGTGCTGTCCGTGCCCTGAGTGCGGGCCCACCCCCAGACATCGCCTCCGATGCAGCACTCTTGCCTCTGGCCCTCCACGGCCTGAAGGTGTTCCGCCTCGGGCGGGCCCGGATGATGGAGCTGCTGCGTACCGGCCCACAGTGTGCGGAGGACTGGCTGGATGAGTGGTTCATGGACCGCACCCTCCAGGCGGGTCTCGTCCTCCCGGGACTGCTCGGGACATGGATGGGACCCCGCTCTCCCACGAGTGCGGCAGCTGTCTTGTTCTCGGCTGCACTCGCTGGAGAGGAGGTTGTGGGTGGACCTGCCGGGCTGACTCGGGCCCTCACGGCAGCGTGTGCCAGTGCCGGAGTCACCGTGCAGACCCAGGCAGAGGTGGAGCAGATCTGTGTGGAGTCGGGTGCCGTCAAGGCAGTCCGGCTATGCGATGGCACGGTGCTGGATGCAGACGTGATCGTCAGTACACTGGGCCCCCGCCGGACTCTTCGGGCATTGGTGGACCCCTTGCAGCTGCCCTTCGCACTCGATGAGGCATCCGCCCCGATTCGGACACGCGGCATTGTGGCCAAGGTCGATCTGGCGCTCTCGGGACCGCTTCTGCACCCAGCCCACCCAGACACCCCACTTGCTCGGATCCGCGTGGCACCGGACCTCGTGACCCTGGAGCGAGCATTCGACGATGCCAAGCACCGGCGTATGCCTGCGGCTCCGGCCCTGGACATCCGGGTGCCCTCCGTCGAGGATGCCAGCCTGGCGCCAGAGGGTCATCATGTGGCCAGCGTGCTGGTCTTTGGTGCGGCCCACGACCTGGACGGCGGATGGACCACTGCTGCTCGAGACGCCCTGGGCGAGGCGACCCGGGCTGTCCTGGAGCGATATCTTCCGGGCAGCACCCAGCAGATCGTCGCCGAGCGCGTGCAGACCCCGGCAGACCTCGAGGCGCGGTACGGCCTGGAGGGCGGACACCTCTTCCACGCGGAGCTGGGACTCGATCAAATCATGAGCTTCCGACCACACCCTCGGCTCGCGCAGTACAGCACTGCCATCGGCGGCCTGGTTCTGGGCGGAGCGGGTATGCACCCTGCTGGGGGACTGACCTGCGCTCAGGGGGTCCTTGCGGCTAGAGCCGTGGGCTGATCAGAACCAGCTGGGGCAGGTCGTACCCTTCACGATTGCGCCCATATCCACGTCCTCGAGGGCGCACGGCCCTATCTGCTGGAACCGGTAGCCCTTGACGCTACCGGTGATGGTTCGCTCGGTGCTGACCACCTCGATGCTGAAGGTCTGGCCTGTCCGGATCTCAGCCAGGCACTCCCGTGTTGGCTTGGTGGGAACATAGAGGCCGAGGTGAGAATTCGGCAGGCCTGTCACCCGGATGATGAACTCGTTCTCGCAGGGGCTGACCTTCAGTCGAAGGCCGGAGATCTTGCCCGCTGCCTGTACCTTCTCGTCAAAGACGGACTGGTCGACCAGCTCGCCGGCCTCCACCACAGTGGCCTCGAAGGTGTGGGTTGTGCTTCCCTCCGGCATGTAGCTCACCATGTAGATCACGTAGACCAGCACGGGCACCATGTTGGCGCGAGATGCCCAGCGCCCCAGCCGGGGGGACCCATACCGCGCACTCTTTCCGCCCAGGATGACCCCGACTGCGGCGAGGAAGACGGTGATGAAGCCATAGCCCCAGGGAAGGAAGGCAAGCCCCAGGCTGGCCATCGCGATCAGCAAGGAAAAGAAAGCGTACACCCGGCCTGCAAGGCCAGGTGGAGCGGGGCTGGGGTCAGACTCTGGGGGCTCGGACACAGACATGGGGAGGTAGCTCCGTTGACACGCTAAGAGCCAGAAGCTACCGAATCCACCGCTTCGGGGCAAATCCGCAAGCGACTGTGGGGCGGTATTGGGCACCGATCAACGCATTCACTTCCCTGCTGAGGGTGGGGACGAGCCGGGCCTGGTTCACCGTGTCACGGCCAGTCAAGCTGGCTGGGATCTGCTGAACATGGAGGTCCGCCGTGTGACTCCGGGCGCACCCTGGAGACATGCCAGCGGCGGACACGAGGTAGCGATCGTCATCCTCGGTGTTACCTGCACCGTGCGATCGGACAAGGGGGAGTGGGCGCAGATCGGTGGACGCGTGGATGTCTGGAGCGGGATGCCCACAGCCCTCTACCTACCCAGGAATACCACCTTCGAGGTGATGGCTTGCTCACCTGAGTTGGAGCTCGCCCACTGCTGGGTCCCCACGGAGAGGGACACCCTTGCCCAGCTGGTACGTCCAGAGGACTCTCGCCTGGAGATCCGCGGCGGACACAACGCGACGCGGCAGATCAACGACATCATCCCGCCAGGCTTTGGTTCTCACCGGATCGTGGCCTGTGAGGTCTACACACCCGGCGGAAACTGGAGCAGCTATCCGCCCCACAAGCACGACACCCATCTGGAGTCGGAGGATGGAACGGTCATGGAGGCCGACCTCGAGGAGTTCTACTTCTACAAGGTGCGAGGCAAGGGTGGCTACGCCATCCAGCGGGTCTACACCGATGACCGCAGCCTGGATGCCACGGCCATAGCGGAGAACAACGACATCGTCTTGGTGCCCGAGGGCTACCACCCGGTCAGCGCTGCATATGGCTACGACTGCTACTACCTGAACTTCCTGGCCGGTAGCGCGCAGACTCTCGCTGCCACAGACGATCCTGCTCATGCATGGACCAAGAAAACCTGGGACATCCAGGACCCGCGCCTGCCGATGGTGACTCTCGACGGGGGGCGGTAGCATGGCTTCCTTCGACCTTGTCACGATGGGCCGAAGCTCCATCGATCTGTACTCACAGGACGTGGGAAAGCCGTTCGAGGAGATCGGTGGTTTTGCTGCCTACGTGGGGGGATGCCCGACGAACATTGCTGTGGGCGTGCGTCGCCTGGGACTTGAGACCCGACTGCTGACGGCAGTAGGCACGGATCCGGTCGGCGACTTCATCCTCCGCTTCCTGGAGAGAAACGACGTGGACACCGCGCTTATTGTTCGAAAGGACGACAGGCGGACCAGTGCTGTGCTCCTCGGGATTGAGCCACCCGACCGTTTTCCCCTGGTCTTCTACCGGGAGGGCTGTGCCGACATTGCGCTTTGCATCGACGATGTGCCGAAAGCTGCCCTCGCCAGCACACGGGCCTTCCTCCTGACAGGTACCGGTCTCTCGGCTGAGCCCAGCCGAAGTGCAACCATGCTGGCCTGCGAGCACGCCCGGGAGGCCGGCGCGATGGTCGTCCTCGACGTGGACTTCCGCGCCGATCAGTGGCACGACGTTCGAGCGTTCGGTGTGGTGCTGCGCAGCGTGCTTCCCATGGTCGATCTCGTGATCGGTACCGAGGAGGAGCTCATCGCACTCGGCGGGGCCACCTCGGTGCAGATCCTCGGCTCACAGGTATCCAGCCCCCTGGTCGATGGTGATCTGGTCGCTGCGCTGGAGCTGGCTCTCGCTGCTGGTCCACAGGCCGTGGTCCTCAAGCAGGGTGCTCACGGTGCTAGCGTGTACCTCAGTGATGGTGAGGTCATCGAGGCAGCTCCGTTTCCGGTGGAGATCACGAACGTTCTGGGTGCTGGAGATGCCTTTGCCTCGGGCCTGCTCTTTGGCCGCCTGAGCGGCTGGGACTGGCACCGATCTGCCCGTCTGGGCAACGCCGTGGGAGCCATCGTCGTGACCCGACCGGGATGCGCGGACTTCATGCCAACCATGGACGAGGTGGAGGAGTTCATCGCCTCTCGGGGAGGGATGGAGTGAGCTTCCGCGCGGAGGATGTGCTGCCCAAGACCCTGTATGCAAGGGTCACGGACCGACGGGTCACGGACCCCACGGCAGTGCTCTGGGCGGCTACAGAGCGGCGACGACGTGAGAGGCTGGCGCCAGACGGGCGGCTGGTCCTCATCGCTGCGGACCACCCGGCCCGGCGCGTCAATGCAGCAGGGGGTGCCCCCCTCGCCATGGCGGATCGGCGGGACCTGCTGGCGCGCATACAAGCTGTCCTGCGGGCGGGCCTGGCAGACGGGGTCATGGGGAGCATGGATGTGCTCGAGGACCTGTTGATCCTCCATCAGCTCGAGACCGAGGACGGCGGCGAGGGACTGCTACATGACAAGGTCCTGGTTGCCAGCATGAACCGCGGCGGCCTGGCAGCGACCGCCTGGGAGATGGATGACCCGGTCACCGGCCCGAGTGCTGAGGCATGCGCCCGGTCCGGCATGGATGGGGGCAAGCTGCTGCTGCGTCTGTGCCCATCAGATCGAGGCACGCTCCGCACGATGGAGCAGTGTGCGAGGGCCATCACCGAGCTCAACCACCGACGACTCACCTGCTTTCTCGAGCCCCTGGCTGTGCGGCGGACTGATGGCTGCTTCAAGGTCCTTGCCGACGCTACTGAGATCACTCGCGCGGTGGGCGTGGCCCAGGCGCTCGGGGACTCCTCTCACGGCATGTGGCTCAAGCTCCCCTGGTGTGAGGATTTCGAGAGGGTCGCGGCTGCCACCACACTGCCCATCTTGATGCTCGGCGGGCCTTCTGGCGGCGAGCTGCCGGCATTTACCGCACGACTCGCCCAGGCCATGGCCGCTGGCAGCAATGTCCGCGGAGTCATGGTGGGTCGCAGCCTGCTGTATCCGGAGAGCTCTGACCCTCTCTCCGAGGCAGGTGTCATCCACGCTCAGGTCCACGGGAGCTGATGTGAACACGAGACGTCTCACCATGTCCCAGGCCCTCATCGCCTTCCTCGCGCAGCAGTATGTGGAGCGAGACGGGGAGAAACACCGGTTCTTTGGCGGCTGCTTTGGCATCTTTGGCCACGGCAATGTGGCGGGCGTGGGACAGGCGCTTCACCAGAGCTCGGACCTGCCCTATCTGCAGTCTCGAAACGAGCAGGCCATGGTCCACGCTGCGGCGGCCTACGCAAAGATGCACGATCGACTCCGTGCGCTGGCCTGCACGACCTCCATTGGTCCAGGCGCCACGAATATGCTGACCGCGGCAGCGGGGGCGACCATCAACCGACTGCCTGTGCTGCTGCTCCCTGGCGACATCTTCGCCCGTCGCAACGTGGCACCGGTTCTCCAGCAGCTCGAGCGGACCGACACCCAGGATGTGGGCGTGAACGACTGCTTCAAGCCCATCTCCAGGTACTGGGATCGAATCAACCGACCCGAGCAGCTCCTGACAGCCCTGCCGGAGGCCATGCGGGTGCTGACCTCACCAGCCCAGACCGGTGCTGTCACCTTGTGCCTACCCCAGGATGTACAGGCAGAGGCGTGGGACTATCCGGAGGCACTCTTTAAGCCGCGGGTCACGCTCATCGGTCGCCCCCGAGCGGATGAGGCGCTCCTCTCCCGTGCCGTCGACTGGATACGCGCGGCACAAAGGCCCCTCATCGTGGCCGGCGGCGGGGTCATCTACGCGGGCGCAACCAACGCGCTTGCAGCCTTCGCTGCGGCTACGGGCATCCCGGTTGCGGAGACTCAGGCAGGTAAGGGGGCGCTGAGATGGGACCACCCATCGGCTGCCGGTGCCGTGGGCGTGACCGGCACACCACTGGCCATTGAGCTGGCCCGGGAGGCTGACCTGGTGATCGGCATCGGCACCCGGTACTCGGACTTCACCACGGCATCCAAGACCGGGTTCCAGCACCCCGATGTGCGCTTCATCAACATCAATGTGGCTGAGTTCGATGCCTTCAAGCACGCAGCACTGCCGCTGGTGGCGGATGCGAAGGTCACCGTGGAGGAGCTTGCCGCCCGCCTGGCAGGGCACGAGGTGAGCGCGGACTACAGAGCCAGGGTCACCACGGGCGCAGCGGACTGGAACAAGCAGGTGCAGGCGGTCTACGACACTCGCCATGCACCGCTGCTCTCCCAGGGGCAGGTCATCGGTGCCGTGGAAGATGCGGCAGGCGATCGCGGCGTGGTCTTGTGCGCTGCGGGCAGCCTTCCTGGAGATCTGCACAAGCTCTGGCGGGCCAGGGACCGCAAGTCCTACCACCTGGAGTATGGCTACTCGTGCATGGGCTACGAGGTGGCCGGCGGGCTGGGCGTCAAGCTGGCCGCACCCGACCGAGAGGTCTTCATCATGGTGGGGGATGGCTCCTACTTGATGATGGCCCAGGAGATCGTCACGGCCATCCAGGAGGGCATCAAGATGGTGGTGGTCGTGCTGGACAACCACGGCTACGCCAGCATCGGTGGGCTCTCCGCCAGCCTGGGCAGCGATGGCTTCGGTACCCGGTACAAGCACCGTTCATCCGGCGGGAAGCTGGACGGAGCCCCCCTGCCCATCGACTTTGCCCAGAACGCACAGAGCATGGGCGCTCTTGCGCTTCGCGCCACCTCCCACGAGGAGCTGGTGGCGGCGCTGGACCAGGCCAAGGCAGCAGACCGGACCACGGTTGTCGTGGTGGAGGTGGATAGGGAGCACCGGGTCGGCGGCTCGGGTGCGTGGTGGGATGTGCCCGTGGCGGAAGTCTCCGAGGTGCCGGAGGTCCAGGCTGCCCGTGTGGACTGGGAGGCACATCGAGCCACCGAGCGAGACCTGCTGTGAGCGCCCTCATTCGCGTGGCCAATGCGCCCTGCTCCTGGGGAGTGCTCGAGTTTGATGGAATGGCGCCCCCTGCGGATGCCACCCGGGTTCTCGACGAGATAGCAGCCAGCGGTTTTTCGGGCACAGAGCTGGGTGACTGGGGCTTCATGCCCACCGAGCCCGGCCCCCTCAGAGAGCTCCTTCAGGCCCGCGGACTCGAGATGGTCGGTGCCTTCGTGCCGGTCCCGCTTGCCAGGCCCAGGGAGGCCGAGGTCGGTGTGGAGACCGCGGTGCGGACGGCAGAGCTACTGGCTGCCATCTCGCCTGATGCCTTCATCGTGCTGGCCGATGACAATGGCTCGGACCCGACACGAGTGGCCAGGGCGGGCCGGATTCGGGCCGAGCACGGGCTGGACGAAGCCCGGATGGACCAGGCAGCAGCCATCGCGGATAGGGTCGCAGCCGCCGTGCACAGCCAGGCGGGTCTGCGCACCGTCTTCCACCACCACGCTGCTGGGTACATCGAGACCCCGGCGGAGACGGTGGCCTTGCTGGAGCGGACGAGTCCCCACCATCTCGGCCTGTGCCTGGATACCGGCCACTGGACCTTCGGTGGCGGTGATCCGGTCGCCGCACTCAGCGAGCTTGGGGATCGGGTCTGGCATGTGCACTTCAAGGACTGCCATCCCGACATCACCGGGCATGTCCATGCATCTGAAGCGGACTACTTCTCAGCGGTGCGCCAGGGTGTCTTCTGTGAGCTCGGACAGGGTAGCGTGGACTTCCCAGCACTGGTTGAGGTACTGAAGCGCAGAGAGTATGACGGCTGGATTGTCGTCGAGCAGGACGTGCTTCCCGGCATGGGAAGCCCGCTTCAGAGCGCGGTCCGGAACCGGGGCTACCTTGCCCGGCTGGGGCTCTAGGGAGGACGCATGGCAGGAATACAGATGGGTATCATTGGTGTGGGGCGCATCGGTCGGCTGCACGCCGAGCACCTGGCGACCCGTGTGCCAGGGGCCGGGGTCGCAGCCATCTGCGATGTGAACCAGGAGGCGGCACGAGAGGTGGCTGATAGCCTGCGGGTACCCCGCGTCTACGCGGATCCCGAGGCTCTCTGCAAGAGCCACGAGGTGCACGCTGTCGTCATCTGTACCTCGACCGACACCCACGCAGACCTGATCGAGCTGGCCGCAGCATCTGGAAAGCACATCTTCTGCGAGAAGCCCATTGCTCTGGACCTGGCGCGCATCGATCGCGCCGTCGCTGCGGCAGATGCCGCCAAGGTGAAGGTCCAGGTGGGCTTCAATCGACGGTTTGATCCGGGCTTCGCCGCTGTCCAGGCACAGGTTGCTGACGGCGTGGTGGGCCCAGTTCACCTGGTCCGGATCACCAGCCGCGATCCCCATCCACCCCCGCCCGAGTACGTGAAGGTCTCCGGCGGGATCTTCATGGACATGACGATTCACGACTTTGACATGGCCCGCTTCCTGGTGGGCAGTGAGCCCAAGCGGATCCTGGCCACAGGTGCGGTGCGCATCGACCCGGCCATCGGGGCGGCAGGAGATGTGGACACGGCGGTGGTGTTGATCGAGCACGAGGACGGCACGCTGACCACGATCGACAACTCCAGGAAGGCGGTCTACGGCTACGATCAGCGGGTGGAGGTCTTTGGCGCAGAGGGTGTCTTGTGGGCCGAGAACAAGACCTCTCACAACACCGGCCACGGGGATGCAAGCGGCATGCACCGCCCGCTGCCGCAGCACTTCTTCATGGACCGATATACCGAGAGCTTTGTCGCTGAGATGTCCGCCTTTGTCGCCTCTATTCTCGGCGGCACCGAGTCCCCTGTGACCGGACACGATGGACGGGTACCGGTGGTGATGGCGATGGCGGCCCGCCGCTCCCTGGATGAAGCACGCTGGGTCAGCTTGACCGAGATCGGGTAAAACGGAAGGGCGGAGGATCCCAATGGCTCGCTTGATCCGGATCGCGCTGGTGCTGATGGTAGCTGGCTGCAGCAGCGATGGTTCGCCCAAGGGTGGGGCCGATGGGAGTGACGACCCCGGCGCCCTGGATTCCGCGGGTCCGGGGGACTCGGGCGATACGGGTGACGACACCGGAGCTGAGCCCCTACCTTTGCTCAACGGTGAGTTCCTGGTTGGGTTCAAGGTGGGCCCCGTGGCTGGTCTGGTGGTCTCACTCCAGGTCGAGATCGCCATGTCTGTGGATGAGGAGGGCCAGCGCACCATGGATGCCTTCATCCTCCGTGCCTCGGATGGGATCGATGCTGTCAGCGATGACCTCACCATGGTGAGCGGAGTGCCGGTGGCGGCGGACGGGAGCTTCTCAGTGGATCTGCCCCTGTTTACGCTGCCCGCGGAGTTCTCACCTACGAGCAACCCGGTGGACATCGACAGCGTCATGACCGGTACGGTGCAGTCGGGCGCGTTCTTCTGCGGGGACGTGACAGGGACCATCGTGTCCTTCGATATGGACCTGGCGGGTAGCACCTTCGGCGGTATCCCCTGGGCGGATCGCATCCTGGGTGCACCGGCTGGCTGTGAGGATGTGGAGATCGAGGAGGTCCCACGGATCAGCGACTGCCCATCCATGGCTACAGGGCGGAGCACTGACTTTGTGTCGGGTGGAATCGAGCGGGAGCTCGAGCTCATCGTGCCGGACGACCACACCACCTTGGAGACCTGGCCCCTGCTCCTTGCCCTGCACGGTATCGGGAGCGACATCGATGCGATTGTGGACGGCAGTGATCTTCGGGAGAAAGCCGCCGCGCTGGGCGTGATTGTCGTGGCACCGCAGGCCATGGATCGTGGCGGAACGGCGGCCTGGGACCCGGTGGGCCCGCCCGCGGTCAACCTGGACATCGTGCTGGCTGATGATCTGATCAAGTGCGTCTCCGAGCAGTACTCCGTCGATCCAGATCGTATCTATGTCTCCGGCATGAGCCTGGGCGGGATCATGACGGGGACTCTCATCGCTACGCGCTCAGAGGTCTTTGCCGCTGCCATGCCCTTTTCCGGCGGCTTTATGACAGCACTCGGGCCGGACACCCTTCCCATTCCCACCCTGGTCTCCTGGGGTGGTGTGGAGGACACCCACTATGGGCAGGACTTCAACTACCTGGCGGGGGAGATGCTCGCCGACCTCACCGAAGCCGGTCACGGCGTGGTCTCGTGCAATCACGACACAGGACACAACCTGGATCCGGAGCACTGGGACTACGCGCTGACCTTCCTGATGGACCACAACCGAAGCAGCCGGGCCCTGGCCTATGAAGACAGCCTCCCGGCCAGCTTCCCTGCTTACTGTGGGATTGTCTCAGCGGACGATCGGTGAACGCCTTCCTGAGCCGAATACCGCGCCATCTCCGGCTGACATTGGCCTTCGTGCTGGGGATGCTCTGGGACCTCACCACTCTCCGCAGGATCGATGACCTCGGAGACAATGTGGGTCTCCTTGGTGGGATGGTGGTCCTGGCAGTGGTGCTGGTTCTCTCCCTTCGGGTTCAGGCTGGGCGGTCTCTCCCCGGTCGCTGGGGGCTGCTGCTGCTGCTCGTGTCTAGCGCTGCGGTTCTCTACCAGGTCTTTGCCGTCTTCATCGGTGCGGTAGACCTGGGCGACATGGCCTGGGCCCGGCAGGCCTGTGCGGATGGATGCTGGTTGCCCTCCCTGGGGGCGGAGGACGTGGTGAACCGGGTGGAGGCTGGCCTGACCGTCCTGGGCTGCCTGGGCCTCACGATGGTCGGCGGGGCCATGATGGCTGATTCAGGCTTCCTGAACCGACACCGGGTGGGCTTTGGTGTGTTCCGGCAGTTCATGTGGGGGAACATCCTCTCGGCCTACGTCATCTTCTACTACAAGGCTGCAGATGTGGGACCAGCCTTGCTCTACGTAGGGCTGCTCGTGATCCTGCTGCTCCTCAACGAGTGGCTGCCTGAGCGTCATCGCCGTGGGTCGGCTGAGCTCATCATCTACCAGTTCTGCGCCTTCTCCTTCCTGCTGTACTTCCTGCCTGTGGCCGCGGCGTATATGCCCATAGACCACCGGGAGTGGACCCCCATCCGGACCCTCTTGCTCCGGCCAGGTACCTGGACCCCATTTGTCCTGGCGGCCTCGGGAGCACTGGCGGCCTGCCTCATCGTCTGCGTGGGCGCCAACATCGGTCGCAGGGGGTCAGAGGAGATACCGGAAGTCCAGGCAACGGTGGACGGGCCAGTGCTGGCCAGACCGAGCCTGTTCCGGACAGTCTTGATCCAGGGACGCATCTGGGTGGTGATGTTGCTGGGCCTTGCAGCACTCCGCTGGATGGAGGCCATTCCGCCCGCTCCGCTCGCATTGATGCGGCAGAAGCTGGATGCCCGGCGAGTGGGCCCCAGAGAGCTTCGCTGCTTTGGTCGAAAGCTCACCCGGGCCAAGGAAGACCTGGTGGCAGTCAAGCGATTCAAGTTCCCTGCGGATCGCCGGACCTGGCTGGTGCTCAAGGCGAAGATCTTCTCTCCCCGACACATGGTGGTCCCGGTCAGTGTGGAGTGGGAGTACTTCGAGGCCCCCAGTAGGGGTGGACGCTGGTGGGATCCAGATGCCTACTGGCACGAGGTCAAGGGTGGCCGGCAGGTGCAGGTGCCGGGCTGGGATGAGAACGGCATCATGCTCAGAAGCTGCAAGCGGGTGTTCACCGGCGGGAGCGGCGAGGAACTGAGGAAGCTCTGGCGGATCACCTTCTCTACCCCTGGGGATCAGTCGGGCCTGGAGCTGATGAAGCTCCTCTCCACGGACGTACCCATGACGGGGACATCGGCAGAGGATGTCTACGAGACGGTCGCAGATGAGATGGCGGAAGGGATCCCGCTGGAGCGATCAGTGCGTCAGGTGCTGGGCTTCACCCCGATCTCTGACAAGGCCGCGGAGTCCATCCTGAGGCGACTGCCGGAGGACCTGACGGTGGACTCCATCACGCCGGAGCAGGTCCAGGACCTACTGGACCAGGGAATCCCGCTCACCGAGGGGGCGCCCAAGCAGATCGTCGATCTTGTGACCTCGGATAGCTACAAGATTGGCCGCACCTACTTCTGGATCGATGAAGGGGAGACCCCCGGCGGCTGACCCTTCGAGGAGAGGCGGTCGCAGAACTCGAGCACTGGCTCAAGGAACTGCTGGGTGTTGTCCATGAAGGGGGCGTGTCCCATCCCCTCGGGCCTGTGGACCTCGGTGTGGGAAGGCAGGTGGGAGCGGTAGAAGTCCAGGTGTGGCTCCGGGAGAATCTCGTCATCTTGCCCCCAGAAGAGGAAGATGGGCATCTGGAGGGTGGATAGCTCTTCAGGAGCGAGCAGATCCGATCGAGAGACCCGGCCCACTAAAGACTGGATGCTGGGCCGCGCGATGCGGGCCCGCACTCCCCAGGCCAGATCAAAGCGCCGCCGGTAGGGCCCGCCAAGGCAGGCATGGATGAAGGCATGCGCCTTGGCCCAGGTATCCATGTGGAACCGATCGAGCAGGGCGTCGAGGTCTGTCTGGGGGATCGGCGTGCCGCCTGGGGAGATGAGGACCAGGGCCAGCGTGTGCTGTGGCTTTTGCCCCGCAATCCGGACGGCGGCGAGTCCGCCCAGGGAATTGCCGACGATGATCTGGGGATGATCGAGGAAGTCCTCTGCGGCCTCGGTGATCATGTCCCGCATTGGCTCCATTCCCATGCCATCCCTGGGTGTGTCGCTCAGTCCGTGGCCGGGGAGATCGATGGCTCGGATGCGCTGGCACTTGCCTCTCAGCTGACGGATCACCGGGCCCCAGTCCACTGCCGAGCTCGACAGGCCGTGCACCAGCAGGATCGGGGGGAGGGGACCTGTGCCCTCGACCTCCAGGAGATTGATCTGCCCTTGCGCCGTATCGATGGTCCGCGCGCTGACTCCGAACAGGCGCAGCCAGAGGCGTCGCACCCCGTCTACACAGCGCATAGCAAAGACCCTGCCTTGGTCCACGGTGCCTCCGGTGGAGAGTATAGGTCCGTGGGTAGATCTCAGCGACAGCGTTTGCGCTATGATTTCGCCCCATGGAGACCCTGGCCCGTCTGGTCACGACCCCCCGCACGGCCTGGGGCATGGTGGTCTTCGTGGTGCTGATGACGGTGGCTTGCTTGACGCAGGTGACGCAGCTTGAGCAGGAGGACGATCTCCTGGCCTTCCTGCCGCAGGATAATCCGGAGATATCGGCTTTTCAGACCATCAATGAAGACTTCGGCGGCATGGATGCTGCGCTGGTGGGTATCGCTACGGATGATGTCTTCGACCCCGCCTTCCTGGCGCGACTGCAGGAAGTGACACGCAAGCTCCAGGACCTCCCAGAGCTCGATCATGTGCTGAGCATTACCAATGTTCAGGACTTTGCCCCGGACCCGATGGGCGGCATTCGGACCGATCTGCTGGTGCCTCGGATTCCCACCAGCGAGATGGAGCAGCAGATGCTCCGGGAGCGAGTGCTCTCTAGAGATGTGGTGGTCGGCTCTCTGGTCTCCGAGGACGGGCGTGCGGTGGTGCTGGTGGCTTTCGCAGCCTTCCGAACGGATCCCCAGGTGGTGTCCACCAAGATCCGGAACATCGTGGCCCCGGCATTCCCGGAAGACGAGGTCTACTGGGGTGGAGCGCCCTTCATCTCCAGCTACATCTTCCAGACCACCCAGCAGGACCTGGCCCGCCTCTCCCCCTGGGCTGTGGCCTCCATTGTGCTCATCATGCTGCTTGCATTTCGCGACTGGCGGGGGACCGCCCTGGGCCTGGTGGCCACGGGGCTGGGGATCCTGGTGTCACGGGCCGCGATGGCAGCACTCGACGTGCCGCTGAACATCGTGCTCGGTTCCATGCCGATCATCCTCTTCTCGGTGGGCAGCGCGTACAGCATCCACATCCTGAGCCGCTATCAGAACCACGCGCGGGAGCACCCGCCTCCTGAGGCGGTGCGGCGGACGGTGGTGGGCACGGGCCCCACGGTTCTGACCGCCGGGCTCACCACGGCTGTGGGAATGCTCTCCTTTGTCTGCATGGACATCGAGCCCCTCCGGATCTTCGGTATCTTCACCGCCGTGGGGGTCTTAGCTACGCTGGCCCTGAGCCTGACCTTTGTGCCGGCTCTCATCTTCCTGATGAAGCTCAAGGGTGGCACGCCAGGGGGAAACTGGCTGGGGCGCCGCCTGGCCCATCACGCGGTCTGGGTCCGCATCCATCGGCGGTGGGTGGGCGCCGGGCTCCTGGTGCTCGCGGTGCTGGTGGCGGGTCTGGCGGGACGGGTCGATAGTCGAGTGGACCAGGCAGCCTTCTACAGCCCCGGGTCGCCTCCCGATCTGGGGGAGCGTTTCCTCACCGAGCACTTCGGCGGTGCGATGTTCATCCAGATCCTCGTGGAGGGGGATCTCAGAGAACCCGTGCACATGAGGCGGATCCAGCGGATGGTGGACCGGCTGGAGGGGCTGGAGCATGTGACCCGTGCGCAGCACATCGGGGTGGCCCTCAGTCTGCTGAACGAGGCCATGGAGGGGCAGCGCCGGATACCGGATACCCGAGCCAAGGTGGAGACTCTCTTTGGCCTGATCACCGGCAACCCCTCCGTGCGGCAGGTGGCCAATGAGGAGCGAACGCAGGCCCTCATCCACCTCCAGGTTGGCACCAGCAAGGCAGATGAGATCGATGTGCTGCTGGCGCGGGTGGAAGACATGGTGACCTCGGAGGAGCCCTACCGGGTGGGGCCTGCATCTCAAGTCCCGGACCTGGTTCGTGCAGATGTCAGCGAGCGCATGGTCGCCACCCTCCGAAAGGCCGGCTCAGAGGTTGCACTGAACCAGGCACTCCTGGCGCTGGATGCTCCGGCAGGCACGGTGGATAGAGGTAGCGTCCACAGGGCGGTGGTCCAGCACCTGCGAGGAGGGGAGGCACTGATACCGGTGACGGAGGCGGAGGCGGTAGCCCTGGCGAGTGCTGTGGTTCCGCTGGGCCCTGAGGCGAAGGATTCCGAGATTGCGGATGCCGTGGCCACGGTATTGAGCCTTCCAGTAGACCACCTGAAGGTCCAGGACCTCTCGTGGTCCGTGGGGACGCCGCTGAAGGAGGCATGGGACGCAGCCAAGGCCGAGGTCCGGGTACAGGGCATCCTGGGTGCACTCGGGCTGTCCCGTGAACACCCCGCCGGACCGGCGCTGGCCACCACGGTTCTGGACCTCGATGCCCCCACGGCTGCGGTGCCGGATGCGAGCGTGGCTGCGCCGCTACAGTGGACCGTGAGCGGTCTACCCGTGATGCACCGGGGCCTCTCCCGCAGCGTCACAGCCAACCAGTTCAAGAGCCTGGGCTTTGCCCTCGGCCTGGTCGGAATCCTCCTCGCGGGCGCATTCAGGAGTATCCGTGCTGGGCTCCTCGCGGCTGCACCCACAGCACTCTCCCTGGGCGTGATCTACGGAGGCATGGGGCTGATGGGGATCCACCTGGACATCGGCACCTCGATGCTGGCCAGTCTGATCATTGGTGCTGGGGTGGACTATGCGGTCCACATGCAGAGCTGCTGGTATGCCAAGGAGGGTGAGCCGCTGACCTTTGCCGCAGCCCGCGCGGCGGTCCGTGTGGGACCTGCCATCTGGACCAACGCACTGATGGTCTCCGTGGGTTTCTTTGTCCTCACCCTGGGAGAGGCTCGTCCTCTCAAGAACGTGGGTGGACTCACAGCTGCGGCGATGCTGGTCGCGGCAGTGGTGACCTTCCTCGTGATCCCGGTGCTTGCTGGACGCCGCAGCTATGCGCTGGAGACTTCTGAGACAGACCCTGCTGACGAGCAGCTCGAGGGGGCGGGTTTCTTCTCTCACCGGGCACCAGCGGAGGTGGCGGAATAAGGCGGCAACATGTACACCGCTCTACTCTTCATGCTCTCTCTCTCCTGGGCCAATGAGCCCGACCCTGTCGTACCTCTGACGCCGGTGGGCGCCACGGTGACCTTCGCAGCTGCGGGGGACACCATGATGGGTACGGCTACCCGGAAGGGCCCGCGAGGGCTGGCCAAAGGAAACGGGGAGGGGCTGTTCACCGGCATCAATGAGTGGATGCAGGCTGCCGATGTGGCCTTCCTGAACCTGGAAGGCCCCATCGGAGATGACATTCCCGCGACCAAGTGCGGCCCCAACTCCCGGAACTGCTACGCCTTTGTGACGCCCAAACGGTATGTGGCGGCGCTGAAAGGTCTGGGTATCGACATGGCCAGCCTGGCCAACAACCATGGCTGGGATGCGGGCAAGCCAGGGCAGGATTCCTCCATGGCGGCCCTGGATGCTGCAGGCATCGGTCACTCGGGTCCACGCGGAGATGTGGCCATCATCGAGCGCAACGGGCTGAAGATTGGAATGGTGGCTGCCGCAACCAGCGGCTGCTGCCTGAACATCAACAAGATCGAGGATGTCACGCGCGCCATCCGGGAGCTGGATGCAAAGGTGGACATCGTGGTGCTGAGCTTCCACGGCGGTGGTGAGGGCAGCAAGTACCGGCATGTGACAGGCAAGCCGGAGGTCGCCTATGGGGAGCAGCGCGGCAATGTGAAGGCGCTGGCGCGCGCCGCCATCGATGCGGGCGCGGATCTGGTGCTGGGTCATGGTCCGCACGTCCTGCGGGCCATGGAGGTGTATCGTGAGCGTCTGGTCGTGTACTCCATGGGCAATTTCTGTGGCTACAACCAGTTTGGGACTGGCGGGGGGTATGGCGGGACCTCGGTGGTGGTCGAAGCCACCCTGGCAGGCAACGGCGTGCTGACTGCGGCCCGCATTCGTCCCGTAGCTCTCGATGGGCTTGCCCGACCCCGTCCAGACCCCACAGGGAAGGCCTGGGGACAGATTCGTGAGCTGAGTGATGCAGACTTTCCACAGACCGGTGTGAAGATCGGTGCGGATGGCAAGGTCAGCTGGGGTGCAAAGACACCCTGATCCTTGGTTGCCGAGGGTCTTTGGAGACACTATTGCCACGGGGCAACACCCACCCGAGGTTCATCATGTCCACTGTCGCTGACGGACAGATCGTCATCATTCACTACACCCTCAAGAATGATCAGGGGGATGTGCTCGACAGCTCTTCGGGAGCAGACCCGCTTCCCTACCTGCACGGTGCTGGCAACATCGTGCCCGGGCTGGAGAACGCACTCTCAGGCAAGGCCGTGGGTGAGACGGTGGATGTCGTGGTGTCCCCGGAGGAGGGCTACGGGGTTCGGGATCCAGCAGCGGTCCAGGAGGTCCCTCGGGAGGCATTTCCAGAGGATGCCGAGGTCGTACCGGGTGTGCAGTTCGTGATGCAGGACGATGGTGGGCAGGTAATCCCGGTCTGGGTCACTGCGGTGGTGGAGGATACGATCACGCTGGATGCGAACCATCCTCTGGCAGGCCAGGCTCTGCACTTTTCGGTCACCATCGAGTCCCTCCGGGATCCCACGGAGGAAGAGAAGACCCACGGCCATCCCCACGGTCTCACAGGTACTGAGAGCCACCACTGATGATCAAGGGCGTCACCTTCGACTTCTGGGACACCATCGTGTCGGATGAGTCCGACGAGCCCAAGCGGGCAGCGGCGGGACTCCCGAGCAAGAAGGTGGCCAGGGTCCAGACATTCGTGGACGAGGTCAGGGCACACCATCCCGGGATTTCAGTGCCGAGAGCACAGGAGGCGGTGGCTACGGCCAACGCTCGCTTTCGACACCACTGGAAGCTGGAGCACCACACCCCGTGTGTGGCTGACCGGCTCGCGGTGGGGTTCGAGGCACTCGGCATTGATCGGACCCCGGGCTTTGATGGCTTGGTGGCTGCCTGGGAGACCATGGAGGTGGAGATTCCCCCCAACCTGGTACCGGGGATTGGTGACTGTCTGGAGGAGCTGGGCAAGACCATGAAGATTGGCATCATCTCCGATGCCATTGTCACGCCCGGGACAGGTCTCCGCGAGATCCTCGAGGCATATGGCATCTTCCAGCACTTCGACCACTTCGTCTTCTCCGACGAGGCGGGCGCAGCCAAGCCTGCAGCGCGGGTCTTCGACCTTGCCTGTGACGGACTCGGGGTAGCTCCAGAAGAGCTGCTCCACATCGGGGATAGGGAGGCCAATGACATCAATGGGCCCCTGGCCTATGGCGCTCACTGTGTGCTCTACATCGGCGCCATCGATCGCCGCGGTCCGGGTGATGCCTCGCGTGCGAACGCTGTGGTGAGCCACATGGAAGCCATGCCTGCGGCCATCGCGGCCATCAGCAGCGGGACCGGTGCTCCGTGACTGAGCCGGGTCCAGGCCCGGATCTCCAGCCCCTGACCGCGCGCTTTGGGCAGGGGTTCAGCGTGCAACCAATCGGGGTTCGCAAGGTGGGTCGGGAGGCGGAGTACCCGGTTGTGGGTCCGGACGGTGAGGCGTTCGATATCTCGCAGCTCTGGGAGGACCTGATCGGGCCCGATGATCACGGCCCTGCGCTCGAGCCCCAGCGCGCACCCGATGGAATGACCGTGGCGCTCGAGGGTGTCCGCTTCACCTATGCATCAGAGGTGGGTCGAGGGACCATCGAGGTCATCACGGGGCCTCGACACGACCTGCTGCAGCTTCGTGAGGATCATGAGGCCGCGACGGCGCGCCTGCTTGAAGCCTGTGCCCGTCACGGGGCCGTGGTGCTGGGGCTGGGTGCACAGCCGCGCACAGTACCCTCAGAGGACTTGATGACTCCCAAGCCTCGGTACCAGATGCTGCTCGAGAGGGTCGGTCCGGACTGGCTGAGCTTCTGCACTACGGCGAGTGATCAGGTGCATGTGGACGTGGCGGGCCCGGAGGTCGTGGCCATGACCAACCTGGGCAACATACTGGCGCCAGTCTTCATTGCACTGTGTGGAAACTCGCCCATCGTGGGGGGCAAGGACTCTGGGCTCTGTAGCTGGCGGGAGGCGGGCATGGGGGCCATCGATGCCGCCGCGGGCCGCCACGGAATGCCCCACACACCGATCCGCTCGCTGCAGGATCATGTGGAGCGATTGGTAGCGCTGCCCCACCTGCTCCACAAACGGGATGGTGTGCCGGAGGAGGCTGATGGGCACTTCATCGAGTTCCTGGAGCGCCTGGATGGCACGGACACCGAGGAGGCCTACCAGGCCTTCCTGGTTCAGGACCACTACGTCTGGCACAGCGCCAGGCCTCGGAGTCGGCAGGGAACCGTGGAGCTGCGTGCGGCCTGCCAGCAGCCCTGGGACAGTCACATGGTGGTCGCTGCACTTGGACTCGGTGTCATCGCAGGCGGGGCTGAGATCGGTGGCTATCTGGGTGATGCGCTGGGAACGGATGCCTGGAGTCTGATGCGTACCTGGCATGGTCAGGTCGTGCGCCATGGTCTTGCCGCACCCCCGCCGGTAGACGGGCTGGTAGAGGCTGTGCTGGAGAGGGCGCTGGCTGCACTGCGCGGTCGGGGTCGAAGGGAGGGGGAGCTCCTCCAACCACTCTATCGGCGAGTGGCCGCAGGGAAGAACCCTGCCCAGCGTGCACGGGAGGCCTTCGCGAGGGGAGGGATGGACGGACTGATCGCTCACAGCCGCCTTCCGGCCGCCCTCGGGTAGCATGAGGGTACTGTGACCCCTTCTCTTCGCTGGCGCTGGATTCCATGGCTGCTCTGCATTGCGCTTGCCATGTTGGTGATGTGGCCGATGTCGGTCTACCCCGGCCTGCTTCACCGAACGCCCAACACGCCCCTGCACCTGCTGGTGCTCGAGCACCTCGGTGCTTTTATGCGAGGAGAAGTCACGGACCTGGCTCATGTGATCGCAGCTGACTTTCCCGTAGGACGGCCTGTGCGGATCATCGGCTGGCCCTTCCAGCTTCTGGCCCTTCCACTGGTGCCGCTGCTCGGTACATCCGGTGCGCTCAATGTTGCGATCGTCATCAGCTTGATGCTCAGCGGGGTGCTCTTTGTCATCTTGCTCGAGAAGATGCAGCTTGGGCTCGCTGCCCGCTGTGTGGGTGCGGCAGCCTGGGTGATGAATCCCTTTCTCGTTGGCTTCCTCTCCAATGGGCAGTACGAGAACCACGTAGGGTGGGCCTTCCCCCTGGTCTTGATTGGACTCATGGTCGGTGGTGGGCGCGGGACGGTAGCGATCACCCTGGGCATTGTCGGAGCGGCGTTCTCAAGCCCCTACCAGGTGATCCCCGTCACCTTGATTCTACTGGCAGCCCTCCCATTTCAGCGGAAGCACCACGGTGCGATCTGGGCTGCACTCTTTGTCGGATTCGTCGCCTGCTATGTCTACTTCTCTGGTCCTCAGCCGACCCCGGGCGGGGAGTGCGGGCCCACGAGCGGAACCATGCCGGCCTTCATAGCGGAGATCCTGGGTCAAACCGGAGACCTGCCGTTGCCGCCATCACCAGACCGCGCGCTCGCCTTGGTGGGATCGCTGACCCGCCCTGTGGAGTGGACCGGAGATCTTGCGCTGCATCGCATGAGCGTGACACCGACGGTGGGCTTCCTTGGATTGATTCCGCTCGTGGGCGGTCTCATCGGCTTTGTGCGCTTTCGGCGCCACCCATGGGCACAGCCGCTGGCGCTGGGAGGAGCGGCTTGCTTGCTCCTGGCGCTGGGGCCGGAT
>PVBE010811946.1_pt1 | contig 23766 bp, 10 predicted proteins | sample 1631181 | NCBI WGS metagenome assembly PVBE01 (sample SAMN08397723, study PRJNA350692) | Marine metagenome, whole genome shotgun sequencing project. | isolation source: water | place: Pacific Ocean | collected 2012-04 | reverse complement strand
TGATGACGCTCGTCGTCGCGTGCGTTACGATGCGGACGAGGGGGGCGAGCGCGCAGAGGATGGCGACGACGATCGCGGCGCCGCAGATTTCTTGGCTCGATCCGCCGCAAGGGCACGTCGCGGGCGGCGCGACGGTGTCCATCTACGGCGGCGGTTTCGTGAACTCTCCTCAATTGAAGGTGCGATTCGTTCGAGGGACGGAGTTCACGGAGACGAGCGCGACGTGGCACTCGTCGGTGATGATCAGCGTCGTGACGCCGGCGCGAAACGGCGTCGGGTGGACGCAAGTGACGGTGACGAATGACGGGAATACGTGGAGCGGCTTTCCCAACGTGTACACGAAGGGGTCGGGGACGTTTTTGGCGTTCGTGTACGACGATTCGGCGCCTGGATTTTACAACGGTGTTCGTCAAGACATCAACGTCAACGGGTTTCGCGAGGCGTGGACGGTGACAAACGGCACGGGGCCGTACATCGGCGGGACCAAAGTGCTCGTGGAGGCGGTCGGTTTGGCGGCGGGGTCGACGCCCGGGGCTTCGGACGTGTACAAAGGACCGACGACGGGATCGGGAACGCCTAATCCGGGGTTTCCGGATCCGATGGCCGCCATGAACTCGCCTCCTGTTCGAGGTACGTTTTATCCGGGATCGAATCTGAAGTGCAGAATGACGTGCGACATTGACGTCAACAACGACGGCGCGATAGCCACCGACGGTACGGAGCGGTTCGTCAAGACTGTACCGGCGGTGTGGCATAGTTACAAGATGGTAGAGTTCGAGACACCATCCATGCCCGTCCCCGATGGAGACGCGAGCGGCGGCGTCCCGTCGACTTCGTGTCAGATTCAAGTGACGAACGACGGCGTGACGTACGACCAAACGAACGTCACTTTCACGTACGATGATCCGATACCGACGGTCACCAGTATCAGCACATCCCAGTCTTCGGTGTGGGGCGCGCGAGGCCCGTTCGATGGAAACACGGAAGTCATCGTGAAGGGTACGAATTTCCTTCCTAGTAAACATCTCAAGTGCAAGTTTGGGGGCATTCCCGCTTCGGCCTCCACACCGCTGTGGATGAGCGACGACGTCTCGCATGTCGTCGGAGAACCGGGTGGACGCGCTCGCTGGATTTCATCGACTGAAATCCGATGCATCACGCCGGAGTTTGGTCCAGCATCTCAGAGGCGACAGTATCCAGCGGGATCTGGCGTGTCGGGCGCCGTCGGCTGTTGCGCCGTTATCAGCGTCTCTTTATCGGGCGACGGAATCGGAAGTGCAGCAGTCGTCTCCGGGGGCGTCGGTTACGCTTCTGCGCCGACGTTGACCGTATCCGGCGGTGGTGGTAGGGGTGCCTCGCTCACCGCCACAATAAGCAGCGGTGTCGTGACGTCTGTCACCGTCGATAGTGCCGGCTCGGACTACACTCAAGCGCCGTCAGTTGTGGTGCTGGCGACGGAACTTTTAAGCCCAGCAAACGATCCTCCCAACATCGGTGAATACACCATGCAAGGTAAAGGTGAGACAGAGCTTGATCCAGAAGTGTCGCACGGCTCATGGAGCAGTGGCACTTATGACGTGAGCAGCGCCCCGTACGACGTCGTCTCGGTGTCAGGCGTGCCGGGCGCGACTGGTCGAACCTTGTTACAATTCGACACTGGAGGTCGATACAGTCCGGAAGACCGCGGTGGTCTCTTGCCTCCGCTTGGTGAAGCCGGCTCTGATGGGTCGATCAAACCAGCCCATCAGGATCTCGTTCAGGTTAGTAACAATTACGAAAAGTTTGGAGTCGCCGTTTCCGGGAGCTCGACGCCGAGTCACGTCGGTTATCGGGACAACACCGCCACTCCGAAAGGTTATTGGTTGTGGAGTCGCGATGTCGGCGACGTCAACGACTGTAAAGTTTCAAATAATCCGCCACTCAACTTCTACGACGGCACGACCATCATGGGCCATAACTTGGATAAAGGTTCGGGTTGGTTGGGGAGCGATCCGGCGAGCGAGCTGATCGGCGTCGCCGGCAACGCGGATTTGGGCAACCCGTCGAAATCGTGTTTATATTACCTCTACGGCGATATTTACGTCTCGCCCTCGGGCAGCGATGAAACCGGCCACGGTACCGCTGCTCGCCCGTACGCGACCATTCAAAAGTGCATTGATTCTGCACTTACGAATTCGCGGGAACACAGGACGTCGGCGTCGGGTAAAGGTCTCGCCGGTGGCTACGGGTACACGGTGAATCGGGATAGATGCATTCTCAAGGATGGGACGTATTGGGGCACGGGGAATAGACAGTTACGAGTAAACGGGCGCGTCGTTCAGGTGTGGGCTGAAAACACCGATAAAGCCATCGTCGATTGCGAAGGTTTTCCAGTCGGTAAAAACGTATACTCGCGCAGAGAGCCGACTCGGGTCTATTCGCCCGGCTCCATTCATACTCAAGGAGTCGTCCTCAAGCGATGCGGATTCAAGGTGCCGTATCGCGCAACCGATCGGTAGTCGTTAGTTTTAGATTTGCGCTCGCGGCGTGTTTGCGCTTTGTATTGTAACCTTCTATCTTACAGTAGCTATGGTGAGGTGCCATCGTTCTAGGGCGTTGAATGCTTTTCGCGTTTCCAATCCATTTGATTGAGTGGGTCCAAGAAAGTGTGCGCGGAAGCTTTTACGACTACCGGTCGATCAAAGTCGTGCGCCACGTCAAAGTCGATAAAGAACTTGCGTTCGGGATCTATCAGCCTCTGTAAAGGAACGGCGAGCTTTTCGTAATTGTGTCGAGAGATGGAGCGACACGTGGCGAATTCGTTCACCCATTTTGACGCGTTTTCACTTATTTCTCGCGCCTTTTCGTCGTTTTCCATCAACCACTGAATCTTCTCTTCTAAGTCGTCCATGTTCTCGTTCACCGGCACGTAGTGCACCCACGGCACCAACGAGTCGTAGTACGAATCCACCATGGAAGTTTCGTGATGAAGCAAAACTCCAGGCATCGACAGTTTATGAATGAGCCCGGTCCACGTCGTCCCTCCCCATCCACCGATATCGATTTGGTACTTGTAACGCCCCATTTCGTCGCTGTTCATGCGCCCGTCGACGTCCACGCCGAGACTCCGACCGAGCGTTTCTCGCAAAGAGACGACGTCTTCTCGCTTTCCATTGTATTTTCCCTTCTTGCCCGAAAAGAATTTCGCGTCAACTTTGTCGGGATGTAACGCGGAATAGAGCACGGTGCGCAACCTTGGTGATATTTTATCATCGTTCAATAGTTCTTGAATCTTCGCTTCTTTGTCTCTCGCGCGCGAAATGTCATTCAGAAAACAGTCGTCTTCGCTCGAACACGATTCCTTCTTGAATCCTTCGTACTGTTCGCCGAGGAAGGGATAATCCGTTCCTCTCCACACCACTTTCGGAATCAGCTTGTCCCACGCGTACTCGCTCTCAGCCCCGAGATCCGCGCGAAGGAGAGACTTGTCGAATAACACTTGGCCGTACTCGGTCTCGTTCCACCTGCTTCTCCACCGTCTCGAAAAGGCGCCTGATTCCATACTCTGCAATACTCTCCTCGAAACCGCGTTGAGCGACATCAGAGGCGCCGGAATGACGGACGGCAACACATTTCTATCCCTCAACGTCGTGCCGAAAGCGAATATCGGCTCCCACTCGTCGACGTGGCACTTGTCGCTTTGACGAGCGTCTCGCCGAACGCAACTCGTCTCCAAGTAATCGCTTATGGTGAACAACACGTCGAAAGGAGGCTCACCTTTCGCCGTTCGCCCCGGCATGTACGTCTCGATCGTTCTCGCGATCATCTCCGCGGCACCGTTCACCTTACCGATAATGTTTCGATTGTAATGTTCGCGACTGTGCCGCGGCACGACGAAACCGCGTCGATCGTCCCATCGCAGCTCATCGATCAATCCACCGTATTCTCGGATCGTCTTCGTCACCGACGCCGACGCGCGAAGAGAATCGAACCGATTTCCGATTCCGAACACCGAACACGCGCTCATCACCCCCACCGCCACCGCGATCGTCGACGCCCCGATCGTTCGTCTCGAACATCCTGTTACACGCCGCGAGCGCTCACCGCGCTCGGTCGCGTCGTGCGCGTCGTCGTTCACCGACGCGACGCGCGCATCCGCGCACGCGTCCGCGCTCGCATCGAGCGTCCCGTACGCGTCGCCCGCGCTCGCGGACAACGCGACGGCGGACATCGCGCCTCGCTCTGGCGCCCGCGCCGGCGCGCCGCCCGCGCCGCCCGAGCCGAGCGCTCGCGAAGGAGACGACTCGCGACCGAAGACGCGCGCACGACGCGACGCTCAGTGTGAAATCGTATTCTTTTTTTACAAATCGAGAATGAATCGGTCGAGGAGATCACCGCTCGAAGCCTCGTCCTCTTCTTTCGCGCGCGCGCGCCGCCGAGGGCGCCCCGCGCGAGGTCCCGCGCGTCCATCCCTCGCGCCCGCGCCCGCGTCACGCGACCCCTTTCCCCCCGCCAGAACTCCCACCCGATCGTCCCTGTTCGAACACGGTGCGCACCGCCGCCTCCGCGCGTCTCGAAGCCTCCTCCGCCGCGCGTTTCGCCGCCTCCATCGTCTCCCCCTTGGCGGCGTCCTTCACGAACGCGTCCGAGCGCACCGCGAAGCGTTGAAACGTTCGCGAGTTGGCCAGCGCGTTCACCATGAGTTCGTCGAAGACGTACGAGAATAATCTATTCACGAAACTCATCGCGCCGACGTGTGACGCGCGAGTCGTGATTCATCATGGATTCGTCACGAATGATTCGTCGTGCACGATTCATCATGAATCGCCACTCACCGCCGCCCGCGCCGCGCCGCGCCGACATGCTGCGCGGCGGTCCGTTCAAACTCCCGAGCGCCGATCCCACCGCCGACGCGGACGCGCGCGCGAAACGCGAGGCGATCGCGCGCGTCAAATCCTGGGTCGAGGATCGACTTCCTCGCGCCCATCTCGACGCGCGCGATTGCGTCGTGGACGTCAGCGAGGCGGCGTGCGGGGACCCACAGTGCGCACCCATCGACACGATCATTCGCATCATCTACCGCGACGGGTGCGGGACCGTGTTCGGGATTCCGTGCGAGGCGGATGAGGTGGAGGAGGAGGACGTCTCCCGGCTCATGCCGTCGCGCGCCGTCGTCGACGACTGGGCCGAGGGGAAACCCACGTCGTGGCCGCCGGAACCGAAGCCGCCGGAACCCGGACCGGTGCCGACGACGAAGTTACGGTTCGAGGTGGGGACGCGCGTGCGGTGTCGAATCGGACCGGGAGAGGATGGATGGTCGCCGGGCGAAGTCGTCTCGCACTGGTATCGCGGCAAGTCTTGGCCGACGGGACAGTACGCGCCGTATCAGGTGCGTTTAGATCGACGAGACATGGGGAGTGGGTTGATTTTTGCGCCGTACGATGATGATGCGTGCGTGCGCGCGGAGTGAGCGCGTGATGCGCGGAAACATCGCGTCGTGGCATTCGTCTTTTATTACGTAATACGCGCTTCGGACAATTTTCTCGTACCGTAATCCTGAGAATAATACGTTTTGTCTGAGTCTGTCCTCACACCGCGTCGACGCGATGTTCCCGCGCGCGACGACCACCACTCCCGTCAACGCACGCGCGCACTCGAACACCATCGCTCGTTCGACGAGCTCGCGCGTCGCGCGCATCGCGAGTCCCGCGCGCGTCGCGACGCCGTCCCCGCGCCGCCGACGCCGCCGAGACGCGGGGACGCGCGCGAGAGGCGTCTCCGAATCAGAAGAGAGGACGCGAATCGACGCTATGGGTGACGACGCGTCGGTCGAGGGCGCGAATGATGATGCGAACGACGCGATGGATGACATCGACGCCGTGGAAGAGATGACGCGGGTGTTGCAGACGTCGTTGAGTCCGACGGCGGCGGCCGTCGTGGCGAAAGGATTCAACGATTTAGGCGTCGAGAATCCGCGAGATTTACGCGCGCTCGTGGCGAAGAGAAGTCTCGGAATGATTTTCATCGAATTAGCCGCGACTGTGTTCAACGCGTTGATGGCGGTGTCGATGTTTGTCATCACGTTTTCCGTCGCGAGAGACGCGCCCGCCGTCGCGTCGACGACGGCGTTCGATTACCTCGTCGAATGCGCCGTCGCGCTCGGCGCCGCCATTTTCAGCGTGGAAGCGATGGCGCACGCCGTCATACTCGGCGTGTACGTGTACTCGACGATTCGTTTCGAGACGTCCGATCTTCGCAAATTTACAAAGGCGATGCGGAAAATCGGCGACGTCGATCACGTCGTCGGCGCCGTGCCCGCCGGCGCCGCCGTCCGACGCGCGTCGAGCGTGATTCGCGTCGTCGCCGCGTTAAACAAAATACGCGATGCGCTCATCTCCGAGGCGAAATTGATCGCGCCGGCGGGGAAGTCTACGCTTCACAACCTCGCGGCGTACTTTGAATACAGCAACGCGCGATCCAAGTTTGCGTTCAAGCCCGAGGACTACGGCATCGACCGCGCCGAGGCGATGCGCATCGCGCACGTCTTCTCCGAGTGGGACGCCGACGCCTCGGGCGCGCTCTCACCCGAGGAATTAAGAAAACTCCTCGGCGCGCTCGGAAGCGACGACGTGAGCGATATCGACGTCAACGTGGCGATGCGCGTGTTGGACGAGAACGAAACGGGCGAGATCAACTTTAACGAATTCGTTCGTTGGTTCACGCGCGGCGTCCGAGTCCCGGAACGACGGGAACCCGCGTCGAAATCCGCCGACGAGGTCACCGAGTCGGCGCTCGACGACGCCGATCCGAACGCACGTTTCGATGACGATCCTCGATGATGGACGCGTCGTTCGCTTTAGACGACGAACGACGCGCGAGACGATGAGACACGACGCTTTAGACGATACGCTTTACCTTTGGTTCAATTTTTGTCCCGCGCCAACTGTAATCCACCGCGCGCGTCACTGTGCGCGTCACACCGACTCCCGCGTCGTCTCGCGCGCGCGAGAGGAGGCGAGGAGGCGGGGAACGTCTCTCGCGGCGCGTTCGTCTCGCGCGTGGACCTCGCGTTCGTCGTCGCGCGCGTGAAAGAGAAGGCGAGAGTGATGAACTTCATTCGTCGATTGGCGAGTAATCAAACGTCTCGAACGGACGTCGCGGAGGCGTCGACGTCGACGTCGCGCGAGAGAGTGGACGATTCAAGCGTGGGTGGTGCGGGCGATGCGCGGGAGGACGTGCCGCGCGTCGTGAACGCGATGTTTCACGAGGGGCGGGATTCTGAGCTCGTGTTTCTGTGGGACGTCGCCGCCGGCGTCGCCGCGGGGGAAGATGACGCGCGGAGGGACGCGTTGAATGCGTTTTTCGGCGCGTTCGCGGACGTGTATGCGGGGTGGAAGCCGAGATGCGATGAATCGCGAGATGAGACGGACATTGGGTGCGCGAGAGCGCATCCGCACGCCGTGATATACGCAGCCGTGGAGGACGCGACGCGACTCCCGGCTCGAGTCGAGCGCTCGCTCTCGGGCACGTTGGACGCGGCGTCGTTGGATGAACGACTGAAACAGTTGGGATTGGAAAGTTTTCAGGCGTTGGAGATCATGGCGAGATCGCCGCACAACAGAGTGTCGATGGAACAGTGCAACGCGAGCAGGGCGCTGGCGAGCGCGTGCAAGACGTGCTCGCAGCGCGCGCTCGCGTTGAGCGCCACTCTAAGCTCGGCGCGGAACGACGATGAAATTATCGCGTTGTTTCGTTATTTACAGAGGGTGATTACATGCGCCGTCGGCGCGATCGAATCATTTTTAGGGGATAGATGGGCGCTGCGCTCGCTCAACGAGAACGGCGTTTTGCTCGCGTTGATTGACGTGTTGCGCGTCCAGAAGACCGTGATCGCTCGAGTGCACGGAAACGAGCGCGATATCGCGAGGGAAAACGAATTGCGCGCGATGTCAGCGATCGGTCGCATCATGGACGTCGATGCGATGATTCAAAAGAGTTTGATAGCGGCTGGCGGCGTGGACGTCTTTTTCGAAGGTTTAGTCGCTCTAGAGAACGGTGAAGGTCTAATGGACGCGGGGAGTTTTGAATCGTCTCTGAGGACCATCGACGTCGCGCGGCGCCTTTTTCGCGGGAACAAGGTTAACATAGAGCGCGCTCAGGAAATCGGCATGTTCAAACAGCTCGCGAGACTGATTCGCGTGGCGTGCAAATTTAGCCAAATCGACGAGAGCGGCGACACGAAGGACGAATCGATGACGTACGTGGCGGGCGTGCCGTGGTCGAAAGACGTGTTTGATTCGTGTCTTCTACAGCCTCGAGCGCTGGTTGTCGATGAACGCACGCGCGAATTGTTCGCGCGATTGCTTAGCATGCTGCAGGAAGACAGTCACGGCGATGGAGGTTGGTCGACGCAAGGCGCGAACGAGTTGCTCACGAAATGTCTGATCGATTCGGTATTTGACGCGTGTTCGAATTCATCCGAATCGTCTGAGAGCGACGCCGAGCGCTTACACATTCGTGCGATCGTCATGGACTTTTTAGGTCGCGCGATGAATCCCACGGTGTTGCGTGCGATGGGCCGGGCGAGACTGTGGGAATTGCTCTTCGACGACGACACGTTCGGGCCGATCCCGAACACGAACGATAAAGAGACGGATGATGGCGAATCCGACGTTGCCGAGCTCAAGAGCCGCTTACAGACACAAACTACCGCCTTGCTTTTACGTGCGTGTCGAATCGCGAGCGATGCGGGCGATTGCACGCACGTGTGTAACGTTCTCGTGAGCGTGATTACGAGTCGAGCGATGCAACCCGCCGTCAGCATCCGATTTTGCCGAGCGCTCGAACTGTTGATTACAAACTCGACGCACAGCGTGTGTAAGGCTTTAGCGGAAGTGGAGGCACCGGGAAGATTGGCGGGCGTGTTACACGCGCAGCTCAAGTGTTGGGGATGCGGCGAGGTCACATTCATCGACCAGCCCACGAGCCGCGCTTCTTCCGCCGCGCTCGGTTCGTCGCTGAGCGCCATGACGACGTGTTTGAATGTCTCGGACGAATTGGCGGTGTCCGCGCTGAATAACGACGGCATCGCGGACGTCATCTTGAATCATTTATTGTGGTGCGACGGCACTCGCGATCTCGCCATATCCGCGGTGGGTTCGCTGGTTGGTTTGTGTTCGCACTCGCCTCACACGACGGCGGCGCATCGCGACGCGTGGTCCACGCTGGTTCGTCGGTTCATACAGACGCTTCCGAAAGCGCGAGGCACGAGCAACGCGTTGGTCGTCGCGATGCTTTCTGGTTTGCGCGCCATGCTCAACAACTCAAACGGTTCCGGTCATCGACTTCGCGAGTGGATATCATCCGAAGATGGTGCCGAGTTTGTACAAATCGTCGCTCTGTGCGACGGAGACGCCGGAGAAGACATCGCGTTAGAAGTCATCTTGACGATTCAAGTGATCATTTCCGGTTCACGAGCGTCTGCGTCTGTATTTGAACGAGCAGTTGGATACGAGACGCTAATTGACGCCATTCAATCGGCGCGAGGCTCAGATGTCATCTCGCGGCAACTCTACGACGCGCTCGTGAATTTCATCGTAGACGGAAACGTGGACGCGCATCGAGGCTTTGTCGACGTCTCGCTTCGAAATTCCGATGCGTTAAAGATGATGTTGACACTGTTCAACAAATTCGGAGCCATAGATACGCTCAAGGATGAGCTGATTCAGTTGTTACGCACGACGCTCACGTCATCGGTCACGTCCAGGGCGACGGCGAACGCCGCCGACGTTATGGATTTTTTGCTCGAGTGGTACATGGACGCCGACCGTCGTCAAACGGTGCTCGAGGTGATCGCCCTGTGCAGTTCGTTTTCCATATCAACCAGGCACGTGCGGCACATGTTCAAGCTGCTACAGACCGACGAGGTCTCAGAGGATGACAAATTGGGGCTCGTGCGCATGCTCACAAATGCGGCGCTCCACGACGGACCGTCGACATTTTTTGATTTTGGTGGTCCCGGTTGCGGCATTCACATCGACAAGCAGATGAATCTGTCCGCACGCACTGGGTATTCGATTTCAATGTGGTTCAGGGTCGAAAAGTTCCCTTCGTCCGGTGGTCCAGTTCCGCTCTTTTCGTTGTTGTCGGCCGCCGGTAACGGCGTGCTCGCCGAGTTGCGCGCGAACAGACTCACGCTTGGAATTCGAGGCACTAAGGGCACAGAAGACGTCGTTTCCATAGAGACCGACACGGCGGAGAACGAATGGAAGCTCTTGACGGTCGTCCATTCATCAGGTCGCATGTCGAGACCGAGCGTGCGCGTATTCTTCGGACCGAACGCGGTGTGTCAGGCGAAGCTTCAGTATCCGACGAAATCCAACGAAACGATTTCGCACTGTCGCATCGCATCCGTGACGTTAGACGCGAGCCTGGAGGATCAGAACGCGACCATGTCCCCGTTTTTCGGTCAAGTCGGCACCATTCACGTGTTCGAGGACGCGATGCCTGAAAATGGAGTCGCCATGATTCACGCGCTCGGACCTGAGTACGCCGGCGTCTTCAACTATACGGAATCGCACACCGAGCAAATCGTCTCCACGGTGAACGTAAACGTCGTCGAAGTGCGGGAGATGCGCGAACATCTCGCCGAACATCGCACGGTGAGCGTGAGTGCCATTAACTACATAGGACGAGTCGGGCAGACGGATGCGCGTTCCACCTCTCGTTTCGAGTACGCGCTGATGGGCGGCGCGAAGGTGTGCGCCACGAAATCTGTCAAGGACATCATCCACTGTCTCGGAGGCGTGCAGGTCGTGCTTCCGATATTCTCCGACGTGATCGGCGTCTCCACGAATAAGAAGGAGTTCGTGCGCGCGGGGGTCGATCTCTTGGTGGCGCTGCTCGACGGCAGCAGGTTTAATCAGGTGACGTTGAAATCGTGCGAAGGGTATGCGCTCGTCGCCAGTCTCTTGCGCGAGGACGCACTTGGCGCGCTGAGTCCCGAGTTGCTCCCCGCGTTGGATCGACTTCGACGTGCGAGCGGCGTGGAGAATGAATCTGTCTCCGTCGGATTGGTGTTAGACTTGCATCTGTGGTCTCTCGCGGACGATGAGACGCAGAGCGCGCACGCCAAGTACCTCCACAGTCTCGCTTTGGGACACGCCGACGGTTTGCGATATCACTTGTCCCTCAGCGAAATGATAGACGCGCTCGATCTTTCGCCCGGGACGAACGGTAAGTCGCGTCGACGGGCGCTGCTTGGCGTCTTGAAAGCGTTGATGATCAGCGCGCAGTACCAAGTCGTTGAACAAACGACGGAGAGCATCGTGCACGTCATCGAAGAATGCGCCGACGAAGAAACGGTGGGTAGTATTTTACGCTGGCTCGTGGAGTGCATGCAACCGGGCGAAGCGCTCCAACCGGCGTTATACCAGGCGTTTAATAAGCTCGGTGGTCCTTTACTCGCACTGTCACCGTTGAGTAGGAGCACGAGCGCCGTGCGATCGTCGGCGTTGCTCTGGCTGGCGAATCTCATGCCTCCTCTCGACGCGCCCAAGAGCGCGATGTCGTCATCGAACATTTCGACCGCGTTCGGTGCGGCCGCGGGAGCGCTCGCCGCAACTCTCGGCGGTAAATTCACCGCGGCGGCGAGTCAAGACTTTGAGGTTGGATTTTTCACGGCTGTGGCAAACGCGCTCGAAAAGTATCCGCTCGACATCATCGATTCTCGCTCGGCGTTGTTTGAACTTTTACTCGGTGGGCAGGCACTTCCCGCCGAAACGGTCGCCGCCAAGATGAAACTGGACAGAACTTCCAGCGTTCGAGCCGCAGCTGGTCGTTTGTTTGCAAAGGTCACTAGAAGCGCGCCAGAGTCGCAACAGAAGGAGAGAGAGTCCGAAAGCGGTATTAGCGTTCCTGGCATTGTCAACGCGGGCGCGGCGGGCGTTTTGCTGCGTCTCATGAACGCAGACGATAGTTCAGAGATGCGTATAAGCGTATTAGAACTGCTTTTGCAGCTCGTTGAAGGAGCTGGCGTGAATGCGCAAGCCGTTCTCGAGCAACGCGGTTGGCAAACGTGGATTCTTCCCATTCTTCGCGAGAGCGACGGTGAATCACGTCGAGAGGAGATGTCTATGGCTCGCCGTTTGATCACCGCTCTTCTCGCGCACGCGGTGCTCAAAACGAACGAAGGGTACCTTCACGTATCGAACACACTGGGAGTGGTCGACATATTGATCAAACGAGGTGTCTTGGCTGATGAATCAGATTTGGCACAAGAGCTCCTTTCGGATCTACTCGCCGTCATTCTTCCGCCTCGCTCGGCGAACGAACACGACGAGTGGTCCGAGGTTCAAAACATCGAATCGCCGACGTGTCGACATAATCTGGCTCAACTGCTGAATATATTTGACTCGATCGTGTCCGATACGGCGTCGACAGCCGCCATGCTCGGCGTTCCTACCGCTTCGGGAGACGCGTTTAATTTCGGCGACGTCTCGTGGAGATTCTACGATCACTTGTGGAACTTACTAGACGCCATCACACCTTCCGGACAGTCCACAGAAAACATCTCCGAGATCAAAGACGCGGCTAAGAATGTGAACGTCGCCAAAAAGTTGCATCGAAGAGCGAAGAGTATGATGCGTGATTTGCCCTTCGCGGGCACCGGCGCGCACGACGTCGATAGCGTCGAGTCCGCCGAAGCGCTGCGAGAAACCTGTCAGCGCTTGGGGTTCAGACTGTCGATGCTCTACGTGCGCGCCGCGCCGATGGAAAGTTTACAAAGAGCCGCAAACGTGTGCACCGGGTTGTTTCCTTCGTTCTTATCGCCGGTTTTGCTCGACCAGAATGGCAAAGAACTCGACACGTCGACACTCAGAAGTAGAGCGCACTTGTTCATCGCCGATCTGTTGAGGTATGCGGAAACGTTTAAGGCGGATAACGCGGAAAGAGTCACCATCGTAATGAACCTCGTCAGACTATCGTCTGAAGTCGGCAGACTCTTGCTCACCGATTCAGATAACGTTGAGGAGTCTGCACATTTGGACGGACGCGACTTGATCTCGGAGCAGATGGTCGCGGAAGCCGCCGCGAACGAGGCGAAAGAATCGAGAAAAGTCAAGGAGCTACGAGCCAAGGTCAGTGAGACGTTTTTAGCGGAACGAACGCGACACGAACAAAGGCAGACACAGGCTGAGGCGGCGTTATTGGAGACGCGGAAATTGAAATTGTCGCCTGTGTGCGAGCGAGAGCGCGCAAGACGCGCGATGTACCGCCTCACCTTTGAAGAGCGATGCGACGTCCTCGCGCGTCGATGGTCGAAAGTTTTGCGTGGTTTACAGAGTGAACGAGGCGCGTGGTCATCGGAATCGAGCGAAAAGTATCATCGATGGAAGCTCGATCTCTCCGAAGACGCGTCGATGCGCCGTCCCCGACTGCAGCGCAACTACGAATTCGTCGAGTATCCCGACAATCAAAAGGGGGAATCGAGCGGGCAGTCCGAAGTGCAAGACATGCAGCCCGTGCGCCTCGCCGGAATGGGTCAAAAGTGGAAGTTAAAGTTGGATAAAGACTTCGTGGACGTTGACGACACGACGGAAGAGTTGGTGGAGAAACTCGCGATGGATAAAGAAGACGCCATGCACAACCAAAGCAAAGTCGTCTTCAGCACCCCCGCGACGCTGGTGACGTTCACTCGCACCGTACCGGGTAAACTCAACATCAGCCGAGACGCGATCGTCTTCGCCGCCGATCGCACAGCGGAGACGACCAAAGAACGCACGGAACATTTCTGGCGCTGGAGCGTGCACGACGTCATCGAAGTCCATCACATGCGCTATCGACTGCAACACAAGGCTTTCGAGATGCACTGTTTCGATCACACGAGCGCGTTCTTCGCGTTCGACTCGAAGAAGTCGGCACGGTATGCGGCGACTCGAGTGGTGTCGGCAACGGGAGCCACGCTCATGAACAGACGCGCGAAAGCCGACGCCGCGCAACGCGCAAAGGAACTCTGGCGCAAACGAGAACTGAGCACGTTTGATTATCTCATGGCGCTCAACATGTACGCCGGTCGAACGCTGCACGATCTGAGTCAGTACCCGATATTCCCTTGGGTGTTGCGAGAGTACGACGCCGAGACGATCGATCTGGACGACCCGTCCGTGTTTCGAGATCTCGGTAAACCCGTGGGCGCGCTCAACGAAGAGCGATTGAAACAATTCGTCGAGCGGTACGAGTCGCTCGCCGACGACCCAGACACGCCGCCGTTTCACTACGGGAGTCACTATTCGTCGTCGCCAATCGTGCTGTTCTTTCTGTTGCGAATGGAACCGTACACCAAGCTCGCGAGAGCTTTGCAGGGTGATCGTTTCGATCGCGCGGATCGTTTGTTTCACTCCATCGCCGAGACGTACGCCGCGTGCAACGAATCCTCCGCCGACGTAAAAGAACTCATCCCAGAGTTTTATTATTCGTCAGAGTTCCTCGCGAATAGTAATTCTTTAAAACTAGGGAAGCGGCAAGACGGACACGCGATCGACGACGTGGTTCTTCCTCCGTGGGCGAAGGGTTCGAGACATGAATTTACGCGCGTCATGCGCGCGGCGCTCGAATCAGACCACGTGAGCGCAAACTTGCATAAATGGATCGATTTGATCTTCGGACACGCACAACGCGGACAAACGGCGGTGGACCGTTTCAACGTGTTTTACTACCTCACGTACGAAGGAGCGGTGGACATGGACGCGTTAGAGGATGAGGAACAGCGGAACGCCATCGAGACGCAAATCGTCAACTTTGGCCAAACGCCAACGCAGATTTTCAGACACGCGCATCCACCTCGCATGCGTCGACACCCGACCGATACTGTGGTGTCGTTGTCGCCGGAATCGCTGAAGTTGGCGTCGGATGTCGGCGCTGGTAGCCGAACGCCGCAGGCTCTCGGTACGCAGAGCGTCGTGGGTGTGTCCGTATTCGGCTCGCGGGTGATGATCATGAATGGTGGACGAGACATCTCTGCGTACAGAATCCATCCCGCCCACGAAAAACAAGCGGGCGGCGATGAAGCCAAGTTCGCGTACACTCTCGAAAGCGAAGCGTCTTTGAGACTTGCGGGTGAATTCGACGTGGGCGTCGATTCGCTTGCGCTCGCGCAAAGCCTCGACTTTGCGCTTCACGGAAAAGTTCTGCTCAGTGTCGGACACTGGGATCGCAGCATGCGCCTGTACGACATTGAGGAACGGCGTGAAATCCAGTGTGTAAGCACGCATCGCGACGTGACGACGTGCGTCGCTGTGTGTGAGTGGACAGGTTACCGAACGTGGGACGAATACGGCAAACAGACGCGCCAAGTCGTCGTGGTCACCGGCAGTCGTGATACGACGCTCGCCATTTGGGAGTTGAAATTCCCACAAAGCGGCTGGAGATTCAGTAAAGGCGCGCGTGGCTTCGAAGTCGAACCCAAAATGATCTGTTTCGGTCACGATGAGGCCGTCACGTGCGTCGCCGTGAGCGCGTCGCTTGGATTGATTGCGAGCGGTAGCGCCGACGGAACACTCATTCTACACGACATCAGAGATGGACGCATCGTTCGAGCGCTCGAACGCACTCCACGGGGATTCGTACCCTCGTCGATCGCGTTTCTCTCCAAGTCATCTCTCGTCGTGTGCGCGTGCAACGTCGCTGGCGCGCTTTCCGTGCACGACGTCAACGGCGCGACGCTGGCGAAAATAGCCAATCGCCACGAAGCGTTCGACACCGTGTGCGTCACGCGCGACGAGAGACACGTGCTCATCGGCAATCGTCGAGGAGATATCACCGCGCGCGCGTCTCACGACCTCTCCGTTCGCGCGCAGATCAACGTCTCCAACGTCGGCGTCGCCTCCATACAAACCGTCGGGCGCGACGAGTGCTTACTCGTGGGATTACTCGACGGCCGATTATGTCTTTGGTCTCCCACGCTCGCCTAGATTTTACACAACACTTTGTAACATACCGCATCGTACGCGTCGCGTCGGTCGTCCCACCCTTCGTCCCCGACGCGGCGTCTTCCCGCTCAGCTCGCGTAGCGGCGCCGTCCTCCACCCAGTCCCGAGCGCGCGCACCACATCGCGCCTCCCCTCCGTCGACGCCGACGCGAATCGTCATGGCGAAGAAGCCCGCTCGAACGAACAATAAGAAGAAGAAGGTGGCGCCGACGAACCGAGCGACGACGCGCGCGGCGCTCGCGAAGACGCCCACCGGGGGGAAGAAATCGGCACCAACGGCCTCGACGAAGACGGCGAACGGGAAGGCCGCGCCTCGGACGCCCAGGACGCCCAGAACGCCCAAGACGGTCTCGAACGGTGGCGTCAAGAAACCTCGATCGAGCGCGAAGAAGTCCGGGACGAAGCGCACGACGCCGAAGAAGCCGATGAACACGACGGGGTACATCATGAATCAGCGAAAGTACGGCGCCCAGCCGAGGACGCCGCGTCCGTTGTCGTCGATGAAGAGCCCTCGATTGGAGTCGATCGCGACGGCGACTATGAAACCACCGGCGTGTGGAATCGACATGTTTGGAAGCATGATCGGGGCGGTGTCGCCGTCGGCGGTGGTGAAGGAAGAGAAGGGGACGGATGCGATGTCGTCGGAAGTCATCAAGTTGTGTTCAATCGTCACGGAACAGGCGAAGACAATCGAGCGACTCGAGTCGGAACTGAATAACGTGAGGGCTCAGTTGCAAGCGCGCATGGTGGCGCCCGTGCCGACGTTGAGGCGTGTACCTTCGACGACGTCCGAGATCGCGGCGCGCATCGCCGGTCTCTTCAAGAGGGACAAGTAACCGTCCGCGTTCTAGATCTCGCGTGTATAGTTTCAATAATTCATACATTGTACTAGTACATTTCAAATCGCTACTGTGTCGTCGTGATCGTCGCTATTGACGCAGCCGGTGCGTTAGAACGTCATGTACTTGCGCAAAATCGCACGCGCCAAACCGTTTGCGTTCGATTTGCGATAGATGAGTGACAAGTTATACGCAGCTTCGCGCGCGAGATTCACGGACGGACGGATACCATCGCCCTCACCGACCGGAGTCTCTAAACACTTTTCATAAAGCGGACGCGCGAGGTGTGACCAGCCGAGATGGTGGAAACCTCTCGCTAAATTGTACAGGCCTTCCTGAGGGTGCGCAGAATTCAACTCAGCAGAGCGCTCTAAAAGAACGATCGCTCGAAGGGCCAACGCGTGGCGCTGGTGTTCATTTGAGTTTCTGGTCGTCATGTGAAGCAAAGAGATCGCCGCTGATAGGCACACTTCTTGGTCGTTCGGCGCGAATGACAACGCGGTGAGAAAGTTGTGCATGGCGATGGACCACTTTTTGTTCCACGAGTGAACGTGCCCAGAAGCCATGAGTGTTATGACGTGCTTACGCGCTTGTTCGTCCACGCTATTGGCGACCAATCGTTTGGCGAGTTTTGACGTCCCGACACTCAACGCTCGCGGGTAGTTCACCGCCATTTGCATCAGCATGTTCCACACAGTCACCGAAGTCGGGAACACTTCAAGAATGCTTCTACAATTACTCGCTGCTTCAGAAAAATCACACACCTCGTAAGCTATGAGAGCTTTCAAATAGCGCAGTGATGCTGTTTGTTCTCGAGTGAGGACGCTCCCCGCGGAGAATGAAAGTGCGTCATTCACAATTTTTTCAGAGTCCTCGAATTTCCCGAGTCGTAGCGCCACCTCCGCACCACTGATGATGCTCGCGAAAACATCGTCGTCGGATATCCGTACGTTATCATCAACGAAATCTTCGCCTGCTTTACCAGTACGCTGGAGTTTACGCAGCGATCTCTTTTCAATCAAATCTGCCATCAGCTTCAACGCGGACGGAATGAGAACCATGAGTTCGTCTTTGGTTAACAACTTTCGTTGTAAAGCCGTGACGCGCAAAAATATACCATAGTTTTGAACTTCCACTTCATCTAAATTCGAAATGAGTGAAGATGCTCGACGCGCGCACTCCTCATCATCCTGAACGTTCGAGAGGGCATCGGCAAGCGATACCGCTACGAAGACATCGCTGGGATGCTTGTCGTGTAGCGACTCATAGAACTCAATCACACCCTGATTTCCCTTTGACTGTTGAATGCACGTCTCGATTCGTTGCCATATATCAATATTATCGTATTCCTCCACAGTGAGCAGTTCTCGAAACAAAACCTCTGCTTTGGAGGGTAAACCAACTTCCATCATCGTGTTTCCACCGTCGAAAAACAGGTCGTCAAACTCGTTTACGTCGTGTCCCAAGAGTTCAAATATTTGTTTCAAGCCTTCGTCGGTGCGCCCTTCGTAAAGTAGACACTGCCCTAGTTTCACAGAGATATCCAAAGGGATTTTTCCAGCCTCCGCTCTTTCAACGATATTCGCGTGCGCCTTGTCCACTATCGCGAGAACCTCAGCGTACTTGTGAGATTCCATCTTCAGCTCGATCAAAATATTCACGACCGTGGCATCGACGTGCTCGAAATGTTTTTCCAGCATCCGCCCGAGTGCGTATTCGGCTCGGTCGCGCATGGCGACAGCGTAGTACGACTTGGCGAGCATCACCGACGCTTCCCGCAATAAGTCTCCGTTGAGCAGAGGCAAGTCATCTCTGAGCACCCACTCCAGTTGTTCGATCGCCTTCTTCGTATCTCCCAACTCACGATACAGCGTCGCTTGATCCATTTTATTTTCATAATTGTGTGGATCCGCTCTGGAAGCTTTCGACAGACAATGCAACGCGTACTCTTTCTTGTTCAAGTTGACAGCCATGGTCGCCATGCGATACCACATCGAAGGATCCACGCGCCGCTTTACCGCCGTGGCCAGCGAATAACAGTCTAAAGCCTTTTCTAAGTTGTTCGTTTCCTCGTACACGAGCGCCAGCTGCTCGTACGGTTCGCTCGAGTTCGGTATTTTCACCACGGCGGCGTGTAGTTTGTTCACGGCCTCCGCAAACTCGCCTCTAGCGTACAGTATCGTCGCCTCGCTCATCAACTCATCCGCCTCCAACATGTGCTTCGATCGCGCCGTCTTCCTCTTCCGACTCCTTCGACGTCGTTTACCCACGTCACCGGCTTCACCCATGCGAAGAAACGCCGCCATGGTCGGATTGCGCTTCGCCGCCTCCAAGTCCTCCAACATCTCTCGCGCCTCTTGACGACTCGTCGCGGCGTTCTCTCGCGACGTCGAGCGCTCGTACGCGACCACGGTCTCCGCGAGGCGACCGGCTCTCAACAGCTCCAACCCATCGAAATCGCGGTCCTCCTCCGAGACGCTCTCCTCGTCCTCCTCCGATTCCTCGCTCGCCGATTCGGATTCATCTTCGACCTCGCGCGCGCGGGCCGAGCTGTGCACGCGCAATCGTCGCGGCTTATCGACGGTCTCGGTCTCTTCCGGGTCCTCGCCCGAGTCGACCGACATGACGCCGCGAGCGCGAAGATGACGACGGGAATGGCGCCGAGGCGCAACTGTCCCGAAAAGTCGCGAAAAGGGGTCGCCGGCCGCCGCCGAATTGCTAATAGTCGCGTTTGTTTTACAATGTATGAACGCAAATCCAAGTTTTGTTGGATACGATATTGTCGTTGTTCGTAGATGTGATGCGTGCAAGTGTGCGTTGTACGCTCATCTCGCCGCGTTGAGGTATTGGCGATACTGTTCTCGTCGTCGTTCTTCAATCTTTTCCTGTCCGCGACGACGGTACTCTTTAAGTTCTTTGCACTTTGGCACCGGACAGTTGTCGTCCATGCACTGTTTGGAGTGAATCTGCAACAATGTCCACGTTTTGCGGCAGAGCGGGCAACCACCGGCCGTCTTGATCTGGCACGTAAAGGCGTGGTTGAGAAGTTGCTTAATCTTGGCGCAGTTCGAGTTATCGCATGGGTTCTTTCTGCATGTGACGGCGTGCAGCAAAAGCTCCATGGTACGATCGATTTGCGCCTGTCGACTTTGTCTCTCAGCCTCAGAGATGGCGGAGCGATCGCCGACGGTGCGACCTTGCCGCATGAGTGGATGCTGGTGACCGACGCGCACGCGGCAGGTGTCGCAAATGTCGAAGTCAGGGCACGTCTCGCAGCGCCACCCCTTGCCCGGCTCGAGCTCTCGCGAGCACACGTTGCACGAAGCAACGAACGCCGGCTCGGACGGATTGTTGAGGTGATACAACACCATCATGGTGGTGTGCTTGGCGCGACGAAGCGAGTCAAATTGGAAATGATTCCCTTGGCACAAAGACAAGAAGGCTTGACGCGTGTCAAAGAATTCGCTCTCCATCTTTTCCTCGCTCTCCTCTTCCTCCTTGATGGGTTCAGGAATGTCTTCACACTCTTCGCACTCGAGCGCGCGACCGGCGTATCGCTTTTCGTGTTCGGGAAGCGCGTCTTCGACGCCTTTGCAATCCTCGCACAAAACCAACGGCGTACCCTCCGTGGCGTAATATCGGTTGGCGCCGGCGATCGTCTTTCGGCAACTCAAACACTGGTGAGCCAAGTGCGCGAGGATGAAATCGTTTCGCATGTTGCTGATCGTCGTCCCGAGCCTCTTCATGAGCTCTTTGTTCAGTTTTGCGTCCGGTGCGATGGTTCCGCTCTTCGCCTTCGCGGCTTTTCTCGCGCTAATCTTGACGTTGGACGCCTTCGTCTTCGCCTCGAGCTTCTTCGCCTCTTCGAGCTCCTTGTTGATGGACGTGATCCAATCCTCCGCGATACCGGAAAAGTAGTCACCATCAAAGTACGGATACTCGGTCGCGCAACGGATGTCATGATTTTGATTGCCGAGTCTGAATTCATCGTAGACGTTCGAAGTCGACATGACGATGCCACGCTTTTGGGCGGATCGGAGCATTTTGAGATACCATTCGCGCAGCTTGTCAGCCTTCGGCGTCTTCTGAACCTTAGGGTGACAGTAGAGAATGTAATCGTCCCCTTGGAACGGCGGGCACGCCCAGATGAAACACGAGGTGAAACCGCGCTTCTTCGCGTAGTCCAGGTACGCAATCAAGATGTTGTGATAGACATACGTGCGGAGCGCACAGTTTTCGCCGGTGGCCACGGTGACGTTATCTGGACGGAAATACTTGACGGAATCCAGGTAGGACAGGTAGATTCGTCGGCGGTTCGGTTCGGGGCAATCACCGTCGTACTCTTGAACATAAATAGCCATCAAGCACACGTCCACGGCATCCAGATTTTGGAAGAGAAGAATGACGCGCGAGCGATACGGAAAGTGTGCGGGAATGCCGTCGTCTTTGAACGCTGCAAGGTATTGCGGCTTGGTGTCCACTTGCTTCATCGTCTGCGACACGACTCGAATCGTGAGACCCTCCGCAGTCGGTACGTTTTCTACGGGCACGCCGAGCTGCTTCGCGCGCTCTTCGCGTTCGGCGGCGAGAGTCTCCTGAAGGTGCTCCTCCAAAAACGACGACATCTTTGTCTTCGGAAGCTCGTTCGCTGGTTGCTGCGAAGACGGACGTTCGAGAGTGACTTTGCGATCTCCCTTGTCCAACTGTGAGAGAATACAGTTCGGACACGTGAATGGTGCTGAACCACCCTCGTTCTTTCGGCCGTTGAACAAGACACAGATTTGGTGGTACCAGTCTTCACAGTAATCGCACTGCACCCAAGGTTCCTCCAAATCATCGTCGTTCTTCTTCTTGACGAGCTGTTGCTTCGGGAATTGCTGCCCTTCAACGTTGACATAACCTTGAATCGCGTTGTGACAAGGGTTACACCACGCATCTCTTCGAACTTCGCCCACGACGCTAGGCACGTGGTGGAACACCTGTCCTCGCTTGATGCGTGCGCAACAACTGTAACAGTACAACGGCGGCGGTTCAAACGTCAACCTCTCAACGCCGCATGCCTTGCACGAACTCTCGGTCGCTTTCGCAACCGCGCGCACGGCTTCCTTTTGGAGTTGACGAGCGCTCGGTTGACCTTGACCTTGAATCTTTTCCTTATCCGCCAACCGCAAAGAGGCGAGGTGCGTACGAATCTCCTCCGGCGTGAAACACTCCATCAGCGACGTTCCTTCTCCGCCCGGTTTGCGCTCCTTGCTAAGACCGCTCGTGCCCTTCACCATGAGTTGACCGCGCGTCGGATCATCGTCGAGCTTCATGCGCTTGTTGCCATGCGCCATTTGCATCTGAGCGTGTTGTCGTTGCTTGAGCATGGCATTGCGAACAGGGCCGCACACCGGACAGCCGGCATCCTTGCACGACTGGTGATGCTTCAACAACTCGCGCGACGCAATGCAACGCGGGTAGTTGCATGACGAGAGCGTACACTTCAACACGTGCTCCCAAAGTTGCTTCGCGACGTGGCAGTTGGGCGTGTACGGGCATTCTCCGACAGCTGCTTGGCACTTGCTTGCGTGACGCAAGAAGAGAAGCCATCGTTGCTGCTTGACGATGTACGCCTTTCGCAAGTCAGCGTCATTGATGTCCCGCCAGTTCGTCACATTGATGCCAGCCTGTTGGCGCCCTCTCATCGATGCTTGTTGTTGCGCCATCATCTGCTGCTGCGCCATCATCTGTTGCTGCGCCTTGAGCTCGGCGGCTTGCTGCGCCTTGGTCAACTTTTTCGCCTTCGCCGGCGCCTTCGCTCCTCCCTTCCCACCCGAGCCTCCCTTTGCAGCCGGCGCCTTCGCCGGCGGTGCCATCCCAGTTCCCATCATCGCGTTGTTACCGACCCCCGGTGTCGGAATCATCGTTCCAGGCGGCACGCCGGCCATCATCTGGGACGATCCACCCATGTATTGTCCTTGCGCCGCCGCGGCGCCTCGCAAAATGGGCGCTCCATTCGGCAACATTCTATTACCAGCCATCATCATCTGTTGCTGCTGCTGGTGTTGTTGTTGCTGAACGTGCGGCATATTCCCACCTACTCCCGAAAACAACGCTCCCATTTGCTGCCGCGACGCTGTGCTCGCGGCTCCCCCACGTCCCTGCTGCATACCTTGGCGCTGAATCATGATGCGAGCGACGGCTTGAAGTCTCGCTTCCAACGTCACTTGATCGCAGTATTCCTCCTGTTCCATTCAAAATAGATGCGAGTTTATATCATAGTCAGTATTCATCGCTCATCGTTCGCCGAGATCATCGCGGAGGCGCCGATTGGTCGTCGATTTCAAAGTCGGTCGGACAAACTGCGCACCTTGCTTCGCGCGCCGCGGTACACAGCCTCTTCTAATCGCAGCACAAAGTCCGGCAACTTGTGCTGCCACTCCTTCGTGAGGTCTGGCTTTCTCTGTTTGAAGATTTTCAATCTGCACGAGTAAAAAAGAGCGCGAGGTCAGCGATGAATTCCATGCATTCGAGTCGCGCGCGTTCGAGTCGCGCAAAGGAAGCCCTAAACCCCGCGACCCAAGATCGCGCGTTCTTCCGAGTTTCAGCCGTCGACGGACGCCGCACGCACATGTGTTGAATCAATTCCTTGCGCTGAGGAATGTCTTCATCCGATTGCCAGGTTCTCCATCGGTGTTGGCCGCTCGCGCCCGGACCTTTCGACCCGTTTGCGCCGCCCCTGCCCGACATCTCGTCGCGAACAGAACACCTCCTCGAGTCCTGATTCGTCGAAGAGTCCCTCCGACCTTCGCGTGCCCTTCCCCGCGCCGGTGATCTAGGCCTGGTTCTGCCGTGCGCGACGCGCAGTTCCCGGGTGTGAGCGGTGAGAGACAGCCGACGGTCACCGCGCAACCGTCCGGCGAGTCGCCTCGAGCGTCGCGCGCGCGTGCTCGCGACACTGAGGCGCGAGACCCGTC
>PVBE010579845.1_pt1 | contig 23766 bp, 19 predicted proteins | sample 1631181 | NCBI WGS metagenome assembly PVBE01 (sample SAMN08397723, study PRJNA350692) | Marine metagenome, whole genome shotgun sequencing project. | isolation source: water | place: Pacific Ocean | collected 2012-04 | reverse complement strand
TGACTGGAGTGGTATAACTTGAAAACCGTCTCTTAGCAGATCGGCTCTTCTGTCCGAATTACTCTGACGACGTACAGCTCTTGTGAACATGAAACCCGCTGATCGGCCTGTACTAATCCTGGGGAAATAACTCTCCAGTTTGCGGGGCGCACTCCAATACTGGAGGAGAGCTGTTCTGGCCAAACCCAGGCAGCCGCTTTCCGGTGTACAGAACCGGATCGAAACCAGTATGATGCTGCGGGTTCTGCCGATGACCTGCTGAAGTTTATTGATGAGCAAGCAATGCGAATCCTGATTGCCGGCGGTGGCCAAGTGGCTGCCCTGACCGCAAGCCGTCTCATTCGAGAAGGCAACGAAGTCGTTCTCGTCGAAGAAAACCCCGAACGTTGCGAATACCTTGAGGAAACGCTGGATGCGAAAATCATCCAGGGTAATGCGGCCAGCGTCCTTGCGCTTCGCCGTGCCGGCCTGTCGGACGCCGAAATGTTGATCGCCGCGACGAACGACGATGGGACGAATGTCCTGGCATGTTTGATCGCCCAGGTCGAATCCGACGTTCGTGTGAAAGTGGCCAGAATGCGGACCCATGAGGTCGAACACTGGCGTCGCGTGACCAAAGAGGCGGGTCTCGAAATCGACTTGATCATCCATCCCGAGTCCGACATTGCGGACAGGATCATGCGCGTTGTTAATTTTCCCGGCGTGTCCGACGTTCTGGAGTTCGCCAGTGGCGGGGCTCGTCTGTTCAGCATGAACCTCGAAGAGGGCAGCTGGCTGGCCGGCAAGAGCCTGGGTGAGTTGGAAAAGGCGGGGCCACCCAGGGACTCTCTCATAGCAATGATCTTCAGGGGGCAGCAGGTCATTATCCCCCATGGAGCTGAAACGTTGCGTCCGGGCGATCACGTTTACGGAATGGCAACGCGCGACAACCTTGAAGAAGTGTTGTCTTTCATGGGGATCGAAACGCGGAAGACCCTGGAGCGGGTCTTTATCATCGGCGGAAAACAACTGGGGATTCGGATCGCGGAGATGCTGGAAGAAAAGGGGGTTCAGGTCAAGCTGTTCGAAAAGGACCTCGCCCGCTGCGAGAAGATTTCCACAATCCTGAGCAAGGCTATCGTCATACACGGAGACGGCACCGATCAGTCGACGTTGATGGAGGAAAATATCGAAGGCATCGACGCTTTCCTTTCATTGACGAACCACGACGAGGACAACATCATTGCCTCACTTCTGGCCCGCAGGCTGGGCGTCAAGAAGGTTGTCTCGCTGATCAACAGGCTGAGTTACCTGCCTATGGTCCAGCGGCTCGGCGTGAACACGACGGTCAGCCCTCACCTGGCCGCGGTGGACCGGATTCTCCAATATGTTCGCAAGGGCCGTGTGTTGTCGGTGACGACATTCGGCGAGGAAGAGGCAGAGGCCATCGAGTTGATTGCCTTAAAGGGTACGAAGTATGTCGGCAGGAAACTCAGCGATGTCCGTTTTCCACGCGGCGCCATCGTAGGCGCGATCGCCAGGCCCGATGGTCAGGTCCAGATTCCGCGTGGGGACGCATCGATCCAACCAGGAGATCGCGTCATCTTCTTTGCGCTCGAAAGCGTTGTCAGCGAGTTGGAGTCCGCCTTTCTGGCATAGGAGAATCGTAGTTGATTCAGTTGCAGGCGGTCGCCTACGTCCTCGGTCAGTTTCTGCTGGCGTTTTCCGGCACGATGTTGATCCCGCTTGTGTATGGATGGCTCTCCGGAGACGGAGGCGTCGCGCCGCTTGCCTATGCCGCCGCTATCACAGCCGGCGTTGGTGGGCTTGTGTTTGTCGGAGTTCGCCGTCCGGCACGCGAGCTGACGCAGCGGGAAGGCCTCCTGCTGGTCGTATCGATCTGGTTGAGCGTTGGTCTGTTCGGTAGCATCCCGTTCTTCCTTTCCCCCCATTTTGCGACGTTCACCGATGCATTCTTCGAGTCCGTTTCGGGGTTCACGACCACCGGTGCGACGGTCCTCGATCGAGTGGAAGTGCTGCCTCGAGGGCTCCAGTTCTGGAGATGCTTCTCGCACTGGCTGGGCGGCATGGGCATCGTTGTTCTGGGTATCGCAATCCTGCCACTGGTTGGGCACGGTGGCATGCAGCTGTACCGGGCAGAATTTTCCGGAGCAAAATCGGAACGCCTGAAACCACGGATCACTGAAACGGCGCTGGCGTTGTGGAAGATTTATGTGGCGTTGACTGCTGCGGAGTTCATCGCGTTGCGCCTGGCCGGCATGAACGGGTTCGAGGCGATATGCCACACGTTCTCGACCCTGGGGACCGGAGGGTTCTCCACACGGACAGAGAGCATAGCGGGATTCAACAGCCCGTTGATCGAGTGGATCATCATCGTCTTCATGTTCCTTGCCGGCGTCAGTTTCATTCAGCACTACCGGCTTTGGGTTGAGTGGAACCCCCGAAGCCTCATTTCCGACTTCGAGTTTCGCTATTATTTTCTGATCGCCCTTGTAACGACGGCGATCATCGGTACCATTCTGTTCTGGAACTCCGGTTACGACCCGTCGACTGCCGGCCGCACTGCGACGTTTCAGGTTGCGGCGATCCTGACGACGACCGGGTTCGTCACCGACAACTTCGAACTCTGGCACCCGTTGCCCCAATTGCTGCTGCTCACCCTGATGTTCGTCGGTGGCTGTACCGGTTCGACCGCCGGTGGCATGAAGACGTCGCGAGTCCTACTGCTGGCGCGGGTTGTCGATCGGGAATTCAAACGGATGGTCGAGCGCCGTGGTGTATTCGCCGTGCGTCTGGGCGGCAAGGTCGTTTCCGAGCCGACCGTGCAAAGCCTGTTGAACCTGGTGTACCTGGCCTTTGTCGTCAACTTCGTTTCGTGCCTGGCGCTGGCGGCGATGGGCGTCGACGTATTGACCTCGATCACCGCCGTTGTCGCGTCCATGTTCAACATCGGCCCGGCTCTAGGCGCCGTCGGTCCCGTAGAGAACTACGGCCACCTGCCGATGCTCGCCAAGTGGGTCCTCGCCGGAGACATGATCGCGGGCCGCCTCGAGTTCTACACCGTCATCGTTATCCTCACGCCGGCTTTCTGGCGCAAGTAACAGGTTTCTCCTTCCGGTTGGGTTTTTTTTCAACACGAAGTTCACGAAGGTTTGATAAATAATCTCGTTCGACCTTCGTTGCCTTCGTGTCTTCGTGTTGAAACGGCGATAGTTTCGTTTCGCATTGGCCCCCCAGTCAGGCCACTCCTCGTCCCCCACGAGTGAAATCACCCCTCGCCCACCGGTGAGGCTGATAGAATCGGGCTATGCGCAACGTGGACAACCCGAAGGTCGGTGGCCGGGTCCTTCTGGCCCTGGCGTGCCTGGTTGTTCTCATTGCCGGCCTGCGCGCGGCGGAACCGGTCATTGTTCCCTTCCTGTTGTCGGTGTTCCTGTCGATGCTGGGGGTTCCCATAATGGCTTGGTTGAAGCGGCATGGGTGTCCGCAGCCGGTTGCCATCCTGCTGGTCGTATTGAGCCTGGTCGTCATACTCGTCGTGATCGGGGTCGTGGTCGGGGGGTCCGTCAACGGGTTTACACAGGCGTTGCCGCAGTACCAGGAACGGCTGACCGACCTCATGAGTTCCATCGACAGGCAGCTGCAGTCCTGGGGGCTCGATGTTTCAGTAACCGCTATCGGAGATATGGTGAATCCGGGACAGGTGTTCCAACTCGCTGGCGGGTTGCTGTCGCGCCTTGCAGCAATCGTGTCGAATTTCTTCCTGGTCGTTCTGACGACGGTGTTCATCCTGACAGAGGCCGCGGGCTTCCCCCGGAAGATCCAGACTGCACTCGGCGATGCGGGGTCGGGTGTTCTCCAACTGTCCGGCGTGATGACCCAGGTCCACCGCTATCTCGTCATCAAGACGGCGATCAGCCTGCTGACAGGACTCATCCTGGGCACCTGGGTCTGGATTCTGGGTGTGGACTTTCCAGTGCTCTGGGGACTGCTTGCGTTCCTGTTGAACTACATTCCAAACCTGGGCTCGGCCATGGCCGCGGTCCCGCCCGTTCTGTTGGCGCTGATTCAGCCCGGAGGTGGTCTCACCGTTTCACTCATGGTGGCTGCCGGATACATCACCGTGAACCTGGCTTTCGGCAACGTCGTCGAACCCCGCGTGATGGGACAGCGGCTGGGTCTGTCGACACTCGTCGTGTTCGTTTCCCTTGTCTTCTGGGGGTGGGTATGGGGCGGCGTCGGCATGCTGCTCTCCGTTCCGCTGACGATGGTCGTCAAGATCCTGTTGGAGAGCAGCTCGGAGCTTCGTTGGATTGCCGTCCTCCTGGACAAGTCGCCGGAACCGGCCGGTTAGGAACCCGTCCGTCCCCATTTCCGTCTACATATTATCTATGTGAATTCAGTGAGGGCCGTTTCAGATTCTCGGCCTCCGCCTCGGGGTTTTAGGAACAGTTTCATCTAAAGTACACGTGTCGAGTTACCGATGAGAACTATATGACGCGTAGTAGAGCTTGACGCTGCCTGGGACCGGCTGATGCCCATGTTCCCAGACACCGAGGGCACTCGGTAGACTGCTGGTGAAGAACCAGATGAGGCTATGACGACGATCGGTATAACAGGTTTCAACGTTCTCGACACGACCAGCTTCGTGGGCGAGACTCGGCTCGGGGCGGGCTCTCGACCGGATCCCAAGCTGAGGATTCAGAACGATTCCGTCTTTTCGTCGATCATGGACGATGTCTCGCATTTCAGGACTCTGGTGGAAGAACTCAGCAGCAGCTCGGCTTTTGAAGGGAGCCGAGCCACTTCATCCAAGGGCGACGTTGTCTCCGCCTCCACTGTCTCCGGCGCAACGAGCGGAAAGCACACCGTCGAGGTACGACAGATTGCGAAGGGCCAGATCACCAAATCGACGACAGGATTCGCCCTTACCACCGACACTGTCGCCGACGGAGGATCGATCTCGTTTAGTGTTGACGGAGCTACTACCGCGGCTATTGATGTCTCCTCCGCGACGACTCTCTCGGGGCTCAAGACCCTGATCAATGATCAGAATTCTGGAGTCGTTGCATCGATCGCGAATGACGGGGCGCAAAACTATCTCGTGGTTACTTCGCGGCAGACAGGCTCTGGAGCAGGTTTTACGGTCAGCAACTCTTTGACGAATTCCGGCGGAACGGCTGTTGCATTCGATGCTGATCAGAGTTTGGCTTCGGGCAACACGCAGAACGCACGGAGCGCCCTGTTCCTTGTGGACGGTGTCGAGTTCGACAGCCAGACGAACACGGTTGTGAACGCGATTGGCGGTGCCTCGCTGACCCTGTTGAAGAAGGGAACCACATCGATCGAGGTCAGCGCGGATCACAGCGGTCTCAGCAAGTCTGTCCGAGGTTTTGGAGACACCTTCAACCGTCTGGATGAATCTGCCCGGCTGCTCGGCCGTTCCGACTCCGGGGCGAGTTCGTCGGACTTGGTTGCCTTCGGGTCTCGCCTCCGTGACTCCCTCAGGCAGGCGCGAAGCTCCGTGTCCGGGGCTTCCAACAGCAGCGGGCAGTTCAAGACGCTTGCCGACGTTGGCTTGACGTTTGATCGCTCCGGAAGACTGAAACTGGATGAGAGCCGGTTGACGTCTGTGCTGACGGACTCCGTTGGAGATGTCGAGCGGCTCTTTCGGGGAGACTCCGCCGGCAGAGCCGGGGTGTTTTCCCGATTGAAGGTCTCGCTCGCCGGAAAACAGGGTGTTCGGGGAGTGATCCGTCCGAAAGAGAGGAGCAGTCGAGGCGAGATTTCCCCTCAAGCTTCCAGTCTCAAACTCCAGGAACAGCAACTGGTGCGCCTTCGCAAGACCGTAGGTAGCGGCCTGACTGGCCTCAAGCAATCAAACAGCCTGCTGGGCAGCTTGAGCGTCCGTGTGCGAATCGTCTGAGTGCGGCAATACTCCTGTCGCATTGCGTGTTACCTTCGGCGTTTCAAGCGACACCGTACTTTTTTGCGCAATGAGGTCTAAAGTGCGGCTGCAGTTTGGCCGATAAGATGAACATGAGCAGAAATCTGGTCTCACATGCGCCAGAGAGTAGGCGGGGAGACGGTAGGTTTTCGTTCCCCGTCCCGGTAAAGAGGCAAGGTGCCCGAAATCGGGACTTCGGCTCAAGATTGAGCCTGATCACATTGACAAGGGCGATCACAGGCTATCCGCTTCAAACAATCGAGTCTCAACTAACTTAATCTCACCTTTCCTGGCCAGGTTGGCTCCCCGGGTACCGGGAGCCTCCTGGCCATTTCGCATTCCTTTTTTGGCGTCGGGCCCACCGTTTCCCGCCAGACACCATCATTTTCCCGAAACCGAACCTTTCTAGTCGCGTCTAAGTAGATAATGTTCAGCCGTATATCGAGAACACACAACCCGATCGAGGTGACGTGCGCACTCCGAGACGAATGCCATGGATAAGAACCCCAACACGGACGAGTTCTATCGGTATCGCGAAGTCGCGAAGGAAAGTTGGTTTTCCACCCTTCCGCGTCAGCTACGCCAGTTGATGGACGAACGCCGGAATCCGCCACCGGCTCTCGATATCACTGCCGAGCCTGATCCGACCGTCCTCGAAAAAATGGTCGAAGGTCCCTCTTCTTTTTCTGCGTTGTGGATCCAGATACAGGAACTGCGGGCTGAACAGAGAAATCCCACGCCGAAGGCCGAGCTTACTGCCGATGGGGACCCCTCTGCCCTGGATGGTCTGATTGAGGGCCGCTCTGTTTTCCTGTCGATCTACCGCCAGACCCTGGGATTGATCCGCGACTTCCGGAATCCTCCGGTCATCGAAACGACTGCGGAGCCGGTCGAAGTGCCTGCGATCTGGACCAGACGGCAGCTCAAGATTCCCGCAGTGGCCACCCTTGGGGGCCACCTGTTGGCGATCCTTCTGATTTTTGGTGGTTTCAGCTTCGGTCCAGCGCCGATAGTCCGGACAACGGAGACGTTCATTCCGCTCTACCTTCCCGCCGACCTGATGATGCTGCCCGAAGAAGAGGACTCGTCCGGCGGTGGTGGTGGCGGTGGCAAGGAGACCCTCACGGCTCCATCCCTGGGTGCGCCTCCGAAGGCTTCGGACAAGCAACTGGTCCCTCCGTCGGCTGAACCTCCAAAGAATCTCAACCCCATCCTCGTGGCAGAGCCGACCGTGGTTGTACCGCAACTGGCAAGTCTGCTGAACGTCAGTCTTCCGAACCTGGGCGACTCCATGGCACTGCCTGCCCCACCGTCTTCCGGACCTGGATCCGGCGGCGGTATCGGGATAGGGCAGGGCAGAGGCGTTGGTGAAGGCAAGGGCCCCGGCCTCGGTCCGGGAGAAGGTGGCGGGATCGGTGGCGGCGTCTTTCGCGTGGGCGGGGGCATCACGCCTCCCTCAATCCTGACAAAGCGCGATCCGGTCTATTCTGAAGAAGCGCGCAAGGCCCAATACCAGGGTACGGTAGTTCTCGAGGCGATCGTCCGCAAAGACGGTTCCGTCGAGATCCTCCGCGTCGTCCGAAGCCTGGGGTTCGGTCTCGACGAGAACGCCGTGAAGGCCCTCAAGGAATGGACATTCCGCCCTGGAATGAGAAACGGCGTCCCCGTAGACGTCGCTCTCAACATCGAAATCAACTTCAATCTGCGGTAGCGGTCGCGCCGCGGATCCATCCACCAGTCCGGCGTTGCGCTCGTTCGGCCTCCTCGACGTATTGCTATACGCCTCGGTCGGCCTCTCTTCACGCGCCTTGTCCTGGCGGCGTCTCCACGCCGCTCTACCCGGTCAGGGGCTAGCGTGTACGGGTGGCCGTCTCTGGCCGCTCGCCCGGGTTTGAACGGCGTTTGGCAACAAGATCCATAGGCTAACCTCTCACAAAATTTCTGTTACGTTTGACAGTTTTCTTATTTTGTAGTTACAAATAAGGGTCGTGGCTAGTGATGGAATGGGATGAGCAGAAAAGTAGACAGAACCTGTTCAATGAGAAAGGCCAATAGCCGTGAGCAAGCAACCTACTACGAAAAGCGATTTGAAGCGAATTGATGAGATGAGCGATGAGAGCATCGATTACACCGATATTCCCGAACTCGATGAAGATTTTTTTCGGGAAGCGCAGGTGGTCGTCCCGCCTGGGAAGAAGCAGCTGACGATACGGCTGGACGCCGATGTTCTCAACTGGCTGAAAGACCAGGGTAAGGGATACCAGAGCCGGATTAACGCCATCCTTCGCGCATATTATGAAGCCCACCAGGGCGACTCTCGTTAAGGGTGCCTTGAGCGCGCGCCGGATTGAGCGGGCGTCCGGTGCAAAAGCGATTCCACGTCTTTTGAAGGCTCTGTTGTGTGAAGGTTCCGTTGTTCGTGCGGAGCTTTATTTGTACGTCGCGTCATTCACGCGGGTGGCCAGGGACGGCCACCCCGACACGCTATCCCGTTACAGGGTTGTGCGCTCTATTCCTACTATTTCGAGGGTTCCGCCAGAGTTGCGGATGTAGATGTCGATGGCGTGGGTGCCCTCGCTCAGGCGGGCACGGAAGTAGTTCTCATTATCACTGTTGTGCACAGGTTCTGGCAGAATAGTGGAAGTATTGCTGTAGGTTGTTTTGGGGCCAACGTTCCTGGTTGTGCCGGTCTGGTTGTCGAATCTGGACCAGGTGACAGTCGTGGCAGTTCGAGGGCCACCGAATCCGTATGTCGAGGCCAGTCTCTCGAAACCCAGTTCCGTCGATGTGAGCCGGAAATTGTCGGCGGTGTTGACCAGGCTGAACCAGTGGCGGCCGATCTTGTCACGGCGTTCGATCAGGCGTTGGATCAGATATGCCTCGGCTCCGGGATCGCTGAGACCGCCGGTTTTCACAATGGCGCGGATCTCGGCATCCGAAAAGGCCATCACGATCTTCACTCCCCAGTACGTGTCTTCGATGTCGGCCTTTTCGAAGGCGACGCTGGGGTATTCCGGCTTCCACTCCTCGGGTTTGAAGTATTCGGACTCGAAACGGCCTATCGAGGGCAGATCGGGGTAGTTGATCCGGATCCATTGTCGATCCCACAAGCCGAGAGTTGCGATGCGGCGGAGCGCGGTTCCCGGCTCCCACATGTATTCCCAGCCCGCGCGGTGTTTCTGCATCGCGACACTGCCGCTTCCCAGTGTCGAGCCGAAATCGATCAGGTGGTGTCGGATGAAGGACTGTCCGTTTTCGGTGATCACCATGTCCTGGCTGTTGATCGCTCTGGAATCGTCGTGGTTCAGCCATGACGCCAGGACGCGCAGGCCACGGAGCTCTCGCCGGTCTTCGTGGATAAAGATGTCGTTCGAGTCGTCCGAACGGGTACCGGAATACTGGAAGGGCCCCAGCGGCCGGCCATCGAGGAACTTGCTGGCGACGGCGCGATATGTTCCATCTTCGGATCGATGGGTGCGTTCCAGGATTTCATCCAGATCTTCTTCTTCCATGGGCTCTTCTCCATCCAGGCCCGCCTCGACCATCGCTTCCGGGTCGACGCGTAGCCGGTCCCGTTCCAGATAGACGAGGTAGTTTTCCGGGACGTTGTAGCCCATCGCGTAAAAGAACTTCGTGGAGATGATCTCGGCTGCGGTCGCCATCTCGGCGTTCTCGGGCGGGTCGAACTTGATCACATAGATGTCGCCGCGGGAGTCCCGAATCCGGAACCCGGGCGTCAGGCCCTCGGTCTTGGCTTCGGTGACCATCCACACGCCCTCGGTAGAGGGTCCATCACTTCGATCCGGCCCGCGCCGGAGTTCTTCAATCGTCATCGCCTTCTGTTCGTGGCGGTTCGTGAACCAGCTACTGTCAGGGACCTCGCCCAGCGTGTTGATGTTTTCTGCTGGTCCGGGGGTGCGGTCGCCGGGCTTGCCGAAAGAGTGAACGATGAAGTCGTACATGTCGCTCAGAGAGTGTTCGGCCGGCTGGCCCACATCGACGGCGGTGTCGTTGTCGATCAACAGGGGGTCGTCGGCGTAGAACTTCTGGGCTACTGCTGTTTGCGCCGAGTAAACGACTACGGCGACGAGAATAAGCCATCGAAGGCGGCTTTGCGGCATCCGGTCATAAACCTCAAAAGACATGGCCAAACTTCCAGAATATACGGGTTCCCTCGTTGCTGAACCCTGTGTCCAACCTGAAGAAAACCCCGTTGACCGAGTTGAACCGGGCACCGAAACCGATGTCGGCTTCCAGGTCGCCGAAGCCCAGATCGGCCCGGCGCGCGAAGACCTTGCCGGCATCGCCGAATATCGCCATATCGAGGCCGGAAAAGGCCTCCCAGCGATATTCCAGATTCATCAGGAACAGGTTCTGGTCGCGGAATCGAAACTCCCGGAACCCTCGCAGATCGTCCGAGCCCCCAAGCGTCGGCTGCATGAAGAATGGAACTCGATTTCCAGATTTCGAGTCGACCAGGGAGGTCTTGGCGCGAAATGCGATCACCCGGCGGAGGTTGAAGAATGGGATGTATTGCCGGATTTCGGCATCGACGCGCTTGAACCCGAATAGTTCTGAGGCCCGGTCGTCGAACGATGTCCATTCGAGTTTGTACTGTCCGCCACTCCGTGGGTTCAGCGGCTGATCCCTGTAGTCGATGTCCACAAAGGCACCGATCTGCAGATAGCTTGGTTGCTGATCCAACGCCGGTGCCCGACTGTCGTCAAAAACCAGTTCTATGGATGGGTAGCGCGTGTCCGTCCCGACGCCGGTGTTGGTATGGAGGGCTCCTCCACGGACCCCGACTGCCAGCCAATCTATCGGTCGGACGCCGGCCGTGCCCTGGATCAGCGTATCCTCGAGCCTGTAGTTGGTCCTGTTTTTTCGCTGGGACTCGGCCCCGATTCCGAAGAAGTCTTCCTGTGGGTAGTTCCGGTGCCGTGCCGTGAAATCGAGCAGGAAACGGTTATCGAGCAGCTCCGGTGCGGCCAACTGGAACTCGTAAAGTTGATATCCGACGGGGGAAGCCTGACCGGCGACGCGGAAGACAATACCTTTTTCCGCGAGGTCGTCGCTCAGGTACTCGACGCCGAGGGCAAATCCGGATCCGGTCGCAAGGCCGCCCAGTTTCGGATGGAAGCTCTTATATCCCTTCGCAAACCGTTCCAGAAGGCGCTGGTTTTCAAACTTGTAGAGTCCGTTCTCGAGGCCTCCTCGTTCCGGAGCCTGGAGTGTGCCGGACTTTGCCTGGCGGCGCTGCCGCAACTCCTCAGCCCGGCTTTGCGCCGACAACGGAAGGGGGCCGACAAGGGCTAGAACGGCTAGAACGACCAGTGCGGTGCCGGTGACCCTCCACAGTTCGGTGGCGATCCACTTAGTCAATTGCCGATTCAAAGATGCGTTCTCCGGATCTCGAGGAAAGCGAAATGAATCATATGCCGACAGGATGCTTCTCGCTTTGACAATACGCCATCAGGGTAGACACAGTAAAGCCGGCTGGAGAACGAAAGCGGGCGTGAGATCGTGACGGATTCGACATCACGGCTTGAGGTCAACCGAAGGCGTTTCTCTGATTCCCACCGAAGATCCGTCATCGAGGTAATAGACCTTCATCGATATGGTACCTGCCATTCGAACGGTTATGACCGCGAACTGATCGGCCTCATCCCCGGAAGCCATGGCCTCTTGCTGTCCGATGTTCCAATCGTTCAGCCGCTCCCAGCCGTACCGCTCCAGTTCATCCTTCTCCCGTCCACTGAGGTTCTTTGCACGCCGGCTTCCCGAGCCCACGCCGTTCGGCCGGCCGGACAGATTGACTACCTGCATCCGCTGCCCGCTTCGCTCGAGGAGGAAGCGTTCGTATGTGTGTGTGTGTCCTGTCAGGACGATGTCCACACCGCCTTCTATCAGAATCTCGGGAAAGAATGTTCCGTCGTATTCAAAGTTCCAGAGCCGGCTGGCCTGCTCTCGGTGCTTTGTTGAGGACTGGACGAACGGATGATGCATGACCGCAATAGTGGTCGAGTCCGGCCCCCTGCCATCGCTTTCCAGTTCCGACCTGAGCCATTCCATCTGTTCCGAACTGCGCCGAAAAACCCGCCCGGCTCCCCGATCTCCGTAGATCAGATCGTTTGTGTCGAGAAAGAGGAATCGCACCGACCCGATGTCCTTTCGGTAGTACATCCTCTCAGGAGAAAAATCCTCGCCGAGATAGCCGAGAAACGTGGCGGCGTTCTCCCTGTTGCCGTTGTTGTCATGAACCTCGTGATTTCCTACTCCCACAAGATAGGGCAATTTCTTCGCCGGAGAGAGAATGTCGCGAAGCATCCAGAACTGGTCGGAGTGTGAACCGTCCTTGACGATGTCGCCGGTGTCGACCATGAACAGCAAACGGCTGTCCTCTTCAGCCAGCCTTGCGATGTGTGGCATCATTTCCCGCCACTCATCGACCAGGGCTCGCTGGTCGCCGAATGCCGCAAACCGATACTCGCCGTCAATGTTCAGTGATTCCACCAGCGGATGGTCGAGAGGTTCTGGCGGTTGGAGTGAACTGCTTCTCCAGGGGCTGCAGCCCGAACCGACAAGCAGAAACAACGACAGAAGGGCCCATGCTTGTTTGACAGTGTTCCGTTTCATGCCGACCCCATTGTATCAAGGGTAACGATCAGGGTGGCGAGTTGGCGGGGCGGTTAGCTGGTTCCGGTGACTCTTGTCTTCAGAAAATCCTGGAGCCGGTCTACGACCTCGGCAGGTATTTCGTTGATCTTGAGTTCGTGAGTCCAGTTGACCGTCCTTTCGAGAGATTGAAAAAAACGCTCGCAGTTGGAGCAGCCGGACAGGTGCCGATCGATCGCAGAAGTCTCGTCCCCAGGCAGGTTCCGGTTGATGTAATCGCTCAGCAGGTCGATTACATCGCGGCAGTTGTCTGGAGGGCCTGTCCTCGTCTGGCTTCCGATTCTCATTTGCAATATAGATGTCGAACGTCCGATAAGGGTTCAGAATTCTTGTTACGACGCCACAACATGCTCTCTCCTACATCTTCCATGACTTGAGCCACTCACCCACACCCAGGCGTTTCCCAAATTTGCGTTCCAGTCTCTGCCTCAGGAAAAGCCGGGCGCGGTGCAGTCGCGATTTAACTGCTGCAACGGTCAGTCCGAGAGCCTCGGCTGTTTCTTCCGTGGACAGTTCTTCGATGTCCCTCGCCACGAGCACCACCCGATATTCGGCCGGCAAAAACCTGATCGCATCTTCGAGGATCACTCTCACCTGTCCGCGGATCGTTTCGTCCTCCGGATCGAGAACAATGGATTTTGCCGTCCCCTTCATCCGTCCGGCAGTGTCGAATCGAGGCAGGTGATCTTCGAGATCCTCTTCGCTCGCGTGCTTTCGATCCCGAAGCTTCATGTAGGTTGTGTTCAGAGCGATCCTGTATATCCAGGTTCCGAACGCCGAATCTCCCCGAAAAGTCTTGAGTTTCGAAAACGCCGCCAGGAACACTTCCTGCAAAACGTCCTCGGCGTCCGATTGATTCCCGGTCATCCGGAGCGCCATCCCATAGATCTTCGAGGCATACTTCTGACTCAACGTGCCGAACAGCTCGCTCTGACCGTCCAGAATGAGCCGGATAGTTTCCTGTTCCGTCATAACGGGCTGATTCCTCAGAACAAGAATAGATGACATTCCCAAAATGCAATGTAAGGCCCGTTACACGGTATACGAGATCGGGTGGAATAGCGTGTCGGGGTGGCCGTCCCTGGCCACCCGCGGTGAGGACGCGGCGTACAAGAGAAACGCCGTTGAAATGACACGCTGCTCAAGAGATGCGATATTCAAGAAACAGCGTAGAAAGGACGAAGAGAAGCTCCCGGCCTGGACGTTGTTCCATTCCCGCGGGCGGCCAGGGCCGGCCGCCCCGACACTCCGTCCTGAACCTGTCGCTAGACTGCTATAGGAATTTGCCTTCAATCGCCGTCATTCGGCATGCGTTCGGGCGGAAGTGATAGAGCCAGTGATTGACGTCGGGGGCGTCGATGACTGCGAAATCGGCGGCCTTGCCTGCCTCCAGAGAACCGATCTCCCCGTCCATTCCCAGCGATTGAGCGGCGATTATGGTTGCCCCTTTCAACGCCTCGGACGGTGTCATTCCTTGCAGCGTACAGGCCAGCATCATTGCCAGCGGCAGGTGGTAGCTTGGGGCCGAGCCGGGATTGAAGTCCGAGGCGACGGCGACCGGAACGCCGGCCTTGATCAGCTTTCTCGCCTTGAGCGGTTTCTGTTGAATGTAGAGTGCGGCCAGGGGGAGGCTGACCGCGACGACGCCCGCTTCGGCCAGTGCCGCGATCCCGGCGTCGGAGGCGAATTCCAGATGGTCTGCCGATGCGGCGCCGACTTCAGCCGCGAATGCGGCGCCTCCACCGTCGCCGAGCTGATCCACGTGAAGCCTCGGCCGCAGCCCATGCTTGGTGGCCGCCTCGAAGATCGACCGGGCTTCATCGATCGTGAAGGCGGAGTCTTCAACGAAGACGTCACAGAATCGGGCGAGTTTTCCCTCTCCGACCGCAGGGATCATCTCGTTGCGCACCAGATCGACATAGGCACGTCGATCCTCTTGATACTCCCGGGGCAGCGTATGCGCTCCGAGAAAGGTCGGTACGATTCTCAGCGGTTGTTTCTCGTCGAGTGTCTTATAGGCGGAGAGCAGCTTCAGTTCGTCTTCAGTCGTCAGGCCGTAACCACTCTTGCATTCGACGGTCGTAACTCCGAGCGACCCCATCTCCTCGAGGAAGACCAGACTGCGGGCCACGAGATCCTCCCCGGACCGGTCCCGGGTCTGATCCACGGTTCGACGGATCCCACCCCCTTCGAGGGCGATGTCGAGGTAACTGGTTCCGCGAATCCGTCTTTCGAATTCGTCGGCACGCCACCCGCCGAAGGCAAGATGGGTGTGGCAATCGACCAGGCCCGGAACGACGAGGCCCCCTCGGGCATCCCGGGTTTCCGAGTCGTCGAATCGCTCGGGCAGGTCACGGTCCGCCCCGACCCAGTCGATGATTCCGTCGTTCCAGGCCATCGCAGCATCCTGGATCACATGGATCTCATCCTGAGAGCCTCGAGCGTGGCAGGTCGCCAGCGTAGCGATGTTTCGAATGGCAGGCATGAATACCAGTCCTAGTGCAGTTGAATCTCGTCCGTCACGGCCGACAGCAGGGTGCCATCATTGATGACCTCGCTGCATCGCTCCAGATCGTCTCCAAAACGGTGGTCGGCTTCCGTATGGGGGACCCGCGAACGGACGAACTCGTGAGCCAGTTCAACACCGCGTCCAGGCCGCAGTGGCTTGCGGTAGTCAAGCGCAAAGGCCAGCGGCTGACCGTGGAAGTTGCCGCCGCTGATAATCGTCCCGTCATCAAAGACCAGTGGGTTGTCGGTGGCGGCATTGATGTCTATTTCGACAACCTTTCCGGAATGTTCCAACGCGTCGCGGCTGGCTCCATGAACCTGCGGTACGCAGCGCAGACAGTAAGGGTCTTGAACCTTCCCGCAATCCCTGCGGTCTTCGAGAATCTCGCTCGATTCCAGCAGGCTGCGGACGTTCCCGGCCACCTTGTTCTGCCCCGGATGAGGCCGTGCCGATTGGATCCGCGGATCAAAAGGCTTAATGCTTCCCTGGAGTGCTTCCAGGCTCATGGCTGCGATGACATCGGCGATGGAAAGTAGCTTCGCGGCCCCGTCCAGGATATTCGCGCCGTAGGCGGTTATGAGCCGGCTGATGTCCATCGGAACCGGCTCTCCGACCCCGACCGAGTGGCTCAGGATGAGGTTCTTCTGAAGTCGTGCGAGTTGGTCCGGGCCGATCCGTTCTTCGGCCAGCACTCCCAGACCCGTGTTGATGCCGTAGTAGGCCTTGCCGTCTCCGAGAGCGGCTTTGACGATCTCGCGCGAGGCACGGACGTCTCCGGCATCGACCTTCAGCGACGCGATCCTCGATGTCAGGTCTTCGGAAAGGTGAGAGAGGCGGACGTGGTCTGTGCTCATTCCGGACGACCGGGAACCATTGGAAGATCGACCCCTCGTTCGTGGGCGGTGTGGATCGCATCGTCGTAACCCGCGTCCGCGTGCCGCATCACGCCGGTTCCGGGGTCGGCTGTCAGCACCCGTTCCAGTCGCCTGTCAGCGGTGTCGGTGCCGTCCGCCACACAAACCATACCGGCGTGGATCGAATATCCGATCCCGACGCCGCCCCCGTGGTGGATAGATACCCAGCTGGCTCCGCAGGCCGTGTTGATCATGGCATTCAAGAGAGGCCAGTCGGCTATCGCATCGGACCCGTCTCGCATCCCTTCCGTTTCGCGGTTGGGGGAGGCCACCGAGCCCGCGTCGAGGTGATCTCTCCCGATGACGAGCGGTGCGGCGACCTTGCCGTTCTTGACAAGCCAGTTGAACTTCAGGCCCATCTCGGCGCGTTCTCCGTACTCCAGCCAGCATATTCTTGATGGCAGGCCCTGGAAGCGCACCTTCTCCCTGGCCTTCTTGATCCACCTCGCCAGCGCTTCGTTTTTCGGAAAGGTTTCCAGGACCGCTTCGTCAGTTGCGTAAATGTCCCTGGGGTCGCCTGACAGAGCCGCCCATCGGAATGGTCCGGCACCCTTACTGAAGAGTGGCCGGATGTATTCAGGGACGAATCCGGGAATGTCGAAGGCCTCTTTCATGCCGCGCCTGTCGGCCACCTGTCCACGCAGATTGTTTCCGTAATCGAATGTGACGGCTCCACGCTTTTGTAACTCCAGCATCGCCTGGACGTGAATCTGCATCGAATCGAGAACGGCGGCTTCGTAGCCCTCGTAGTCCTCCTCCCGTTGTCTTGCAGCCTGCTCCAGGCTCATACCGGCTGGAATGTATCCCAACCTCAGGTCGTGTGCGGAGGTCTGATCGGTCAGAACGTCCGGCTGGATGCCCCGGCGGACCAATTCGGGCAGGACCTCGGCGACGTTCCCGACCAGTCCGACCGACAACGCTTCCTTCTTCTCCCTTGCGGTCATGACGAGGTCCAGGGCCTCGCCCAGGTCGGTCGTCATGCGGTCGCAATAGCCGGTGTCCACGCGCCTGCGGATGCGTGCCTCGTCCACGTCGATACCGAGGAACGTGCCGCCGTTCATCGTTGTTGCCAGGGGTTGGGCGCCCCCCATCCCGCCGAGACCGGCGGTGACGAGGAGACGGCCTGCGAGTTCACCGCCGAATCTTGTCTCGGCGCAGGCAGCAAAGGTCTCGTACGTTCCCTGGAGGATGCCCTGTGTTCCGATATAGATCCACGATCCGGCGGTCATCTGGCCGAACATCGTCAAGCCCAGCGCATCGAGCCTCCGGAACTCGTCGAAGGTGGCCCACTTCGGGACGAGATGGGCGTTGGCAATCAGGACACGGGGCGCCTCCTCGTGAGTTCGAAACACGCCTACCGGCTTGCCGCTTTGCACAAGTAACGTTTCGTCGTTCTCGAGGCGCTTGAGCGTCGCGACGATCTTCTCGTAACACTCCCAGTTGCGAGCCGCCTTCCCCGCGCCACCATAGACGATGAGCTCGTCGGGCTTTTCAGCCACGTCCGGATCGAGGTTGTTCATCAACATCCGCAAGGCTGCTTCCTGGTGCCAGCCCTTCGAATTCAACCCGGTGCCGGTTGGCGCTTTGATTGTTCTGGAACCCATGGGTAACACTCCAAGAAATGTACACGATCTCTCGACCGTCAGGCTGGAATCTTAAGTCCCGCGCGATGTCCGAGTCAATGGTTGAGAGCGAGCAGCAAGATAGAGGAAGTTTCACTGGACAACCTGAAGCTGTATGTTGAAGGGGAACTATCGGAGGTGCGTGTTTGATGGGTCGAGGGCGCGGCCGAAGATGGTTGCGTCCGGGGTGGAGCAGGGAGTATCTTATCCCCCGAGCTTCTTGAGAAACCAACTGAAGGCAACAAATTCACTCTGCCGTGACGCGGGGAGGCGACTCCGTCGGGTCGTAAAGGGCGTCGGTGGCGAGAGTGAAAATCGAGGTTGATATGCGTCGAATATTTTTCCTGTTGGTCCTGTTGTTTGCGCTGGAGTCATCCGCTTTCGCGACATGGTCTGTGATCGCGGTCGATCGGAGCACAGGGCGCGTCGTGATCGCGTCCGCCACGTGTACGGGGAACGCGGACGATTTCCTGAAGAATCTACAGGCTGTGGTCGTGCCCGGAAAAGGTGTTGCCGCCTGTCAGGCGGGGGCGGACGGCACGCACCAGAACCAGACACTGGTGTTTGAGGAACTGAAGAAGGGGACGGACCCGAACCAGATCATCGAACTCTTGAGCCAGGATCCAGGATTTCAGCGCCGCCAGTTTGGAATCGTCGACCTGGAGGGTCGTATGGCGGGACACTCCGGTCTGGGCAACGGTTTCGTTACCGAGGACATTCAGGGACAGGTGCCCGGAACGGAGATCTTCTATTCGATCCAAGGCAACATTCTTCGCATGCATGATGTCGTGCCCGACGCCGTGGAGGCATTCATAGAATCGTCGGGAGGTGTCACCGATCGCGTCATGGCCGCGATGGAGGCCGCAGACGCGGCAGGAGGCGACAGCCGTTGCACGTGTGAGGTTCCTGCTGTCGATTCAGAAAAAGCCGGGATCGCCTGTGAGGGCCGGACCTCTCTGGTGGCCTATATTCTGGCTGCCGACCCGGACGACAGCGATGGTTCCATGGACGAGATTAACTCCCACAACAACGGCGACTACGCGATGTACGTCACGCTCTCTACGCCTTCTATCCAGTCGGGCGAGAACCTGAATCCGGTCAAGACCCTTCGCATGCGTTACGACGCATGGCTCAAAGATCACCCGGGGTTCAAGAGATAGGAATTGCTGCTTTCGAGCAACTCTTTTGGAGGAACAAGACATGCGATTGGTGCGATCGACAATGGTTTTGACGGTTCTGTTCGCAATGCTCCTTATTGATGCATTTGACGTGGCGGCGGTGAACTCCGCTCCTGAACAGCGCGGTGCGCCGACAGTAGGTCAGCGAGGTGGCGCTCCGCAGGTTGCCCGTGGGGGCCGCGGTCGCGGCCGCCGTCGCGGGGTTTCAACGATGACGGTCTCCCTGACGGCTTGGACCGACGGTGGGCAGATTCCCTCGAAATACACACAGGTCGGACCGGAAACATCTCCCGGTGTTGCGTGGAGCAACGTTCCACAGGGCACCGAGAGCTTCGTCCTGGTTCTTCGTGACCTGGATGCTCCGACCGGAAACGGTATGAACAGCCTGATGCACTGGCTCCTGTGGAACATCCCGGGAACTTCAGCAAACATTCCGCAGGGCCTGCCCGAAGGCTTTGAGCTCGACAACGGTACCAGGCAGATCAGCGCCAGTGGCCCACGCTACCGGGGGCCGGGAGCCATGGCAGGTGGGTCGACCCATCACTACGTCATGGAGGTGTACGCTCTGGATGCGATGCTCGACGTCGAAGTTGTTGCTCGAATCCCAAGAGGGTCCAGTCCGGCCGACAACGTGCGGGATGCTGTATTCGAGGCGATGAACGGGCATGTTCTGGGAAAGGGCACCTACACCGGTTTGTTTCGCCGATCCCGATAGAGGAAGTGTGCCGGGATCGAAATTTCACGATCCCGGTGTCAGTTCGAATACCCACCGGTTTTGAAGGCTCTCGGGTTGGAGACGACACACTCCTGGCGCCGTGATTGACTGCTACATTCTCGTCTTATAGACTTTTCTCGTATCCTGCATCTCGTCAGGAACTGCCGAATTTCGAGTGATGGAGAATACTCCATGAATATGCCTCGCCGATGGACGCCGCGCCCAGGTACCGGGCTGAGGCCTGCCTCGATCGGGTTGGTCGTCTGTCTTCTGGCGAGCATTGCCAGCAGCCAGATGAGCTACCGCGATCTAGGAGGCGACATGCCCGAAGCGGAGTTCCACATGGCGCGTGTGATTTATCGCACGTTTGGTGGTGGAGGCTCAGGAAGATACCGGCAACCGTGGTGGGCCATTGATTACCCCATGGCCGAGACGCATTTTCTCCCGGCCCTGGGCAGGTTCACCAACCTGTCGGTTGCCGATGACAGCCGGCATCTCGAAGTGACCGACGACCGCATCTTCGCCTATCCGTTTCTGTTTATGCAGCAGGTCGGACGCGGCAACTGGAGGCCCAGTACCAGGGAGGCCGAGAGCCTGAGAGAGTATCTGCTGCGTGGCGGGTTCCTGGTGGTCGATGACTTCCATGGCCCTTACGACTGGGACGTATTTGAGTCGGCGATGGACCTTGTGTTGCCCGGCCGTCCGATCATGGAGATACCCGACGACGACCCGCTCATGAACGTTTTCTTCGACCTGGGGGACCGTATTCAGATCCCGGGTCGGCGCCACCTGCGTTTCGGAGGAGGGGAGCAGGGCTTTGCTGCGATGTCGGGGCCGCCCCACTGGTGCGGCATCTACGACGAAGCGGGCCGGCTGATGGTCGCCATCAGCTTCAATATCGATATGGGAGATGCCTGGGAGCACGCCGACGACCCGTATTATCCGGCCGAGATGACCGGCCTTGCTTACCGACTTGGAGTGAACTACGTCATCTATGCGATGACACATTGACTCGAGTTTATCAGCGTCAGTTCGTGGTGCAGCATTCTATGGGATTAGCGCAACGGGGAATCGTATCGTGAGCATGATCACACAATCGACCAAGGGGTGTCGGTACACCCTCTGATACACTATTCCGACCTGTAGGTGCGGTCTATGACCGCACATTTCCCGGAATGGAGAGAACGTGCGGTCATAGACCGCACCTACACCTTGGGTCGCTTGCCCAGGAACCAGTCCGGTTGAGGGATCTGAAATTCTGGAGGTCGCTCCCATGAGTCCACCTAGATCTGTTTTCTTGTTACTTGCACTGCTTCTTGCTGTCCTTACATACTCGGCGGCTTCTCAGACGCCTCCACAGCCCCCGGATGAAGCCCGGTTCGACAGCGGTATCGCGCACGCACTGGCCGGAGAGTTCGACCAGGCTCGCACCGAAATCGAAGCCTATCGGGAGCGTGCCGCTTATTCGGTTCCCGCAAGGGAGGTCTTGAGTGTTGTAGACGACGTGGAAGCCGGAAGGATCGAAGTGGAAACGGCTGCCCCCATGTTCCGTGGCATCGCGTTCTTCAACAAGGACGAGCAGGACGAAGCAATTGCCGAATTTGATCAGGCCTTGAGCGGCGCCCCTGGATACGCGAGGGCGTATTACAACCGGGGCATCGCCCTCTGGCAAGGCCGCGGTCAGGACGACAAAGCGATTGTCGAGTTCACAAAGGTGCTTGAATTGGAGCCGGACAACGACGATGCTTACACCAGCCGCGGAGGAGCGCACGAGGATCGTGGCGAATTCGAAGAAGCTATCGCCGATTATTCCAGTGCGATCGAGTTGAACCCGACCGCCGTCTACGCCCTGTTCAGCCGGGGCAGCGCCTACTACCGCAGGGAGATCGCCGAACCCGCACTGGCGGATCTGACCAAAGCCATCGAACTCGACCCCAACTTCGCCAATTCCTACAACTACCGCGGCCTGCTCTACATGCGGGTGATACGGGACCGTTTCAAGGCATGTCCGGACTGGAAACGTGCGTGTGAGCTGGGTCTGTGCCAGAACTACCGGCTGGCCAGGACCCGCGGGCTGTGCGTGGCGTAGGGGGGAAGGATTCACCGCGAAGGCGCGGAGAACGCGGAGTAAGGATTTTTACCGCAGAGGCGTCGCGCCAGGATAAGCCTAGAGAAGGAGGAAGGGATGACATGAGTTGACAGGTTGAACCGGAAACTTACTAGAGGAGCTTTGTGGGCGAAGAAAGCACACCCGGTAAAGGCTGGCCATCAGCCGGAAGCGAGTCTTGCCCGTCGGAGGTAACAACGAAGGCGAGGATCAAAGTCGCAACCACCGTGAAGCCGGGACTCTTGATCAGTGTCCGTAGCCCATATCGAAAATCCCTGTACAAGTTATCCATTGAAGAAGACTCCCGAGGTTGTTTGGTCGGCAAGCGTCTCAAACGCCCGCGATCGGTACATACATACGGCTATGCTGCCGCCGGTGTTCCCAACTGTTAGGGGTATCAAGTCCTACTTCAAACTTGTGTGACCTGTAAGTGCCTGAGATATGAATAGCTTGGTGCTAATCAAGCGGCGCGGAGTTAGATCCGGTATCGTCCGATTCTGGGACAGATGTGGCGGAGCCGGACATCTGTGTGGAGCGAGAGATTGTACAACGGTGGCCGGGATGGACCGAATGGCTGGGGCGAATTACGGGGTCATGGTGTCGGGTGGCCTCCCCGGAGTCGGGCGGTCGCCTCTCGATCGATCTCGAAATCTTCGGTCACGACAACGCCGTAATCCCGGGCCCTCTCCGATGAGATGAAACCGTCGATGACATCGTCGAGAACCTTCGCCGGATCCCGGTCGAACGGGTCTCCATAACCGCCGCCACATGGGCTGATCGTGCGGAACGTGTCGCCGGTCTTCGCTCTCCTGTCGCTGATCTTCGAAGGCAGATTCTCTTCGTCGTCGCTTCCAGGGTTCAACAACAGAGCCCCTGGAGTCCCATCCTTTCCATCGAAGATACCCCACGGTGAAAACTTGTGTCCGTCACCCTCAAGCGACATCCGCCCGTCGGTCGTGAACATTACCTCACGAATCGATCCGAGGCCGCCGCGCCATTTTCCTGCACCGCACTTGTCTTCGCGCAGTTCATAACGGGTGACACGCAACGGGTAATGGGACTCGATGTCCTCGATCGGATTGTTTCGCGTGTTGGCGTACAGGGTGTCCACGCAATCGAGACCGTCCTTGCCGAAGCGACCGCCATACGCTCCTTCCGTGATATCCATGTACACCCAGTAGTTCTGATCGACGAGGCCGCTGTAGGCAATCACCTTGAGGTTTCCCACGCCGGCACCAACCTGTTCCGGAACCACCTGGGCCAGAGCCTTCATGATCGTATCGGCCACAACGTTGCCGGGGCAGAACCGGGCGATGGTCGGCGCCGGGAAGGTCGGGTTGCAAATTGAGCCTTCCGGCGCGTGTATTTGTATCGGACGCGTGAGGCCCGAGTTTTGCGGCACGTATTCGTGGTGCTCGGTGTCGAGCAGGATCGAGCGGATGATCAGGTAGACGGCAACCGACACGGTTCCTTCAAGTGGCATGTTGATGGGCCGATCGTCGATCTGAGGGGATGACCCCGTGAAATCGATGTGGAGGTCGCACCCGTCGATCGTTAGCGTGACGGCGATCTTCAGATCCTTTTTCGACGGGTCCTGACTGTCAAGGAAACCGTCGAAAAAACCTTCGGCATAGTACGTGCCGTCAGCAAGCCTTTCGATTTCCCTCCTGAGCATCTTTTCGGAATAGTCCATCAGGTCGTCGCTGGCGGCGAGGACCGTATCCATACCGTATTCCTCGACCAGCTCGCTGTAGCGTTCCGCTCCGATCCTGCTTGCGGCAATCTGCGCCTCCATATCGCCCAGGACCATGTCGCTTGCCCGAACGTTGTCGGCGAGAAAACTCCAGAATTGCTGGTTCCGAACCCCGCGCTCGAACACCTTGATTGCCTTGAACTGCAGTCCTTCGGCATAAGCATCGACGGCGTCGACGATGCCGCAGCTGCCAGGGACCAGTGCTCCGATGTCCAGGTGGTGTGCGGTCGTCAGGGAGAAACCGATCAGTTCGTCATCGTGGAAGACAGGCACGCAAAATGCGATGTCGGGTCCGTGAGATGCACCGTAGTAGGGCGAGTTGTGCATGATCACATCGCCAGGGAAG
>PVBE012147116.1_pt1 | contig 23767 bp, 16 predicted proteins | sample 1631181 | NCBI WGS metagenome assembly PVBE01 (sample SAMN08397723, study PRJNA350692) | Marine metagenome, whole genome shotgun sequencing project. | isolation source: water | place: Pacific Ocean | collected 2012-04 | reverse complement strand
TTGAAGGATTCAACAACAAACTAAAACTGATCACCAGAAAATCCTACGGATTTCGTACCCAAGAAGCCTACGAGACCGCGCTCTATCACAATCTCGGCGCGCTCCCGGAACCCAACTTCACCCACAGATTCTTCTAACGAATCGGTTTTTTTGGGCGAAATCGCGCGATGTGTGAAACTGTGTGGCTCGCGCAAGTTGTAGTTCATCGACTGCCAAGGTGAAAAGAATCCGCTACATTGGGAGGGTTTTGCGATGAAGCACCAGAGAAATGTGTCATGACCGATCAGAAGAAAGCTCCTTACCCGGGTATCTACCTTTCCACGACCGATACCGGGCTCCCCGATTGGTTTACCAACGATTTTGAGAAGTACAGCAACTTCAAAGAGATGGCTGGGGGAGGCAGCGGCGTTCTCCTGTCCTGCAAGGATGGCAATTTGGGACGGACCGTCGCTATCAAGAAGCTGTTATCCGATCGTAAAGTGGATGCGGTGCAACGACGGCGCCTGCTGCGCGAAGCGCGCATCACGGCACAATTGGCACACCCCAACACCGTCCCGGTTTACGAGATTGGCAAGGACGACGATGGGAACATTTACTTCGCCATGAAGAAGATCGAGGGTGAGAACCTGTTCAACATCTTGTGTCGGATCGCACAAGGCGACGAACCGACCAGGAATCGATACTCCCTCGACCGACTGCTTGAGGTCTTGGTCCAGGCGAGCAACGCGCTTGCATACGCACATACCTCGGGCGTGATTCACCGCGATGTCAAGCCGGAGAACATCCTGGTCGGGTTCTTCGGCGAGGTCTACTTGATGGACTGGGGCGTCGCGAAAGTTTGGGGAATGCCGAACGAAGTTGGCGTCGACGATCTGTTCAAAAGCAGTTTGCAGGAACGGCTCACCAACGCTGGCAGACGGCCCGGCACGCCGCTCTACATGTCACCTGAACAGGTTCAGGACGTGCCAGTCGATGAGCGCACGGATATTTTCAGCCTGGGCGTGGTCCTGTACGAACTGCTGGCGCTGCAAGAACCGTTCAAGGGCGAGACCATCAAACAGACGTTCGACAACATCTTGCATTACACACCGCCCCCACCCAGCCAGGTATCCCAACACCTTAGAGTGCCCGAGGAACTGGATGCAGTTTGTGCCCGTGCAATGCAAAAGAAACCCAGCGATCGGTACCAGAACGTGCTGGAGATGATCCGAGACATCCGCCAGTTTCGCGAGGAAGCGATGTTGGCGGATCGGAGATAAAGTCGAGTCAGGGATCGCTTCCGATTTACGCCCATTTTGTCGCACCCAATTTGCCTGTGGATCCATCACCTGGTGCCTAAGTCGAAGGCAGGCCCAACGCTCGGTCGGACGTCAGTTCCCGGCACACGACGCGCAAACACAGCCGTTTGACGGGAAAAGCCCCGACCGCTTGCAATCGGGTCCCAATCTCCTAACATATTCGTTCTAAAGTTGGCGATTGGCACGACCGTTGCAATCTCAGGCGTAAGCCCAGGCAGGCGTACCGATTGCAGCCCCCTTGACGAGGGGCGGATAGCTTCGGCGAAGGCGTTCCGAGGCTAGATCTCGGGTTTTCGTGCCGCTCAGGCACGACTTCTCCCACAGGGACGTCTTTTCCGGAACGGACGCCACAGATTGCGGTCGTTGGTAGAAACATTCAGTTTTGGATTTTGATTAGGAGTCAATTGCAAGATGGTTGCCAAGTTAGAGTACATCTGGCTCGACGGTTACAAACCCACTCAGAGCCTTCGATCAAAAACACAAGTCCGAAAGAACTTTGGCGGCACGCTGGAAGATTGCCCGATGTGGAATTTTGACGGCAGCTCGACAGAGCAAGCCGCCGGTGGTAGTTCGGATTGCCTGTTGAAGCCCGTCGCAATCTACCCTGACCCGTGCCGTAAGGACGCTTTCCTGGTGATGACGGAAGTTCTCAACCCAGATGGGACTCCACACAAATCGAACGGTCGAGCCACGATTGACGACGACGACGACGACTTCTGGTTTGGTTTTGAACAAGAATACTTCCTTTGGGACACCACCACGAACTTGCCGCCCGGCTTTCCGCCAGCAGGATTCCCGGCTCCCCAAGGTCCTTATTATTGCTCGGTCGGCGCCAAGAATGCGCACGGTCGCGCCTGCGTCGACGAACACCTCGATGCGTGCCTTGCTGCCGGCATCAACGTTGAAGGCATCAACGCCGAAGTCGCGGCGGGCCAATGGGAGTTCCAGGTATTTGCCAAGAGCGCCAAGCGAGCCGGTGACGAGACCTGGGTGGCTCGCTATCTGTTGGAGCGTGCCGGCGAAAGTTACGGCTACGCGATCGAGTGGCATCCGAAACCGTTTGGTGCGTTGGACTGGAACGGTTCGGGAATGCACGCGAACTTCTCCAACGGGATCATGCGTGAATCCGGCGACGAAGGGATATTCACGAAGATCTGTAATGCTTTCGGTGGCCAGATTCCACGGCACATCGATGTCTATGGCGCACACAATGAACAGCGTCTGACTGGTGAACATGAAACGCAGGCGATCGACAAATTCAGCTACGGTGCGCTCGATCGGGGTGCGTCGATTCGGATCCCCCACACGACCATTGAGGATGGCTGGAAAGGGCGTCTCGAAGACCGTCGGCCCGCCTCCAACGCGGATCCGTACAAGGTTGCGTCGGCCATCATCAAGACTGTCAAGGAATCTTGCGCGTAAAACGTCATTCGTTTGAACACAGTACGATCAAAGACCCTCGAGCGTAGTGCTGGAGGGTCTTTTTTTGGTTGACGATGCTGAGGGTTCGATGGAACGAGGCTCAAGACATCAATACACCATCGCGTAGCGGCTGCAAGTGTGGCTTGTCCAGAATCTCGAACGTCTGAGCAAGCGGTTCCCAGTGTTCGCCAGTTTGATCGATCAACTGGCTGTCGATGGGCCCCAATCGGTCAGCAGCTAATTGCAGGTAGCCGACACGGGCTGGGTTGAGCCTCATCAAGCGGCAAACGGTTGCATCGACGGCGGCCGCGTTTGTACCGACCAGTACCAACCCCATCTGTTTCGGACTACCCATGATCGGGCCATCACCTTCCATGCATTGAATTCCGTCTACGACCGTGATCACCTTGGGCAGCGAGGCATTGATATCAAAAACGGTTTCCGGGATGCCCGCCTGGTGCAAGACGTTCTTTGGCCAACCGTACTTGATTCCTGGGAGCGTACCGTACAGGTTCTTCATCGCAGCTGTCACACCGACCCAATGATGGGTTTTCATCTTCGGCATCGAGACGATCAGATCCGCTTCGACGATCGACTGAGGGAAATGGAATCCTCCCAGCCGGCTCGCACGACCGCCGTTCTTGACCCATTTCACCTCTTCGTAGTTCAGATCGGAGAATTCCAATCCGATGGAATCAAGCGCCTCTTGCAACCCCGATTCAACCAGTGCCATTTCAGTATCGCGGACGTGTCCAGGCGCTTCGCCCACGATGACATGTGCACCAAAGCCACGAAAGACTTCGGCCGTCGCCAGGATCATCGTGGGATGTGTTGTCATGTGCGGCACGGCACGAGTCGGCTCAACTAGATTCGGCTTCAGCACAACGCGCTTTCCCACCAGATCATTTGCCGACATGCCAGATGCCAACAGACCATCGCGGATGGTTTGTACTAATGACCCGTCGTAACGCTGATGGCGAGCGATGAATACGAGTTCCCGGTGCCGGGAGACACGTTTAATCAACGGATAGCCGATCACTCCCGCCGCGGCCAGCGAACCACCCACGAGCATCGCACGGCGAACGCGAGCGTTCTCTTCAAGCCCGCATGTTGTGCGCTTCGGGCAGTTGGACGGCAAGTTCACATCTACTTTGTCATGCGGCGTATGCTGTGTCATTGAACGTTCTCCTCGACCGCATGGTCGGGTCCTCGTGTTGTGCTCGTATCACGAACTTCCGGTGCGGTCAAACAGTCTCTTCCCTCGACCGCGCCGGCAGCCAGCGACAGGAGGGCGGCCTTGTACGCCGAGCGTTGGCCGGCAGAGTTCCGCGCTTGCGCCTGTTCGATCCAATCTGAGGCTCCGTCTGGAATCGTGCCGCCGCGATGGGAATCGTGCGCTTGCAAGCCGAGCAGGCCCCAGGCCAGCGACGTGCAAGTGGTACGCTGACACAGTGCCTGTCGCAGCCATGCGATGGAGGCTTTGATGCGGCCCCTGCCCAAGGTCTCGCCGCCAAGCGCCCAAAGGGCCAGGCCCGTCGGCTGAACGTGCGGCCAGAGCGTCTGCCCCAGCACGCCCGTGTTTCCATAGTTGCAACCACCACCGGGAATCTGCCTGTCGACCAGCAATCGTACCGCTTCCCGTACTCGCGGATGGTCGCCGTAGCCAGTAGCCTTCAGCGCCAGAACGTGCAGGGCGGTTGGTTCGATCCATGAGTGTGTTCCTACCACCCACGGCCATGCGACCAGCGTAGGGTCATGTTTGATTTCACTTGATCGTACTTGTGTCTTCCCGCGGATAGACAACATCCATGTCACGGCACGGTCAATCTGTTCGGCAAAGTCAACCGGATCGACCGCGTGCCAAGCCAACACCGCCAGGCTCGTCGGCCAACATGGACCGTCGGTGTTACGTCGAACCGCGACGGAGCCGTCAGTTGCCTGCGTCGCAGCGAGCCAGTCAGCGGCTTGGCGAGCCGCATCCGTCTGTCCATGGGCCGCCAATGCCAGTGCCGAAATCGCCGTGGGTTCAGCAGCGCCGGCGTCGCGCGCCAGATAGCCACAGACGGGTGAGACGGCCAATTGCGTGATCAACGAGTTGTGCCACATGAACTGTCTAATCCGTACAATGAGCGCGACCGGAAGGTTGCAGCCCAAAGGATCGCTGCTTGATGGTTTGAATGAGCGGGCAGGCGCTGCATTGCCCCGACAAAAACATAGCTCATTGCCTGATTCGGCGTGACAAACGGCTACAAAAAGAGACGACGAAACTACCTTTGCCGCGCATGTGGAAAGGCAAGAATGCGAACGAAAAAAGCACTTGACATTGGGCCAACAAGACGATTAAGATGACCGTACAACGTTCAACGTTGCATCTCTTCTGAAAGTGGAGGGCGTCTATGCAAGAACCACCACAAATGTTTCGATGAGGACGTTGCACTCTGCAACTCCTCAAGTTGTCGCCCAGAGATCATAGATCCTTGCCTTCCAACTGGTTGGCGTGAATGCTGTGCTTGCAGCCTTTCGAAACTGATTCGGTCTTGCGATCTGGTCACTTTGCACCAAACAGGTAGCGACTTCGGTGCGTGACAAGCTCATCAAGAGCATTGTTTGACTGAGCCAAAATCGATCTCCTGCAGCAGGCGATTCGGGATCTTGGGATAAAGCACGCGACCCTCGTCCTCTATTTGTGGCGGGGGTCGCTTTTTTTGTTTCCATTGCATTCCCATTGCAGCATTTTTGCATTCCCATTGCAGCATTTTCGCAGGCTAGAAGCACTGACAGCACAGCACTGCGTGCGGAGAAACTGATCTTGCCTCGCTTGGTGATTCGGCAAAGAATCGTCTTGCAAGCTCATTACGGAACGACTCCAACTGCGCGCTCGCGGATTACGAGGCAGGATGCCTCGCGCTTGTTCGATACATCATGTTCATGACTACATGTTCATGAATGGTCATTTGACAAGTAGTTCCCCATTGGAGGTCACGTCATGCTCGTCCTTGCACGCAAAGAGACCGAACGGCTCGTCTTTCCCACACTTGGAATCTCAATTGAAGTCATCCATATTCGGGGCAAGAAGACACGGTTGGGAATTGACGCGCCAGCTGATGTGCCGGTGCTGCGCCACGAACTCGCTGATCTGAAGGGCATCGACTTCACGTCGGGTGGTGCGTCTGCGAATCAAAAGTGTTCGAATCTGGCGATGGCCGTTCGAACGACGCTCGACTCGACGGCGGTAGTACTCAACCGATTGCACGCGCATCTCGATGGCCACGATGCCGCGCAGAGTCTTGTTCTCGACGTATTTCGAGAGTTGCAGGTGCTGGATTGCAACATCGACGACACACTCGAGGACAGTCATGGTTCTTCGCCCCACGCCTTGCTGATCGACAACGACGCGAATGAACGGGAGCTTCTGGCCAGCTGCCTTCGGCTTGGTGGATTCGAGGTCGTAATCGCCTCAAATGCCGACGACGCACTGGGCTACCTGTCGTTGCATTCGCGTCCCGATTTTGCGTTGATCGACTCAGCAAGTGGCGACGAGACGATGATTGACCAATTGCGATCTACCGACGCGTGTGCCGGAATGAAGTTCATCGGATTGGGAGATAACCGAAGCGGCATTGACCGTTGGTTTGCCAGACCGATTAACGCCGAACAGCTTGTCGACGAATTAACGCGGGAGTTTGGTGTAATCGCCGTTTAGCCGCTAAGGCTACTTATTGCCGGCCCAGGCGATAATCAACAGGCTGCTACGGAATAGGTACGATTCGCGTGATCGCAACGTCCTCTTTGTTGATGGAATAAGCAACAAAGAGACTTCCTTTCCAGGCCAAGGCATGGGGGTATTGCCAGCCATCCAGTTTGCTTTTGCCGTCATGACGGCGGTGGGTCGGTTCATTAGTGTCACTTGAATCGAACAGTCCTTCGGCGGCGCGAAACGGCGCGCGATTGGTACCAGTGGCTTGCCGCGAGCCATTCCCATCGGCAAGCTGCTCAATTTCCCGCTCTGTCAACGCGCGGCCGAACAGTCGAACATCGCTCAGCCGCCCGTTAAAGTAATCGTGGGCGCCAAAGCCGATGTTCAGGGGTTTGTCCGTTGAAATGTCATAATTCTGTGCCTTGAACTTTGACGACGTTGCCACGAGTTTTCCATTGACATGCAGCCGCAAGTGGTCGCCGTCACGCACGGCAGTCAGGTGCACCCAGCCGGCCGGCAAGGCGCGATCGTAGGTCACGTTGCGACCCACCTCGATCGAGTGCACATGCCCAGAAGGCAACACCCCCGCGAAAAGACGTCCTTTGTAGACAGCCATCGTCCAAACACGGCGATAGCGGACATCGGGCGTGAAGTCGAGCCGCCCGACTTTCGACCACTTCGGATCGTCGAAACGATAGACTTCGGCCGAAGGCAGCGTCCCGGCGTACATCTTTCCGTTATAAACAACCAGCGGCATTGTCTCCTTCTCTTCGCCCAACCGTCCCGCCGGATGCCATTGATTGCCGCCACCCCAACGAAACACTCTGGCATGAGGCCATTCGCTGACGTACAACTGGCCGTTGTGCGTCGCAAATCCGTACGTCTGATTGGCGCCCTCCAAATTGCCAAGGTGTTCCCATTGACGACCATCGTACCGATAGACCGCGCCTTCGTCGTAGCCGGTGGCGAAGATAGTTCCGTTATGGACGGTCAATGACTCGACGCGCTTTCCACCCGGCGTGCCACACGACGTCCACTGCGTACCACCGTCGTAGCGAAAGAAGCCGGCCGGAGCGTACATTGACCCGGCATAGAGACTGCCGCGATAGACGACCATGCCGTTGATCGCTTCGGTGTCCGGCAACGTGCCACAAGGCACCCAGTCATCGTCGCCATCATAGCGATAGACAGTGCCGCCGAGGTTCAGATTGTCCGACTCCGTTAAGGATGATCCCGCCAGTCGGTATTTGCTGACACCGACGTATAGTTTTCCCGCGTAAACCGCCAATGCTGAAACAGCGTTACATTTATCCGGGCTTCCGCAGTCGGTCCACGTTTGGCCATCGTAGCGAAACACCCGCCCTGCCTGGTTCTGACCAGCTTCGCATGTTCCCGCGAACAACTGCCCGTCAAACACCGCCATGCCATAGATCAGCACGGCGTTGCCAAGTTGCCCATGATCCGTCCACGCGCCGATTGGCGAACCGTTATCGATGCCGAAGTGCAGGTGGCGGTAGTTTGCTTGTGATGATGTCACTCCGGCATGGTTCTGGATGCCGAAGTTAAGGCCGTGTCTGCTCACTGGGTCATATTTGCTGAGGAGATCACCCAGCGTATCATCCAGTTCCTCCGACGTATTGACCCACATCGCGATCGAAAACTCGTCTGAACCAAATTGCAGCGACTTACTGCTGGCGACTTCGATGCGACTACCTCTGCCGTCAAAACCCGCCGCCGAGCCATCCTTTCCATCACGCCCGGTCGCTTTGAGATCGACACCCCGATCGCTTCCGTGGTTCCCTTGGCTTGACGAGTCTTTGGTATCTCCCGCCAACTTCCAATGTCCGATCAGGCCAGGCGGCTCGGCCCCATCCAAATTAGACACCGGACCAGTACTCAAAATCGCGAAGATAACGCTCAGCATTGCTCGGTGTTTGACGGTACGCATGTCATTTCCGTTCTGTCGTTCAAGATCTCCAAAAAGTCGACTTGCGAGGCGCTTCATAGCGGACGTTCATGTAGGGAGTGTCTACGCGTTTCCCGCGGGCGAGCGCCTGAATGCCTGCTTCGACCAAACCGCTGGTCAGGAGTGTCCGCTCAACAGGGTACGGAGCTTTTCCTGTGAGGAACGTCTGTTCCGCACTGGCCATAAGCGCCGCGGAATAGACCACGTTTGGATTTGATGGCAGATAGAACAGGGTCGATAGCGGTTCGGACCTTCCCTTCAGGCGACCTGCGAACGTGAAATCACCGACCAGGCCGTTCATTAGCAACATAGTTGCTCGCAGACCGTCGTTGTACTGAAAACGATACATGACTGGATCTTTGACCCACTTTCGTATCTGCTCGCTTGTCGGGTAGCGATGGCTGAACGTCTCCGGCTGCGCGAGCGTCTGGCTACGGCACAGACAAGAATGAAACAGTTTTGGATCCCAGCCGCCTTGTTGCCATGTGCCAGCGTCCATTGCCCGCCAGACGGAATCACCACGCAATGCCTCAACCCATGCAACGCCTGTCTCGCCACCTTTGCGGCGTTCCGCCATGCACTGAATCACTTCCAATGCGTGAAAGTCGTAGCTGTCGATGCCACCGATGGCAACGCACATCACTTCATCAACATCCGCGCCCAGCGGCATATCGATCGACGGCATCCGCCAGGTAACTGGCAACGAGGAACCTGCCAGGTAGGGGAAGTCCATTGCTCTGGCGGTGTCCGCCATCTCCTTTGCCCACTTCCATTTCCACGACAGATGTTTGTCATTAAACATGGGGACACTTCGCCCGTCGGCTTTGAACACTTCGACGACCTGTTTGAAGAACTCGTAGCGTGGGTAGAGCTTTTGTCCAATCCCATTTCTCGGGTAGTCCCCGTGCTCGCCAATCACAAGGACGGCATCGACGGCCAGCTTGTCGCCGCCGCACCGTAACGCCTCCGCGATGCTCGGATAGATCGGAAAGCCGAACTCCTTGGAACGACTACGACTCAAATCGTTGGCGGGTTGCTGATCGACATAGGCGGCGACAACATCAAGCGGTGGCTGATGCCAGCGTCCTTCAATCGGATAGCCGACGAGAAACCTCTCACCCATGTGCCAGGCGTGAGAATGAAACCGCCATTCCGTTGTGACAATCGCCAACTTTTTGCGCTTTGGGGAATCCGCGAATGCAACTCCGCTCGCCGCAATGCCGGTCCCCATCACTCCCAGGAACGTTCGTCTGTCAAGCATGGTGCTCCTCACTGGATTCTCGTGGTCCGGCCGCTCGCCGCGGCTGAATAGATACCAAAGACTGTCTCGATCGCTCGCAAGCTGTGCGCGTTGCTAATGGGCGGATCGGTCATATCGGCACACGCTCGAACCGCTTCTCGCACGAACGGTGTATAGCCTCGAGGATCTCTCGAGCCGTCCCATGCCTGAATGACTCCCGCGCTGTCTCCTTTGGTCGTGTACCAGCTCAGCGGTTGATCCTTCATCGGCTCGATGTGAATCCAGCCAGTCGAACCCCAAATCTTGATGTGCGAATGATAGCCTTTGTCGAGGTAAAACCCAGAGGTGATCGTGCCGAGCGCACCGTTGTCAAACCGAAAAGCGACAGCGGCCGAATCTTCGACATCGATCGGTTGGCCGCCAACGTTCGCGGTGAAACCGGCAGCCTCTGCGATGGAGGATCCCGTGATGTTCATCGCCAGATCAAGCCAGTGAATGCCCAGCCAAATGAGGTGTCCGCCACCAGCTCGCGATTTCTTAGCAAACCACTGCTGATGGTAGCTTGGCCGAGTCAAGCGAGTTTGGTCAGCGACAAGATGCATCTCCAAGCCGTATAGTTTTCCAATCTGCCCGGACTCCATGATGGCCCGCGCGGCGACGATCTCCGGATTGGTGCGGTTCGCCAGCGCGAGCATCAGATGGCGATGCTTGGAATCCGCTTTGTTCACCAGCGGCACAAAGTCCTCGGTGCGAACGCAAGCGGGTTTCTCGGCAAACACATGGCAGTCCGCGTCGAGCGCGTCATTGATGACCGGTGGAGCGAGCCGAGCTTCCATGGTTACTAGTACCATCGACGGACGATGTTCGCGAAGCAACGTGGCATGGTCGCGGACAATCTTTTTCAGCTTGTCGCCCAGAACCCGCCGTGCCTCGTCGTCCCATCGACCATCGGGATCGACGAGCACCACCTCATCACATTGCTCGGCGGCGGCAAGTGCCTGCAAGTAAAGACCGACGTGCGCCCCCGCAGCATGTGTCACCAGTCCGACGTTGATGTTGTTGGCCATCGTGTGGAAGCTCCCTGCGCCGCTGTCTCAAAACCATGACTATAACTTCTGCGGGAGGCAGATGCGATTACTACTCGCGAAGATGGCTGCCTGGCTCTGGTTGACCTATCATGCGGGTTGCCACCTCACAACAGGGACTCCGAGATGTACCGACAATTCTCACCAAATCCCAGAAGCCTGCTGATCGGAAGCTTCGCCTTGTGGCTCCTGGCCAACGGTCAGATCCTGCTCGCCCATGAAGGACATCAAGCGGCGACCTACGAAGTCACTCCGGCCGCCGCGCAAATTGAACAGGGAAAGTACTTACGTCTCAAGGTTGTCGATGCTGAGTCGAGTCGCCCGACGGCCGCGCGTTTCACGCTGACGGTCAACGGAAAGGAGTACATCCCGCCGAATGTCGCCCGGCATGGCCTGCGGTTCATCTCGATTCACCAGCGAAGAGAACAGCAATTCATTGCCACGTACGCGCGGGGGAGTGGTGACGTACTGGTCCCGTTACCAAACGACGCCAGGTCTGCCACGGTGACCGTCGCGAAAGGATTTGAATTCGTACCCGTAACCGCCTCGTTCGACATCAATGGGCCAAGTGCAACCGTCGAGGTCCAAATGGAAAGGTGGATCAATCTGCAGGCCGAAGGCTGGCACGCCGCCGACGAACATCTGCATTACGAACGGACCGATCCAAAGCATGATGGCGACTGGCTGACCATGCTGGACGCTGACGGCCTTTCGCACGCACACTTTCTCGTACTGAGGGGCGGCAACCTGCCGGGAATCTGGGCTCAACAGTTCGCATACGGCAAGGCAGGCGAGGCCAACGATGGAAAACGATCGATCCGTCCCGGGGAAGAATATCGAGATTCATCGCAGGGCCACGTCAACCTGTTGGGTGTCGAGAAAGTCATTTCGCCGATCTCGACGGGCGGGATCGGCGAGCCTCGGGTTCCATTCAACTATCCGCCATTGCTCGACGTCTTTCGGCGGATGCACGAGCTGGGAGGCATTGGCGGGCCGGCGCATGGCGCTTCATTGGCTCGCAGTTCGACCGCCGCACTAGACACGGTGTTGGGACAAGTTGATTTCTTCGAGATCGCCAACACCCACCTCTACAAGACAGATGCCTGGTATCAGCTTTTGAACTGCGGGTTCATCATCCCGCCGGTGGCGGGAACCGATTTGCCGAACTTCGGGTTTCGCGACCCGTGGCAACCGCTGCTGGGAGAAGTGCGGACGTACGTGCGATCCGGCGCGCGAAGCGGGTTTGATGCGTGGAAGCAGGCCGTTCGCCGAGGTGAGGTGTTCGTGACCAGTGGGCCGGTGATCCATGTCGATGTCGACGGCGTGGGACCGGGTGGGGTTGTTCGACTCCCGCCCCAAGGAGGTGACCTTACGATCACTGCGGAACTGGCAAGTCCGCGTCCGCTGAAGACGTTGGAAGTTGTGAGCATGGGTCAGCCCATTTCGGTCGAAGTGAAACGAACACACACCGGCGGCGTACATCGGCTGCATGTCAAGCAACAAATGGCGATTACGAAAAGCTGCTGGCTCGCCGCGCGGGGAACAGGTGGTCCGAAGACGGCCGTTGAACATGGGCTCGGCATCCAACAAGACGTGATGGCTCACACGGGTGTGGTCCAAGTACTAGTCGGTAACCAGCCAATTCGATCAGAAGTGGAGGTGGAAAGACTCCGAAAACAACTCGCGCTTCAGCAGGAGCACTATCGAACGCAGGCGAACTACGAGGAACCGGAACATCGCTTACGCTTCGTCGATCTGTTTGAACAAGCGATCAAGAGATTAGATTGAGCCAGCGAGCGAGCTCGAATATCAGGACAGGACGAACTGGACTAACCATAGGTACATCACATGAGCGATGAAGCGCAGGACAAAGAAGCGAGGGAACATCGTGGTTTGATTCGTTTACTCGTTCGTTGGTTTGTCGCACTTTATTACCCACGGATCGAGATCGCTGACTCTCATCGCGTCCCGCAGACTGGGCCGGTCTTGCTGTGTGCGAATCATGGTAATTCGCTGCTTGATCCGGTAATCATCGGTATCGCCGCCGACCGCCCGGTACGATTCATGGCCAAGGCACCACTGTTCAAGCACCCAATCCTTGGTCCTCCGATGTCTGCCCTAGGAATGGTTCCCGCATTTCGAGGCAGCGATGATGCGCGGCAGGTTCGCCGCAATCTCGAAAGCCTTGACATCGGTGCGAAGGTGTTGGTCGATGGGCACGCTATGGGGATCTTCCCGGAAGGCAAATCAACCGATATGGCACACCTGGAGATGGTCCGCTCCGGTGCGGCGCGGATGGCACTGCAAGCGGTCGAACAAGGGGCCCAAGGTCTGCTAGTCGTCCCGCTTGGACTCACTTACGAGCGCAAAGAGCAATTCCGTAGTTCTGTATTGGTCCGTATCGGAGAGCCAATCGATGTGCAGGACTTGTTGCAGAGGCAGGAGGGCGATATTCGGAAGGCGCGGCGCGATCTCACCTCGGAGCTACAGTCCCGCTTGAAGGAAGTCGTCGTGCACTTGGAAGAACCTCAGTGGGAACCGTGGCTCGAAGATCTGGAGATCCTTGTCCCGCCGTCAGCCGACGTGGCGAGAACTCCCGGACGCCCTCTGTGGCAGCGTAAACGCATCGCAGACGCCATGAACTACTTCCTGGAAACGGACCAGTCGCGAGCTGAATCGGTCGCGGAGGAGATCAAGGCGTTTCGAGCCGACGTTCACGCGGCCGGTTTGGCCGTGGGCTCACAGGTACTGCGGATGGGAGGAATCATGGTTGCCTTTAGATTGGCATGGAACCTCTGTTGTCTGGTTCTCTTGTTGATTCCAGCGCTGTTGGGCACGTTGCATCATATCGTTCCCTTCGTGCTCGTTCGCAAGATCGCCTCTCGGATGGATCAGCCGGGCCTCAAGACCATCTCGACACACCGGATGCTGGTGGGGGTACCCTTCTACCTGGTCTGGTATGCCGCAGTCTTCGTGATGCTGATGTTCTACGATGCGCGCTTCGCGTGGGCGTGGTCGATATCGGCACCGTTTGCCGGTTTGATTGCACTGCACTACTGGCGTCGAGCTGGCCGGACCGTGTTGATGCTGTACCAGGAGGCGCGTGTCATCGTTGGACGCCGGCAGTTGAAGCAGCTTCGACAGCAGCTCGCCACGTTGCGCGGGCGACTCGCGGGCCTGGCTGAAGAATACGCGAAGGTAAGTCCAAGGTAACGAGCAATCATGCGGTCAGTTCGCTTGATGGACGGCGGGCCTGACGTCTACGAAGATTGGCTTGCCCAACTCTTTGCGGAATCGCAAATCGCTTGAAGCGGCTTCCATGCTGGCATCTCGGTAGCCGCGCTGGATGCTGGCTGCGATTAGATTGTCCGCGAAATCGAGCACGCACATATGCGGCGGCTCCGGTGAGAGGCTGAAGACGACCACCTTTCCACGCGACCGAGCGTCCAACAACTGTGCCTGACGATGCAGATGACGGAATGACGAAGTCGCACTCTTCAAGAAGTTGCCTCGCTCGCTCCGTTTGTGGGGTGTTGCTTCGATCAGCACGATATGTGTTGCTCCCCACAAGACCGCCGCTTCGACCGGGCTGTTGTGCGCGAAGCCACCGTCGACAAGTTCGATCTGTTCTCCATCCCGTGGAATACCATCGATCTTCCGCGCCGGAAAAACAGGAAAGATCGAGCCGGATCCCATGACGACGTCCAACAGAATGTGCGGCCGTTCGAGCAGTGACAAGCCTCTTTCGCCAAACGGTGGCGGCGTCGTCGAGGGATCGGCCGGTGCGTAGAAATACAGATCGCTTGGCAGTTCCTGGCTTGTTTGCTCCAGGCAGGAGCCCGTGATTACGAGATCCCGCTTCAACAAATGACGCTGGATCACCTGACGACTGACGATTTGCAGCCGCTCGCCTGAGTCAGCTGTGTTGTTAAGTTCTAACGGTGGCAGCTTCCCGTGGGCGAGGTGCCGATCGATGAGACGTGGAAACTTGTCTGCCAGAGCGCGCTGCATGCCTTGCCCGCTCGAAAGCGTCTCTTCGTAGGTGAGTATGGTGGCAAGCTGCAACAGTGGTAGGCCCAACAACCCAACGGCCAGCGCCGTCTTCGTCAACCACTCGGGGATATTGATGTGGCGTCCTCTCCGAGCTCTGAGAGTCTCCAAAACCAGTGCGCCGATTCCGATCGCGAACAGACTCCAAGCGGAGGCACGCACACCGAAGTTCAGCCACAACCAGGCATGATGCCAGACGTGGTTGGTGCCGAGCCACCTCCAGGGCGATCCCGGTAAGTAACCGATCAGGATCTCAGCGCCAGCTAGGCAAGTGTAGGTAATTGCGAATTTCCGGGCGCGGCGTTCGGGTTGTGGCACGAACCGCCGCACGAACCAAATGACAAGCGCTGTCTGCAGCAGAGCAAACCAAAGCCCCATGTTGGCGCGAATCATCAGCGAAGGCCGAACGACGTCGCGTTGATCGAGTTGCCGCCAGGTGTCGCGAAGCGCTTGCTGCCCTACCTCCGTGCGCGAAATCCCCATAGCAACGGGCAATGAGTTAATCGCACCGCCAGATGTTCCAACGACCAGTCCTATGTCGAGTTTGTGTTCGGGATTGTCGCGACGAAGTTCTGCCAGTTTCTCCTCGAGTGCAGTCACGGCGCCGACCTGGTATGAGCATTTCGCGCCGCCACCGGATAGCACCAACGCCAATCGCGGTGGACGCGGCTGCGATCCTGAATACAGTAGCAGCGATTGGCCGATTTCGTCGAGCGATGCCTTCTCACCATCTTCCAGTGACGAGGCAGCGCCGGCCGCGTCCAACCAGTCGCGAACCAAACCATATCGCGCCTTCCAATCATCGATTCGTGTGAATCGATAACGTTCTTCGGTGTGGAAGGACTCGAGCAAAAGGTCCCGCAGACGGCTCTCATATTGGAAGTCGGGCCGCGCGACGATAACGTCGTGCGGGATCTCCAGTTTTTCCAACCCAGGAAACGGCAGCTGTCGGACGTCCTTCTCCAAATCGAGATCGTTGCCGGCGGCGTCATCCCAAACAAGAGCGACACGTTCTTTATTCGAGAATACATCGTTCAGCATTCGAATCGATTGACTATGCGAGTACGTGAAGTGAACCTGCTCTGGCGTCGGTTCAATCCCTGCTTGTCGAAGCGCTACTCGCGGAACGGCCCGACCGGAAACCGACAGCGGATGCACAAACAGAAACTCCACTCGGTCTGCTAGGAAGGCTGTGCGCAGATCGTCGAAGGTTCGCAGTGTCGACGAATCCGAGACTAGGCAGACCGACCGATAACTGTCGTGAAAGCCCTCCGTCCGGCGCTGGCCAGCGGCCCATTTGGACTTGGCGGGAGGAAGCTGGACGGTAGCGAGATATCTGCAACCCCTTGGCTCTTGCCGGCCATCCGATGGCAACAGGCTCGCAAATGCGCCGGGTGTTAGAACGGCAACATCGACGAGTTGTCGATCGATCCAGTGCAACACTTCGCCATACGAGCCAACGGCCAGTTGAAAACGCAGCGTTGGATCGTGTTGGGACAGTTCGACAAACAGATGCTCAAAGTGCTTGAACTCACCGTGGAAGTCTTCGTATGCGACAATCGCCACGCGGACGTTGGTCGGTTGCGGCGACGGCTGCCCGATGCCACTCGAGATCAATAAGGCTGTAATCAGTGAGAAACCGACCATGGTGTCTATCGATCCAGTTCCGTGGCAGGTTCGAGCAGCGTTCGCTGGCCCAATCCGCGGCGGTCGCCTCGTTCGGTATGCTGCTTCGCGATTCGCAACACAAGGGCACCGCGACGTACGACGCCGTGCTGGAGATCGCGGCGGCTGCGAAGGGCACTAACCGGTTATTCTGTACAAATGAGTCAAGTTTTCAGCGACGGGCACGGACCGCAGGTTGGTCGGGGAACGGGTCGCCGCAACCGAGCGATAGCTCGCGTCGGCCCGAGGCACAGCCTCGCTAGTCTCTGGATGCGGCGGCCAGTTTCTTCACTTTCAGATTGCGGAACTCCACTCGGTAACCTTCACCTTCAAGTCCAACCTGACCTTTGGGCTGTCCACAGTTGTTGAATCGGCACGTCACTGCGCCGTTGACCCAGAGAGTGAGCGCTTTTCCTTGAGCGGTCACTTCCATTGTGTTCCATTGGCCGGCGGGTTTAACGCGCCCGTCCTTGACCTCTTTCCTCAGGCTGAAGAATTTGGGTTTACCCTCGGGAGTCGGCGTCACGCCAAAGAGGAAGCCATCCTGAGCGTCGCCGAACTGCGCCTGATGCCAGATGGCGCCATCCGGAGAATTGCGGACGTAGGCTCCGCTGTTGTAACCCTTCCGGCCCTCGATCCTGGTGTAGCGAAACTCGAAGTGGAAAATGGCATCACCGAGTGCTTCTTTCAACAGCAGCATGTCGTGTCCGCCGTCGCCATCGCAAATGAGCAGCTTGCGATCCGTGTCCACGTGCCATTGGGCGCGACCTAGCTTGGCCTTGGGCGGCACCGGCACGCGCGACCAGCCATCCAGATCGCCCTGCGGCATAATATCGACCCACCCTTCCGGATCGGTCTTCAGGGCACTCTTGGTTGGCACGCCCCCGTCTGGACTCTCGCCCGCGGCCAAACTTACCCAGACGCCTGTATAAAGTACGACTGCCAACGACACACTCGTTCGTGTCAACATATTCTCGCTCCCTTGGGTACTTCCGCAATCGACTGTTGCCGCCGCGATTGTAAGTTCATTGCCGATAGAATCCGTGATCCGTTTCCTTGATCATCGGTTCTCGCGACCCCGATGGCAAGAAGTGACCGGCCTCTCGAAGCAGCTGGGCTTGTTTTCTGGGCCATCGGACAGCTGGCCGCGACGCACATTCCGCGTGGATTCGTGTTATAACCGACATGGAATTACGCGCAGCACGCTAATGTTGTCGTCACCGCAAGGCGAGCGGAAGAATTCGGCTTACCATCCTACAGGTAAGTTTCCATCTGTTCGTCGCCCAACAGACCTCATTGGCCATCTTGCGAGCTGTGCGATGCAGAACGGTTTGCAACATGGCCGACAGGCAAAAAAAGTTCGATCGAGGCTCGATTGATTCGGTGATGGCCGAATTGGCAGGTTTGGGCACGCCCGGACTTCCAAACGATTCGGCGGGCCATGAACATGAGGAATCGTGCGAGCCGCAAAATGCAACGCACCACATCCGGCGCGGTGTACAGCTGTCGAGTCAGGGACAATACGAAGAAGCCATTTCCGTGTTTAACGAAGCCATCCAGCTTGATCCCAAGTCAGCTCGCGCCTTCAATAACCGGGGTTACGCGTACTTCTCGCTGCACGAGTACGAGCAGGCGATCAACGATTTCAATATGACGCTGAAGCTCAACCCGAGGTCTGCCAGCGCTTACAACAACCGGGGGTACGTGTTTCTCGCCAAGGAAGAGTACGCGCAGGCCGTCGAAGAGTTCAACCAGGCCTTGAGTCTGGACGACCGGATGGCATTGGCTTGGCACAATCGCGGTTTCGCAGCAGCATCGCAGGGACACTACAATGACGCGATTATCGATTTCGACCAGTGCCTGCGGCTGAACCCAGAGTTGGCCAATGCGTATCAGAATCGCGGCGTCGCGTATCTGGCCAAGGGTGAATTTGACCCGGCGATCGCTGACCTCGATCAAGCTCTGTCGCAGCAGCCCGAATATGCATCGGCCTACTATCATCGAGGATTCGTCTACGTTGCCCAGAGCGACTACGACCGCGGCTTGCACGACTTGAGCCAGGCCATTCGCCTGCAATCGGACTTTCCCGACGCATATTACGTGCGGGGCGACATTCACCGCGCTCGAGGCGACTTTGACCAGGCCGTTGCCGATTACTCCGAGGCGCTAAGCCACGATCCGCAGTTTACGTTGGCTTATTATCATCGCGGCGAGAGCCATCATCAATTGCGCAACTTCGCCGCGGCGATCGACGACTTCACAGCGTTGCTTCGTTTGCAGCCGGACAATCCCTCCGTGCATTACAGCCGCGGCCTGGCCTACGCCGCCAAGAACGACGACGAGCGTGCCAGCGCCGATTTCGATCGTGCCAGGCAGCTCGGTCAATAAAGCTAGTTGGACTATCCTCAATTGTCACTCGCCCTTAATTAGAGCCTGCAGCATGATCCTCCGACCACATTTCGTTCTCGCCGTCATCGCACTTCTTCCAGCTCTTCCGTCCGTCTCTGCCGAAGAGAAGCCGGTTGAGATTACAGCTGTTGTCCGACAGCGTGTCCATCCCGTGCTAATTCGCAACGATCGCAACCCGCTATTGGAACTGACAATCGAAACTGCGCGGAAAGACGTTTTCCTCTATTCGCTGACGTTCTCGCTGCAGGGCACAGACGACCTGGACGATATCGAGAGTCTGCAGGTCTTTTCGTCTGGCGACAGACAGAATTACTCAACACAGGAAACGTTCGGCGACCGTGCCAAGCCGGCCAGCGAGGTTGTCTTTCGCGGCAACGTGCGGCTTAGCCGCGGCGTCAATGTTCTGTGGCTCTCATGTCAACTCAGCTCGACAGCAAGGCTGAACCACAAGGTCGACGCAACGTGCACGAAAGTTGAAACGTCTGACGACACCGTTACTCCGCAAGCTGAAACACTGAACATCCGCAAGCGAATTGGCTTCGCGCTCCGTCGGCATTTCGACGACGGGGTGCACACATATCGAATACCAGCACTGGCTACAACACCGAATGGGACTCTGCTCTGTGTTTACGACATGCGGCGGCGGGCGGGTCGCGATCTGCAAGAGGACATCGACATCGGCCTGCTGAGGAGCACCGACGGAGGTCAGACGTGGGAACCCCAGCGCGTCATCATGGACATGCACGAGTACGGCAAGCTGCCGCAGGAGCAGAACGGCTGCAGTGATCCAGGGATTCTCGTGGACCCGGCAACCGGCGAGATCTTCGTCACAGCCGTCTGGACGTGGGGCCGCCCCGGCACGCATCAATGGAACAAAGGTGGCTCCGAACCAGGCTTCGATATTGGTAAGACAGCTCAGTTTCTGATGGTCCGCTCGAAAGACGATGGTCGAACCTGGTCAGAGCCGGAAAATCTGACTCGAAGGCTGAAAAAAGAAGAGTGGATTCTCTTTGCTCCGTCACCGCAACAGGGCATTTCGCTGCCCGACGGAACGCTCGTCATGCCCACCCAGGGACGCGATGAACAGGACAGACATTTCTCGAACCTCACCATCAGTCGCGACCACGGAAAGACGTGGACGCTCAGCAACTCCGCCTCCTTCGGAAATACGGAATGCCAAGCTGTACTGCTCGGAAATGGTTCGATCATGCTCAACTGTCGTACCGAACGGCCGACGAAGTATCGCACGGTAGCAGTCACGTCCGATTTGGGAAACAGCTGGAGACCGCACGCAACGAACCGGAATACCCTGATCGAACCGAACTGCAACGGCAGCACGTACCGGTTCGACTACAAGAAGAACGGGGAAAAGAAACACATCCTCGTGTTTGCCAACCCGCATACCCAGGCGGGCCGCGACCATCACACAATCCAAATTAGCTTCGACGACGGCCTCACGTGGCCTAAAGAACACCACCTCCTCCTCGACGAAGGCCGGGGTGCCGGCTATCCTAGCCTCAGCCGCGTCGACGACGGGCACATCGCCTTGGTCTACGAAGGCAGTCAATCTCAACTCGTCTTCGAGAAGTTTTCTCTGGACGAATTACTGACACGTCGATAATGTTTCCTGCGCGCCTGCTGAAGACATAGACCTGCTCGGCACAATACAATCACATCAGATGCTTCGTCCGCCGACTTCACACTTCAGCGCGGCGTCAACCATCTCGTCATTCGCCTAACCAGTAGCAGCGACACAGCCAACATCACAACAGCGTTGATTACCGACCGTGAGATATCATATTCCTTTGGCGTCCCACCCAAGGACTAATCGAATACCAACGCGGTATTTCAGTCAAGCAAGCAATCCTCTCACGACGTCGGCACCGGTGACACCAGTCAACCGCCAATCGAGGCCCTGATACTTGATCGTGAACCGTTTGTGGTCGATGCCCAGGCAGTGTAGGACTGTGGCGTTCAGGTCGCTGATGTGTACTGGATCCTGGGTAATGTTGTAGCAGAACTCGTCCGTTGCTCCGTAGTCGATACCACCCTTCATGCCGCCACCAGCGACCAAAGTGGTGAAACAGCGGCCATGGTGGTCGCGGCCATGGTTGTCCTTGGAGAGCGTACCTTGGCTGTAGATCGTGCGGCCAAATTCACCGCCGAAGATAACGACCGTGTCCTCGAACATACCTCGACGCTTCAGGTCCTTGATCAGCCCGGCCGTCGCTTGATCGACCGTCTGTCCATTACGGCGGAGATCCTTCGGCAAGTTGCCGTGCTGGTCCCAGCCACGATGGAACAGTTGGATGAACGGCACACCGCGCTCGGCCATGCGTCGGGCCAGGACGCAGTTGGAAGCGAAGCTCCCTTTCTTACGCGACTCGGGACCGTACAGATCGAACGTCGTCTCTGGCTCGCTGTCGAGATTCATCAATTCGGGTACCGATGTCTGCATACGAAAAGCCATTTCGTACTGGGCGACACGGGCTTCGATCTCTGGGTCGCCGACCTGGGCGAATCTTTCTTCGTTGATCTTTGCCAGTCCGTCGAGCATTTTGCGTCGTAGTTCACGGTCCAGGCCAGGCGGATCGGAGAGGTAAAGCACCGGGTCGGCACCGCTGCGGAACTGAACGCCCTGGTGTCGAGACGGCAGAAAACCACTTCCCCAAAGGCGAGAATATAAGGCCTGACCTGGCCTGGCACCGACAGAGATCATGACGACATAGGCCGGCAGGTCCTGGTTCGGGCTTCCCAGTCCGTAGCTGAGCCACGAACCAAAACTGGGGCGCCCTAACTGCTGCGTGCCCGTGTTGATGTAGGTGATCGCCGGATCATGGTTTATCGCTTCGGTGTTCATCGACTTGATGATGGCGATGTCATCGACGATCGATGCGATGTGCGGGAAGACCTCGCTGTTGACCCATGTGCCACGTTCGCCATAGCGTTTGAACTTGAACATTGGGGCGACGCAGAGAAACTTCTTCTGGCCGCTGGTCATGCCGGTCAATCGCTGGCCCTGGCGAATCGAATCGGGCAGTTCGATGCCATGAACCTTTTGCAAGTCTGGCTTGTAGTCGAAGGTGTCAATATGGCTGGGGCCGCCTGCCATGAAGAGATAGATGACTCGTTTGGCTTTTGGCCTGAAGTTCGGCAGGCCGGGGAGGCCGCCGGTGGATGACAGCGTCGAGTCAGCCCCCATTGCCGGAGCACCATGCCCCATCAGCGTAGCGAGTGACGCGCCGCCGAGACACCCTCCCGCTTGTGACAGCCACTGGCGGCGATTCATGTGCAAGCGAAGTTCGTCAATGGGGTTCATAGCGATCATTCCCGAGTGAGAGTTTCGTCGAGGTTTAGAATCATGCTGGCAACGACGGTCCAGGCCGCGTGTTCGGCGGCGTCAAGGGATTCGTCCCGCTTTGACTCGCCGAAGCTGAGCAGCTGTTTTGCAGCCTCGGCATCGTCTTGATATCGTTCCTGGGCCGTCTGTTGGACATCCAAGAGCGCGGTACGTTCCAACTCGCTGGGGCGGCGGGCAGTGGCAAGCAGGAATGCGAAGTCGACACGTGACTCGGGGGTTGCGCCCCCCTCGATTATCATCCGTTGGGCGAGGCTGCGAGCAGCTTCGACAAATTGCACGTCGTTGAGCGCAACGAGCGCCTGCAACGGCGTATTGGTGCGTGCTCGCCAGATAGCGCATTTTTCACGTGTCGGCGCGTCGAAGATCTGCATACTCGGCGGCGGGGCTGACCGTTTCCAGTAGGTGTACAGGCTGCGACGATAGAGGTTGTCGCCATGGTCCTGCACGAACTTGGGATTCCCGCCCAGTCCGACTTCGGCCCACAAACCGGGCGGCTGGTACGGCTTGACACCTGGACCACCCATCTTCGCGTTGAGCAGTCCACTGATCGCCAACGCATTGTCGCGGATGAACTCACCCTGCAGGCGGAACCGCGGGCCGCGGGCTAGCAACAGGTTGCCTCGATCTCGCTCGATCAACTCCGCGTTAACTTTGGTACCTTGGCGATACGTGGCGGACATGACGATCTGTTTGACCATGCGTTTGACGTCCCAGTTGCTTTCGCGAAAATCGACGGCGAGCCAATCAAGCAGTTGTGGGTGGCTTGGGAACTTGCCCTGTGATCCGAAGTCTTCGGGCGTGGCAACAATACCCATGCCGAACAGCATCAGCCAATAGCGGTTGACAGCCACCCGCGCGGTCAACGGATGATCCGGCTGGAACAACCACCGCGCCAGTCCCAGCCGGTTTCGCGGCGCGCCGTCCGGCATGGGCGGCAGCATGTCCGGTGTGCCTGGCTGGACTTTCTGTTCGGTTGGCGAGTTATATGCGCCGCGAGACAGCAGGAATGTGTCTCGTTTCGTGTCACGCATCACCATCACCGTTGTCAGCGGCTTGCGCAGTTCTGCTTCCTCAGCCTTGAGTCTCTCTTGTTCCTTGACCAAATCCTTCTGCTTGGCATCTTCATTGTTGAGGTAGTGTGCATGGAGAGTTTTGATTTGCTCTTCGGAACGCTGGTCGGCCGGCGTCGCCAGGATGGGGAGCAGCGGGTTCGATCCCGCCAATGCCTGCACTTCGGTGCCGCTCAGTTCGCGCGAGAAGATGCGCACGTCATCAACTGTCGCTGTCAGGTTGCCTCCGCCGTGGCGACTGCCAATCAGTAGCGATTTAGGTGTGCGAATCGTCTCGCTCAGACCATCCTGTTCAATGTCCCATTCCCACGACTCGCCATCAACGTAGACCTTTACGCCCGAGGCTTTCGAAGACCCATCGTAGGGGGTGTAGTCTCGGTATGGCAGTGAATTAGTGGTTTTCGTGTTGTGAATGTAGTTTTCTTGGCGTGTACTTCAAAATTGGTGTTTTAGAAAGGAGGCGTCCTCTGCGAAATTGATTTCGCAAAAAAACTCTCGCATGGC
>PVBE010907964.1_pt1 | contig 23768 bp, 20 predicted proteins | sample 1631181 | NCBI WGS metagenome assembly PVBE01 (sample SAMN08397723, study PRJNA350692) | Marine metagenome, whole genome shotgun sequencing project. | isolation source: water | place: Pacific Ocean | collected 2012-04 | reverse complement strand
CGTGTGCTCACCGCAAAAATGTACGCGACCATGCGGCGCCCACAGAGGCCCATGGAATTCGGCAATCTCCCCGGGGCGCCATGATAGGAAATCAGCGCCACCAGCAAACTCATCCAATTCCCAAGAATGCACGTGAATAGCCTCAAGCTGACCTTTAGCGGCGGGGCGCAGTTCTTCGATCGCTTTAATGACTCCAGCCGACGCCACTTCTTCGCCAATTTGATCGAGATAGCGCCCCAAAAAGCCCCTACCCCAGGCCGTCAGGCTCATCACCGTGTCCGGATCTTCGGGCACGCGATTTGGCGCGACAAAGCCGGCCAGACCGTCGGTCCACATAAAAAGGGGTAGGCCGTCTTCCTCCCAGAAGGGTTTTTTGGCCACAATGTGAGTTTGAGTGCACGGTCCATAGGCAACGGTTTTCACTGCACGCTCCTGCACACCTGAAAATCCAGGTTCAATCGACACCTGGCGCAATACCGGTATAGGAATTGAGCAGACGGCAAAGCGCCCGCGGTAACGACTGCCATCAGCGCACAGGACGTCGACGCCATCAGCCTCCGTCCGAATACCGGAAACTTTCTTCTCAAGTAGAATTTCACTTTTAAGATTCTTCGCAATGCCTTCCGGAACGCGCATGTTGCCGCCCTTGCCTATCAACATGCTTTGATCAAGACCCAATTGAAACTTTATAAAACAGTCCGTACCAAACATTTGCAGCATAGAGGCATCATGCGCCGACGTGCCGTAAGTGATGTTGGTGTTGTACGTGAGTTCAATTATCTCTTCATTCGCACCATGGCTTGTTAAGAACTCGTGGAGCGAGGTATCGTGGGACGCAAAGTCGGGATCGAACCAATCTTCCACCGACGTGAACGGATTGTTTTCTGAGACGAGACCGGGGACATATTGCCAAGGCATCGTTGTTTTCAAGTCGGTGGGAAACGGATTGCGCTGCGACTGGGGCCAGTCGTCATGCAAAATTACTTCGCCGCCCAAAGCCAAAGTCTTTGTTCGATTGAGGACCGCCCGCGGCATATGATCCGAAAGTGCGATGTTGAAACGCTTGGCAGCGTCACGCACGCGCGCATAGCCGCCGATAATCGCATTAGCGCCCGCTTCCGGGCTGCCGGGTACGTTATCCAAACTATAGACGCGGCCCCCAACGCGGTCGCGCCCCTCCAGCACAATGACGGTGAGCCCTTGCTCTTCCAGATTGAGCGCCGCATTGAGGCCCGACAACCCTGCTCCGATAACGATAACATCGGCTTGTGTTTTGCCGCGCGCAGCGCGCGGTACGGCAAAGCTCAACGACACCGCGACCGTCGATTTGAGCAGGCTCCGCCTGGAGATCGCGCGTTGGGTCATTGGGCCCCTCACACTTGGCTTCGGTGTATGCTCAGATAGTGTTGAGCTGATCTCTAGCCGTCAAAGGAAGTCTTTTATGTGGCCATTTTCCGACCGAGCCACCCGTTTATTGACCCGCCAGGCGTTTTCTTTCTGTTTAGCAGGATGTACGGCAACGGCGGTTACGACTGGGCCGGAGGAACGTCCGGGCGATCGCTTCGAGTTTCGCGCTGAAGACTTGCCGGGTCCGGGCGAAGGCCCGAACGGCGTCAATCCGCCCGAAGTCATTCCACGCACCGCCGATGACCAGCTGCACCTGCCCGTAGGCTTTGAAGCAAACATATTTGCAGAAGGCTTGAGCTTCCCCCGCTGGCTCGCCATCGCGCCGAACGGCGATGTATTCCTAACCCAGGCGAGCAGCCCTTTTCGGGAGGTAGACGAGCCCAATCGCATTATCGTCCTGCGCGATGAAGACGGTGATGGCGTTGCCGACATGAAGTCTACCTATGCCGAAGGATTCGAACGGCCTCTTGGTCTCATCTTTCAAGGCGGCGATTTGCTTGTTGCCGATCTCAACGGCGTGTGGCGCTTGCCCTATACGGACGGTGCGCTCAAAGCTGAGGGTCGCGAACAGGTTACAGAACCGGGCGCCCTTGGCAGCAAAGAAGGCCACTATCATCGCATTATCGCGCTCCATCCTGATGGCGAGTACATATTTGTGACCGTCGGAAGTGCCAGCAATGTGGCCGAAGACCCCTCTCCTCACGCCACGATCCAACGCTTCAAGTTGGACGGCAGTGAGCAAATAACATTTGCCGCAGGACTTAGAAATCCCATCGGCACCTCATTTTATCCGGGGACGAATGAACTCTATACCGTTGTCAACGAGCGCGATATGTATGGCGACGCACTCGTGCCCGACTATTTTACGCGTGTCCAAGAAGGTGATTTCTTCGGCTGGCCTTACGCCTATATGGGCCCTAATCCAGATCCGGAATTCGGCGACAAGCGCCCGGATCTTGTGGCCACGACCAAGGTGCCCGATGTGCTCTTTGATGCGCACTCGGCGCCTGTGGGACTCATTTTTTATGACGGCGAACAATTCCCGAAGGAATATCGCGGCGACGCTTTTGTTGCGCTTCATGGTTCTTTCAACAAGACGAACCCCACAGGATACAAAGTCGTGCGCATTCACTTTGAAGACGGACGGCCGCTCCCGTGGTATGAAAATTTCGCCACGGGTTTTTGGACAGGAGGCACCGAGCCGCCCGTTCTTATGGGCCGACCCGCCGGCCTTCTTGTCATGCCAGACGGCAGCTTGCTCATCGGTGACGATTGGAACGATACGATTTGGCGCGTAAGTTATGCGGGCGATGAATCAAGGGAAGGCAGAGATAGATGACACACTATGTATTCGATCGCTCCTTGTTGCTGGTAATGCTTTACATGGTAGCCACGTCGTTTATCGCGCCGGCCGCCGCCGAACCCACTGTTCTTATAACCGGATCAAACCGAGGCATCGGCCTTGAGATCGCCCGGGTCTATGCCACGCGCGGCTGGAACGTCATCGCTACCTGCCGCACACCGGACAAGGCGGACGATCTCAAAGCGATTGCTGCGGAATATGAAAATCTTATTATAGAAGAACTCGACGTCACGGACGACAGGGAGATTGCCGTGCTCGCCACCAAATTTGACGGCCAGCCCATCGATATCCTGATCAACAATGCGGCCATATCCGGTGATCGCACCAAACAGTCGTTTGGTTCTTTTGATTTCGGTATTTACGAGCAAGTGATGCGCGTCAATGTGCACGCACCTCTCAAAATGGCGGAAGCCTTCATGGGCAATGTGGGGGCAAGCGAGCAAAAGAAATTCATAAACATCTCAAGTACGCAAGGGTCCATCTCGGCAACGCGAGGCGACCGGGGCTTGAGCTACTTTTACAAGTCCAGCAAAAGTGCGCTTCATATGGTGATGCACACTCTCTCGATCGAAATGAAGGGTCGCGGCATTACGGTGGGCCTCGTCTCCCCCGGCTGGGTCGACACAAATTTCGGTGGCATGCCGAGTCTCCCAGGCATGATCACGGCCGCTGAAAGCGGGGCGGCTGTTGTCTCCGTCATCGATGACTACGGCTTGGAGAAAAGTGGCACGCTGATGTCTCACAAGGGCGAAATCGAGGCGTGGTGAGTGAAAGAAAGTCACCTTTGAAATTCTCCGCCATTAACAAGCGCATTACTTCCGCCTAAAAGTAAAGTTGCAAGCATATCAAGAACACCAAGCAAGCATGATTGAGTTTGAACACGCCCGTTGCCAGCACCTCGCTACAGCCGAGAAGAAGAACGCAGATGAAACAAGCCTGATATTTCATGGGATGACTCCTTTTGCGACCATCCCCTTCTGCTCAGAACCAGTATATTATAGAATTATCGCACGTGAATTCATTAGAAAGAATATTGGATCTCAACATGACACAATGGCAGGCCGTTACGCCGGCAAAAGCGGAACAAAATCCTTTTTATGGGTTTAGAGGGTGGCTTTATGTCTTTTACGCCTACGCAATTATTGAAGTTTTGATGCCAATGGGCGGCTTGTTCGGGGATGGGAGGGGTCTCGCCCTCATGTACGGCCCCGAAAATGTGAGCATGATGCGCATTGTGTGTGTCGTGAATTTACTGCTGCCCTTGCCGTTTCTGATTCTTACTCCCATGAAGCATCGATTGATGCCCGTACTGACGATCATCCCTTTTTGGATCAGCCCATTCGTATTTTTATCGGCGATGATCATCGGCAGCGTTGAGCCCCAAAAAATACTTGGTGTCTTTTTCTTAAACGCCGTCACAGCCGCGGCTTATACTTGGTATTTGCTCCAATCGAAACGGATCAACATTACCTACTGTCACCGAGCGCCGGTTTGATTCATTATTCTACATAGGGAGGACGACACGACTCAGTATTCACGTTGTGACTTTCTGCGAATAGCTACAGTTGGCGGCCTTGCGGGCGCCGCATTCGCCAAAACCACGCGCGCTCAAGAGATGTTCAAGCCCGGCGGCAATGTGGTGCTTTTTGAGGCGACTGCACAAGAAGATTGGGAGCCCTTCAAAGTGAGCGCCACCGACGTATGGAATGGGGGCCGAAGCGCGCCTGCTTACACCAATTCCAAGATCTCTAGTGCGGCGCGCTCACCGGATTCCATGGCTCCTTCCATGCCCATGGTGAGGAGGGATGTGTGTTCTCCGGCAAAATGGACCCTGCCATGGGGCTCGGCCACTACCTTGCCGTACTTTGTGATATTGCCGGGCGCACGGTAGGCGTTGTGCCCCTTCATCCATGGATAGTTGACCCAGTTGACAACCGCCGCCGGCTCCACACGCCCCTTTGTGCTGGGACGCGCCGTGTGAATCTCATCAAGCGTGGACGCCATAATCTCGTCGTCGCTCATAGCAAAACCCCCTGGGCCTCCATAGGCCTCTTTGCTGATCCAGAGGTAATAGCCTTGTTCTGATGAATACCGGAAAGCGCGGCCTAACGACAAATTTGTCCACAGTGATGCATCGAGTCCGTCTACGTCCCAATAAGGGGCCGTCACGTGCAAAAACACGGAGATGGATTTTTCATGGGGAATTGCCGCGACGGCTTCCGCTTGAAGCGGTGGCAGGGCCGGGTCCAATTTCGTTTCACGCAGGAGTGTCAGTGGCATCGTACAAACGACAAACCGTGCGCGATAGTGCTTTCCGCCTTTATCCGCAATCTCAACCCCATCATCGTTCGACCGCAGTCCGACCACATGTGTATCGAAGCGAACGTCCCGCGCGAGCGAGCCTGCCATACCTTCCGGCAAACGGCTCGCGCCTGCTTTGATACGATCGAGACCAGTGAGGCCGCCAATAAATTCGTTGAATTTCAAGACCCGCAATTGCCAAAGCGCTGACAAATTCTCAATCCTATCCGCAACGGTTTGTGTACCGATCAAACGCAGGGCCTCTTCGCTTGCTCCTTGTTCCCGCAAATAGGCATCGTAGGACACATCATAAACGGCGGCTTCTGGCCCGAGCCATGAATCGAGCGCCGCAAGCGGCGACTCGTTAGGCAAATAGAGGCCGGCCAAACCGAACGGCCCTCTGGATCCACTGTTGCGTTCCTGACCGGAAAGCTTATTCACAGTTGCAGTTGGCCAATTGCTTACATCCATGGTCTGGCCGTCGATATGAAGTGCAAAGGAAAACTCGAATACGTCACGAAATTTTTCAGTTTTGAACCCACCAAGCCGGTCCATCATATCGCGCACGCGCGCATAGCCGGCGCCAATTTCTGAGCCACCGGCTTCCGGGTGCCCCGGCACTTCGTCAAGCGTAAAAACGCGACCACCGACACGACTGCTCCCTTCCAATACCAAAACATCGAGGCCTTGGTCCTGTAAAAGCAGCGCAGCCTGTAACCCCGACAAACCGGCACCAATGACGATGACATCCGCATCCCGGCTCGACGCCCGCCGGGACGACATGCCCATCAGCGGTGTAAGGGCGAACGTAGCTGCTCCCCGCTTTAAAGCTTGCCGACGTGTGAATTTGGATTTCATCTGCATCCTCTTGTCTTGAAGAAATATAGCCGATCCTACACTATGACCACCGGATACCCACGCATTTATTAAACGATGGAGCACCTATTGCCTCAGGCGTGCGCTCGACATCGACAATACACCCAAGCAATTCTGTAAGCTCGTACGTGGTAAAAATTTCGGAAAACATTAGTAGTTATTGGGCCGGAGATCGAATGGTCTATTTGTCATATTGCGTCTTTCTCATTATTGGATTTCATCTTAACAGCATAGCAATTTTCCATAATCCTCCGTATCCGGATGAGTAGAAAGTCAACCGCTTGAATAGACTTTGACGTATTTGCCGTGCTTGTCCAACGCAGAACTTCACACACTTTGAAACCCCATGCACTCTGCGGCTGGAATCTTGATCAATAGTGGTGCCCACAGAGCAGTGCAGTCCATTTGATTATTTGTATCTCTAGGCCATCTTGTTGTACGCTTTATGCAGGCGGTTTTTTGCAACGACCAAAGCAACGCAAAGCTGAATGTTAATGTTTGCAAGTCAGCGTTGAGAAAGGACACTACATGCCGGAATCATCTCTTTCGATTGAGCCCGGAACTTCATGCCTGGGTGCGGATGTCCACGGAGTTGATCTGTCAAAGCCTTTGAATGACGCTACTCTTAAGACCATCCACAAAGCTTGGCTGGACCACAAAGTTCTTTTTTTTAGGGATCAACAACTCTCTCCGGCCGAGCACCAAAGCCTTGGCGAGCAGTTTGGTGCAGCCCAGCCGGTGGGCTTTGTCCCGACCCTTCCGGACTATCCGGCAATTAAACGGCAAGAGCAGCCGTCCAAAGCGAAAGCATCTGATATTGTTTGGCACGCCGATGATGTTTTTGCGGAGTATCCGTCCAAAGGTTCAATCCTTTATGCTTTGGATGTGCCCACCAAAGGTGGCAATACCGTGTGGGCTGATATGGAGACGGCTTACGACGATTTATCGGACTATTGGAAGCGTTTCTTGTTGGAGCTCACAGCAACTCACATCGCTCGGCGCAACATGATGGTATCGTACCAGCAATTCGGACCCGAGATTCTGCTCCAATCCCTCGCCAAATACCCACCGATCGAACACCCCGTTGTTCGAACCCACACGGAAACTGGGCGAAAGTCGATTTTTGTAAGTGAGTTGATGACCACCTCGATTAACGGGATGAGCCATCACGAAAGCGAAACAGTTTTGCAATTTCTCTTTCAACATGCCCAAAAGCCAGATTATCAAGTGCACTTGTCTTGGAAGAAGGGAACCGTTGCCTTTTGGGATAATCGCTGCACCATCCATCGCGGCATTTACGATTGTGGTGATGCCCACCGTTTGATGCACCGCTATGCGATTGCCGACGACAGCCGGCCACAATAGTCTGGCGGTACAGACCTGATGTATGAGTTTTGAACTGCAGGTTGTGACCAGTCGTGTTCTTTATGCTGGGTCTTGTCAACTGCTAATCAAAAGGCGGAGTAATTCAACAAGTATGTCAGCACATGTACTCCAGAGAATTGCAATGAGTGGCCTAGGCGTGGACTTGCGTTCAAAAATGGCCTTGGCTTTCGCTGTTTATTTTACATTGATCGTCTGGGGTTTCGCGGCCGCTGCAGAAACTGTCTTGCATCGTGGGACAATGGGCGAGCCCGATACGCTTGACCCTCAAAAGACATTTGGTGCCACAGGGCTGGTCATTGAGTTCGACCTGTTTGAAGGATTGATGACGGTTGATATGGGCGCCAAACCCATTCTAGGGATTGCCCAATCGATAGAAATGAGCGACGACGGGCTCACCTATCGGGTTACGTTAAAAGAGAATCTTAAATGGTCGGACGGAACGCCCCTTACGGCAGACGATTTTGTATTTTCGTTTCGCCGCTTGCTTGATCCAGATACGGCCGCCATCTATGCGCCTCGATTTTATCCCATTGCTAATGCGCGCGGGATTAATCGGGGTGAACTTCCAGTTGAGGCTTTAGGCATTGCCGCATTGGATGCGCAAACCGTCGAGTTTCAAATTGAATCTCCTCTCTCTTACTTTCAAAAGCTAATGGGTTTTTTGGGGGCATTGCCCCTGCCTCGGCATGTGATTGAGGAGCATGGAGACGATTGGACCCGTCCAGAAAACCTCGTTTCGAATGGCCCATTCAAACTTGTCGAACGATCACTTGGTCAGTTTCTGCTCCTGGAGAAAAACCCCTATTATCATGCCGCCGATATGGTAAAGATCGACAGGTTATATTTCTATCCAACCGACAATCTCTCCACGGCGTTTCAACGCTATCGGGCCGGTGAGTTTCATATGGTGTCGAGTGTGCCGCCCAATCGGCTCGACTGGATACAAGAAAACATGCCGGAACATTTGCAAATATCGCCACATCTGGGCGTGACGTTTGTTGTTTTTAATACGGTGCGACCGCCTTTTGACAACGTCGCAGTCCGCAAGGCCCTCTCTCTTGCAATCGACCGAGATACTGTTGTGGGACGCCTTCTGAAAATGGGCTCAACAGTTGCGCGCGGTTTCGTTCCCGCGCAAGTTTCTGACTACACGGCTCACGTGGATCCCTGGTTACAAAGGCCCTTGGAAGAACGCCAACGTGAAGCGCGGCGCCTGCTTTTGAATGCAGGCTACGGGCCAGATACACCTCTTTCACCGTCGCTCTACTACTTCACTCAAGAAGATCAGCAAAAATTAGCAGTCGCTCTTCAAGGCATGTGGCGAGAGATTGGTGTCAATGTGGAAATTGCTAATTTTGAGTCCCGGGCCTTTTCCATGAAACGAAAGACCGGGGAGTTCGATATGCTGATTTCGCTTTCCCGCGCGGGGTTTGACGATCCGATGGCTTTTCTGGCGCAATTTGAAACCCAATATATCCGTGGTGGCGGCAACATATCGCGCTATTCGAATCCGGAGTTTGACGCAGCTGTGGTGGCAGCTGATCGATCCTTTGATCAAGCCAAACGCCGCGCGCTATTGGAGCAGACTGAGCGAATGATGCTTGCCGACTATCCCGTTGCACCCATTTCTTATTCAGCAAGCCAGCGGCTCAAGCGTCCCGAGATCAAGGGCTGGGTCGACAATGCTCTCGGACGGCATCTATCCCGTTATTTTTGGATTGATCCGTAGGGGGTGCAGAGTTTTTAGGTACGAGCCACAAAATGTCTTGCAATGCACTCTTGTTCATACAGCTATTTAGCAACTTGTAGACTGGGGTGATGCAAAACCACCAACTAACTTCTGTGGTTGGAGGTTGTTCTTTATTTTTTGTGCGTAACGAATACGAGCCCGGACACGTTTCTTTGCGTTCGATCTACCGTATCTACCTTCTCGATACTCTTTGGTGTAAAGCACCTCGGCAAACCACTTGACTACTTTAGACTCGGGAGCGGTATCAGAAGGAAAAGGAAATTGTATGATGCTGGACATGTTTCAGTGCCACTGTAGGTCATATGTAATGTTGGCAATAAGACCGGCAGTAAGACTGCCAAAGAAACGTCTTAAAAAACCGTTTATAATCAATTGGTTATGCTAGATAATGGCGGAGAGGATGGGATTCGAACCCACGATGGGCTATCAACCCATACTCCCTTAGCAGGGGAGCGCCTTCAACCACTCGGCCACCTCTCCACCGACGTGTATGCCGCAGAAAATTGTCGGATTCAAGACGTTTCGGGTGAGGTATAAATTCTCGCTACCTTTACAAGAGGCAGGTTGGTTGGACTGTCACCACCTCCCCGCGCCGAAAGATATCGTGGGAGCCGCAATCGAACAGCGTTCTAGATGTGCGTATGAGATCCAAGAAATAATGTAGTGGCCAATAATGCGCACCCTGTGGGGCAGAATTGGACCCCGACATAGACGTAACATCGACGTTAAAGGCTCGGAGCAATGGAGCATTTGTTGTGGGAGCACGGTCACTCGTATTGAAATAATTCATTACAAAATCGGCACAATCGCCATACGTGCGAGCACCAAAACGCGATCAAAAAACCCGCGTCCTCCATAGGAATCCAGAAAGACCATTTCAACCCAAACTGGATTACTCTTGTTAGCACGGAGAACTTCGCAAAGCGGCTCGATTACAGCAGCCCCTGAACTTGGCCAATAAGTGTGATTTCCTTGAGTGAAGAGTGTTGGCTCAACAGAGTCCCTAGAGTTCGCCCAAAAGCGTGACCATCACTCGTCGCACGCAAGCGATTATCAGAACCAGCACTCCAATCATAATAGATCACCTGACTCATTGGTATCTGTGTCGAGAGATCTCGTTTGATGTCCTGCCAAATGGGATTGTCATAATCTAGGCTGCTATGAAAAAGTAAAACAAGTGAAGCTGCGCCTCTGTCACTTTAGGAGACTCTATATGCAGGTGATCTGCGGTCCGTGAGTAAGCTTCTAATAGGCCTGCAATCGAGAACACATCGAATATAATAAATGCAAAGATCCTAGCTCGCACCCCTATACCTCCCTAACCGCGGTGATCGCTTTAGAAAATCTCATGCCTGTGCTCACCCCAAGTGGGTAACCGCAAACTGATTCAATACCAGATCGATTGCGAGTTCTTGCGGTGGAGCCGACGGTCAAGCCCGAGCCAGCGGCCGGACGGATAGGCCATAAAGAGAAACGACAGTAAGAAGAAGGGAATCAGAGAAGCGTCGTAATAGGCGCCGATGGCAAAGTTAAACAGAATAAAGAATGACAGGAACGCCGACGCGCGCACGGCGAGCCCCAGCAAGAGCCCGATGGCGACTACCAATTCGCCCCACACGACGATCCACGCAATCACCGGATAGATCGGCAAAGCAAAATTGTTCAAGTAAAGGGCGGCAAACGATTCGGGATTAAGTTCGGTCAGCCGTTGTTCGAATACTTGTTTCAGAAAGTCCGAGAACAACCAATTTTTGGCAAACTTATTAATGGCTGCCATCAACCAAAACGCTCCGAACAAATAGCGAAGCACGATGTGCAGCGTTACGCCGATATAGCGCAATGGCCTTTGCCTGAGCGATGCCAGCCCCCAACTGAATTCGCGCGACCGAGGCGCTAAGTTAGACACGCTCATATCTTCCCCTCACCAACTGATTTGCGATGCATCATAACGTGCCAGCTCCACCAGCGGATATTTCGTCCCACGGTTCCAAGTCGCGTGTCAGCGCCATGGCATCGACGATGGCCACGCGGGTGCACTGTCCCAACCGCGCACCTTTTTCAGAATACCACGCACCGTCGTGCCGGTCGATCCATGCATGGGGCACCTCGATTCTTGCCTCTTCAAGGCTGAGAAAAGCCGTGGTTATCAGTTTCGTTTGCCTATTGTTGTTCACATCACCCGTCTTTTCATAGACGGTCATAGGTCGATTTTGTGATTGAACCGGGTCGATCAAGTGCACAAACCAATCCCATATGGTGGCAATCTGTTGCCAAAAATCTTTGGTCTGAAAATAGTAAAGGGTGAACGCCGTCTCATCCGATTCTTCGGTCGACACGGCCGGCGTAGCCTTGCATCTCAAATAGGCCTCACACATGGTGCATAGTTCACCGAACTGACTCGTCAGAAGCAAAAGATCTTCCTCTTCTTGGGCGTCAACCCGCGGCAAGACGAAACTGAGCGCCAGCGCCAACCCAATTGCAGCCGCCACGCGCAAGAGATTTTTTGGAAATTCCATTTGTCCGCCCCAGTCCAGTTTTAACTATCATCAGCTTTTGGCGTGCAAAAGCAAGAGGGCACGCATCATATCCGATACTGGCTTGCCGACGACCGTCGTCGCCAACGGCCTTGAGGATAGGAATAGCGCGGCGACCTAAGAGGCATTAGGTATGTCGACGCTCAAGCCCTCTTAACGCTATAGTCAAGCCAGAAGGGTTGGGTCGCTCTGACTGCGTGCAATCAGAGACACAACGGCTTTGGAATTTTATTCAAGCTGCCCTACTTGCCTTCGACCTGCGCCTTCCACGTTTCGAAACCGGGCTTCACCAGTTGCTCGCGCAAGGCGCGCATATAGATTTCAGAGCCCAAGGGGCATTGAGCATAAAGAATGTGCCGCCAGCCCTCCGGCTTCTTGCGGAAGATGGCAAGACAGCGGTCGAAGCCGCCCCAGGGCCTTTGTTTTTCACCTTTGACCTTTAGTTCGTAGAAGTGATCAAACAGGGCCAAAGCTATGTCAGGCGCCAAGCGCTTGGCACGCACATTTGAAAACCCCCAGCGGAAGTAATCAAGGCCGCTCGTGCCGGGATTCCAATACTCATCGATCTCCGCCCAAGACGTGAACGGCTCGCGATATTCTTCAGGCACATACCAAGGCTCCGCATCGTCAGTATCCCACATTTCTCTTAACGTGTTGCGCTGCCCGCTGTTCCAGCGCTCTTCGGTTTGCCGCAACACTTCTTCGATCTCGACAACAAGGTCTGTATTATCATCGTCGGCTTCAGCTCTACTCGTATCCAGAGCAGCCAGGACTGCCAGCCCAGCGACGCCCGCCACGCTAATCGAGTCGCGCCGGGTTACTTCTTTTTCATCGTTTCGATTGTTCATGTCGGTCTCTCCCTTAAATAGACACTGCACCGCCTATTGTGGCGCAGCACGTCTCATTTGGGGCATAAAATTTTACCAGGATGTACGATTCCATCACCCAAGCGGTAAGTACCGAACCTATATAGTTCGAGACGGTCCCCTCGCCCTGCTCGGGACCCTCCTCGCCATGAGGTTTGAGTCTGAAGCAATCCTCATCCTGAGGAGAGTGCGAAGCGCTCATCTCGAAGAATGCAGGCCCACAGCATGATCAGTCTTCCGTCAACGCGCCGTAGAGATTGCGGCGCAAGGCAAGTTCAAGATCGATTTGATCGGGGCCCAAATATTGGGCCATGGCAACAGCGACAATCTCATTTTCTGGATCAACGAAAAAGGTCGTGTTGGCCAAACCGTCCCAGCGCATGTCGCCCTGCCCGCCAGGCACGCCGTGGGGCCCTTCATCGAGGCGCACGCCGATCGAGAGACCCCAGCCGTAGCCGTTTTGATTCCACCACGGATCGTCGGGTGTACCGCGGCCAGCCGCGTACCAATTGAGCGGGCCCTGGCTTGCGGTTAGATGATTGCGGCTCATGAGCTCAATAGTTTCGGGTTTGAGTACGCGCACGCCATCGAGCTCGCCCTTGTTCAAGAGCATTTGCCCAAAGCGGAGGTAGTCCATGGCCGTGCCGACCAAGCCGCCACCGCCGGAGAACATCTGCTTTCCTTCTTTGTACGAATTAATGACCGGCAATGTCGCCGTGGCATTTATCAGGCCACCCTCGTCATTGGGACGATAGGCTTTGGCCAAGCGATCCCAATCATCGTCGGCGACAAAGAACCCCGTCTCCGTCATGCCGAGAGGATCGAACACGCGCTCTTTGAGAAACGCGTCGTAGGGCTGGCCCGAGGCTACTTCCGCCACCCGGCCCAAAACGTCGCCGGAAAATCCGTAGTACCAATGGGCCCCCGGCTGATCCATCAAAGGATAGCTGGCAAGGTTGCGGATGCCGGTCTCAAGGGTGTCATTGACGCCGAGCACGCTGTCGAATGACACGCCAATGGATTTGGGATAGCTGAACGGATAGCCGAAGCCCGCGGTATAGGTGAACAGATGATAGATCGTCAGCGGGGTTTCTTGTGCGACCATCGCCGTCTCATCCCGCTTGATCAGAACAGGCGTGTCAGAAAATTCGGGAATATATTTTGAGACCGGATCGTCGAGATCGTATTTGCCCTCCTCGTACAAAGTCAGCAGACCGACGGCGGTGATAGCTCGAGTCATGGAGTAAAAACGAAAGATAGTGTCTTCCTCCATGGGCAGGCCCTCTTCCAGATCTCGCATGCCATAGGCTTGCATGTGAACTAGCTTGCCTTTGCGCGCGACCGCCGAGACAATTCCGGCGCGTTTTCCGTCGTCGACCAGCGCACGCATATCGGCCGCCAAATTGTCAATGGACTGGGGCAACAGGTCGACCCTTGCGGGATCCTCCATTTCTAAGTCTTTGGTCTCGATCATGGATGTCGCTCCAAAGAGCATTTCCATAAGCATTGCGACGCAACCAACGAAAGCATTTTGAAACCCAATCATGATTTTCTCTCTTATCGACACCCGGACCACATGGTTCGAGACGCTCCCCTGAGACAAGCTCAGGGGAGCCCTCACCATGAATTTCTAACTTTATCCTTATCCCTGAGGGAACGCCGAGCATTGCGCGGCGATCGTCTCGAAGGGTATAGGCTTGTGCTTATCAACGCTCATGAGATCACACACTAATCCTCATTAGCCAAAATGTTTTTTGAAATTCTTCGCCCTTTATGGGTAGGCCAATGGATCACCGGATCTGCACACCCGTATTGCCGCAGGCCTGAAACATCGCTTGAAAAATGCCATCTCGTGCTTCGTTCTAGGGTTACGCTGCGCTAGGCGGTAAATTGTTCCGTAATCCCGGCGTCCTTGTTAAAGCCCAACATGAGATTGAGATTCTGAATGGCTTGACCTGCGGCTCCCTTGCCCAAATTGTCGAATTGGGCTGCCAACAGAACCAAGCCCGCCTCCGATTCGCCGAAGACATGGAGCCTGAGCGTGTTCGTTCCGTTGAGGTCTTCCGGGTCAAGCCGTCCTGCTTTCAGATCATTCACAAGCGGTGCAACTTCCACATGGGTCTGCCCAGCGTACCACTCTTTGAAGACGGCGTGAACGTCGCCAGGTTGCAGAGTACCAGTCAGACCCTTCAAATGAAGCGGCACCTGCACGATCATGCCTTGCCGGAATCGTCCCACGCTCGGTACAAACAAAGGCTTCTTAGCCAATAGACTCTCGGTTGCGATTTCGAGCACGTGCTTATGATTGAGCGCCAATCCATAGACATAGTAGGCACTCGATATGGGATCATCGGCACCTGGATTCTCAAAACTTTCAATTAGTTTGCGTCCACCTCCAGAATAGCCGGAGACCCCATGAATATGAATACCGTGATCCGGCGGCACGACTCCCTTAGCAACCAGCGGACGCAGAAGCGCGATGGCGCCCGTAGCATAGCAGCCGGGATTGCTCACTCGTTTTGCTGCCGAAATTTTAGATGACTGCTCTGGCGTCATCTCCGGAAATCCAAAGACCCATTCGGGATCTACACGATACGCCGTGCTGGCATCAATGATACGCTTATCCGGATTGTCGACAAGGGCGACCGCCTTGCGCGCCATGTCATCAGGCAAACACAGAATTGCCAAGTCGGCCGCGTTCAGCATGTCCGCTCGCCGTGCCCGATCCTTGCGCTCAGAGTCGGGCAGCGCTATGAGCTCCAGATCCGTGCGCCCTTCAAGCCGCGTCCGGATTTGTAAGCCCACCGTGCCGACATCACCATCTATAAAGACTCGTGGAGTCATGTTGTTCGCCCAAATCTTGCCGCAGCGCCCAGAGCCGTTTTTTGATGGCCACTTTTTTGTTAGGAGCGGGCATTAATCCAAATCATTGAAGATCAAAGAATGATCGCATTTAAATATCTCCAGGTATATAAGACATAGCAAAAGTTAGAATAGGAGACATTTGCAGGATATGAGTCGCACCGGCAATGTGGAAGCGGCTGTCGGTGGCGCTCAGCCGCAAGACCTCTCGGCCAAGGCCGGCAACACAATCTCTGTTTCCAATGCTCTTTTCAAAACATACGCCCCGGTACAGCTCAAGGCCGTCAGGCGTGCGGACAAGGCGAGAAAGCGTGGGAGAAAAGCCCTTAACAAGAACAAAAAGCGATGAAAAGTTGGAATTCGCTGGCCAGGCGAGTTGGAATTTAGTTCAGCATTTCTGCTAAGTGATTGAAAAACTGGCGGGGCAGAGTGGACGAGTATCGAACTTTTTGCTTTGAGTCCAAAACATTGTTTACGCCTAAAGCTCTGTGAGCGATCTGAGAGCCCTTGATTTAGTGTAGTCTTTTATTAAAGGTGCTATTGTCGTAATAGTTTTAACACAGGGAAAAGTGATGAATATTGAAAGATGTACCAATCAAAATCATACTAAAATGAATGTACCTGTTCGTTTTGCGCTGCGTGCGGTGAAATTGTTAATAGAAAAATACCAAATCGCCGTTGTAGTAGTGAAGAACATACGAAAAATCGAAAAAATGGAAGTCATTATTGTGTCGACTGTGGAAATGACCTAAAGGCCTCATCGTGAGTAAAATGACTATTGGAGTACTAGGTACCTCACTAAAGGAAAATGAATTTAGAATACCTATTCATCCCGACCAGTTTAGCTGGATCGATGAAGAGACAAAAAAAATATGTTTCTTGAGAAAGATTATGCCAGCAAATTTGGCATTAGCGATGAAAAGTTCAACGGTTTTGGTGGCCGACTCGATCGTTCAGAGATATTAAAACAAAGTGACCTAATTTTAGTACCTAAACCGACATTAGATGACTTTCAGGCGATGAAAGATGGTGCGACTTTGTGTGGATGGGCCCACCTTGTTCAACAAAAAGAAATCACCCAAGTTTGTATTGAGAAACATCTTTCTGTTTTGGCCTGGGAATCTATGCATAAGTGGACAAATGACGGAGAATTTAGACGACATATTTTTCATAAAAATAATGAAATTGCCGGCTATGCTGCTATCTTGGATGCCCTTAGACTATCTGGAATTGATGGGAACTACGGACCGACAAAGCATGCTGTGATTATTGGTTTTGGTTCTGTGGGACGAGGTGCGGTTCATGCCCTTCTTGGATTGGGATTTAGAGATATTTCAGTTTATACTGACAGACAGCCTAATCACATTGACGATCAAATCCATGGAGTTCGATTTAGACAAATGAAAAATAAGCCCGGTGAACAACTCCTAGTTGTCAATCTCAATGGTAGTACTCGCTCCTTTATTGAGGAGCTATCCACTTCTGATATTATCGTCAATGCCATCGTTCAAGATACCGACGCACCAACTATGTTTATTTGTGAAAATGAAGTTGGACGTCTAAAAGAAAATGCCTTAATCGTTGATGTGAGTTGCGATGAAGGAATGGGTTTTTTTGGTGCAAAACCTACAACCTTTGAAGAGCCGATGTTTGAAATTGGCCATGCCCACTACTATGCCGTTGATCACACCCCTTCATACCTTTGGAATAGTGCTTCTTGGGAAATCTCTCAATCTCTCTTGCCATTCTTGCCGGATTTGATGGGAGGAATTGATGATTGGAATAAAAACGAGAGTTTAGACAAGTCTTTGGAAATGGAGGATGGAACTATAAAAAATCAAAAGATTTTAACTTTCCAAAACCGATCTATTGATTACCCCCACAAGGCTCAATCATAAGTTTTTTCAAACTATCCCTGAAATATAATTGTAAGTTCGATAGTGCAATTGCCCTGTTCCTTAATTTGTTGATTTTATTAGGGAAAAAATGGCGGGAGTGACGAGACTCGAACTCGCGACCTCTGGCGTGACAGGCCAGCGCTCTAACCAACTGAGCTACACCCCCGAATAAAGGGCTCGGAGCCCAAGCGAGAGGCGTTGATATAGAGGCCTCTCCTGCCCCTTGTCAATGACGGGACCAGAAGGTCGTAAACTTGTAAATTAACTAAATCAAGGCCACGACAATCACGAGAAGCGTTGCCGCCGCGCCGCCCGCGTGCAACGCCGATGAGGGGAGTGACGTGGCGCTCTCCTTTGGTTCGCTTTCGCCTACCGGTGCGTGCGCACTGACACACATGACCTCAGTCCACCATAAACCCGCCAACCCTGACCAGACAACAAAGCACTAACGCAAATTCTTGGTACAAATTCAGCGCGAATTTACGAAGAACGCTGCCGATAAGGCCGTCCAATCTTGTCTATTGAGCGGCGCGACAAAGTCAGCAAGTTCCGCATTGAAGCGATCGGAGGCCTCAAGAAGGGTCGAATGGCACGCCCAGATAGGTGCTTACAAGCACATCGTCAAACAACGCCATGATAGGCGGATAGGACGCCGCGTCCACCGCAAGATCCGCCTCACCATGAGTGAAGAGGACGGGACGGTGACCCGATTAGCAATATCTTCATTGCCCAGGGGTGTCCGCCTATGACGCGGTGACATAGGCCGACAACATAAATGCCGAATCGACCATCAGATCTTGCTCCGCCAGGAAGTTGAGCAATTCCAACCGCCTAGAGGTGGACGGAACATAGCAGAGTCCGTAACCCACCCCGCTCTCAACGGTGAGAAACTCGACTTCTTCTACCCTCAAGACAAACGGCAAAAACTAAGCCGTCTTACCCAGCCGCTGCTTATTCTGCAGCCGCTTCCCAGGTACCACCTTGGAAACCACAACCGATTTCGAGACCGGTGGGATCTCCTTCATAATAGACGACGCTGGTGCCTTCCATGACGCAAGAGCCGACCACGCCATCAGCGCTGCAGTCGCCTGCACTGTGGACGGCGTCGCTGTTGTCGTCAGTGCTGCCGATTGTCGTGCAGCCTGCTTCGTCCTGATTGGTCTGGCATACTTTGTAAGGGCCGGCAAACATGTTCTTCATGGTAAAGTTACAAGCTCCAGCAAAAGAAACGGTAGAAAACCCAAGAATACCTAAGGCCGTAACGGCTGCAAAAAGATGTTTCATAACTGTCGTTCTCCTTCTTTGGTCAATCAAAAGAAACCTCATCAACGAGAAAATCTCGCCACAACGGCCAAGAGGATTCGCCATACCGGATTTATGAAATGGAAAATCTATTCTGAATCCGAGACACTCGTCTTGAAGATTGCTCCACCCCTTATTCTCACCGTGTCCCGCAGTAGCCAACGGCGCACTTTAGTCCACGACTACACTGGCGTGCAAGTCGGGACCAATTTGAGCCCAGAGGGGAACACCATTATGTAGACAGCAAAAGCGGCCAAGACCGCCGACTTAAACGACTTACCCCCCCATTCCGATCCAGGCCGTCAGTAACGAAGAGTTTATCCCCATGCCCACACCGGCGTCCAGTCGCTGATGATCATGCGATTGAAGCGTATTTTATCTGGCTCAAGGTGCGCGGCGCGTGCCGGGTGAGCAGTCGAAATCTCCTGTCGCCATACGCCCAGGTTAAAATTAATCACGCTCGTTCAGAGGTGATCCGGGAAATGCTTTGTCGCAATGTGATCAATTAACGCGTAGACCGCTTCCTCGATTAACTGAAACATCGTCTCAAAATCACGCGCGGTGCCGTAGTAGGGATCGGGGACATTCTTGTCTTCCATGTCAGGTAAATGGTCGAGCAACAGCCCTAACTTTTGTGTATGCTCTTCGGGCACATAGTCTTTGAGGTCGCGCAAATTTTCTCGGTCCATCGCCAGAATATAGTCGAATGCTTCAAAGTCGCTTGGTTTGACTTGACGCGCGCGCTGTGGGCTTAAGTCGATACGCCGGCGACGTGCAGCCGTCTGCACGCGACGGTCCGGCGGCTGGCCAATATGCCAACTGCCGACCCCAGCCGAATCAACGCTAATCTTTTCGTCCAGTCCGACGTTATGTGTAAGATGGCGAAAAATGCCCTCGGCGGCCGGCGATCGGCAAATATTTCCTAAGCAGACAAAGAGAACATTGACCATAGATTCTCGTGGTATTCTGGCGCCCAGCTGGGGTTTTGCGACCTCTTTATTTTCACGGTAGAATTCAGCCGCAGTTAAATTACGATATACTTATAGGGCAGCACGGTTTGCCGGACAATAAGGGGAGAGAGAATATGAAGGGCCGAACAATCTTAGTGGCAAGCGCGTTAAGCGGCATGGCCATCTTAGCTTCGGTTTCAGCATGGGGCCATGCCTTTATGGTCGAGAAAAAACTGCCGGCGGGAGCTTGGCACCTTGTCGAAATTGCAATTCCCCATGGGTGTTACGGATCCCCCACCACCGAAGTCAGCATCAAAGCACCTGAAGGCGTCTTTAATGCGCGACCGGAAGTTAAGCCCGGCTGGACCCTCACGACAAAAATGAAAAAACTTGATGAGCCGATTCAAACGCCGGAAGTGGTCATTACCGAAATTGTCGATGAAATGAAATGGAGCGGCGGCAAGCTCGATGATCTCCATCTCGAACGCTTTAACTTCCTCGCCAAGATGCCTAACGAGCCGGGACGGACTCTCTATTTCAAGATTGTTCAAAGGTGCGAAGAAGGCGAGCTGCGCTGGATCGAGATCCCCGAGCCTGGCGAAGATCGCAGCAAATATTTGCACCCCGCGCCGACCATCCAGCTCGTCGACCCGGCAACGATGTAAGTTGGGTGCACTTAGGCTTTGCATTTATCGCGAGGCTTACCTTCGCCGAAGTAAACCCTCGGCTTCGCGCAGCAGGTTTAACCCAGCACTGTCTAGTTTGCAATTGGCGACCATCGACAATTAGCTTAGTGCTAATCGATTAGCAGACCAAACTTAATTACGAATCCAAATCCAATTTCCCCACGGTGTCATTGCCGAACATGCGCGAGCGTCACTTCGCTACGATGGCCAAAACCTTTAGTGTTGTCGATAAAGCGGATCCACGACGGCGTGATGCAGTAGAACTTACTTTGCATAAGCCGGTCAGCAATGAGGCGATCGTTTGAGCCTTCTGAAGCCTGTATTAATTCCGCCACGTCGGGAAATTTTTTCAGGAATAGATTTTGAATTGCCGACCGACCCTCCTCCGCGACCGCGCCCACACTACCTCGAATTTGCAGCCCCTGAATTGAGTGCCATGTCCGGCAATCCTCGTGGACCGTGGCAGCGATCTCGGGGTGAGCGGCAGCCTCCATACAATGCCGGGTCGTGGGGTCGGAGACAAAGTAAAGATTGAGCCGTTCATCCTCGGCGAAAAAGACGGCAGCCACCCAGGGACCTGCATCCGAAACGGTCGCCAACGTCAAGGTCGTTCGCTCCTTCAAATAGCAGCGAATATTGTCTACGTCTTGGTTCATTTCCGTCTCCTATCTGCAAACTGCCGGACAAAATGCTAGTCTGTAGCCCGCCTAAAGAGAAGCGCCACAACGAAAGGCGAGCAGGGAGAAAACATTATGACCGATGAGAGAAATGCGCGTACAGCCCTCATGCCCTATTGGTCGCCGCCGGTTGGACCCGGACCCTATCCCATGGAACGGGCCGAGATGATGATCATCGAGTGCAACGCAGACCCGAAGGAATTGTTGCGGATCACGCCATCCTTTTGCGAGCCAACTGAACACGCGCGCATCAAAGTGTTCTTTGCCAACAACAGCCAGCCACCGACGTCGCTTCGCTTCTATGAGGTGGGGCTTATCCAAGAGGTCTTCTACAAAGGCGAAACGGTCCAAACGATTCCCTACATTTGGGTCTCCGACGACCTAGCGATGTTAGGGGGTCGCGAATATTTTGGCATGACCAAACTCATAACCGATGACAATGGCTTGGAAATTCACGCTAATCAAGTCTTCGGACGCTTGTCACGCGCTGGTGTCACCATGGCCGAAGCCTCCATGATGTTGGAGCGTGAAGCTGTACCGAGCGAGCTTCCATTCCCAGGTTACGCTTCGGTCTATGAGCGCCACATCCCCGATCCCAATCCTACAAAACCGTCACTGCGCCAACTCATCAAATTAAAAGTTCAAGACCGCGAGGTCAACGGCCGCTGTTGGCTGGGCCGGGGCTATATTGAAACCCACCATCCGCTCAATTCAGGTCTTAACCGGCTCGCTCTCAAGGCAACCGGCAAAGCCTGGTACGGCGTCTTTAAGTGGAATTTGCCTCACGGTGATATTGTCGAAGAGAGCGTCGTCTAGAGCATCTTCATGATTCCTTAAATCTTGGAGATGCTCTAGATTTTTAGTTGGTCGCATTTTGGGTGGACAACTGGGGCGCGTTCTGCCCAAGAGCCCCACTCCTAAAGCGCTCTAAAGCCAGCATTTATTATCCGCGCGGTTTGCTCAATCACGCAATAATGCAAACGATCCTGGCGTGGCGCCGTGCCCCGAGCATGCGCCGGCACTACCCCGCCTCATCGCGAACGATCCGCAAATAGCGGTTGGGAGTAGGCGTCAGGGGTGTGTTGATCCAGCCCTTGACATAGGGCTGAACCAGCCGACGCCAGACATAATAGTAGATGGGAATGATTGGATGATCATTCATAAAGACGCGTTCGGCATCCGCCTGGAACTTGTGCCGCTTGTCGTCGTCAAGAATAACGCTTGAGCGCGCAAGCAAATTGTCAAATACCGGATTGGAATACCTAAGCCAATTGCCGAAATAGCCCGATTCAAATCGATCTAAATATGAATTTGGATCGTCATACCCCGCAAAGAAAGCAGTACGTACGATATCGAATTCACCTTCGCGAAACTTATTGATCAGCTGGCGGAATTCAACCGTGTCGGGCTCCGCCCTCACACCGATCTCCTGCCACATACCAAAAAGAGCCACCGCTGTTTTGCGATTTTCTTCGTGAGGATCGTATGTGTAGGTCAGCTTCAGCGGGTTGTCGACGTCAAAACCTGCTTCGGCAAGCAACGCGCGCGCCTGGTCTTGCCGCTCTTCGAAAGTCAGATCTTGATAGGGCATTCGAATTGCGTCGTATCCCGTAAAGTTAGGATTGATATATGTATAGGCGGGTGTAACGCCGGTCCTTAACAGCTGGCCAGCAATCAGCTCCCGGTCAATTGACATCGACAAGGCTTTGCGCACACGCACATCGTCAAATGGTGGCTTCTGCACGTTGAAAGCGATGTAGTAAATGGCAAGCGACGGTGAGATTTGCAACGCATTCGGAATATTTTCTTTTATCCAGTTAATCTGACTTGGAGGGAAATTGAGAACAACATCAAGTTCTCCAGCACGAAACTGCTTGAGTGATGTGGAAAGATCCTTCCAGGGATAATAATAGATCTCGTCGATTTGGACTTGATCGGCCTCGTGGAACAGCGGGTTCTTGACGAGCTTGATGTAAGATTGGGGCACGCGCTCTGCCAATACGTACGCACCGTTCGAAATCATGCGGCCTGGCTTGGTCCAATCACCCCCCCATTGTTCGATGGCGTGGCGCGGCACCGGCGCGAGGGTCGAAGTGCCGACGATGTTGATAAAGGACGGCATGGGCCTTTCCAAAACAACTTCCAGCGTCAGATAGTCCAGTGCCCTCACGCCCATCTCCTCAACGGGCAGATTACCGCGATTGACGGCGCGGGCATTTCTGATGGGATAGAGAAAAGAAGCAAAGACGGCGCGCGTTTTAGGATCGACAAAGCGCCGAAACGAAAAGGCAAAATCTTCCGCCGTAACCGGTACGCCGTCAGACCAGGTAAGCCCTTCGCGGAGCTTAAACGTGTAGGTAATCCGATCCTCGCTTATGGTCCAACTCTCTGCGGCCCCGGGCTCGTACTCGACTTCAGCGTTGCGATCGACCAACGTCAAAAACATGTCATCAATTATGGGGGCTGCGGATTGAGCCATAGCTTTGTTGGGATCAAGCGTCGGAGGTTCGGTTGCGGTCCCCCGTCTTAAAACGGTCTGAGCGCCAGCCTCAAAAGCTACTGCCATCAGCACAACAGTCGCCAATAGCCCCCACCAAGGCCTAGCTTTCGCCGCCATCACTTACTCTCCCCACTCATTTTCAAAAGTCTGATCCTTAAGTTGTCTCTAAGGTTTGCACCCCACCACTCGGCATCAAACTTAGCACAGGGTCGGATCGCCCCTCAGTCTACAGCTAAATAAGGCGATCGGATGATCAACCGCGGTTTCCCAAAGTGGAAAACGAGCCCAACCAGCCGATCCACTGGCCGTCGGGGCGCCTCTTGGTGGAGCGCCCGGCTAACTTAAACTTAGGCTCAGCCGACAAAGCGGCCGACAACCCGTAGCGCGCTACATGAGCGTTGGATTCAATT
>PVBE012019896.1_pt1 | contig 23776 bp, 22 predicted proteins | sample 1631181 | NCBI WGS metagenome assembly PVBE01 (sample SAMN08397723, study PRJNA350692) | Marine metagenome, whole genome shotgun sequencing project. | isolation source: water | place: Pacific Ocean | collected 2012-04 | reverse complement strand
TGCTTCTCGCCCCCAGAAAGTCTGCTTGTATGGCGGTTTAAAAGATATTCAAGGTCGAGTATTCCGACAACGTGATCAAAAGAAGCCAATTGACCGTTTTCCCCTCGCCGTTTCATGCCGTAGCTCAGATTGCCGCGTATGTTGAGGTGAGGGAAAAGCCGCCCCTCCTGAAACACATAGCCTATGCGCCGCTGCTCTGGCGGTAGATCGATGCCGCGTTCACTGTCAAAGAGAACTAGGTCCCCGAGGGCGATGCGGCCACGGTCTGGGCGCGATAGCCCGGCGATGAGATTAATCAAGGAGGTCTTGCCCGAACCAGAGCGGCCGAACAGGGCAGTGATGCCAGTGGCCGCGTTTTGTACGGAAATATCTAGGGAAAACCCGCTTATGGTGTGGCTAACATCAAGCTGGAGAAGGGGAGGAGTCACTGGTCTAGGCCTCAAGCCGGGCCGTCGTACGGCGGGCAAGGATTTCCGAAACTGCCAGCGCCGCCAGCGCCACCGCCACGGAAATCAGAACCAGACGCATAGCCGTTTCTTCGCCTCCGGGGGCCTGGATCAGGGTATAGATGGCCAGCGGCAGGGTGCGGGTCTGTCCCGGGATGTTGGAAACGAAGGTGATGGTGGCCCCGAATTCCCCCAGCGAACGTGCGAAAGCCAAGATCACTCCGGTAATGATCCCGGGCACGATCAGCGGCAGGGTGATGGAAAGGAACACATCCACCGGGCCCGCGCCCAGAGTCCGGGCCGCGGATTCGAGCTTGCGGTCAACGGTCTCCAGCGAGAGCCGGATCGCCCGCACCATCAGCGGAAACGCCATGACGGCGGCGGCGATGGCGGCGCCGCGCCAGGTAAAGGCGATCTCGATATTAAATTCCTCGAACAGCCAGGCGCCGATGACCCCGTGCCGTCCGAACATAACCAATAGCACATAGCCCACCGCCACTGGCGGCAGCACCAGCGGCAGATGCACCAGCCCGTCGAGCAGAATTTTTCCTGGAAACCGACCACGCGCCAGCAGCCACGCCACGCTCACTGCCAGCGGCAGGCTCCAAGCCACGCCCCACAGGGCCACCCGCAGGCTCAACTGGATGGCCTCCATCTCCATGTTGCTCAGACCAAACACCGTAAGCCGTGCCTTCCCTATAAAGTGATGCTCGGGAACCCTTCCCACCCGGAAGAAACAGTGTCGCCCATCCAGCTATCTGTTTCCAGAGGGGAACTCAATCGTCTGGAATCCGGACCCGGTGAAGATGGCGGATGCTTTTTCGGAAAACAGGAAATCCCGAAAGTCTCTTGCCTCCGCGCTGTCACCAATCAGGCCCAGGGGGTAGACGATGGGGGCGTGGCTGGATTGAGGAAAAGCGGCAACCAAGCGCAGGGCGTGGCTGGTGCGGGCGTCACTGGCATAGACAATTCCCAGCGGCGCATCGCCCCGCTCCACCAGCACCGTGGCCAGTCTGTCATTGGCGGTGGGAATCAGGCGGTGCCTCAGGTTCATCCACACCCCCAGCGACACCATGGCCTCGCGGCCGTAGATACCCGCCGGCACATAGGCGGGATCGCCCATGGCCATGCGGCCGGACCCGAGAATCGCCATGATCTCTCCTTCGAGACCGAAGTGCGGACTCAGGTTGAGGGCGGGCTGGATGTCTGCGCTTGCCGATTCACCTCTGGAATCGAGGGGCGCTACCATGACCAGGGTGTTGCCGAGGAGGTTGCGGCGGTTTTCAGGCGTGATCAGCCCTTCGTCAAGAAGGTGGTCCATCCATGCCCTGTCCGCTGAAATGAAGATGTCGCAGGGGGCGCCGCCGGCGATCTGGCGGGCCAGGATGGAACTGGCGGCAAAGGATAGATCAACCCGTCCCGCCCCGGTTTCGGCATAGGCGGTTGCGATCTTTTGCAGGGGAACGGTGAGGCTGGCGGCAGCGAAAACGGTGAGAGCTTGCACCTCTTTTTTTCCATAGCCGGGCACAGTCCAAGGCCAGAGCAAGAGGAGAAAAACCGCCACCAGCATGGCCGTCCGGTTTGATTTAGAGAGGCAGGTTATTCGTCGCCACCTAATTCTTCGCCGCCATACAGAGTTTCGTGGTTTACCTCCACTTCGGCGATGGTCTCCAGCTTGCCGCCGCGCAGGGCGCGAAAGAAACAGTTGCGGCGTCCGGTGTGGCAGGTCACGCCTTTCTGGTCCACCAGCAACAACAGGGTGTCGCCGTCACAGTCGAGGCGCATTTCCACCAGCTTCTGGGTCTGTCCCGAGGCCTCACCCTTGCGCCACAGGCGGCCTCGCGAGCGCGACCAGTAACAGACCTTGCCTGTGGCTATGGTCTCGCGCACGGCGTCGGCGTCCATCCACGCCATCATCAGCACCTCGCCGCTACCTTCCTGCTGGGCGATGGCAGGGATCAATCCGTCACCATTAAATTCGATAGCCTCGATAATGGCATCGCTGTTACGTCCGGTCATGCCCGCATGTTGGCTTTTTCCACCGTCCTGTCAAGCAAGGGGCCGCCCACGGCGCCTTGGGCGGCTAAGATAAAATCCTATAAAGGGGATTTAGAAGGTCTCTAGCCCAGTTTTTTCAATCCGGCCTCGAGATCAGCCAGAAGGTCGTCAGGATCTTCCAATCCAGCATGGATACGCAACAGCGGCCCTTTGCCTTTCCAGGTGGTTGCACTACGGCTGCGATTGGGTTCCACGGGAAGGGCTAGGCTCTCAAATCCACCCCAGCTGAAACCCATACCAAACAAGTCGAACCCATCGAGCATGGCTTCCACTTTTCCTTCAGCCACAGGGTTAAGCTCTACGCCGAACAGTCCGCTGGTCCCAATGAAATCCCGCTTCCACAAACGATGTCCGGGATCATCGGGTAGTGCCGGGTGCAGCATGCGTGCCACCTCGGGCTGCTTATTCAGCCAGCGCGCCAGGGTGAGCCCCGTTTCTTGGTGGCGCGCCAGCCGGACAGACAGAGTGCGCAAACCACGCAGGCCAAGATAACAGTCATCTGGCCCGGCGCTGTTGCCCAAGGCTACGGTGGCAGTCTTGAGGCGCTTGAAATGAACATCCTTCATAATAATGGCGCCAAGCATGGCGTCGGCATGGCCGGAGATGTATTTGGTGGCAGCCTCGATGGCGATATCCACGCCGTGTTCGAAAGGGCGGAAGAAAAGTGGCGTGCCCCAGGTATTGTCGAGGATGGAAACCACGCCCCGCTCCCTCGCTGCGGCGGCGATGGCGGGCACGTCCTGGACCTCGAAGGTAAGTGAGCCCGGCGATTCCATGAAGACGGCATGGGTGTTGTCGCGCATGAGGTCAGCGATGCCACCGCCGATCAGGGGGTCGTAATATTCCGTCTCCACCCCGAACCCCTTGAGAATACCGTCACAGAACTTGCGGGTGGGCTCATAGACGGTATCGGCCATCAGCAGATGGTCACCGCTTTCTAGAAAGGCGGTGAGGGCACAGGTGATGGCGGCGAGTCCGGAACTGGTGGCGATGGCCCGCTCGCCGCCCTCGATCTCGGCCACGGCTTCCTCGAAGGCGGCGCTGGTGGGGGTGCCGAAGCGGCCGTAATAGGTATTGTTGAAAGGGTCGCTCACTGCCTTTTTGAGGTCTTTCACCGTGGGAAAGAGGACGGTGGAGGCGTGATAGACGGGGGGGTTTATGATGCCGAAATTGCCGTGGGGGTCGAGGCCGGAAGTGGCGATGCGGGTATCGCGCCGCGCCGTGCCTTTCTTTTTTTTGCCTCTCTTTTTCATTTTATGGCCGCTCATGTCTCGATGGGGGTGTCGTCGCGGCTCCCCCATTCCGCCCACGACCCATCATAGACGGCCACGTCCCCGTGGCCCAGAAGGTGCAGACCGAAAGCCAGTACGCAGGCGGTAATGCCCGAACCACAGGTGGTGATCACCGGCCGTGCCTGGTTGATTCCGGCCGCATCGAAGAGCGCCGAAAGCGCATCAGCATCCAGCACAGTACCGTCCTCAGGATCACTCAGCTTCGTATATGGCAGGTTGAGGCTGCCTGGTATGTGTCCCGAACGCATGCCTTCCCGGGGTTCTGGAGCCTCGCCCTTGAAACGGGCGATACCGCGGGCATCCACGAGCTGGGCCTTGGCGCTGTCTATGTTCTTCCGCACCTGGGTCAGATCACGCACCATGAGATTATTGAGCCGCGCCATGAAGGGGCGTTTTTGGGGAGTGATGGGTAGATTGGAGAGGGGCCGTCCTTCGCGCTCCCATTTTGGGAAGCCGCCATCGAGAATGGCCACGTCGTCATGTCCGAAGGCCCGGAAAGTCCACCACACGCGGGCTGCGCTGAAGAGACCGTGGCGGTCATAGACAACGATGCGGTGGCCGTCGCCGCTTCCCATATGCCCCATCATGGAGGAAAAGGCGTCTGGTCCGGGGAGCATGTGGGGCAGGTCGCTCTCGGTATCGGCATAAGCGTCGATATCGAAGAAGACGGCGCCGGGGATATGGGCGTTTTCATATTCCTCGCGCCCGTCCAACTCCTCGCCGGGAAGAAACCAGCCAGCATCCACCACCAGCACATCCGGCGTCACTAAGTAGTCGGCCAGCCCTTGGGTGGATATCAGGGAATCTGGATTTACATATGACATTATATTTTTAGCATATTGTATTGTAATTAATAATTATTTAACCACTTAGGAGCAGGAAGGTTTTTCTCTTTCAGGAAGGCCGGATTGAAGATTTTGCTTTGGTATTTGGCGCCGTCATCGGCCAGTATGGTAACGACGGTGTGGCCCGGCCCCATCTCTTCGGCGAGGCGGATGGCGCCTGCTACATTGATACCCGAAGACCCGCCCACGAAGAAACCTTCGTGCTTGACCAAATCGAAGATGACCTCCAGAGCTTCCTTGTCGGAAATCCGTATGCTGCCGTCAATGGGGGCGTCTTCCAGATTCTTTGTGATACGTCCTTGGCCAATGCCTTCGGTGACGGAGTCTCCTTCTGCCTTTAACTCGCCAAGGGTGTAAAAGTTATGCAGGGCCGACCCGTGAGGGTCGGCTAGAATAACCTTCACGTCTTTTTTACGTTCCTTCAGCATCAGGGCAACTCCGGCTATGGTACCGCCGGTGCCCACGGAGCAGGTGAAGGCGTCTATGTGGCCGTCGGTCTGATCCCATATTTCCGGTCCCGTGCCTTCGTAATGGGCCTGGCGGTTGGCCACGTTATCGAACTGGTTGGCCCAGATGGTGCCGTTGGCTTCTTTTTCCTCGATTTCCTTGGCTAGACGTTCTGAATATCTTATGTAATTCATGGGATCGGAATAGGGCTTGGCCGGTACCAGGTGAAGTTCGGCGCCGATAAGGCGCAGCAAATCCTTTTTTTCTCGGGATTGGGTTTCAGGCATGACGATGACTGAGCGGTAGCCCAGCGCGTTGCCCACTAGTGTCAGGCCAATTCCGGTATTTCCCGCTGTGCCCTCTACGATGACGCCACCGGGTTTCAGTTCACCCTTCGCCTCGGCGTCGCGTACGATCCACAACGCTGCTCGGTCCTTCACCGATCCACCGGGGTTGGTAAATTCTGCCTTGGCGAGGATGTTGCAGCCGGTGGCTTCTGAAGCCCGTTGCAGGCGGATTAGCGGGGTATTGCCGACAGCACCTATGAAACCTTCACGAATATCCATTAAAAAAATGTAGTTTATGTATAAATTACAGTTGGAAATGTAGCAATTCCCAAGAAAGGGATCAAGCAGAGAGGGATCAACAAGAGAGAAATCAAGACGCGGATTAAAAAGGGGGCGTCAAGACAGGAGCCGGAAGGGATGAATGGGGTGGAACTTGCCGAAAAAGCCGTGGCCTTTGCTTGACAGGAAGTCCTGCCATTCCGATCATGCTGCGGGCATGACACCTACTGTCTCCCGTTCTCTCCTGATGCGTTTCGCGGTCCCGCTGCTGGTTCTGTTGGTGGGGTTTCCCGCCATTTTTTCCACAGCCTCCCGAGCGGTGGTGCCCGACGATGTGCTGGTGATGGCCAAGCGTATCGACGACGTCATTTCGCTCGACCCGGCAGAGGTGTTCGAGTTCACCGGGGCCGAGGTTATAGCCAATATCTATGATCGGCTGGTGACTTTCGACGTCAACGACGTATCGCGGCTCGGAGGTGGGGCGGCGGCAAGTTGGGACATCTCCGCCGACGGCAGGACCTACCGCTTCACCATGCGGCCGGGCATGCGTTTTGCCTCCGGCAACCCGGTCACAGCCAGAGACGCAGCATGGTCGCTGCAGCGGGTGATCCGGCTCGGCCTGTCCCCGGCCTTCATCCTCGCCCAGTTCGGTTTGACACCGGAAAACGTGGAGTCTCGCGTACGTTCCGAGGGCGCCATGACGCTGGTGATCGAAACCGACCGCGCCTACGCGCCCACTTTTCTGCTCTATTGTTTGACCGCCGGGGTGGGGTCGGTACTCGACCGCGAGCTGGCGCTGGCCCATGAGAAGGATGGTGATCTCGGCCATCAATGGCTGAAACAGGCCTCCGCCGGATCGGGGCCGTTTTCCCTGATACGCTGGCGCGCCAACGAATACATCATCCTTGAGAGCGATACCAGTTACTGGCGGGGCGCCCCGGCCATGCGCCGGGTGATTCTCCAGCATATCGCCGAACCTGCCACCCAGCGTTTGATGCTGGAAAAGGGCGATATTGACGTGGCCCGCGATCTTTCTCCCGATCAGGTGGGGGGGCTTGCCGGGTTTTCGGACATGCGCATCCTCCATTCGCCCAAGGGCACCCTCATGTATCTCGGACTCAACCAGAAAAACCCCATCCTCGCCCATCCCAAGGTGCGCAAGGCCTTCAAGCATCTGGTGGATTACAGGGGCATCGGCGACCATATCCTGCGCGACCGCGCGCGGGTGCATCAGACTATCATCCCCAAGGGCCTGTTCGGGGCGCTGGCCGAAACTCCCTACCGGTTCAATTTGGAACGCGCCCGGAAACTGCTGCAAGAGGCCGGACATGAAGGCGGCTTCGCCATCACCATGGATGCCAGCCACGGATCGCTCATCACTGAAGTGGCTCAGGCCCTGCAATCGGACTTCGCCAGCGCTGGCATCGAGCTGGAAATCATCCCCGGTGATGAGAAACAGGTGCTGACCAAATACCGCGTCCGCAACCACGATATCTTCATCGGCGAATGGGGGGTGGATTATCAGGACCCCCACAGCAACGCCGACGCTTATGCGTCGAACCCCGATAATTCCGATGACGCCCGTTTCCGTACCCTGGCCTGGCGCAACGCCTGGGCCATCCCCGTGCTCAGCGAACTCACGGCTTCGGCCATTCTCGCCCGCGACCAGGGCCAACGCGCTGCCCTTTACGAGGAAATCCAGCGCCGGGTGCTAGTGGCCTCGCCCTTCGTAGTCATGTTCCAGAGTGTGGATTTGATCGTCGAGCGCGGTTACGTATCTGGTCTGGTCTGGGGGCCGGGCTTCGACAGCAATTTCTACCGGGACGCGGTAAAACGCTCCCGTTTGGGCAAGAGGTGAGCCCATGATGGCAACCCTGCGCAGCCTTTCGGGTCTTCTTTTTTCAGTGTCCCTGACATTGCTGGGGCTTATCGCCGTCACCTTTTTCATCGGACGGGTGGTGCCTATTGACCCGGTTCTGGCGGTTGTGGGCGACCGTGCCGGCGCCGAGGTGGTGGAACGGGTGCGCGTGGAGATGGGGCTGCACCTGCCGCTCTACCAGCAGTTCTGGGATTATCTCAGCCAGGTGCTGCGTGGCGATTTCGGGAACTCGGTGCTGACCGCTAACCCAGTGGCCGAGGACATCCGGCGGCTGTTCCCGGCGACCCTGGAACTGGCCACGGCGGCCACCATCGTCGGCGTGGTTGTGGGTGTGCCTTTAGGCGTAGCGGCGGCAGTATGGCGCGGGCGCTGGCCAGATCACGTGATCCGTGTGGTGAGCTTGGTGGGCTATTCGATGCCAGTGTTCTGGCTCGCCTTGGTGGGGCTTCTGGTTTTCTATGCCGAGCTCGGCTTGGTGGTGGGGCCGGGACGAATTGATATCTACATGGAGGAAACGGTGCCCTTCGTCAGCGGCGTGATCCTTCTCGATAGCCTGTTGGCGGGTGACCGAGAGGTGTTCTGGAGCGCTCTCTCCCATCTGTTGTTGCCGGCGGCCATCCTCGGCTATTTCTCACTCGCTTATATTGCCCGCATGACCCGCGGCTTCATGATCGAACAGTTAGGAGAGGAATATATCATCACCGCCCGGGCCAAGGGCTTGAGCCCAGCGCGGGTGGTCTGGGGCCATGCCCTGAGCAATGTCCGGGTACAGCTTATTACCGTGATCGCGCTCGCCTATGCCGGGCTGCTCGAAGGCTCGGTGCTGACCGAGACGGTATTCTCCTGGCCCGGGCTTGGACGCTATATCACCGGGTCGCTGCTTAACGCTGACATGAACGCAGTGCTGGGGGGCACCCTGGTGGTGGGGGCGGTATTCGTGGGCGTCAATTTGCTCACCGACCTACTCTATCATTTTCTCGACCCCAGGGTACGGTGAGGGGGACGGGAATGACGGTGAGCGCACAGGAAATCCTCACCCTTCCAGCTTCACGTACGGGCGCCGGACTGGCCCGGTTGTGCCGGGTTTGGCGGGAACTGGCCACCAATCCCCTGACCCTGGTCGGGATCATGGTCATCGCTGGGCTGTTGGTGATGGCTGTGGCCGCGCCGGGGATGACCTCTTACGATCCCCTGGCCCAAGACCTCTCGCAAAGGCTGTTGCCACCGAGTAATGCCCATTGGTGTGGCACCGATGAGTTGGGGCGGGACATCTTCGCGCGCATCCTCTATGGAGCCCGCATCACCCTGCGCATCGTCTTGCTGGTGCTGGCGGTGGTGGCGCCGGCGGGGCTGTTGGTGGGGTGCTCGGCAGGCTATCTGGGAGGCTGGGTGGACGCGATGCTGATGCGGATTACCGATATTTTCCTCGCTTTTCCCAAGCTGATTCTGGCGCTGGCGCTGGTGGCGGCGCTGGGTCCGGGACTCGACAACGCGGTCATCGCCATCGCCTTGACCGCTTGGCCGCCGTTTGCCCGTATCGTCCGCGCCCGCACCGTCTCTTTGCGCGAGGCGGAATTCGTTCAGGCGGCGCGGCTGATGGGGGCGGGGCGAACCCGTATCATCGCCACCCATATCGTGCCTTTGTGTCTACCACCTCTGGTGGTGCGTATGACCCTGGAGATGTCGGGGATCATTCTCACCGCCGCTGGCCTCGGGTTTCTCGGCCTCGGCGCACAGCCGCCGCTGCCCGAATGGGGGGCCATGATTTCTACCGGGCGAGCTTTTCTTCTTGACCAGTGGTGGGTGGCCACTATGCCGGGGATCGCTATTTTCGTGGTCAGCCTCGGCTTTAATCTCTTTGGTGACGGCCTGCGCGACGTTCTCGATCCGAAAACGGAGACCCGCGTATGAGGAAAAAGAAAAAACCGCCCCTGCTCGCAGTGGACGGTCTGCACGTGTCCTATCCGGCGCACAGCCGGAGAGGGGAGGTGGCGGCCGTGCGCGGCGTGTCCTTCACCATGGACCGCGAAAAAGTGGGGATTGTCGGCGAATCGGGATCGGGAAAGTCTTCCCTTGCCCGCGCCGTGCTGGGCCTGTTGCCGCCCTCGGCCCAGGTGTGGGCGAAACGCCTGTCCTTTGACCGGGACGACCTGTTGAGACGGAACGAAAGGAGCATGCGCGCCCTGCGCGGAAAGCGCCTGGGATTCATCCCCCAGGATGCCCGTATCGCCCTCAATCCGGTGATGACCGTAGGGACGCAGATCGCCGAAGCATGTTCCGGCATGTCCCGACGGGTGGCGCGGGCGCGGGGGCTGGAGATGCTGGAGGCGGTGCGCATGGATGACCCGGAACGGGTCTGGGGCGCCTATCCTCATCAGCTTTCCGGAGGCATGTGCCAGCGTGCCATGATCGCCATGACTTTGTTGCCCGGCCCTGACCTGTTGATCGCCGACGAGCCGAGCTCGGCGCTGGACGTGCGGGTGCGGGGGAAGATTCTGAAGCTCATGGAGGAGATGGCGCGGGAGCGCGGCATGGGGTTTCTCTTCATCAGCCACGATATAGACCTGGTGGGGGCATTCTGTGACCGCATCCTGGTCATGTATGGCGGCCGTATCCTCGAAAGCCTTGCCGCCAAGGACCTGGCCCAGGCCCGTCATCCCTATACTCGTGGCCTGATGGCCTGTGCGCCGCGTCTTAGGGAAGGGCGGAAAGGGGCGCTGCCGATGTTGGAGCGGGATCCCGTCTGGCTTGGCGAAGGGGAGGCTTCCCCATGAGCATCAAGAGGCCATTGCTGGAAATTCGCGGCATCGATCTGACCTATCCCGGCAACGGGGCCGGGCGCTCCACCCCGCACCATGTTCTGCGCCGTGTTTCCCTTAGTGTGGAGGAAGGCGACTCCTTCGGCATCGTCGGCGAATCGGGGTCGGGGAAGTCCACCCTGCTGCGCACCGTATGCGGTCTGACGGGACCGGAGCGCGGCAAAATTCTTCTCAAGAATAAATCAATTAAATCGTTTAGTAACAATCAATTATCTAGAATTATTCAGATGGTATTTCAGGACCCCTACGGGTCTCTCAGCCCCCATTACACGGTGGACCGGGTGCTGGGCGAACCGCTGGCGATTCATGGCGTGGGAAAGGAGCCGGCGCGTATGGATAAGGCGCTCGAAGATGTGGGGCTGGGGCCTGAATTCCGCTTCGCCTATCCCCATCAGCTTTCCGGAGGCCAGCGCCAGCGCGTGGCCATTGCCCGGGCCCTGATGCTGTCCCCCCGCTTGCTCCTTCTCGACGAACCGACCTCGGCCCTGGACGTCTCGGTGCAGGCGGAAATCCTCAACCTTCTCGCCCGGCTGCGCCAGGAACAGAAGCTTTCCTACATACTGGTGAGTCATGATCTAGCAGTGGTGGCCCATATGTGCGACCGGGTGGCGGTGATGAAGCAAGGCGAGATCGTGGAGGAATTGACCAAAGCGGCGCTGCGCAAGGGAAGGGCAGACCACCCTTACACGCGGGAACTTCTCGCCGCCGTTTTGCCCGCAACCCGCGTTTAGGCCCATCGCCGGCGGGGATTCTGGAAACGCTGATTAACACCCACCATGAAGCACTGCGTCGCATCTGTGGCGGGGAGAGGGAGAACCCGGTCGAGAAGGCGAAGGAAGTGAACCATAACGACCCCGAACTGATCATACTCGAGGCCCTGTTGGGTTGCGAGCCGCCCTTCGGCAGCGATGACGCGGGCGGCATCTACGGCCCTTAGGGGCTTTAGCGCCATTCCTGGCGCAAGCGGGCACGGTTTAGCGCTAGCCATTGCAGGGAAATGAGCGCTGCGGAGTTGGCGATTTCGCCCGATTTGGTCATGGCTAGGGCCTTGGTGAAGGGCAGGGTCATGACGCGGATATCCTCGTCCTCGTCGTCACAGCCGTAGATGCCGCCGGCGTTGGCGGCGCTGACCCGTCCGCAGAACAGGTTAACCGTCTCCGAGGTGCCGCCGGCGCTGGGCAGATAGGTGCTGATGTGAATGAGGTCGCTTACCTTGCAGCCCGCCTCTTCCATAGTTTCACGGCGCACCACGTCTTCCGGGCTTTCGCCTTCCTCGATAATGCCGGCGACGATTTCGATCAGCCACGGATCGTGTCCCGCCACATGGGCGCCAATGCGAAATTGTTCGATCAACACCACCGTATCGAGCGCGGGGTCATAGGGTAGGAGAGCAGCAGCATGGCCGCGCTCGAAGACCTCGCGGGTAATTTCGCGGCTCCACCCCCCAGCGAAGAGTTTGTGGCGCAGGCGGTATTTGATGATCCGGAAATAGCCCTTGAAGACCTCGATGGTTTCAAGAATTTCCAAACCTTTTTTGTTCATGGCTCGCCTCGGGGGGGAATGATGGGTTAGATTCTCGCAAAACCCGTCCATTTAAGGAGATGATATCTCCGCTATGTCAAATAAGTTCCGCTTTTTCCTCCCTTTTCTCGCCTGTTTTCCCTTACTCGGTGGCTGCGACAGCAGCGATGCTGGGGGCGGCGTGCCCATCGTCACTGAAGCCTGGCGTCTGGATGGTTTCGAGCAGCCCGAATCTGTAGTCTACGAACCCATTACCGAGATCTTCTACGTTTCTAATATCAACGGAAATCCTACGGAAAAAGATGGCAACGGTTATATCTCCACGGTGACGAAAAACGGCGTGCTGTTAGAGCGCAAATGGCTGGATGGCTTAAACGCGCCTAAGGGTATGATGGTGGCCGGAGGCACGCTTTTAGTAACCGATATTGACGAGCTTTTGGCCATTAACCTGGGCGACCGCGCCATCACCAGGTTTGCCGCGCCGGAATCGCTGTTTCTCAACGATGTAACCATTGATTCCAAGGGCCGAGTCTACGTCTCAGACACGATGGATGACGCCATTTATCGCCTCGAAGAGGGACGTTTCGATATGTGGCTTAAATCGGCAGGACTGGAAGCCCCTAACGGGCTTCTGGCCGAACCTTCGCGACTTGTGGTGGGGGCCTGGGGGGTGATGACGGAGGGGCTCGCCACCGACACGCCGGGCCACCTCAAGACGGTTTCCCTTGCCGATAAGAGCCTATCCTCGCTGGGAAGCGGCGATCCCATCGGCAATCTCGACGGGGTGGAGGCCGACGTCTTCGGCCGTTATCTCGCTACCGACTGGATGGCGGGGAAGCTCTACCGTATTTCATCCGGGGGTGAGGCCACGCTTCTTCTGAGGTTGAACCAGGGCAGCGCCGACCTTGAATTTCTTCCCGGGGAAAACCTAGTGGTGATCCCCATGATGATAGAGGGTCATGTGGTGGCCTACAAACTGGGGGTTTGAACGCCAACCACTCTTCGCTGATCCGCTAACAGCGTCTATCCCGCCTGTACGCTTTTCTCGCGTAGTATTGACACCATTCGAGGTCATCTGACCGAGCTGCTTTCTTTGCATATCTCTCTCCATCACCCCCCTCAAACCTCCTGTACGCTTTTCTCGCGTAATATTGACACCATTCGAAGTCATCTGACCTATATGCCTTTTTCACATATCGGCACCCTGCATAGGATGGAGTTGCAATTGAAATAGCAACAATGAAGGCAATGAAAAAACTAACTTTTCTTATTTTTTTTACCTCACATAAAAAGTGTCTTTTGTCTCATCTATCCTTTTCCCCGGGAATCGGGTTGACCCTCTCTTCGAACTCAGCAAATGTCGCCGGTCCGTCAACTTGCCCCTTTCACGTTAGCCATAATTGATTCCGCCTGTCTAGCTTACTCCAGTTCCACGGCTAAATCCTCTGCCCTTAGATGGCATCACCTACTCTAAGAGCTTTAAGAACTCTAAGAACTTACCGTCACGCCAGATGCCCTTCATAAGTCTCCCATCGGGAAAGGTCATGGGGTCAATCATCTTGGGGAAGCTTTACACTGTAGGTCAGGAGCTTGGCCTGATAGGTGGACAGAGCATCAAGAAAGGTTCCCAGCGATACAACCTCCACCAGCGACGGCGCACCGCCAATGGGAAGGGAGTTCAGACGCATGGTGTCACCGGAGATAAATTCATCAATGATGTCCAGCGCTTCCTCCCCGCGCCAGTGCGCTCTGCCGTTGATGTCGAGCTGTGTCGGATGGTCCGGATTATCATCCACCTGCAGTATCACATGAGCCCCAGGCTCTCCGCCTGGAAGCGCCCAGATAGCAAGGCCGTACATTTCCTCCGCCAAAGCAATAAAGCCACGCTCACCGGTGGTGTTAAGGATTGGTGGTGGAGCAGTTAGCGAGCAAGAGTTATCGCCAGAAAAAGGATCGCGCCAACACCGCACCGACCAGTCTCCGAAGGTATGGGAATAGAGTACAAACGCCGCCTGCGCGGCCGTGGGCACCAAAAGGACGGCAACAAGAAACAAGAAGGGTGGTAAAATGCGCTTCATGAGTAGCAACCATGCGCTTTTGGACCTCCTTCGTCAATTTGTTGACTGTGCCAGCACAACGCGGCCCGCCAGCCCTGCGAGACTAATGGCGAGGATCAATCGGCTACGAAGGGGTTGCTACTGCGTTCTTCACCAAAGGTGGAGCTGGGACCGTGGCCAGGAATAAAGGTGATATCATCCCCCAGTGGCCATAGCTTTTCGCGGATAGACCGGAGTAGCATCTCGTGATCACTTTTGGGGAAATCTGTGCGGCCGATGGAGCCCTTGAACAGTATATCGCCTACCAGGGCGATACGGCTTTTCCCCTCGAAAAATGCCACATGCCCAGGCGTATGGCCGGGACAATGGAGAACTTGCAAGTTGACTTTGCCCACGGTGGTGGCATCACCGTCTTCCAGCCAGCGGTCGGGGATAAATACACGGGCTTCGGAAAGGCCGAACACCGTGGCCTGCTGGGGCATATCGTTAATCCAGAAAAGGTCTTCAGGCTGCGGCCCTTCGATGGATAAGCCCTGCTTTTCGGCCAGTTCGGCTACGCCGCCCGCATGATCCACATGACCATGAGTGACAAGTATTTTCTCCAGCTCAATACCTTTCTCACGAGCACAACCGAGGATGGCGTCAAGGTCGCCGCCTGGGTCCACAGCGGCGCCCTTCATAGTCTCCTCGCACCAGATCAATGAGCAGTTTTGCATCAGCGGAGTAACGGGCACGATGGAGTATTTCATGGGGGTTTCATGTTCCCTGATTGTCTCAGTCCGAGCGTTTTAGGACGCGACGGGCCGGATCACAAGAGCGCGAGAGGGATAGGGGAGGTTGTCCACTATTTTGCACCAGATTGGATCTCATGTAGAAACAGTGACTATTGAGACGAAGTAAAAGGCCACCGGAGCAGGTCTCCAACGGCCTTTTACTTGGATTTGGCTCCGGCGGCTGGACTCGAACCAGCGACCCGGCGGTTAACAGCCGCCTGCTCTACCAACTGAGCTACGCCGGAATAAGGGTGGTGTAACCTGTTGTGAAGCCAACCGTCTTATAACGCGAGAACCGCCGCGGCCATATAGCAGACCATCGAGAATGGCGCCAGCGCTTTTGCATGGTGGCTGGTGCGAGGGTATACCTGATGGTCATATGGAAGAGAAAGGAAGCGCTGGACAGACCCCTAAAACAGGAGGCCGTAGTGCCTGCAGATGATTACGGTTCCCTTCGGCGGGAATATGCGGCGCTCGCTCCTCGCTATAATATCAGGTGGCAATCCTATATCGCAGCGTCGGTTCGTGAAACGCTCAAACGGGCCCATATCCGCTCCCACGACCGAGTCCTGGATGTGGGATGCGGGACAGGCGAGCTTCTCAAAGCCATATCTTTTGCTGTCCCCGAGGCGCGGCTGGCGGGGATCGATGTATCGCTCGAAATGCTCGAGATTGCCCGCGGCAAAAGTAGTGGCTCCGTTGACATTAGAGAGGGATGCGCCGAAGCCCTACCCTTCGAGGATGGGGCCTGTGACGTCGTGGTTTCTTCTAGCGCTTTCCACTTCTTTCGATACCCTGCCGCTGCCCTTACAGAAATGCATCGTGTCCTGCGTGTAGGCGGTAGAATCGTCCTTACAGACTGGTGCAGTGACTATCCTGCATGCCGTCTCTACGATCTTATTCTGCGTCTTTTCAGTCCCGGACACTTCCGAGCATATAACTCGAAGAAGATATCTCAACTAATTTATTCAGAAGGATTTTCTGAGATTAATATTGAGCGATATAAGATTAGTTGGCTGTGGGGAATGATGACAGTAACGGCAAAAAAGGCACCTGCTGCAACGACCGCTCAGATTCCACCTCGATATCACCTTGGGAAACAAAAACCTTGAGCGCCTCGTGTTCCGATTTTATATAAAAGATTGGAGGCACGGGCCGGAATCGAACCGGCGTACACGGATTTGCAGTCCGCTGCATAGCCACTCTGCCACCGCGCCATTTTTACCATTCTGAAAGGTGGATACCCCTTTGATTCCCCAGCCAAAGAGGCGCACATATACTGTGAAAACTGAGGTGTTTCAACGGACTTTCACACCTTAAAACCACTTATTAGTAGCTGAATGTGGTTACCCGAAAAAAACTCCTAATCACTTTAAAGTAGATTGTGTTGCCATCCGTGAATCTGGTGGCACGATTTCTCTTTTCCGTCCAACTGTCATGAAAAGCGGATTTTGTAGCGTAAACACCACTCTGTTTTGATGATGATTCGTAGGTACATACAAGATGTTGTGTTTGCGCGCCAGCGCACATATACTTCTGTGAAATTTGTAGGAGCCTGGCGGACAGACGCGAAGATGGGGTTTTCCAGAGGGTCAGGGGAGGCCTGTGACAGGCGCTATGACTGATTTTGAAACGCCGCGCCGCAATATGGTGGAAGGCCAGATTCGCACCAATAAGGTGACGGACCCAGCGTTAATTGAAACTCTTTCCACCTTGCCCCGTGAACTATTCGTTCCAGACCGATTCAGCAGCCTCGCCTACGCCGACGAGAATATTGAGATTGCTCCCCATCGTTATCTCATGGAACCTCTCGTGTTTGCCCGCCTGCTTCAGACCGCGGATGTAACCGAAGACGATATAGTTCTCGATATCGGCTGCGGTACTGGTTATTCCACTGCGGTTCTCTCCAAACTAGCCGGTACAGTTGTGGCCGTTGAAAGCGATCCTAAGCTAGCATTTCATGCCGCTTCGGTACTCTCACAGCTTAATATGGATAATGCTGTGGTGATGACGGAGCCCCTTGAGAAGGGCTATCCATATCAGGCGCCTTACGATTTGATACTGCTTGGCGGCGGCGTATCCATGATTCCTGAAGCTTTGCTGCGACAACTGGCTGAAGGGGGGCGTCTCGTGACCGTGTTTTTAGAAGGGGAAAAATCCTTCGGCAAAGGAACGTTGATGATCGGACGCAACGGGCATTATTCCCGGCGCGAGGTTTTCGATGCTGCCATACAGCCGCTGCCAGGTTTCAGCGACGAACTGAGTTTCCAATTTTAGTTTGGAGCATCTCGGACGGCATGATCTGCAACAATAAAGCTGCCACTAGCATGGTAAAAGGAATGCCTCCACGACGTGGCAAGCGAACCGGTGGAGAAGCTACACACTTTTCGGCACCGCTGCGGTGGTCTTCTCTGTCCTTTGTTTGCACCCTATCATTGCTTCTGCTGGTCTTGCCCCCAACTACGGTTCGCAGCGAAACTCTCGAAGAGGCACTGGCCACGGCCTATGCACACAACCCCACACTCCTCGCGGCACGCGCCAAACTGCGTGCCACCGACGAACTGGTGCCACAGGAGCTGTCCAACTGGCGACCCATCCTCTCCGGCTCGGGTGCCTACGGCAAGGCCTATGTAAATTCTGCTTCCAGCTACTCAACTACATCCGAGAATGTGGTTCCCAAGAGCGGCAGTCTCATTCTGACCCAGCCCTTGTACCGCGGCGGCCGCACGGTGGCCGGCACCAGCCGAGCAGAAAACCTAGTGATGGCTGAACGTGCCCACCTTATATCCACGGAACAGGATATCCTGCTGGCAGTGGTCACGGCCTATATGGAAGTACTTCGCGATCAAGCCGTTCTCGAACTCAATATCAAGAACGAAGAGGTCCTAGAGCACCGGCTTAAGGCTACCCGTGACCAGCTCCAAGTTGGCGAAGTTACCCGCACCGATGTTGCCTTGGCAATGGCGCGACTGGCCCGTGCCAATGCCGACCGCATTCTTGCTGAAGGGATTTTGGCATCTTCCCGAGCGACCTATCTCAACGTTGTGGGAGTGGCGCCCAAAACTCTGGTCAATCCTACCCCTCTCGACTTGTTGCCGGACACTCCTGAAGAGGCATTTGCTATTGCCGAGAAAGAAAACCCTAGCGTGATCGCCGCTCATTACGAAGAACTAGCCGCCCGAGACGAAATCCGAGAAGTGACGGGGGAACTGCTTCCCAGCGTTGATATCGTCGGCGAACTTAGCCGTTCCCGGAATTCCACCCAACGGCATAGCTTCACCGACAAGGTAAAGGTCATGGCCGAACTTGCCCTTCCCCTCTATCAGTCCGGCGCCGTTGCTTCGCGGGTGCGAGAGGCTAAACAGATAGCCGGCCAGCGCCGCATTGAAATAGACAAGGCGCGACGTGACACTACGGAATCCACCACCCGTGCTTGGGAATCTCTAAAAACGGCACGGGCTCGCATCGGTTCCATCGAAGCTGAAATCAGGGCTAACAGCATCGCTCTGGAGGGAGTGCGCGAGGAAGAAAAGGTTGGGGCCCGGACCGTTCTCGACGTTCTTGACGCCGAACAGGAATATCTCGATTCAAAAGTGGCGCTTGTGCAGGCTCGGCGTGACGAATTCGTCGCCAGCTATGGACTCATGGCCGCTATCGGCAGATTGTCAGTAACGCATTTGGGTCTAGATTTAACACTCTACGATGCGGAAGGCCATTATCGTGGAACGCGTAACAAGTTTTGGGGATTAAGTGACGATAATAATTAGCCCTGCGTTCCATTGAGGCGAGGATTTGTCCCTGCTGTTTTGTCGATATTTCCACCCGGGCTCGACATCCTTCGCTTCCTTGTTTTGGGTATGGTGTAAATGAACGATTCCAAGAAACGACAAGAACTCTCCATGGATGAGATACTTGCGTCTATTCGCAAGATTATCTCTGAGGAAGGGGGGGTGGAAGGGGGGATTCTCGAGTTAACACGAATGGTAAACGAGGACGGGAGCGTGGTCGACTTAGCCGTGCCTCCGGGAGAAGCACTCGAGTGCGAACCTCACAACACCGACAAGATGTTGGTTAATCCAGCACCTGAACCGAAACTATCTCCAACACTTGAGTCCCTATTAGCTGAAAAATTGATAGAAGATAGGACCGCAGAGGATCTGATCAAGAAATGGCTCGATGACAACCTTGAAGGGATAGTGGAGCGTCTAGTGAAGGAAAGAATTTAAAAATTGTCTAGACGCGTGCGCAACTTGAAAACGGGCGGTTTTCACGTATAAGTAATCTATTGCCGGAGAGCGCCTTACCACGGCGGGTTCCCTGATTTGTTCGTGCGTTTCCATGATGATTAAGGAGAAGGTTCAGCGCATGCTGGACAAGACCTATCTTCCCGCCGAGGTGGAAACAAAGCATTACAGCGCTTGGGAGAAATCTGGCGCTTTTGCCGCCGGTGTCCGGGGGGCGGCCAAGCCCTACACTATCATGATGCCGCCGCCAAATATCACCGGCAACCTGCATATGGGCCACGCTCTCAATCACACTCTGCAGGATATTCTCATTCGTTATCACCGGTTGTGCGGCCGCGATACTCTGTGGCAGCCCGGCACCGACCACGCTGGCATTGCTACTCAGATGGTGGTGGAACACCAGCTCGACGAGGAGGGTAAGAACCGCCACGATCTAGGCCGGGAAAGTTTCGTTGATCGCGTCTGGTTGTGGAAACAAGAATCCGGCGGCACCATCACCCGCCAACTGCGTCGCCTCGGCGCTTCGCCTGACTGGACGTGCGAACGTTTCACCATGGATGCGGGCCTATCAGAGGCCGTGGTCAAGGTCTTTGTAGATCTCTACACACAGGGCCTCATCTACCGCGATAAGCGTCTGGTGAACTGGGATCCTAAACTACATACCGCCATTTCCGATCTTGAGGTGGAACAACGCGACGTCATAGGCAAGATGTGGCACTTCAAATACCCCATAGAAGGCATTGAAAACCAGAACATAACCGTCGCGACCACCAGACCGGAAACTATGCTGGGCGATTCTGGTATAGCTGTTCACCCCGACGATGAGCGCTATGCCCGCCTTGTGGGGAAAACCTGCGTTCTACCTATCGTCGGGCGCGCTATTCCCATCATCGCTGACGACTACGCTGATCCGGAAAAGGGCTCCGGTGCGGTAAAAATAACCCCGGCTCACGATTTTAACGATTTTGAGGTAGGACGCCGCCACGGCCTAGAACTCTATAACATCTTCGACGCCGACGCCCATCTCAACGAGTCCGTTCCCGAATCCTATCGCGGGCTCGACCGTTTCGAGGCTCGCGACAAAGTTGTGTCAGAGATAGAAAGCTTGGGTCTCCTGGAAAACATAGAGGAAAACCAGATGGTTATCCCCTACGGCGACCGTTCAGGTGTGGTCGTCGAGCCCTGGCTTACCGATCAGTGGTACGTAGACGCTGCGACACTCGCGGGACCGGCTATCAAGGCAGTGGAGAAGGGTAAGACCACATTTGTACCTGCACATTGGGCCAACACCTATTTTGAGTGGATGCGTAACATCCAGCCCTGGTGTATTTCACGCCAGATCTGGTGGGGACACCGCATTCCCGCCTGGTATGGCCCCGATGGAAAGGTCTTCGTAGCAACCAGTGAAGATGAGGCCCAGAATGCAGCCGATACTCATTATGGTGAGTCCACCCCCATCATCCGCGACCCCGATGTTCTCGACACCTGGTTTTCCTCTGCTCTTTGGCCTTTTTCCACGCTGGGCTGGCCGAGGAAGACCAAAGAACTTGAGACCTACTACCCTACCGATGTTCTGGTAACGGGTTTCGACATCATCTTCTTCTGGGTGGCACGGATGATGATGATGGGCCTCCATTTTATGGGAGAGACACCCTTCCACACAGTCTATATCCACGCCTTAGTGCGTGATGAGAAGGGTCAGAAAATGTCTAAATCGAAGGGTAATATCATCGACCCCTTGGAACTCATAGACCAGTATGGCGCCGATGCCCTGCGCTTTACCCTCACGGCGCTTGCCGCCCAAGGCCGCGATGTAAAGCTTTCAGCCTCAAGGGTAGAAGGCTACCGTAACTTCGCTACCAAGCTATGGAACGCCGCCCGTTACTGCCAAATGAACGGCTGCGCACCTCATGTGGACTACAAACCAACTTCCTGCGTACTTACCGTCAACCGCTGGATTGTCAGCGGTGTGGCCCATCTTGCTGCCGACGTCACCTCGGCCATTGAGGCCTATCGCTTTAACGATGCCGCTAACCATCTTTATCATTTCATTTGGGGTACCTTTTGTGACTGGTATCTAGAATTCACCAAGCCGGTGTTCAACGGCGACGACGAAACCGCCAAACTGGAAACCCAGGCCACTGCCGCATGGGTGTTGGACCAGCTGTTGCATCTTCTCCATCCCATCATGCCTTTCATCACTGAGGAGCTATGGGAGCAAATGGCCCCCAGCCGTGAGGGTCGCTTAATCACTGCGCGCTGGCCCGCATTTCCCGACCCTCTTGCCAACCCTGAGGCCGAAGCTGAAATGGACTGGGTTATCCGCTGTGTTTCCAGCATTCGCGCCGTGCGCTCGGAAATGAATGTGCCGCCGGCGGCGCGGATTCCACTTATTGTGGGCAATGCCGGAGAAGCCACTCGAGCGCATCTAGGAACTCACAAGGATGTGATTTTGCTCATGGCGCGGCTCGACACCATCGCCTTTGGTGACGAGGTGCCACATGGAGCACTTCAGATCGTTCTCGATGAAGCGACACTAATCCTTCCACTATCCGGAATCATAGATGTGGCCACTGAACGGGACCGTCTGCAAAAGGAAATAGCCCGCCAGGAATCTGAGGTATCCCGTTTAGACAAGAAACTGGCCAACAAAAGGTTCATCTCCAAGGCGCCGCCGGCAGTGGTGGCGGAACAACGGGAAAAACGCGAAGTCGCCGTGGGTGAAGTGGACAAGCTGCGCCAGGCGCTTGAACGGCTAGAAGCCATGCAGAATGGAGCTCGTCTAGATGGCGTTCCACCAGATAACCCTGGGTGAGGGGTTTAGTTTTATTCTGTCCTGTGAGGAACGCTTCTTTCGCACCCCCGAGGACAACCCCAGCGATATGGTGCTGTTCCTACATGGGCTTGGTTGTGATAATTCCTCCTTCGCCGGGGCATGGGAAGAAAAGGGCCTGGCGGATTATTCCATGCTCGCCCCCAATCTTGCAGGCCACGGTGATTCCGGCGCAATGGAGGATCTGGCCTACCGCCTTCAGGACCATGCGGAGATCATTCTTCACCTGCTTGAACAGGTGCCTTTCGAGCGCCTCCATATCGTTGGCCATTCCATAGGGGGAGGTATCGGTCTCATTCTTGCCGAAAACGGCAACCTGCCACTGGCTTCCTTCATCAACGTCGAAGGCAACCTTCTGGGGCACGATTGCGACATGCTTTCACGCCGCGCCGCAGAAACTCCGGAAGAGCTTTTCGTGTCAAATAAATTTGCCAAACTTCTGGAAAAGGCTTCAGAGTCAGAGGCCGCCGATATCCGCGACTGGGCTAAAATGGCAGAACGCACCGATGCCTACGCCTTTCACCGCTCGGCGGTGTCTCTTGTGGAATGGTCTGATTCGGGACGCTTGTACGAAATGTTTACTGCGCTTACGGTACCCAAGGTCTATATCTATGGTGAATACAGTGCCAATGACGACGTGATCGCTCATCTGGAGGGCATCCGCAAGATCGAGATCAGCAACGCCGGCCATTTTCTCACCACCGACCAAAGCGAGCTTTTCCACGAAACGGTAGCTCAGGTCATCGCCAACGGGTGAACCCCTATCTTGCAACCTCTTCCTTGCGGCAAGGAATAAGTAAATCTAGGTATTAACTATGCCCGACTACCGATCTCGCACCTCAACCCATGGCCGCAACATGACTGGCGCACGCGGCCTGTGGCGCGCCACAGGCATGAACGATGAGGATTTTGGGAAACCCATCATCGCCGTGGCCAATTCCTATACCAATTTCGTTCCCGGCCATGTGCATTTGAAAGACCTAGGTGCGCTAGTGGCAGAGGAGATATCACTCGCCGGCGGCATAGCCCGAGAGTTCCACACCATCGCCGTAGATGACGGTATCGCCATGGGTCATGACGGCATGCTTTATTCGCTGCCCTCGCGCGAGATCATCGCCGATTCCGTAGAATATATGGTCAACGCTCATTGCGCTGACGCTTTGGTGTGTATCTCTAACTGCGACAAGATCACGCCAGGCATGCTCATGGCAGCATTACGACTCAACATCCCCACCATCTTTGTTTCCGGCGGTCCCATGGAGGCAGGCAAGATGGTGGTGGATGGTGAGGAGAGAACCCTGGACCTGATCGATGCCATGATCCAGGGTGCTAATCCAGATGTTTCCGATGGGGAGGCTCTGGCCTATGAACGCTCAGCCTGTCCTACATGCGGTTCATGCTCGGGCATGTTCACAGCCAACTCCATGAACTGCTTGGCTGAAGCGTTGGGATTGGCGTTGCCAGGGAATGGCAGCCTGGTGGCCACCCATGCCGATCGCAGGGAACTATTCCTTAAGGCTGGGCGCTGCATCGTCGAGCTTACTCGCCGTTATTATGAGGATGATGATATTAGCGCCCTGCCGCGTTCCATTGCCTGCCCTGAATCTTTCGTCAACGCTATGACCGTAGACATTGCTATGGGCGGATCCACCAATACGGTGCTGCATATCCTCGCCGCCGCCCACGAGGCAGGCCATGATTTCACTATGGCCCATATTGACGCCCTCTCGCGCAAGGTGCCTAATCTGTGCAGAGTAGCGCCAAGCTCTCATTTCCATCTCGAGGACGTACACCGCGCCGGCGGTGTTTTTGCTATCCTGGGCGAATTATAACGAGCCGGACTTGTCAACACGGACGTGCCCACAGTGCGCGCGCCCAGCATGGGAGTAGGTATCGAGTCTTGGGATATCGGCCGCACTAAGGATGAGGCCGTGCATCGTTTTTATATGGCCGCTCCCGGCGGTGTGCCTACGCAACAAGCCTTCAGCCAGGAAAT